>ENA-UERN01000271-UERN01000271.1-human-gut-metagenome-genome-assembly--contig:-NODE-271-length-66328-cov-123.213597_pt1 | contig 66328 bp, 49 predicted proteins | sample MGYA00242950_ERZ507950 | MGnify/ENA primary metagenome ERZ507950 (study PRJEB26167, sample SAMN06115515) | human gut metagenome | host: Homo sapiens | place: China:Ningxia | collected 2014-11-26...
GCCCGAGGAGCCGATCTTTGTGTCGTCGCCCGAATTAACATTGTCGGTCGGACCCTCTTTGATGCACTTCTCGTAAATGAAATCTATACCAGCTTTAATGAATCCTTTGAAATCGAGTTTTGCCCCGATGTGAATCTTTGTCGTCGCCGTTTTATCCGAGTCGGAATGACATCGCCCCAAAGCTGTTACATGATGCACAGGGATGAACTTGCATTCATCATCCAGCATATCACGATAGCTAAGGACAGAGAACGGTGATTCGCAGAAATGAAAGCCTCGATTACAAACTTTCAACTCAACATCCTCTTCGTAAGTCTTGCCCTCCTCGAATTTGAAGCCCAGGCAGGTCATATCTGCATTGAACCCTTTAAATCCATCGATATGTTTTTCTTCGCCGAACTCTTGCGGAAGCACCACGTTATCGCCGAACGAGACGCTTTTGAATACTTCCACAATCTCTTCGACCGAGAATCCAGCGATGCCGCATCCGATCTTGGTTACATAGAAAACCTTATCGGTATTGTACCGTGTATAGTCTGCGAATCTCCGTACCGATCGCGTCAATTCCTCGGTAGACACCTTGTCCATCTGTTCATCGAGCGTAGGGATAGCGTAGGACTGGCCCTGTAAGCCCTCGCCGTGCCCCATGATCGCGCCGAACTTCTCGACCGCGACACGAGCTGCGCCGCCAACGTGGTTACCGGCCTTATTACTGCCGAATACAAAGACCTCGTTCTGTTTTAATTTGGAAATGTTCTCTGGGGTAAATACTTTGTTTGACATTGCACGTAAATTGTTTTGATTAAAATTTGCACCCTGTCGTCATCGAAGACCACGACTGAATCGCAGGGTATATCGCTACCGGCTCCCCGAATTGCTCCGGATCGTCGCCTGCTTTTTGGTATTGATCGGCCTAATATCCGCCCTTCTGCGCCAAGTCGCTCGCCGGGTTTTACATCCCTTCGGATGGTTCTCGTATTTCAATGAACCGCTTATTCGTTCCAGCCTTTCTGCCTTGCGGCCGGGGTTTATGGCAGGCTTTAGGACCCCTACGGCTTCCGTGCCGTCCTTTGCGCCCGCACCGGGACATTCAACCCGATACGGACTTTGAAAATCCGCGCCCGGAAATGGCAAACTCAACTAATCTCAACTCTTAACTAAACTCTGAAAAATCGGGCGCGGATAATAAGTTGTTAATTCTACTCCCATTTCAGCAACGCTTTCTTCTTCTTGAGCGTCGGAAAGTCGAGCGTAAGAATGGTTTTAGCATAAAACAACATTTTAGCGTCCGTTGAATCGGGGTGCGTTTCTATCAATCCCCGTTTAGCATAATCCCGAACTCGCGCTGCCGACACCCCATGAAATCGAGCAGTTTCTTCAACAGTCATCACTACGTTTTTGAACACATTCACATCGATGCTGTTGTCCTCCTTTTCTTGCAACTTTTTACGTAGCTTCCGGTTCTCTTCTTCCAGATTACCGATATATGCAGCAATATTTGCGGCTGTCATATCGCTATACGTGTCTTGAATGGTTTTATCCTGCATCATAGCGTCTTGTCGGTTATTTAGTGCTATATCGTGTCGGCAATCAGGCCGACACAAAACAAGAGTATCCGAGAATCTCAAATTTTTATAATTCGTTCAATGCACACCCACTGTTCTTCGAGCAGGGCAGCCAGCCTGTCTGCCGATTCCATTATTCAGTTCTCCGGAGAATATGTCTTTGCTAAAAACAGCCCTTCCACCGGAACCTGGAACATCTCGGCAAGAATGGCCTGCCGTCTTTTGCTCGGCCTGCGATACCCGCCTTTCTCCGGATCTGTTATCCACGACTGAATCGTCCACATACTCACTCCTAATCGTTCCATGATCTCATTCGCCCGACGGCTCTGCTCCGAAGGCGCGAGGGAGTGCCATATCTCCCCGAATGTCTGATTGCTCTTCTTCGTCTCCATCATATTGTTATCCTTAATCTCCGAAATACTGTCCCGGCCGCGCATCGGCATAATAGTCCAGGCATCCCGCCGCGAAAGCCATACTTGCTGCAACATTGTGTTCTCCGGTCGTTTTAGGTGCGGAGGCTTCCAAAGTGCGTCCTTCGATCATCGCGCGGATGTTAGCCAGCTTCTCGTTATTCCATGCTTTCCGCAAGGCCTCAGCGAAATTTTTCACCATCTTCACCCGGAACATATACCAGGCATTCAGCATGATTTTCGATTTGTTATACACGGCCTTCATAATCAATATTATTTCGTATATTTGTGTTGCTGTATCGTTTGACAATGCAAATATAAGTAAAATATTAGCTAAATCCTAATATTTTCTAATAAAAAATAATATTATTCTATATGAGTACTGATTTCAAGCGCTTTAGACGAGTAAATAAATTAACACAGGCCGAGATTGCGGCATTTTTAGGGTGTACGCAAGGGTTTATATCGCAAGTAGAAAAGGGAATCAGTGCGCTGTCCCCTGAATTTATTAGTATTATATTAGCAAATCCCGATTGGGATACCTCGATGTTTGCCAGCGACGGCGAGATGCTGAAAAATACTTCTTCACAAAAGGAAGAAGAGGTAGCTGCGGCAGAAAATGCAGCTACAATGATAACTATCCCCCAAAGAGTGTGGGCGGTTATAGAGAATCAAGCGGCCAGCTTGAAGGCAAAAGATGAACAGATGAATCGGTTAATTACACAGATCGAGCAGTCGAATGCCCGTTACGATAGGCTGTTTGCGTCGATTTCAGGCGTTTCTACAGGCTTTCCAGCAACTCCGACAGATCTGGGGGTCAAAAATCCCCCCCCCATAAAATCGGAGCTAAAATAATGTATATCAATGAATTACAAAAATATATTGTAATTCAGACACCTGATAATAAGCATTCAAAGAAGAGTTAAAAAATAGGAGCCGATGCAAATTTCAGATTGAATTACTATTCAATGAACCTTATGATAGCCAAACTACAAAAAGGAGACATTAACATTGCCGACGTTTTTCTAAATGAATTATCAAGAAATCCGGCCTATTTTAATATGGATGCCGTCAAAACATTAATCCCAAATGAAGAACAACGGATGCGAATACTGCGCGTTCTTGAAGATCATATGGTCATTGAAATAAAAGGGGGGGTGGAATATGGTTAAAAGCTGCGGCTAATTTATCAGTGTGTAAAGACCAGGGAGGATGTGCAGTCATCTATAACGAACAACGCAAACAAGAAGAACGGGATAATTTAGAACTTCGCAATTTAAAAATAAGTAGGCGCGAAGCGCATTGGGCTATTGCATTAGCTATCATATCTATTTGCGCCTCTCAATTTTGGGGACACACTATTTTTGAATGGACTTGGATTGCAATGCAAAAAATCAGTAAATTACTTTTTTAATCTGTCTTGATTCAATATTCTACACAGAACATTGTTTAATCCAGTATAAGTATCACCTGTCAATTCAATATTAGTTCTGCCCCAAAAACGAACAAGATAGATCAAATACACAATCAACGCGATAATCACGAATAGCAAAATATAAATCCCGATCATAAACTTCTTTTTTACAAACCTCGGAACTTTCGGCACAACTTCAAAAAAATAGCCTCATTATTTTGCGGGGGGGGGATTTTGTACTTTTGCAATATCTAACTAATAAATTATTGCAGTATGGAAGAAACAATTACTTTTATTCTCGCCGCTGTGGTGCTGGTATTCGGTATTCTGCAAATTATCCTCTTTTTCAAATTATGGGGAATGACAAATGATGTCAAGAGGCTGACTGTACGTTTTGATTCTCCAGATATGAATTACATTATTAAAGAAATTCATAAGAAGAATCCTAATATTGCCGATTTGTTATTTGATTCTCTATATAATGCTATGCAAAAGCATTTTAGATATGAGTCGGGTACTGCTTACAGCGCATCCACATACAGTTCTATGAAGGATAAATACAAAGAATTATATAAAAAAGCAGGTGTAGAATTTCCTTCTGTCTTTGAAAATATAAATACTAATGAAGATTGGGAATCTACGTTTATGCTATAAGTTCCTACTTTCAAGGCAAAAGAGCCGAGGTTATCCTCGGCTCTTTTATTTCCGATAAAATCATTATATTTGCATTGCTAAAGTTCATGTAGTGCAAATATGTACGACAATTCGGATATATTGCATCTATTCATATAGTTTAATCTAACTGCGTCGAGTTCGGTAGCGGAAACGCCCGACGGCCACATGAACGCCGAGCAACTCGTAACGCAGTTTTTTATTGCTAAAGTTCATGAAAAAGCGCATCGAACGTATGAGCCGCATCAAAGCGGCAATTAAACCCATGTACTGCGTCCCCAAGCGCAGCGACCTATCGTTAATCGGATCAGCTTTCGAGGCCGCAGGTTTCCGTTGTGTCCGGATCCGCACCGAATGCGAGGCCGAGCACCGCACCAAAGGTGGTGATCCCCGTCGGCACGGGATGCTGATTCTTGATGGCGACCGCGTGATTCTCGAAATCAGCCGAAGTAAAAAAGCAGAGTGTAAGACGGCGGGATCCGCCGTATAAGGTTATTCGAAGTTACAAAGAGAAAGGATCGAGGCAGAAACCTCGATCCTTTCTAAATTTTACACATAATCTACTATGTATGTTGTGCCTATCGGTATTGAATATAATTTGTAATTTAAATGCTATATTTGTACTTAAGAATACAACCCACCGAAAAGAATACTTACGAAATACGACGCCATCTGAACAATGACAATACACCTCACCTGTTGGATTCGCCAAAGTTTTCCAAGGCCATGAAATAGACCCTCTCTTTCGACTGTATTATATTTATACTCCAATGATCTCGTTCACCATCACTAACAAACATCGTCCGACAGCCACCATTGTCATGCTTGTCAGTTTCTACGGTAAGCAGTACCGCAAAAGTATCGGCATCGGACTCCCTACCCTCTATTGGAATGAGAAGAAGAAATGCGCACGCACTACGGCCGACTTTCATGGAGAACCTATTAATGACGCTATCGATCGCTGGAGAGAAATCGGCAAGCAAGCTGTTAAACACTTTACTACTCTCCGTCAAGTTCCAAGTTCCGCCGAATTTGCTATTAAGCTCAACGAATTGAGTAATCTACCAGATGATGATATACCAAACATAGCAGTCTTTTTCTGTGATTACCTTGAGCATACTTATATCCCACGATATCACCTCGTACGTCGAGCGCACACGGTAAAGAAATACCATACAGCACTACACAAACTCAAGGAATACGAAACCCATACTCACCATCGTCTAAAATTTTCGGACATTGGAATTGACTTCTATAATAACTTTCAGCATTGGTTCTTTACATGCGGATTTTCAGCAAATTATTTTGGAAATATTATCAAAATAATCAAACAGGTATTCCGCGAATCTCGTACCCATGACAAGATCCATACTTTTGACGGCACAGATCACCGTGACTTCATTGCCCCCAAAGAAGCTGCGGATACAGTATATTTGAATGAAGAAGAGCTACAAATTATTCGTCGCCTGGATATTTGTTCGAGCATCGCAAATGATACGACACATCCTTTAAGCGAAGAAAATGCCCTCCGAAAGGTAAGAGCACTGGAACGAGCACGCAACTTGTTCTTAATCGGCTGTTACACTGGCTTGCGCGTTTCTGACTTTTCCCGTCTTCGGGAGGCACATGTAGGACGTCATATTTCGATCAAAACCACCAAAACAGGGGCAAATATTGTTATCCCGATCCATCCTGTCGTTCGTGAAATAATAGAAAAAGGCTTCGACCTATCGACTTCTATCAGTGATCAAAAACTCAATGACCACATAAAAGAACTCTGTCGACTTGCAGGATTTACTGAAGAAATTATGGTCAATAAAAATATTGGAGGGAAGAATATGGAACTTATCGTCCCAAAATATAAACTTATTTCATCACATACAGCTCGCCGCTCTTTTGCGACTAACGCTTATAAAGCCGGCGTTCCGACTATCGCAATCATGAAGATTACCGGACACACCAAAGAAAGTACCTTTCTCAAGTACATCCGCGTTTCAGCGGAAGAGAATGCCGAACTCCTCAGTCAGCACCCATTTTTCATGCTCCATTAAGGCATAAAAAAACAAAAAGTACAACATTTAATACAACCACGACTGCAATACACTGACAACCAATGTCGTTTTGTGGAGGTGGCGGGAGTCGAACCCGCGTCCAAACAAGGAACCCGAAAGCTTTCTACACGCTTATCCGCCGTTTCGTCCTTCTATCCGGGTCTGGCAGGCGGCAACCTAACCCGGATCCCAGTTCCTGAATTTTCGCACGACAGCCGGAACCCTCCGCCGTACTATCTCTAAATGATCGATACCCCGTATGGAAAACCGTTAAAGAGCGGAACGGCCTTCCGGGATACTCGTCGTCGAACCGCCTTGGATCCAACGATTAAGCCAATTTTCCTTGAAAATTAGGCAGCGAGTGCATAGCTATTATTGCCATTTGTAGTTCGAGTGTTGATATTTACGAGCCACCACACAATGCTCGACGTGCTTACAATCAAACTCTGCCTGCTGTCAAAACCGGTCACCCCCTTCGTAGGGATAGAATTTCATTGAAGTGAGTACAAAGATACGAAAAACCGGGCAGAAAGCCAAATTTATCGGAACTTTACCAAAATGTCCTCGTCACTATTGAAAGTTTTATACGGAACCAATCAATCGCCATATACCATATAAAGTTGGAATATAGCACAACCAATCAGAATGATAGCTGTAATTAAATGCCAATAACTGGGATAAATCTTTTCTATTTCATTATTAGGATCTGTTTTGTTCATCTTCAGACCCGTAATGAACCAAAGTAAACTAAGACTTCCAATAAGAAAAAAGAAAAAAACCATTCTTCGATTATATTAACCAACGAATTATATATTGGTATTAAGCAAAGGGCCTAACAATCATACAATATATAGCACAAGCATAAAAAAATAGCCACAAACAGATGCAAAAAATTCGGATAAAACTTTTCCGTTTCATCTTTGAACTCTGCTTTTTTTTGCCTTAAACGCAAAATAAAAAAAAGCAAACTAATACTCCCAAAAAAAATACATAAAAAAGCCATTGCTACTGTCAATGATGTTCCACCACCTAATGCAGACATTACCTGCACGTATCGATATAACACCGAAAATTCGTCTGCTTATTTTCCAAAGGCCCCACCTCTGCCTTGTGCGCATCCAACATAAAAATTCACCCGATCGGCATTGCATACAAGAATATTTTCACGTACCATGCCTGCGGAACCGCTACCGTTTCAGATGCTTACGCAGCTTCTTTTTCAGAACATCCCCCGTTAATGGTTTGGCAATATAATCATCGCACCCGACATCGAGCGCTTTCGCACGGTCGCTGTCGTATGCATATGCTGTGACGGCAATGATGGGAACGGAACTTCCCGCCTCCCGAATCTGCCGCGTAGCTTCCAAACCATCCATAACGGGCATCTTCATATCCATCAACACCACATCCGGAGCGAACTCCCGGCACATGCGCACCGCTTCCGCTCCGTTATGGGCCCGAAGCACTTCATACCCTTTCTTAAGAATCAGCGACACCAGCAGAAAATTGCTGTCGGTATCTTCGGCAACGAGAACGACGGGCATTTTCCCCTCCGAAACGCCTGGTTGCCGCATCTCCGCATCGGAAGCAACCGCCGACACAGACCGGGTCCGGATGTAAGGATGCGTAAACCAAAAACAAGAACCCTTTCCCGGTTCGGAGTTCAGGCCGATACGACCGCCCATCTGTTCGACGATACTCTTGCTGATGGCCAGTCCCAACCCGGTCCCCTGGACAAAACTGTTGAGTTTCACGAAACGCTCGAAGACAGACTCCTGCTCCTGCTCGGGAATCCCGGTACCGGTGTCTTCGACATAAAAGGTAAGCATCATCCCGTCATCGCACCGGTAGCCTAATGTCACAGACCCTTCACGAGTGAATTTCAACGCATTATTAATAAAATTAATCAACACCTGCGTAATCCGGGTCTTGTCGCCTACCAACCGACATTCGGGCAGATGATCGCCGAAACGCAACTCCACCGGTTTATCCAGGACCTTGAGGCTCAACGACCGTACAATCTCCTGACACATCTGATTCACATCGAATTCCACATCGTTGAATTCGAGCGTTCCGGCTTCGATCTTCGACAAATCGAGAATGTCGGAAATCAGCTTCAACAACAATTCGTTATTTTCCTGAACAATGGCTACATACTCCCGTCGTTCGTCGGGATCTTCGGTTTCAGCGATCAGATTCGAAAAGCCGACGATGGCATTCAGTGGCGTGCGGATTTCATGGCTCATATTAGCCAGAAAAGCCGATTTCAGACGATCGCTCACTTCGGCTTTGTTCTTCGCTTCGATCAAATTCTTCTCCGTTTCCTTCAACTCGGTAATGTCGTAATTGACACACACCATTTCGATCTTCGAAGGATCGTTATTCAGGGGATTGCGCATCACATTGATACGGGTCCACTTCTGTCGTCCGTCCGCATCGATCCGAAGATCATGGCTGAAACTGTCGATCTCGCCGGCTTTCACCTGTCGGATGGACTCCAGAACTTCAGCCCGGTCGGAGGAATTGACATGTTTATACACACCGAGGATCTGATCGAGCGGCGTATCCTCCTTCTCGCCCAGGTTATAATACCACTGCGGCACGCCATACCCCTCTTTCGAAACCAGGTCGAAGCGACAGTATCCGACCTTGCCGAAACGACTGACCAGCGAAAACGAGCTTTCGAACTCCGCGATACGACTATGCGCCCGATTGATTTCCGTATTGTCGATATTGATCAGGAAGAAATTGCTCAACCGCCCCTGCGCATCGTAAAGCATACACACCGAACTGTATATTTCGAGGCGGCCCTGCTTGGAGGTAACATAATAACCGTTCAAACGATCGAAGGGATAATACGCCTTGAACGAGAACTCCTCCCGGTTCCGCACCCGGCGCCAGACCTCCTCGTCGAGAATGGGATTCTTGAAAAAATCGACCCCGAGCACATCCTCCTTGTCCCGAATCCCGAAAATCTCCAGATCCTTGTTATTCAGATCGACGAGCAAGCCGTTCCTGTCGTACAGTTCGATACCGACGGGAATATTGTCATAAATATTACGCAATAGCTTTTCACTGCGGTCGAGCGCCTCGTGCGTTTCATACATTTCGGTCATATCCGAAAGCAGGCAAATCACCTCCTCGGGAGTGGTCGAATACATAACGACATGAACATACCGGCCGGAAGCCAACAAACGGACCTCCTTTTCGACATGCTGCTCCACCTGCAATACTTTGGCGAAAACTTTCAGGTACTCGGGCATATCTTCGATCTCCAGCTCGCTCGCCAGCCGCCCCACATAGTCGGCTTGGGATTTTCCGATAATCTTTTCCGCAGCATAATTCGAATCGAGCACCTTGTAATCGACCGGCGTCCCCGTCTTGTCGTAAATCATCCGGAAACGGACATACCCCAGCGGCATGTACCGGTAGAGGTTTTGCAAATAATCGCGTTCGATTTGCGCCTCCCGCTTCGAACGCTGCAATTCGATACAGATATTGATGATATTGACCAGCGATGCGAACCATTGGTAATCCTCGTTCTGCCAATCGCGGTGCTCCCCGATCACATCGATTCCCGCATACCCCCAAAGTTTATCACGAAATGTCATCGGCAGCACAAACAGCGAACCGATATTTTGTGCAGCCAGAATATCATGCTCGTTCCTTGCCCGGGAAGGAAGGTCGTCCAAACAGGAAAGAGCAATAGGACTCCTTTTTTCGAGCTGCTCGACCCACCAGGGGGTTTCGTCCATCGAAAGTCGATCGAACCGATCCCGGCCGCTCTCCACGCCCTTGTCCGTCACTTCGTACGTACAAATATGCCTGCGGTTATCCCAGTCGAACTCCGCGATATAGGTCCGGCTGCCACGAAATATCTTGAGGACATCGGTCAGAACCTTGTTGATCGCCTCGTCGATGGAACCAATATGAAGGAAAGAAAGCAGCGTATGCGAAATATTGTTCAACCGATAAAGAAGCGTATTCATCCGCTCGATCGAGCAAAGATCGACCGGCAAAGCCTCCCTTTCGCTGATTTCCTGGGCATATCCCGAAACAACCAGCCCCTTGTCGGCTGCCGTTTCCCGGCGCAGGACCTTCCAGCGGAACCACACCTCACCCCGGGGACCACACAGCGAAAAAATCTGCTCGGCGGAGAACAGGCTCGCATCCGTGGACATCAGGCTTTTGAGCGAAGCCCGGAACGGCTCTCCGACCGACTGCAGAAAACGGTCGTAACCGATCTCGGACTCCTCAGTTCCTATCGTCTTACAGAGATAATCGGACAACAAAAGAACCCGTCGGGCCATATCTACTTTCCACCACCCGATCTTCGTATCCCACAATATCTCCTGCAACATGGATTCACTTCCCATTATCCCCTTATTGTCAATTTATACCATAATTAATAACAAAAATACTATTCATTACCGGGAGTTCCAAAAAAAATACGGATTATTGTCCGGCACGATGACCGAAACGGACTATTTTTCGGACATTTTCATTACCTTTGTGGAAGGTAGGATATGATCGGTGTAAAAAACAGAAGAGTTTGTTTTATTCTGCCTTCATTTTCATTACCTTTGCTCCCGTCCGAATCGGAGTGCGACGGCACGAAACGAAGAACATTCGTCCTGCATCGGCCGATCGGCACACACGGACACCACGAACCTTTCAACCAACTCGACTCATGGGCGAACAAAACGTAATCCGGCTGCGCGGCGTAACGATATACCACACGGACGATCCTTTCGGCAGCCGCTCCGAAAAAAAGTTGCTGCAACAGGGAGAACTGATCTTGTCCGATCTGAATTTCGACATCAACGCCGGTGAATTCGTCTATCTGATCGGGCGTGTGGGAAGCGGTAAAAGCTCCTTACTCAAAACTTTATATGCCGAGCTTCAACTCATTGAAGGCGAAGGATACGTCGCAGGCTTCGACTTGCGAAAACTCAAACGACGGGAGATTCCGATGCTGCGACGTAGAATCGGCATCGTCTTCCAGGACTACCAACTGCTCACCGACCGGAACGTCTTCATGAACCTATACTATGTAATGAAGGCAACGGGATGGAAAAACGAATCAGAAATCCGCAAGCGGATCGACGAGGTACTCAAGGTCGTATCGCTGGAAGCCAAAGGCTACAAGATGCCGTTCGAGCTTTCCGGCGGCGAACAGCAGCGTCTGGTCATCGCCCGCGCCCTGCTGAACCGTCCCCGCCTGCTTTTGGCCGACGAACCTACCGGCAACCTCGATCCGCTGACGGCCGAAGGCATCATTCGGCTGTTCCAGGAAATCGCTCGTCAAGGTTGCGCCGTAGTCATGTCCACGCACAACACGGCCCTCATCGAAGAATATCCGTCCCGCACGATCCTCTTCTCGAAAGGCAAGATCAAGGAGGTTCCGGTACAAACGATGCTGCAGGATATTTAACGAATGCCCGCACAAACGGAAACCCTGCGACCTAAGTTTCATCGTTGCCAGGTACAGATAATTCCGAATAAAAACAGATTTGGGTTATGAGACTCCGTACTCTTTTCCGGTTGTTCCTGTTATTGGCGGCAGTGGCCCCAATAACCACGGCAAAAGCCGACAGTCTTATCATCGGCACAGATACGCTCAGACTGGACTTACATTGGTTGGACGACACTCCGCTGGACGAGTTGGCCCGCAACGACCGGGTATTCGAAAAAAAAATTCCAGGCACTTATTCATCAGCCTACCGCATAGGGATTCGTTATCTACATAGACGGTGATCACGAACACCATTCCTACTGGCGACTGATCGACGACAAACTCTACCTGGATCACACGATACGCAAATCAGACTACTCCGAAATAGATTTCAGCGGCATTTTCGTCCGCGACCATACCGGTTATTATCCGGCCACCTTCTATTCAGGCACACTTCCTATATCAGGCATATTCTACCAGGACGGAACGAAACCCATATTCGTTTTCGAGGAGGGGCGATTGACCTATACGAATTGGACATATCCTTCCTTTCCCTGCCCCTCTCCGATGCTGGGCGATCCGCTGTTTCTGCACTTCGACTACATGCAATTCGCACAATTCACGGACGGGCTGTGGACCTGTTGGATGCGTATCCTCCCGGATCCATCCGGAAACCCCATTACCATACAGCCCTTGATAGTAGCTCATAAAAGCGGAATCATCGATGCTTCGGATGCCGCTAAAAAAAGACTGAAAACTGCAATCGCCGACAGTCTGAAAACAGTAGATTTCATTTGCGACGTAAATTTTTCCCGGGGCAGCATACAGGCCGTTCTCAAAACATTCGAAATTCCCCGGCCGATATTATACCGTAAAGAAATCAAGAAAAACGGCCGACGGTTGGTCGGATATGAAAATGCGACCGGACGTCCAATCGTCCCTTTCGGGAAATACGCCCGATGCCACACACCCATCATAAGTGAAAACAGAATCGGGATCGTGGAAACAGACGAAGGAAAGTTTATAGCCATAGACCATACGGGTAAAAAGCTGTTCGAAATCATGTTTCAGTCCCCGGTACTTTCGGTCGAAGATTTATTCCGGTACGGTTATTTCATCTATGTCACCCGAAACGGCCGACAAGGAGTCGCCACCATCAGCGGATTGCGATACACGCAACCGACCCACGAGCCGATCGATCTCTCCGACGTCGATCGGGATGTTATCAAAGCTCTTATCCACTGATCCGGCTACGCTTCCGGTATCCGATATTTCGCCCGAATAAGCACCCCGCAAATCCGGCTGCGGCAAAAATCAATGGCAAAGGGGTGTTTGATTATTGCATCTTACGAAACTTTTCCGTATATTTGTACGATATATTTAAGGTCAATATGAGTACTGAAGAAAAAGAGATAAAGAAGCAGGAAGAGGAGTATTCCGCCTCCAACATCCAGGTCCTCGAAGGTCTGGAAGCGGTCCGGAAGCGTCCGGCCATGTACATCGGCGACATCGGCGAAAAAGGTTTGCACCACCTGGTTTACGAGGTGGTGGATAACTCGATCGACGAGGCGCTGGCAGGACATTGCACCGACATCGACGTTACGATCAACGAAGACAACTCGATCACAGTCAAGGATAACGGCCGAGGCATCCCGACCGACTTCCACGAAAAGGAGGGTAAGTCCGCACTCGAAGTCGTGCTCACCGTGCTCCATGCGGGCGGCAAGTTCGACAAGGGCAGCTACAAGGTTTCGGGCGGTCTGCACGGCGTGGGTGTTTCGTGCGTGAACGCACTCTCGACGCTGCTCATCGCCGAAATCCACCGCGACGGCAAAATATTCCGCCAATCGTACAGCAAAGGCGCTCCGACTTCGCCGGTCGAAGTGATCGGCACCTGCGACGATCGCGGAACCACGATCACCTTCAAACCCGACGGCAGTATCTTCACGCTCACGACGGAATACAAGTACGACATCCTGGCCAACCGCCTGCGTGAGTTGGCATTCCTGAACAAAGGCATCCACCTGAACCTGCTGGACAAACGCCAGCGGGACGAGAACGGCGAATACGTCGGCGACCATTTCTATTCGGAAGAAGGCCTCAAGGAGTTCGTCGAATACCTGGACGCCACGCGCGGTCAGGCCATCACCGAATCGATCATCTACATCGACACCGAAAAGAACGGCGTGCCGGTCGAGGTGGCCATGCAGTACAACGACTCCTTCTCGGAGAACGTACACTCCTACGTCAATAATATCAACACGATCGAGGGCGGCACGCACCTGACGGGTTTCCGCCGCGCCCTGACCCGCACGCTCAAGAAATACGCCGAGGATTCAGGCATGCTCGCCAAACTCAAGTTCGATATCAACGGCGACGACTTCCGCGAGGGTCTGACGGCCGTAGTTTCGGTCAAGGTCGCAGAGCCGCAGTTCGAAGGGCAGACCAAGACCAAACTGGGCAACGACGAGGTGTCGGCAGCGGTCGATCAGGCGATGTCGATGGCCTTGAGTCACTACCTGGAGGAGAATCCGCGCGACGCTAAGGCCATCGTACAGAAAGTCATCCTGGCTGCAACGGCCCGGCACGCGGCGCGCCATGCCCGCGAAATGGTGCAGCGCAAGACCGTGCTTTCGGGCGCGGGCCTTCCGGGCAAGCTGGCGGACTGTTCGAGCCGCGACCGTTCGATCGCCGAAATCTTCTTCGTCGAGGGCGACTCGGCAGGCGGTACGGCCAAGCAGGGCCGCGACCGGAACTTCCAGGCGATCATGCCGCTGCGCGGTAAGATCCTGAATATCGAAAAAGCCCAGGAGCATCGCATGTGGGAGAACGAGGAGATCAAGAACATGTTCACGGCACTCGGCGTGACGATCGGCACGGAGGAGGACAGCAAGGCGCTCAACCTCGAAAAACTCCGCTACGACAAGATCATCATCATGACCGATGCCGATGTCGATGGCAGCCACATCGCCACGCTGATGCTTACCTTCTTCTTCCGCAAGATGAAAGAGCTGATCGAAAACGGGCACGTCTATATCGCCACCCCGCCCCTGTTCCTCGTGAAAAAGGGCCAGCAGGAGCGCTATTGCTGGACGGAGAAGGAGCGTGACGAGATCACGGCCGAAATGGGCAAGGGCGTACACGTCCAGCGCTACAAAGGTCTCGGTGAAATGAACTCCCATCAGTTGTGGGAAACCACGATGAACCCAGACACCCGGATTCTGCGCAAAGTAACCATCGACAACGCTGCCGAAGCCGACCGCGTATTCTCGATGCTGATGGGCGACGAGGTTCCCCCGCGACACGAGTTCATCGAAAAACACGCTCACTACGCCAATATCGACGCATAATCGAAAATTACAAAGGATTGCACCCCGCAGGGGAGCAATCCTTTTCCATATCCGTTTGGCTGGCGGGAGCTACCCCATCGTTCGATTGCGACGGAAAGCTAACCCGATGCGTTCATCGGAAAGGACGAAGTTGGCAGCACACTCGGAGTTCGGCCATACGGCAAACGGGAAATGAGAAAACGAAACATACCGTTTTTTTGACGTAATTTATCCGAAATCCGACGGCGGGGAAAAAGAAAAAACAGATTCCGGGACGCTTCATCGGACAGATGAAATCGGAAATACCTACCGACTTCGTGCGGGTGCAAATACGGGAAAAAATCACACCGTTTTCGGAGAAAAACCGGTCAGGCGGTTATCGCACGCAGAAAACGGAGAATAAAAAAGAACCACAAATCGGGAATTATGAATGTGACAGTCATCGGTGTCGCAGGCGGCACAGGATCGGGTAAAAGCACGCTGGTAAAACGATTGCAGGAGGCTTTCAAGGAGGAAGAGGTAGTCACGCTCTGCCACGACTACTACTACAAAGCCCATCCCGAACTGACGTACGAAGAGCGCACGAAACTCAATTACGACCACCCTCAATCGTTCGATACAGATATGCTCGTCGAACACATCCGCACGCTGAAAAACAACGTTCCGATCGAACATCCGGTCTATTCGTTCGTCGATCACAACCGAACGGCCGAAACCGTGCTGGTCAAACCTTCGAAGGTAATCATCGTCGATGGTATTCTGATCTTCGAGAACAAGGAACTCCGGGACCTGATGGACATCAAGGTATATGTCGATACGGACGCCGACATCCGCCTCGCCCGCCGCATCCTGCGCGACGTATGCGAGCGGGGGCGCACCATGCAGTCGGTCATCTCGCAATATACCACGACAGTCAAGCCCATGCACGAGGAGTTCGTCGAGCCGTCGAAGAAATACGCCGACGTAATCATCCCGGAGGGAGGTTTCAATTCCGTTGCCGTAAGCATGTTGATCCGCAGCATCCAGTCGCAGATCAACGCCAAATAGGAGCACGCGAATCCATTCCCCGAAAATCGATTTTCGCAACAGGCAGTCTGTGTAACTCGCCTCGACACGCAGTCCATTACGACAAAAAGGAACCGTCCGACAACTCCCCGAATTTGAAAATCACCCCTGCCAAGAATGTCTTCCGGCAGGGGTGAAAACGTTAGAATCGGACTTGTCAGATACTCTCTTCCATTTATTCCCCCCGGCGCAAGGCAAACGGATACTTTTTCCCCTTCACTTCGGCGATTCCTCGCTCCACGTAAGCGGTAGCGGCCGAATCCCACTCCGAAAAGATCGTTATGTCATCGTATTCGAACGGTACGATAACACGTCCGCGACCGTCCAATACTCCGAATCGAAGCAACCCGGTAGAATCGGGAACACCTGCGGAAGCATGCCCGAATTTTCCGCTCGGGTTCACCTGATAGACCTTATAGTCGATCAACGGTTTGCCGGAAACATCGAGCAGGGTACAGGCCCGGGAAGCGAAATCCTCCCCTTCTCCGACCCAGGTCGTTCCGAACGGCGTGGGCTGCACCCAATCGTAAATACAAGGTAGGATTTCCCGTCCATTCCGGTCGATACTGCCGTACTTCAAAGCACCGCCGGAAACAATGCAGACGACCGCACGGCCATTTCGGAACGAAGAAACCTCGTAATACTTGCATGGGATGACCAACGTCCCTGCGGCATCGACAAATCCCCAGCGTACATAATATTTCCCCATCTGTCCGACAGCGGCCAGCACTTCGGAAAAATCGGCCGCACCGTCGTATATCGGAGCAATCACTTCGTTACCCCGACGATCGATGAATCCGTATTTCCCGGTAAATTCAAAATCCCTTTTTCCATAGCCGGACTTACCGCTCCATTCGCCTTTGGCTACGACTGCCATTCCTTCGGAAAAATCCCGGGCATAATCGTATTTCAATGGAATTACGACCTGTCCCAGCGTATCGACATACCCATAGCGGCGGACGGAATCCGTCCCCTCCTGTACCCGGGCAAGGCCTGACGAAAAACCCGCGACATCCGCATAGATACAGGGCACGACTTCACGCCCCTGACGATCGATAAGCCCGAAACGACGATCGTTCTTTTCCCCTTTGCCGACCACGGCAAACCCATTGGAAAAACTATCGGCATAGTCATAGATGAGCGGGAAGACCACCGTACCGCAGGTGTCCGTATAACCGAAACAGCCGTCCGTATAAAAACGGCCCATACGGGGATTGCTACCCTCTCCGCCCCGGTGTACGAGAATACGTCCGTCATGCACTGCACCCACATAATCGTATTTCGTTTTCCAATCTTTTTTAGCGGCTGCACGGCGTTGTGCCGACACCCCGGCCGGAAACAGGGAAAGAAGCAGTACAACTATAAAGTATCGCTTTATCATAATCCAGTTATCTTTTTGATTTCATTTAATTTATTAAGCGCCTCGATCGGAGTGAGAGCATTGATGTCCAACCCCTTGATCTGATCTCGGATCTGCACCAGCACTGGATCGTCGAGTTGGAACATCGAAAGCTGCATACCCCGCGTCTGATCCCCCGCTTCCGCCGCCTCGCGAACTCCGGGGAGCGCTTTTCGGTCGCGGCGTCGAGGACTCTTGCTGGGCACGATCTCGTTGTTGCCATATACCAGCTCCAGATTCTTCAGGATCTCTTCGGCGCGGGCTACGACCGAGGCCGGCATTCCGGCCATCCGGGCAACGTGAATACCGAACGAATGCTCCGTTCCGCCCCGCTCCAGCTTGCGCAGGAAGACGATCGTCTTATCCACCTCCTTGACGCTCACATGGTAGTTCTTCACGCGCGGGCACATCTGCTCCATCTCGTTGAGTTCGTGGTAGTGGGTCGCGAAAAGCGTCTTGGCACGGGCCGTCGGATGGTTGTGCAGGTATTCGACCATCGCCCAGGCGATCGAAATACCGTCGTAGGTGCTCGTACCGCGTCCGATTTCGTCCAACAGGACGATGCTGCGGTCGGAAACATTGTTCAGGATGCTGGCCGACTCGAGCATCTCGACCATGAAGGTCGATTCGCCCTGCGAAATGTTGTCGGAAGCCCCGACTCGGGTGAAAATCTTGTCCACCACGCCGATATGAGCCGCTTTCGCCGGGACGAACGACCCCATCTGGGCCATCAGGATAATGAGGGCCGTCTGCCGCAGCAAAGCCGACTTACCCGACATGTTGGGACCCGTAATCATCACGATCTGCTGCTCCTTATCGTCCAGCAGCAAGTCGTTGGGGATATACTCCTCTCCCACCGGCATCAGGGTTTCGATCACCGGATGCCGTCCCTGGCGGATTTCGATGCGCGTGCCGTCGTCGAGCGTCGGACGGACGTAGTTGCGCTCCCGAGCGATACGGGCGAAAGATTGCAGGCAGTCGATACGCGCCACGACGGCGGCATCCCGCTGCAAAGCTCCCAGGGAATGCGTAATGAACCCGATCAACTCGGCGTAAATCCGCTGTTCGATCAACAGCATCTTCTCCTCGGCACCGAGAATTTTTTCTTCATACTCTTTCAGCTCTTCGGTGATATACCGCTCGGCGTTGGCCAGCGTCTGCTTGCGGATCCACGACTCGGGAACCTTGTCCTTGTGCGTGTTGCGGACTTCGATATAATAACCGAAGACATTGTTGTAGCTTATTTTCAACGGAATTCCCGTCGCCTCGCTCTCCCGCTGCTGAATACGGTTCAGGAAATCCTTGCCATGCAGAGCGATGCGGCGCAGATCGTCCAGTTCGGCGTCCACGCCGTCGGCGATAATGCCGCCCCGCTGAATTTGATTGTTCTGCGGGTCGGGGTAAACCTCGCGGGCAATACGCTCCCGAACCTCCGCCAGCAGATCGATCTGTTCGGCCAACGCGTGAAGACGCTCGTCGTCGGTCGATTCCAACAAGGCTTTGAGGAGTTCGATCGCCGAAAGCGAATTTTTAAGCTGTACGATTTCGCGGGGGGTTACCCGAGCCGCCGCTATGCGCGAAGCGATGCGCTCCAGGTCGCCGACCTGCGAAATCTGCTCGGCGACGCTTTCGGCCAAATCGGGCTCGTCGTAAAACCGCTGCACGACATCCAGACGTTCGTTGATGCGATCAATCTCCTTGATCGGCAAGGCGATCCACCGCTTGAGCAGACGCCCGCCCATCGGCGTGAGGGTGCGATCGACCACGTCTGCGAACGCGCACTTCTCGCGCGAACCGTTCGAAGAGAAGAGCTCCAGGTTGCGGATCGTGAATTTATCGACCCAAACGTAATCCTCCTGGTCGATACGCGAAATGGACGAAATATGGGCCGTATTCTTATGTTCGGTAAATTCGAGGTAGTAGAGAATGGCCCCTGCCGCCGAAATGCCGCTGCTGAACTGTTCGATACCAAAGCCCTTGAGCGACTGAGTGCCGAACTGCTTGCAGAGCTTGTCCCGGTTGACCGACTCCGAAAAGACCCACTCATCGAGCCGATAGGTATAGTGCCGACTGCCGAACGCATCGGAGAAGCGGTCTTCGTATCCGCGCTGGTAGATGATTTCCTTCGGCGCCAGGTTGGAAATGAGTTTGTCGATGTAAGCATCGCTGCCCTCGGCGGCATAAAATTCGCCGGTTGAAATATCGAGAAAAGCCACGCCGGTATTTTTCCGGCCGAAATAGACCGCCGCCAGATAGGTATTTTCCTTGTTGGCCAAAATATTATCTCCCAGCACCACGCCCGGCGTAACCAGCTCGATGACGCCCCGCTTGACCAGCCCTTTGACCTGTTTGGGATCCTCGAGCTGTTCGCAGATCGCCACGCGTTCGCCCGCTCGGACCAGCTTGGGTAGGTAGGTGTCGATCGCATGATAGGGAAACCCTGCCAGCTCGACGAATGTCGCGGCTCCGTTGGCACGTCGCGTCAGGGTGATGCCCAGAATTCCGCTGGCCTTGATCGCATCATCGCCGAAAGTTTCGTAAAAATCGCCGACACGAAACAGGAGAATCGCATCGGGATGCACCGCTTTGACCGCATAATATTGCTTCATCAGCGGAGTTTCAACATATTTTTTTTCTATTGCCATTACCTTTCAAGATAAAGTCGGAAACATCGGAGTAAACCCTAAAAATCCGGCGGCGGACGACTTCGCTCATGCCGGTCCACAGGATTGCTCCACGTCCTGCAAATATACGAAAAATCCGGAGCAAAAGGACTTCAAAATAACGAATATTGAAAGAATATTGCATTCATTCATAATTCATATAATCTGCAATAAATGGGTGTACGACAATATAGTACACCCTTACAGGAATCGGCCCCGCAGTCGATCAACGGTGTCGAACCGTGGCGTTATCGACCGATGTCGAGATAACCACAGGTTCGCCCGAATAGTTGAATTCGCTCATACCGCTCACACAATATTTCAGCGATCCCGCCGCTGCGACCGAGGCGGTACTCATACCGGAAATGTCACAGTCGGCAAGTCCCGAAGCCAAAAACTTTCTCCCTTTGAACTGACTCATGCCCGACACTTCCAGCATCAGGTCCCGAGCTGTTCCCGAAAAGGTACATTCGCTCGAACCATCCACTGCGACCTCGGCTTTCTGCCTGCAATTCACATTTCCATTATAAACGGACATACCGGTCAGCGTACAATCCAAATCCCGGCACATAAAATCCGCGACGGCCTGGCTCATTCCGGATGCCTCCACCGTCGCTGTATCCTCGCATACCACCTGCCCTTTGTAAATCGACATACCCGAAACAGACATCGTCAGGCTTCTGCAACGAATATTGGATTCGAACTCGCTCATTCCCATACATTCGACCGTAACCGACGGTTTATCGATCTCGGTCTCGGAAAAAACGGAGGACATCCCCGACAACGAAAACGACTCCAGCGGAGCGGCGCCCACATACACTACAACCCGCTTGGACATATCGTTCTTTCTCTTGGACGACAAGGCTCCGGGGTCGCACGCGAGCACGAGTTCACCGCGCCGCACCCGCACGGAAACCGCCTCGGCAGGCACATTTTCGGTTTCGACCCGGACCGAAGCGGGATTTCGGTCGGCTTCGAGTACGACCTGAATCATATTACTCACATTCAACCCGAAATAAGGTTTGTCCAGCACGATTTCGGCATCTGTCCGAAAATACACCCCTCGATTTTTCTTTTTTGCGTCACACACGCCGATCCCCAACGCCAAGCAGAGCAAAAGCAGAGTTAATTTTCTCATAACGGTCATAAATTATAGATTTAACTCTATAAAGTTAAAGAAAAATTCGGGGAAACCAATATTTTCCCCGAAAAAACTCACAGCGGACAGATCGCCGCAGTACGATTTCATCCAATCGGAAATTCGATCAGAGCATCCCGCACACGGCGAACATCCGCCGGTAATAGTCCGCCTTCCACTCCACCGATTTCGGATAGGCCCGCGACGAAGAGGGCATGCGATAAAACCGAAGCATACGGTCCGCATAGGCGAACTCCACACTCCCTCCCACAGGCGGCTCGGCGCAACCGGTAAGGCGCACGATCACATCGGTAGCCTTCTGTCCCGTCGTCACGATCGCCCGGCAGGTCGGAACCGCAGCCAACAACTGCGCCAGATCGACCTCGCGCACTACTTGAAGAAAATTGTCGGAAGCATTGTTTTTCAATCGGATTATCTCTTCGGCCGTATCGTAAAGAGCCAATCCTTTCTCCTCGCAGAAACGCACGATCCGTTCCTTGTCGAAACGTTTCGCGTCGGGTGTCAGAAAATACCCCTTGTCCCCGAAAAATACCAGTCCGACGATACGCCACATATCGTTCTGCAAGTTCGGGTAAAAAAAGTCCATCGACCACCGCACCCGCTGCGGCGGGAAACTTCCGAGCATCAGCAGACGTGCCCCGACAGGCAGAAAAGGTTCGAGAGGATGCAGTTCGCTTGTCATAATTTTTAATTTATCGTATTATTTATTTCCAAATGATCCTGTTTCAACCCCTATTTTGGGGCGCTGTGCAAGAGACTCACTCTTCGCCCGGCATCACCGGCAATCCGATCCGGCCCATGCAGAATCGCGGGAACAACGCCTCCGCAACCGACAGCCGCCCACCACCCGACCTCGCAGATACTTGGCGATCGCACGCATCCGGAAATGCTGCGGATGCAAAGCCCCGCTCGCAACCTCCGAACGAAGGTCATTCGTAAAACCGTTCATCGAAATTCACCAGATAGAGTTTGTCGGTCGCACGGGTCAGCGCCGTATAGAGCCAGCGCAGCATGTCGCGCGTCATCGGCTCGTCGCCGAACAGACAGCGGTCGATGAAAACCGCCCGCCACTGACCACCCTGCGCCTTGTGGCAGGTGACGGCGTAGGCGAACTTCACCTGAACGGCATTAAAGTGCGGATTCTCACGAATTTCTTTGAATCGCTTGAGCTTGCTCTTGATATCGAGATAATCCTTTTCCACCTCGCAAAAGAGTCGGTTGCTCTCCTCCCGGGTCAGCGACGGGGACTCCGAGGCAATGGTATCGAGCAGGATCTTGCACTCCAGCTCGGCGTCGTTATAGTCAGCGAAGGACAGCACAGCGGTAGCAAAGCGAAAGCCGTAAAAATCCTCGAAACGCCTCAAGCGGCGCAGTTTGGCTATATCGCCGTTGGCCAGAAAATTCATCGGACAATCTTCGGTGCGCTCCGTAAAATGGTAGTTGTTCTTGACGACCATCAGCAGATCGCCGCTCTCGATCTCCTCCTCGGCGCCCAGCACGTAACGGCGAATACCGTCGTTGTAGCGGTTCGCCCGTTTGTTGGAACGGGTGATGACGATGGTTTCGTCGCGTCCGTAACGGTCATAGCAATCCTGCAACTTCTCCATGAACTCACCGCCTTCTACCACCTCGATATCAGGGAAATCCATCCTGAATCGCGGTACTTCGCAGATGCCGTTCTCCAGCATGCAGCGTACCAGGGTGGCGTTGAACAGAATACCCGATTCGGCCTCCTGGCGCACCACTTCATCCAGCGACGTGTAAACCACCTCCCCATAGACGGACAGAGCTTTCGGATCGAGCGCCGGGGAGTAGTCCACCCCGATCGGCGGAAGCTGCGCATCGTCGCCCACGAGAATCAACCGGCAGCCCTTCCCGCCGCGCACGTAACTCACCAGATCGTCGAGAAGCGCCCCGCTGCCGAAGATCGCCCCGTCCGAAGAACCGTTTGCCAGCATCGAAGCCTCGTCCACGATGAACACGGCCCCCCGCTCCTGGTTGATGTTGAGCGAGAATTTCGACTCGTAGTCGGCATTGGTGCGCTGGCGGTAGATCCGCTTGTGAATGGTCAGGGCCGGTTCTCCCGAATAACGGGACAGCACCTTGGCCGCCCGTCCCGTCGGAGCCAGCAACACGGGTTTGATGCCGCAATCCTTGAGCGCCCCGACCAGAGCGGCGATCAACGTCGTCTTTCCGGTACCCGCGTAACCGTTCAGTACGAAAATGGCCGCAGGATCGCTTTCGGACAGATACTCGGAAAGCGATTCGATGATTTTTTTTTGACCAGATGTTGTATTAAAACAAATTTTAGCGTAAATTTGGGTCGCAATATGAGTCTTTAGCATCTTCGGATCGGTAAAGGACGGCGGTATTGCCGACGGATTTTGATACAAACTTACTAGAAATAACTTAAAAATGACAAAAAGAATCATCCAAATCGTACTTGCCGTAGTTATCGTATGCCTGATATACGTTATCTACAAACAGATTTCGACTCCGATTATCTTCGCCAAGGAGAAGGCGGCCCGCGAAGCACGCGTCATCGACCGCATCAAGGACATCCGTACTGCGGAGCGCAGCTTCAAAACGAAGTACAACCGGTTCACCGGCGATTTCGACACGCTGATCAATTTTGTGCTGACCGACTCGCTGGAGTTCGAGCGCAAGATCGTCGATGAGGATGACTCGGTGGCAATGGCCCAGTTGAAAAAGAGCGGCCGCAAGAACAGCGAAAAGGTATGGGTACACGTGATCGACACGATCTTCACGCCGAAAAAGCTCACCGCAGAACAGGTTCGCAACCTGCGTTACGTGCCCGGCACGAACAACCAGACGGAATTCGAATTGGAAGCAGGTCTTGTGACCACCGAATCGAAAGTGGTCATCCCCGTCGTAGAGTGCCGCATACCTTATAAAATGTTCCTCGACACGGTACGCTTCCGTCAGGAGGTAATCAACCTGGTGGACGATCAGGAGAATAACTTCAGCAACTACGGAGGCATCAAGTTCGGCTCCATGGAGAAAGGTAACAATGAAGCAGGTAACTGGGGCGACGAATAACAAGCCCGAAATCAAGAATGTGTCCATCCGGCTCAGGCTGGATGGACACTCTTTTTCTGAAGAGAAGCTCGACATACCGGCCAAAGAGAAAAAAACGGTCGAAATAGAGGTATTGACGGGCAAAACCATGCTGGTTCCCCGGGAAGTGTTCGACGCGAAGGCCGCTCCCGCCCTGATGCGTATAAACGGAATGGAACCGACGGAGAAGGAGTGTATTCTCACCTCCGATCCGCAACAGCCCGTCATCGCTTTGATGGCTGCCGACAAAGCCTCCGTAGAGAAAGTCCGTGCCCGGCTGAAGGAGAAGATACGCTGGACCTCCCCGTTGCTACGTACCGGGGAATTCACGGCATCCTGCCTCTGGATATTCCGTTATGAAGAGCTGGCCTACCTGAAAGTATGGGAACGGCAAACCCTGCGGCTGGCGGAGACATTCATCGCCCCCACGGGGGAAGATCTGCTCTTCTACGTCCGGGAGCTGACGCAGGAGCTGCAGATCGAAAACTGCGAGATCCGGCTGGAAGGAAACCCGACCAAACAGGACGGACGCCTGTTGCGTGAATATTTCAAACACGTCGCCATATGCGAATAGTCAGCGGAAAATATCGGGGACGGGCAATCAACCCGCCCAAGAATCTGCGGGCACGCCCGACGACCGACTTCGCCAAGGAGAACCTGTTCAATGTACTGGGAAACCTGGTCGATTTCGAGGAGTGCGACGTGTTGGACCTATTCGCCGGGACGGGGTCGATCAGCTACGAATTCGCTTCGCGGGGCGTGCACAGCGTCACTTCGGTCGAAATCAATCCCGTACACTATAACTTCATCAAAAAAACGGCCGCCGACCTGGGAATCGACAATCTGTTCGCCGTCAAAGCCAATGTATTCCTCTACCTGAAAAGCTGTGCGAAGCAGTTCGACCTGATCTTTTCGGACGCGCCCTACGATCTGGAGGGCAGCGAAGAGGTCATCCGGCTGGTACTGGAACGCGATTTACTCAAACCGGATGGGTTTCTCGTTTTCGAACATTCGAAAAACATAAATTTTTCGTCCGACCCTCACTTTTGGCAATCAAGAAGTTACGGAAGCGTGCAATTTTCTTTCTTCAAAAAGTGAGAAAAAAGTTTGGAGATACAGATTTTTGTACTACCTTTGCATTCGCAATCAGCAAACGGTGTGGTAGTTCAGCTGGTTAGAATACCTGCCTGTCACGCAGGGGGTCGCGGGTTCGAGTCCCGTCCATACCGCAAAATATCGAAGCAAATGATTGCAAAGCCTTGTAAAGTATATTTACAAGGCTTTTTTCTTTTTCTGTATCCTAAAAAAGGTTCGAAATGCTCTCCAAAAGCAGCTAATAATCAGAGGAAGAGCCCCCCCTATTTTGTGCTCGAAGCATTCAGCTACTGCACTTTGAATCTTACCAGCCATAGACTGTAAGTTCGTAACTAAAAAGATATATTATGGAAAGACCTCTTTCAGCGTTTTATTCTACCTGTGTAAAACAAAGACAAATCGTAATGATGAAGTTCCTATCACATTACGACTCACAGTAAATGGAGAAAGAAAAGAGATGCGTATCCATCGGTTTATCGATCCGAAACAACGGGACGCAGCAAAAAGGGGAGCAAATAGGAGTTGCAAAGCGCTCAACTTATCCCTCGATACCATAAATCTGCGTCGCTTCGCACATATCGAGAGCTGGATAAGGCAGGGAAACACGTTATCGCTCAAACGGGATCGGATCGTTATCTGGAACAAAATGTTCCGAATGCCATTCCTTAACTGAAACATTCAAAGCACACAATCAAAAATCAATACGATAATTATATATCTGCCGGTTTCAAAGGTCTTCGAAGAAAGAATCAGGTATTGCAAAACGACAAGTGAAGAGCATTCAAGTCCCGAAAAAAGCACCAAGAAGATTTCATGATAGCTATAAAATTCCAATGGCAAATATATTTTCGTACCCAATGATAAAATTCGATATGAGTTTGAAACAGTTTCAAAAACCTATATCATAGGACAAAAGACTTGTATTAATTCTAATGACTTATTCCGCGACTCGTTAAAAACTGTGAAAATTATGTTTGAGACTAAAGCAACAATACTCCGATCGTCCAAGCACTTCGAATAACAATTCGGATCGCTTTGCAGGCAAAAATCAGGTATGGCCCCCCCTTGACAAGGCAACAAACCGACAAATCTTATAAAAACAAAAAAGAGAGCGATATCTTAATTCGGATACCGCTCTCTCAAATTCAAATCCCGAAAAGTTATCGGACATTATCAACGTTTCACACTGAACACCTCACGAGGAGTATTCGCCTGCCGCACACTCTGCAGTGCATTCAACAGCCCGGCAACGTCGGCATCCGGTTCTTCGGTATCGGGCAGTTGCAACACAAGACCGTCCGCCACATCCTTTCTTATCAAATAATAAGGACCAACCGGATCTTCATATTTGTTATTAAGCAGTTTGTCTTGCTCGACATCTCCCGTAGAACTGATTCCATACGGCCACATAGACATTATATAAGCACCTTCATTGTTCCCATCCATATAATACAGCGGACAAATCTTAATCACAGTCTTATTGAGATTTCCCATAAAACCGATGAATCCTTTCGACCACGAAGGCATATTCTCATACATTTTATCATCATAAGGCAAATAAGTATACACTTTTTCGTCACCGACAGTTCCGACAAAATTGTACCAGGAAACATACTTCCATACAATATCCCCCTCCGTCTCTATGTCCTGAGGAAAAGATATACCTATCTTATGATAATTGTCTTCCGCCGGTTCGAAATCCATTTTTATCGCAAAATCCCGGAATTTGTTTCGATCCCCGCCCCATCCCTTGAGATAAAACGATTTCTTATCATCAGCAGGAGAAATGGTAACCGGAAATTCTTCACCCACTTCCTGTACATCGAGTGATCCATTCTCCTCCTTTACAGTACCGGATGTCTGCAACAGCCACTCTCCGGCAAACTGTTCGTAAGTCGATTCATGCAGCATCTGCACTTCCCGAGCCTCGTACCAAAATCTATAACTACGAGAAACCTCGCCACTGACGACTATTTCAGAAAGATTTTTTCCAACCGGCGCAACAATAAAATAATAATGATCGTAACCGGTGAAAGCAAAAGGAACACTTTCGGCATCACCTTTCAAAATCAATTTATCCGCCACAAGATCGTCCCAAGTTTTGCCCAACTCCATATAATAATCGATATCCTCCTGCATCCACTCCTTCGGATCTCGTTCGCTATTGGAAGGAATAGCACTTACCCAATAATATACCTCGGAATCGGAAGGCTTCACTTCGGCGTAAGGATAAATAAACGCATTCTCAATATAGCGCTCATAAGGTGTAACGGTAAATGTTACGCTTTCACCTCCTAAAGTCCTTACAGTTCCGGAAAACCAATCCGAAATGGTCTTTCCTCCGGCCTTTGCAACCACTCGGACCGAATAATCCGTAGCAGGCAGAAGCCCGTCCAAAGAAAAAGTCGTCGTCTCGGTGTTCTGTGCAGCAACAGCAACGACTTGGCCGTCTTTCTCATACGAAACCTCGTATCTGTATGAATCCGCTGTTTCCAAGGCATTCCACCCGGCAGTAAAAGAGACACCGGTAATCGCGCTGAATGTCACTTCCGGTGCCGGAAATTTATTATCATCTCCTTTCGTACCGTCGTCGTCACTATCGCATGCCACAGTAATACAGGAAATACAGGCGACGAAAAATAACATAATTTTTTTCATACCAAAATATTTAAAATTTAAAATCAGCCATAGCCCGGAATTTGTATTTCATCCCCTTATCCAGTTCCTGAGGCATCTCGATCATGGCTCCGGATGCCATATCGAACGCATAAGCCATCCGCGCCGAGCATTCGGCGGAAGTCCAATAGACTGCATCGGACAACGGGACACCGCCCTTCTCCTTGAGAGTGTCGTTAAACAGCTGTTTGTTCTTCCTTATTTCGTCGTCAGACAGGCTGCCTCCTCCTCTCACTCCGGAATAAGCCTCGTACAAAAGCCCTAACTCTCTCTGATCCGGCACATACCAGTTTTTAACTCCCATAACATCCTTTTCACTGCACCACAGGAACCCGGGATAATTCTCCCGCCATCCTTCCATATTATATACACAATCCGTATTATATCGCCCCGTCTGTGGGAAAGAAGCCATCGGTTCTTCGTATTTGTAAGACCATATGGCTTCAGTTTCATCGAGCGAAACCACAGTTCCACTCTTACCCTCCGAATCAATATATATCACGATTCCTTTTACAAAGCCGTTCTCGTAATAATCCCCTATTTCGTAAGTCGTCGTCACGGGAGGAATCGGATCTTCCGGTTTTGTAGGAGTCTCCTCGGAATCCTTGCCGCAACCGGTCATAAGACCGGCTGCAACAAGCATCATCAAAAATAAGATTTTAGTTCTCATAAAAACATCACTATTCGGACAACTCCTCGATGTCCACTGTTATTGTTCCTCCTGTTATATTATCGAAACCGTCTCCGGTATCCGCAGGGCTTGTATGCCAAAGTTTATAGACTTTCGTGGGAATTCCCGCCTCGTCATAAGCGACGGAATAGCCATACCAAGTCTGTCCGAATTGTGCGTCCACTTTGTATGAGCTTGAACTGGGCCACTTGGACGCTTTGAGCAGCTCCCTCACTTCGGAAGCCGTCTTGCCAGCCCACTCGTCCTCTCCGACAAACGACTGAAAATAGTGCTCTTTCGAATTATTCGCATACGTCCAAACCCTATACATATTCCGGTTCTCCTCCGGATAGCCGTACGACATTACGATGAACTCCAGGGAAGCCAGGGTCACCTGATCCGCAACGGTAGTGAATTGGGTCGTAACCGGCTCTGTCGTATAGGTACCGTCGGCCTTGAGTCCAAAAACATACAGATAATACGTAGTACCAGGAGTAAGCCCGCCGATCTCTATCGGCACAAACAGATCCTCCTTGCCGTTCATGAGAGCACGAGAAAGGAACTCTTTACGCGTCATCACGCCCGAATTCGGATGAGAATCGTTCCAATCTTTCACTCTGGCATCGATAAATGCGTCCATATGAGCCTTCAGACCGGCAGTCTTGTCCCCCGAAATAGCGTCGTATTCGGCTTTCGTGATATAATTGAAAAGGAATGTTTCATTTTCATAATTACCGTCAGCCCTTACCGTAACCATCGCATCGATCTTGGCTATGCTCGATACGCTAAGTTCGTATTGGACCGAGGACATCACTGCCGGCGACGTATTGACCTCGACTTTCTTGAGATTTATCTTGTCGTCGAGTTTCGGCGATCCGTCCGGATTGCATGCAAAGATCAAAAGATAATATTTGTCGTTGGGAATAAGGCCTCCGAACGAAACATTCGCAACATCCGCATAAAGATATTTGGAAATATTCTGGTTATAAGCATCGTAAATCGTCTGAATGATTTCGGCATCCGATTTGGCGTCGGCAAAATACTCCTGAAGCTCCATCATAACGGCAAAAGCCTCACTCTGCTCTGCCGTGACTATAGCCGAATAAGCGACATCGGTAACGACTTCGGAGGATACCGTATAAGAATTTTTAGGAGATTCGCTCGTCCTAATAGTTTCTACCGTAGCCTCCGAAATACAGGTTCCGTCATTGGCCACACAGACTGCGAAGGCATAATAAGTTCCCTCCGGCAGAAGATTTTCAAACGAGGAATCGGAAGTTTTGCCGCTAACAGTCACTTCAGCAATGAATTCCGGCAACGTGTAAGTCGCATACCGCTCGGTTTTTTTCCACTCTGCAAGATAGTTCTCGACAAAAGCCGGTAAATTTGCCGGATCACCTCCACAGTAATCCATATATACGGCAGGGAGAAGAATGTCGTAATAATATACGCAATCCGTTCGGTCCGGCTCGACATTCAGCGTAAACGACGTCGGCGTCACGTCCGAAGCCGTAATCTTGAAATTCACCTCTACTTGCTCGACGACCAATGTCTTGAATTCATAAGTATTGACAGTCGTAAGAATCTCCAATTCGGTCGATAATCCATAGGCGTAAAAGACATAATCGGTCTCCGGAACAAGCGTATTATATTTCCACTCCTGCTCTCCTTTAAGCAATGCCTCCAGCAAGAACTCCTCGACCCCGACTCCATTAGCCTCCGCGAGGGCTTTTATATTTTCGATGTTTGCTGCCTGCAAACTCTCAAGATTTTCAAACTGGCTGAAATCCGACTTTTCGAGCACTCCGAAAAAGTAAGTCATATTCTTGTCTTCGGGAGTTATCTTCACCTTGAACGAACCTTGCGTCAGCTCCAAAGTCTCGAATTGAAAGTCAGACGTCGGCTCTGGCCCCGTTCCCTCGGTATCATCGTCGCTACAACCGACCAAAGGAAGCAGGCAAACCGCTCCCATGAACAAAAAACGTAAAAACAAGTTCATAACAATAATAATTTAAAATTAAACAACCTTCGAAGAGATCCTTTAGAAGCAATTTCTCCTTTTCGAAATTTAAATTATAAAAAAGGTCATGGAAATCCAAGCTCAATTTCCCCCCCCCGAAAAAAGCAACAAATAGAAAAGTAAAAACAACAAAACAGACAAAAATCATCCGATCAAATTCTATTTATTTTTGAAAAAAACAAATATTAGACATACACGTACTATAATACTCAAAATCCCTGCGATCTTTTTAATTTCAATGAATATCAGAAAAACCAAAATACTCCTTTATTATCTGCAGCAAAACATCTTTAAGCCGCAGATTTCTCATCTTTTAACCGAACACTCCGACTTATAGCCCGACCGATCCTCGTTAGGAATAATTATTGCATAATAATTAAGATAAGATTCGAAATGACGAATCCACACACGACAAACTTCGATTTTTCCAACCGTTTATGAATACAAACGACTTTGCATTGACCATCCTGTTCGGAATCAAAAAATTCCTCGCCTGGATCGGCATTCCGTCCCATATGCTCGACAAAATGGACGAACTCCTGTTTCTGATCGTAATCGTGATTATCGCATTCATCGTCGCGGGAATCGTCCACGCCGTATTGGTGCATCTGGCGAAAAAGATTCTGAAACGCAAACGCGTCGGATTCTTCGAATCGATGTTCAAATACGGCGTATTTCGGAAGCTGACGGCCATCATTCCGCCACTGATGGTTTCCGCCCTGCTGCCATTCGCTTTCAGCAAAGATTCCGCCTGGTTCATCCTGAGCGAGAAGATCACCTGGATCTATTTTTTCATCGCCCTGATTATCTCCGTAAATGCCATACTGAACACGGTCGGAGATGAGCTGAAAAAGAACAAGCAACTGAAAAACCGCCCGATGAAGGGCTTTATCCAGATATTCCGCGTGGTTTTCTACTGCGTCGTCGTGATCGTTATCATTTCGATCCTGATCAACAAATCGCCGCTCAACCTGATTACGGGACTGGGTGCTTTCACAGCCGTATTGATGCTGGTGTTCAAGGATACTATTCTGGGACTGGTCGCAGGCGTAATGATCTCCGAAGACGACATGCTGCGCATCGGCGACTGGATCGAAATGCCGCAGAACAACATAAACGGCACCGTTATCGACATATCCCTGGATGTCGTGAAGGTTCAGAACTTCGACAACACGATCGTAACCGTCCCACCCTATTCGCTGGTTTCGGGTTCGTTCATCAACTGGCGGGGCATGAGCGACTCGGGCGGACGGCGCATCATGCGCGAATATACCCTGAAACTCGATTACATCAAACCGTGCACGCCGGAATTTCTGGAGAAAATGAAAGCCTTCGACAAAGAACTGGCGCAATTCATAACCGAAAAGCAGAAGCAGGCAGCCGATGGAAAAGTCGCCAATACGGACAATCCAGAAGGACTGGTGAACGGAACTATCGACACGAATCTCGGTCTGTTCCGGGCCTACATGGTGATGTATCTGCGGCGCCATCCTTTCGTCAGCAAAGAACTGCTGCTGATGGTGCGGACACTGCCGCCGGTAGCCAACGGCCTTCCGGTCCAGATCTACTGTTTCTCCTCGAACAAAAACTGGCCGAGTTACGAATCCATCCAGGCAGAAATCATGGAACACTTCGTTTCCGTATTGCCGGCGTTCGAACTCTATCCGTTCCAAAACGCAGACGCCCGCGATATGATCCTGAGCAGCTACATCGAATCCGCCAAAGTCGATCTATCGACACTGATCGGAATCCCCTGGCATACGACCGTCACGCAAAGCAACCCGTTCGATGTAGAAAAACAGGAGGCGCAAGACTCATCTCCGAAAGCATAACCGATTCGGGATTTCACCCGCTACCGACAAGGCAATATCGGGATAAGCGAACTTCGGGAACAGGCATAGGTTCGCCGAGGTTACAACAGCCGGACGGACCCGCCCCCGACCGATTAGGACCAAACGAGAAACACCCTGCCGGAATCGGCAGGGTGTTTCTCGTTACTCGCAGGGCAACGTCCGGTAAAAACCGCATTTTCACCCCCCCCTTCTCGACACGCTTCTCCGTTTATATGGTCATGGCGAAAATCTGCCCGCCATAAAACAGACCGCCCCTCGTCGGCTGCTCTTCCGTCAGACGATGCTGGCACCGCCATCGACGACCACGTGCTGACCGGTGACATAACTCGAAGCGTCGGACGAAAAATAGAGGATCGTACCGTTCAGTTCGCCCCGGCGACCGGGACGGCTCATCGGATCGGTGAAATTGTACATCCTCATGAACTCCTCGTTTTTGAAAAGCGTATCTTCGGTCATCTCGCTCTCGAAAAGTCCGGGGCAAACAGCATTCACCGTAATACCATCGACGCCGTACGAAGCGGCCATTCCGATCGTCAATCCCAAAACCGCCGCCTTCGATGCGTTGTAAACATGTCGGGCCAGCAACGGACTCTTGTCCGCGATCAGTGCGTTCACGGAAGAGATATTGACGATCTTGCCGTAACGGCGTTCGCGCATGTGAGGTACGACGTATTTGCAGACCAGATAAGCACCCCGCACGTTGGTATTCATCTCTTTGTCCCATTCATCGGTGGTCAGTTGCTCGACAGTACCCGGCACGGCGACACCCGCATTGTTGAGCAGAATGTCGATCTTTCCAAAGCGAGCCACGACCTGCCCGATCGCTTTGCGGACCTGCTCCTCGTCGGTCACGTCGCACCCCACGACAAGCACTTTACGCCCCGTTGCGGCTATTTCGTCGGCTACGGTCTTCAGTTTCTCGACCCTGCGAGCCAACAGTGCCACGTCAGCTCCCTGACCGGCATAAGCCCGGGCTGCATCCGCCCCCAGACCGCTCGACGCACCGGTTACGACAGCAACCCGTCCCGTCAAATCAAACAAATTATCCATATTGCATTCGATATTAGTACAACAATTCCCGCTTCGTGCCTTCTCCGTACCCGAACGCCGACCGACGCAGCTCCCCCTGCCGACTATTCACGAACGCCGTCCGTCAAAACCGTTTGGTATAACGATGACAGTACGGCTGCGTACCTTTACGGTTGTAGTAGTTCTGATGGTATTGTTCAGCCGGCCAGAAGCGGGAAGCCGGAGTTACGTCGGTCACCACGCTATACCCTTTCTCCTTCAGGATACGGATCAGCCGTTCGGCAACCTCCTTCTGCTCAGGGGTAGTATAGAAAATCTCCGACCGATACTGATCGCCCAAGTCGGGTCCCTGTCCGTCGAGCTGGGTCGGATCGTGTATCTCGAAAAAGAGCCTGGCAAGAGTTTCGTAAGAGACTTTCGAAGGATCGAACTCGACTTCGACGGCCTCGGCATGGCCCGTTTTATGGCTGCACACCTGCTCGTAGGTGGGATTCTCGGTATGGCCGCCGATATAGCCCGAACGAATGCTCTTCACTCCGTCCACCTTACCCAGCATATACTCCACGCCCCAGAAACAACCGCCGGCGAAAATAGCCCGTTCGGTTTGCACCGATTTCGGCGGCTCGGCTGACGAAGTATTTTCAGGCTTTTCGGCAGAAGCCGCTGCCGGTTCCGCGACCGGCATGGTCGGAATGGCCGCCGGTACGAAATCGAGGGAGAGGGAATTCACGCAATGGCGCGTATTTTTAGCGGTAAATCCTTCGTCCGTAAAGACGTGGCCCAAATGGGCTCCGCACTTGGCGCAGAGAATCTCCGTACGGCGTCCGTCGGCATCCGGTTCGCGGCGCACGGCACCCGGAATTTCATCATCGAAGCTGGGCCAGCCGCAGCCGGCATCGAATTTATCCTGCGAACGGTACAACGGAGCACCGCACCGGCGGCAGCGGTAGGTGCCGTCTTCGTCGTGGAGGTAATATTTACCGGAAAAGGGAGCTTCGGTTCCTTTTCGAACGATCACCCGCTCTTCTTCGGGAGTCAATGGTTTCATATTCTGTGCATTTAAAGTTATTGCCATGCCCGTAAGCACGGTCGCAATCGACAAACAGCGTATCATATTTTTCTTTCCTGCAAAAAATACACCGAAATTGTCCGAAAACGTATTCATCCATACGTAAGATAACGACCTCTTCCGTGCAACCGGAAATCCGGCCGGTATCAGCGAGGAATGAAGTAAAAAGAACAAAAAGCCGGAGCAGAATACCCTGCCCCGGCTTCGAACGATATATCGGCGAATTACTTCACCTCTTGCCCCCGGAGGAATACCCGGTGGATAAGCAGAGAGGTATAGGCATACGGCAGATATGCCACCGAAGGAATCTTCGTCGTGAGGAAGAAGTTCGCCTTCTTGCCTACGGTGATCGAACCGTACTCGCTGCTCAAGCCCATGGCGTAAGCACCGTTCAGTGTCGCGGCGTTGATCGCTTCGGCCGGCGTCATACGCATCTTGATGCAGGCCAGCGAAACGATCATCTTCATACTGCCCGAAGGCGATGAACCGGGGTTGAAATCCGAAGCCAAAGCCACGCTCAAACCGCCCTCGATCATTGCCCGTGCAGGAGGATACGGCATCTCCAGGAAGAAAGCGGCACCCGGCAGCATCGTCGGCATCGTACCGGACGTACGCAGCACTTCAATCTCCTCGGCCCCCATGCGCTCCAGATGATCGACGGACAGCGCCTTGTTGCGGACACCGACCTGCACACCGCCCGAAACGGCCAGCTCGTTGGCATGGATCTTCGGCACGAGACCGTACTCGGCACCCGCACGCAGGATCTGCTCCGTCTCTTCGACGGTGAAGAACCCCTGGTCGCAGAAGACATCGACGAACTCGGCAAGCTTCTCCCTGCCGACGGCAGGGATCATCTCCCGACAGATCAGGTCCACATACTCCTGCTGGCGGCCTTTATAGGCCCGGCCTACGGCATGAGCTCCGAGGAAAGTGGCACGGACGGTGATCGGCGAAGTTTCGCGGATGCGACGGATCACCCGCAGCATCTTGAGTTCATCCTCGGTCGTAAGACCGTAGCCGCTCTTGATCTCGACGCAGCCCGTACCCATTGCGATAATCTCGCGGATACGTTCCATCGCCTGCTCGTAAAGCTCGTCCTCGGAAGTTTCGTGCAAGCGGTCGGCGGAATTCAAGATGCCGCCGCCCCGCTTGGCGATCTCTTCGTAGCTCAAGCCGTTGATCTTGTCCAGGAACTCCTGTTCGCGGCTTCCGGCATAAACCAGATGGGTATGCGAATCGCAGAACGAAGGGAAAAGCATGCCTCCCTCCGCATCGACGACTTCCGTGTCGGGAGCCACCTCCGGCATCTTGTCCATCGTGCCGTATGCAGCGATACGATCGCCGTCGGCCAGCAGCCAGGCGTTGTCGATCTCGCCGAGTACATTCATGTCGCGCCCCTTGACCCGAAGACGGCCGCTCTCGTCCACGCCGACGATCTTGGCTATGTTCTTAACGAGTAACATTACAATTTCTCGGTTTGAAGGAATTTCACCGAAGCGTCGATCAACGTGTACATCACCTGATCGTTCTCGACGAACGGCACATGCTTACGGTAAGCTGCCAGCAGATCCTCGATGGGCTTCGAAGAACGCAGCGGACGGCGGAACTCGAGGGCCTGTGCCGCATTGAGCAGCTCGATAGCCAGCACACGCTCGGTGTTCAGCACCACACGGTAGAGCTTCGTGGCAGCGTTGGAACCCATGCTGACGTGGTCCTCCTGACCCTGCGACGAAGGAATCGAGTCGCACGAAGCGGGCCAGCAAAGACCCTTGCTCTGGCTCACGATCGAAGCGGCCGCGTACTGCGGAATCATGAAACCGCTGTTCAGACCCGGCTTGGCCACCAGGAACGAGGGCAGCTCGCGTGCACCCGAAATCAGCTTGTAAATACGACGCTCGGAGATGTTGCCCAACTCCGCAACAGCAATAGCCAGGAAATCCATCGCCAGAGCGATCGGCTGTCCGTGGAAATTACCGGCCGAAACGATGATATCCTTCTCGGGGAAGATCGTCGGGTTATCCGTAGGGCTGTTGATCTCGGTTTCGAGAACACCGCCTACATAGTCGATCGTATCTTTCGACGCACCGTGTACCTGGGGAATGCAACGGAACGAATAGGGATCCTGCACGTGCTTCTTCGGACGGGCGATCATCTCGCTGCCTTCGAGCAGGCGACGGAAATTGCGAGCCGTAGTAAGCTGTCCCTTGTGGGCACGGATTTCATGCACCTCGTCGATGAACGGGTTGATGCGGCCGTCGAATGCGTCGAGCGACATCGCGCCGATCAGGTCGGCCCACTCGCTCAAGCGACGAGCCTTGATAAGCGAATATACGCCGAAAGCCGACATGAACTGCGTACCGTTCAGCAGGGCGAGGCCCTCCTTCGATTGCAGCGAAATAGGCTTCCAGCCGAACTCCTTGAGGACTTCGTCCGAAGGACGCCGTGCACCCTTGTACTCCACTTCGCCGAGGCCCAGCAGCGGCAGGCACATGTTGGCCAGCGGAGCCAGGTCGCCCGAAGCGCCCAGCGATCCCTGCTGGAACACGACCGGCAGCACGTCGTTGTTGAAGAAATCGACCAGACGCTGTACGGTTTCGAGCTGCACGCCCGAATTGCCGTACGAAAGGGACTGGATCTTGAGCAGCAGCATCAGCTTCACGATCTCGGCAGGAACGCGCTCGCCCGTACCGCAGGCATGCGACATCACCAGGTTCTTCTGCAACTGCGAGAGCTGGTCCTTGTCGATCGAAATATTGCAGAGCGAACCGAAGCCGGTCGTAATACCGTAGATGGGCTCTTTCTGGGTTTCCATCTTGTTATCCAGGTATTCGCGACAACGCACGATGCGTTTTTTCGCATCTTCGCTCAAGTCGATTTTGATATTGTTTTCCAGAATTTCGCGGACACGATCGACCGTAAGATACTCCGCGCTGATATGATGAATCATCGTTGTATTTCTTATTAAAGGTTAATACTCAAAAATAAGTCGAATTGTTTTTCGGTGCTCTCGACGTCCGGCGTACAGGGAATCCCCTCCGCTTCAGCCAATCGAAAGCATTCTCTCCGTCCGGCAGCAACCGAACGGAGAGAAGACCGATCTATTATTTCACTTCGTCGATAGCCTTGCGAACCAGCTTGTCGTCCGCCAGGTTGGGAAGGGTCACCTTCAGGCCCGGGGTACGCTCCATCTCGCGTTTGATAGCGAACATCGCGCCCTCGTTGCGGGCCCAGCTGCGGCGTGCGATACCGTTGTTCACGTCCCAGAGAAGCATCTCCTTGATATGACGCGCGGAATCCTCCGATCCGTCGATCACCATACCGAAGCCGCCGTTGATTACCTCGCCCCAGCCTACGCCGCCGCCGTTGTGGATCGAAACCCAGGTAGCGCCGCGGAACGAGTCGCCGATAACGTTCTGCACAGCCATATCAGCCGTACGGTTCGAACCGTCGTAGATGTTCGAGGTTTCACGGTACGGAGAATCGGTACCCGACACGTCGTGGTGGTCACGACCCAATACGACAGGTGCGGAAATTTCGCCGCGTGCGATAGCGTCGTTGAACGCGAGCGCGATCTTGGTGCGGCCCTCGCTGTCGGCATACAGGATACGTGCCTGCGAACCTACGACCAGCTTGTTCTTGCCAGCCTCCTTGATCCAGTGGATATTGTCGTCGAGCTGTCCGGCGATCTCCTTCGGAGCGGTCTTGCGAATCTCTTCGAGCACTTCGGTAGCCAGACGGTCTGTAGTAGCCAGGTCTTCGGGTTTGCCCGACGTACATACCCAGCGGAAGGGACCGAAGCCGTAGTCGAAGAACATCGGCCCCATGATATCCTGCACATAGGAAGGATAGCGGAAACGACCGCCCTCGCCCATGATGTCGGCACCGGCACGCGAAGACTCCAACAGGAAGGCATTGCCGTAATCGAAGAAATACATACCCTTGGCGGTCAGCTTGTTGATCGCAGCCACCTGGCGGCGCAGCGACTCCTGAACACGCTTCTTGAACTCCTCGGGATCCTCTGCCATCATGCGGTTGGACTCTTCGTAGCTCAAGCCGACGGGATAGTAACCGCCTGCCCAGGGGTTGTGCAGCGACGTCTGGTCGGAACCCAGATCGACATTGACGTTCTCGGCAGCCAGACGCTCCCAAAGATCGACCACGTTGCCCTGGTAAGCCAGCGACACGGCCTCCTTGTTCTCCTGTGCCTTCTTCGCACGGGCCAGCAACTCGTCGAGCGAGGTGTACACCTCATCGACCCAGCCCTGCGAATGACGCGTATGCACCGCTTTGGGGTTGATCTCGGCCGTGATGCTCACCACACCGGAGATATTACCCGCCTTCGGCTGCGCACCCGACATACCGCCCAGACCGGCCGTCACGAAGAGCATGCCGCGAATGTCTTTCTTACCCTCGGTAAGACGTTTGCGGGCTGCGTTGAGCACCGTGATCGTCGTGCCGTGCACGATACCCTGCGGGCCAATATACATATAGGAGCCGGCGGTCATCTGACCGTACTGCGAAACGCCGAGCGCATTGAAACGCTCCCAATCGTCCGGTTTCGAATAGTTCGGAATCACCATACCGTTGGTTACGATCACGCGCGGAGCGTCGGGATGCGACGGGAACAGGCCCATCGGGTGTCCCGAATACATCACCAGCGTCTGATCGTCGGTCATCTGGGACAGATACTGCATCGTAAGCAGATACTGCGCCCAGTTCTGGAACACGGCACCGTTACCGCCGTAGGTAATCAGCTCGTGGGGATGCTGCGCCACAGCCTTGTCCAGGTTGTTCTGGATCATCACCATAATCGCAGCGGCCTGACGCGACTTGTGGGGATACTCCTCGATCGGACGGGCATACATCTCATAATCGGGACGGAAACGATACATATAGATACGACCGTACTTGTGCAACTCCTCGGCGAACTCGCGGGCCAACACTTCGTGGTGCTTGGCCGGGAAGTAGCGCAGGGCATTGCGGATGGCCAGCACGCGCTCCTCCTCGGTGAGTATCTCCTTACGCTTGGGCGCGTGGTTGATGGTGGGATCGTACGGTTTCGGTGCGGGCAGCACATCGGGGATACCCGCCTTGATCTGCTCCTGAAATTCCTTTACAGTCATTGTTTTATATGTATTAAATTATTTAATCTTGCTCTCGACGATTTCCAGAATCTCACGCTCGGCTTTCTCCGCATCGGCGACGATCCGGTTGGCCTGGCCGATCAGGTCATCGGCGACGGCACGGTCTTTCAGACCGGCGGCATTGATCTTCACGTTCAGACACGCACCCAGCACGGCGCTGCGGGCAGCCAGCGCTCCGACGCCGGCGTCGGTTACCGAATTGGGATTTCCCTGTTCGGCCATCGCCTTCACGATTTCGAACACCTTGAACGAGGTCTGCATCGTACGCAGAGGCACCTGCGTAGCGTAGAGCGTAGCCTCCTGCAATGCGGCGCTACGGGCAGCTTTCTCCTCGTCGGTACCCTTCGGCATCGAGAATACGTTCATGATCCGGTTGAACGCTTCGGTATCCTCATCGACCAGGTGCAGCAACTCGGTCATCAGCTTCTGGCCTTTGTCCGCCCAGTCGGAGAACTCCTCCCAACGTGCGTCCCAGCCGGGTTTGTGCGACGACAGGTTGGCGACCATCGTACCCAGGGCAGCGCCCAGCGCACCCATGTAAGCGGAAATCGAACCGCCGCCCGGAGCCGGGGACTCGCTGGCGGTCTCCTCTGCGAAGCCGGTGCAGGTCAGATCGACCAGTTTCTTCTTCTTATTGTCCGCTTCGATCAGGTATTCGATCACCTTCTCTTCCGGTTTGAACGGCTTCAACTCGTCCAGACCCATCGACTTGATGGCGATACGGATGATCTCCTCCTCGGAAATACCGGTCGAACGCTCCTGCTTCTTCAGGAAATAGCGGCCCGCCTCGATCAACGTGCGCTTCGGAATCAGGCCGACGATCTCGGTACCGGTCACACGCACACCGCGTGCGTTGGCGGCGCGGCAAACCTCGTCGAAAGCCACGTGGAGCGGCGTAACGGAAATATTGGTGATATTCATCGAAACCTGGGCGATCTGGTACTCGTCGATGAACCAGCCGATCGCCTTGGTAGCCTTCAGCGTACCGGGCTTCATGATGGTCTTGCCGTTCTCGTCCTTCAAGGGTTTGCCTACGGGCGAATTGCCTTCGCGTACCGGACGGCCCTTTTCGCGCACGTCGAACGCGATGGCGTTGGCGCGACGCGTCGAAGTGGTGTTCAGGTTGTAGTTCACGGCGATCAGGAAGTCGCGTGCACCTACGGCGGTGGCACCCGTGCGTGCTACGCCCTCGTCGAAGGGACGGTCGCCGAAATCGGGAGCTTTGCCTTCGTGATTCATCTTCTCGGGCAGCGCCTCGTACTCACCGGCACGACATACGGCCAGGTTGCGGCGCTCCGGCGTAAAGGCAGCCGCCTCGTAGCAATAGGTCGGCACATGCAACTCGTCGGCGATGCGCTTGGCCAACTGACGGGCCAGCTCGGCGCACTCCTCGAGCGTAATACCCGCGATCGGGATGAGCGGACATACGTCCGTGGCACCCATACGGGGATGCGCTCCCTTATGATTACGCATATCGATAACCTCGGCAGCTTTCTTGACGCCCTGGAAAGCCGCTTCCAGCACGGCTTCGGGTTCTCCGACGAAGGTAACCACCGTACGGTTGGTCGCTTCACCCGGATCGACGTCGAGCAACTTGACTCCGTCAACCGCCTCGATTGCGGAAGTAATCTGCTGAATAACAGCCTTGTTACGGCCCTCGCTAAAGTTGGGCACGCATTCAATAATACGTTTTTCCATGTATTTTAGAGTATGTTAAGAATTTGTATTCGCTTCAGAATTAGCCCGTAAAACAGACCTACAAATATACGAAATAAATAAATATCCCTCCAAAGAAAGTTACAAATCTTTTATCGAAACGGACTATACGGTTACAAACTATCACGTATTCCACGGCCGAATCTCACAATACGACACTTTTCGCAACGATAAAACGGGCCGGGATTCGATCCCGGCCCGCCGCAAACAAACTTTTCCGGACATTACCCGATCGTCACGACGATACCGCCCGAAAACCAGACGCCGGGCATCTCCAACCCGCCGAAATCGAAATAACGGGTATCGGTCATGTTCATCACGTCAAAATAGAGCTTCCACCCCTTCTTTTCCCACGACAGACGGCCGTCCAACAGGAAATAAGGCTTGAAGTCACGCACTTCGGTCATCATCTTGCCGTCGGGATCCAACATCAGGGAACCGTCCGCATTACGCAAATAATAGGTATAGCTGCCGTTGCGGTCATATACCGCACCGGTCAGCGTGAGCGAACAGTTACGCAGAAAACGGAATTCGACCGTCGCCGCCGCTTTGTGCTTCATATAATCCAGCGCACTGGAAGTGATGACCCGATCGACTTTGCTCGTATGGATATAGCCGTATGAAACCGAAATCCGGTGCAGAAACCCGGTCGTCGTATAACCGCCCGAAACCTCCAGTCCATAGGTGTCGAGCTTGCTCTCCTGCTCGGAGTGCCACTTGCCCAGCTCCTCGCGCCAAACCCAGTCGATGATGTCGCGCCCCTGCCGGTAGTAAGTAAACAGCGAAGCATTCCACCCGCTGCGGGCGTAATCCGCCGCGAAACGATAGGTAATCGCATGTTCAGGCTTCAAATCCAGATTATTGAGCTGTGCAGGGGATGTGTAATAAAGATCGGTGAAGGTAGGCAGTCGCATCGACTGGGCCGCACCGACCTCGAGCCGCAGCCCACGCACCGGACGATAGCCTCCCGAAAGACTCCACAGGGCCGAAGTCCCATAAGGCGTGAAGCTCACCCCGGCCGAACCGGAAACGTCGAAACGCTCCCACTGTTTGACATGCCGCAGCCAGAGATTTCCCACGTGACGGTCCTTGGCATGGGTATATTTGCCGTGCGGAGTCGGAAGCGGCTCGCCGAGATTGGTGCTGTAAATGTGGTTGTAGGTGTAATCGCCTCCCAGGGAGGTCACACCGCCCTTCCACGTACAGTCGGCCCAGAACTCGGCTCCCGCATTGTCCGTATTGTGATGATTCATCGGCGTACCGCGCGTCCAGTCGTAACGGTCGAAATTCTTGCGGTAGCTGACCGACGAATTGAGCGTGAAACGCCCGACGGATTTCACCCATCGCAGCGAAGAGAGCACCGTCGAAGTATGCTCGAACTGATCGGGATTGTACGCGGCATAGAAACCGTTCGAACCGAACGACCGGTTCTGATAACCGGCCTGGAAATCGAAAAATCCGGCCTTTTCACTGTCGTAGTTCATCCGCAAGTAACCGTTGTAGTTCTCGAAATCGGTGTTGTGGATATACCCGTCGCTGCGACGGTACGACCCGGCGGCAAAAAGGGAAAAACGTCCCTTGGTCACGGCCCCCGAGAGATTGCCGTACGCATAGCCGTCGTCGCCGCCCGCCGCCTCGATGCGCAGATAGCGGGATTTGAGAGGCATCGTGCGGATATTCAGGGCCCCTGCATACGCACCGACGCCCGATACGCCGTCGATCAGATCGATTCCCGCGATGCAATCTATGTCGATCGGCAGCGAATGCGACTGATGACCCGTTCGGGCATCCGTAAAGTTAATACCGTTGAGCATGACCATCGTCTGGTCGAAGGAACCTCCCCGGATCATAATGTCCGCCTGCGTTCCCCTGCCGCTCCGTTCCCGAAGATCGATCGCAGGGCTCAAACGCAGCACAGACTCGAGGGTCTGGACCGGCGCCGAAGCACCCGCCTTTCGATCGAAAACGGAGGTGGACGACATCGCACTGCGCGTGGGGGTGGCTTTCACCCCCGTCACCTCGACCGTTTCGATCTCCAGCTCTCTGGCGATCGTAAGCGAATCGACGGTCTGCGCCTGCACGGGCGTCGTCGTGGACAGGAGAATGGTGGACATCGAAACAGAGAGGACTCCGATGGTAACCTGGCGCCGAAGGCTCGCGAAAGCGGCGTAACCCTTGCGACACCAGCGCCTGAAGCGCGGAGTACGCTTTGTTTGGATCTCTTTCATCCTGTAAAAATTAAAGTGATTAATAATATCGGCCTCGGTTCCTCTGTAGCGGAACTTCGGCCTGTCGGGGTGCAAAGATAATCCATTTGTCCGGACACACAAACGAAAAGGCCGGCCCTATGGCTGGCCGGCCTCTCTTTTCCATTCTATTTTTTATTACCACTCTTTCACCTTTTCGGATGCCTTATCGACCAATTCCTTGGTCTTGTCAAGCACTTTGCCTGCCTGCTCCTTGGCCTGTCCTTTCAGTTGCTGCGCCTGCTGGCGGGCGCTTTCCTTGACCTGGCCGGCTTTCGCTACGACCTGTTCTTTCACCTGACCGGCTTTCGCGGCCACATGCTCTTTCACATCCTGTACCGTATCGGACAGATCCGCCTTCAGACGCTCTTTGTCCGCATTCAATTTCTCATTCATACGAATAATTTTTTAGTCTATCTTTTTCTCTTTTTTATTGCCTACGGCAGCTACGATCCACAACAATACGATAGCACCGACTACCGAAGTGACGATACTGCCGATGGTTCCTACGGCGAAAAGTCCGAACAGCGAGAAGATCCAGCCGCCGAGCACCCCGCCGACGATGCCGACAACTAAATTGACGATCAGGCCGGACCCCCGCCCTTTCACGATCAGGTTGGCGAGCCATCCGGCAACCAAACCTATCAATAAATACCACAAGAAAAACATAATCGATAATTTTTTAAGTTCTTTCGATACTGCTTGTACAAAATCTCCGCCAAACCCGAAAAACGACCGGACTTTATCGCAACCGCCCCAACGCCACCTCCGGCCGGACAAAAATCAAGGGACCGCTCCGCAAACCGAACGGAAGATCCGGGAAACAGCTCAGGAATCCGACAGACGGGCAAGCTCACCACATTTGACTACCTCTCGCCTCCGAAATACCTAAAACGGGTGATTGCCCGCCCGTTTTACCCCCCCTACTTTTGCAAACGAATAAAACCAAAAGCCCATGATTAAAAATATCTGCACTGTCATCCTATTATTATTGTCCGTCCTGCCCGCAGCGGGACAAAACCGGGTAAAGGTCAAAATCTCGGGCAATGTCATCACCACAGACGGCGCTCCGGCCGAATACATCACGGTTTCGCTGAAAAATACGGTATTCGGCGGGATGTCCGACGGGGACGGCAATTTCGAATTTGCGGCTCCCCCGGGCGAATATACGATGGTCGTCCAATCCGTAACCGCCCACCGCAAGGAGTTTCCGGTCACCATCGAAACCGGTCGGGAAAACGTATTCCCGAACATCGAAGTCAAGGAAGATATCAACCAGTTGGAGGAGGTGGTCGTCACCGGACAGTTCTCGCCGCAATCCATGAAAAACTCCTTATATAAGGTACGGTCGGTAAACAGCGATCAGATCCGGCAAAAGGCACCCCTGGATGTACAGTCGCTTCTCAACACCGAAATCGGCATCCGCCTCTCGAACGACATGGCGCTCGGAGAAACGGACTTCGAGCTGATGGGTATGAGCGGCAACAACGTCAAAATCCTCATGGACGGTATTCCGATGATCGACCGAGGCTCGACCAAACAGAGCCTCAGCCAACTCGACGTAAACCGGATCGAACGGGTCGAAATCGTCGAAGGTCCGATGTCGGTAGTCTATGGCACGGATGCCCTTGCGGGAGTCATCAACATCATCACCAAAAAGGGACCGGGCTATTCCGGCGAAAGCACCTGGCGCGTGGGCGCCCGCATCCAGGAAGAAACGATGGGCAAGGAATACCAGTTCTTCAACGGCGAAGGTCTTCACAACGAAAGCATCGACCTCGGATTCAATCTTAAAAACGGACTCTACTTCAACGGCGGCTACACCCGCAACGACAACGGCGGCTGGCAGGGCGACCTGACCGGACGCGAAAAGCGCTGGCATCCCAAAGACCAGTCGCTGGCCAACGGTATGATAGGGTTCCAGCGACGCAACCTGAACGTCTGGTACCGGCTGGATTTCCTCGACGAGAAAATCTTCGGTCCTCTGAACGGTACCGCCATCGAACCGGAGAAGGTTTCCGACAAGGACTATCTGACCAAACGATACACCCATCAGTTACAGGCAGACTGGAGACTGGACAACCGGTTGAGCGTCAATCTCGCCCTCTCCTACCAGGACTACAAGCGCCGCACGCAGACCACCTGGACAGACCTCTCGACCGGAGAGAAATGGCTCTCGGCCGAAGATGCCAGTCAGGATGTCACCCAGTACAAAGCCTGGATCGCACGGGCGACGGCAACCTGGAATATCGGCCCGAAGATCAGCCTTCAGCCCGGTTTGGAATACCAATGGACCGAAGGCAAGGGCGGACGCATCGACGGCACCCCCACGATCTCCGATCTGGCATTCTTCATCTCGGCCGAATACAAACCCTGGAGCTGGATGAGCGTACGCCCCGGCGTTCGGGCTTTCCTGATGGCCGACTACGAAGCTCCTGTGGCCGTACCTTCGATTTTAACGAAGTTCGATCTGACACCCGATATGGACATCCGCCTCTCCTATGCCTACGGCTTCCGTACGCCGACCCTGCAGGAGCTCTACTTCTCGTTCCACAACGACAACCACGACATCGACGGCAACCCGGACCTGAAAGCCGAATATTCGAACAATGTCACGGGATCGTTCACCTACCGCATCCTGCATAACGCGCGGATCCGGCTCACCACCACGTTGAGCGGTTTCTACAACGTCTTCAAGGACAAGATCAGCCTGGCGCAGAACGTCGATATTCCCAACTACAACACCTACTACAACATCGGCCGCTACAAAACCCTGGGCGGGGCACTGGAAACCTCGCTGGCATGGGGCGGATTACGCGTGAACGTCAATGCTTCGCTGATCGGACGCTACAACAAATATGCCTCCGACGATAAAAGCCTGCCCCAGTTCCGCTATTCGCCCGAAGTGAGTACGACCATCAGTTACCATATCGCCAAGTCGGGAACGGACATCAGTTTCTTCTACAAATACACCGGCCAGCGCAAGGAGTACTATTACCACGAATACACGACCCCGGACAACAAGAAAGAGAGCGAAATTTACCTGAGGGGACTCCCCTCCTACCACTACGGGGACATCACCGTCACGCAGAAGCTGACCTCGTTCCTGAGCCTGAACGTAGGTGTCAAAAACCTCTTCAACCTGACCGACATACGCACGATCGTAGAATCCGCGAACGACACCCCTTCGGTCAGCTATCTCGGCTGCGGACGCAGCTACTTCATCGGACTGAACTTGATGCTGAACGGAAAATTCAAAAAATAACAAATTCAATATTAACTAATTAAAACCATTCTATGAAAAGATTACTTTACTTACTGTCAGCCTGTCTGATGACCTTCGGATTCTCGGCATGCAACGACGATGACGACAACCTGAAGTTGCAGGACATTTCGGTCGAATTCGCCGTATCGGAAGCCGGCATGGACGGCGAAACCGTCAGCCTCGGCCTGAAACTCAGCCGCGCTACGACCGAGAGCTTGGACGTAACGATGGAAATGACCTCTTCGGACGTATCCGACGCGGACATCACGACGACCCCGGCCATGACCGACGGCAAGATCACGGTCAATATTCCGGCCGGACAGTCCACGGGCACTTTCACCGTAGCCAAAGCGACGGGTAAAAACCCCGAGGGAACGGCGAAATTCCAGATTCTCTCCCTCTCGCTGACCGAAGGCTACAAGATCGGCACGACCAAGGAGATGACCCTCTCGTTCACTCCGATCGTCTCCACGGGCGGCACGATGACGCTCGAAGGGAAAGTCGGTGACCAGAACTACGCCAACATGGTCTATGTCGATCTGAGTAATAACAGCCAGATGCAGATCGACCGCAAGAGCTGGAACCTGGGCTTCTACTGCGGCGATGAGTTCCGCGTGGTACTCAACTCTTCATACGCAACGGTAGCGGCCGCTTCCGAGAAAACGGACTTCGCAGCCGTAACCCTCGAAGATGCGCAGAGCGCACCCAACATCGCCGCAGGCAGCATGTCCGAAGACTTCAAGGCGGAATGGATCGACGACGTCACGGGCGACCTGTCGAAGACCGCATTCGGCGAAATATCGGCTACGGATGCGAACAACAAGGTATTTTTCGTGGCCTCGGCCGACAACAAGACCAATACCGACGGTACGGAAAACCGGAGCCTCTGGTACAAAGTGAAAGTCACCCGCAGCGGCAACGGCTACAAGGTAGAGTACGGCAAGGTGGAAGATACGACCCCAAAAACCGTCGAAATCACGAAAGACCCGATTTACAGCTTCATCGGACTCTCGCTCGAAACCGGCGAACAGGTGCTCCAGCCCGCCAAGAGCAAATGGGACATCATGTGGGCCTACGCCGCCTCTTCGACCATGATGGCATCGGGACCGGTGATCTCGTTCACGCAGGATGTAATCACGATCAACCACCTGGGCGGCGCGGAAACAGCGATCGTCATGACGGACACCAAGTCGTATGCCGACTTCAAACGTGCGGACGTGGCATCTGCGGAGTTCCAGACGGAAGCGAACACGATCGGCACCAACTGGCGCACCCCCGCGATGCCGGGCGTGGAGAATCCGGGTGTCAAGGCAGACCGTTTCTTCGTCATCAAGGACTGTGCGGAAAACTACTACAAGCTCCGGTTCCTCAAATTCGGTTCGGGCGACGACGGTGAGCGCGGACGTCCGCAACTGGAGTACGAGTTGCTGAAATAGACGAAATGATGCGATCGGATTGGCTGGCAGCACCGGAACTACGGGACTGCCGGCCAAACCACGCAAAAAGAGTCCGTTTTCAAGATACGGCCCGTCCGGTATGGATCCGGACGCCGGCAATCCTCAAGAATCTTAACAATTTACACTTCGAATAATGGCAAAAAACAAGAAATGGATCCTCGCGGCCGTCGCCGTACTCGCAGTGGTCCTGTGCTGCTGGGCGGCGTGGAGCAAATGGGCATCCACGACCCGGATCGGACTGGTGAACTTCCAGAACTATCAGACGGCCAGCCTCGTCAAATCCAACGAAGACAACTTCATCGAATACGAAGAAATACCGCTCGACCGGCTCGACCGGCTCGGACGTTACGACCTGGTGCTGGGATTCGGCATGGGTCTGAAAATCACTGAAGAGCAGCGAGCGCAGATCCTCGCGGCAGCCGACGAAGGCACCCCTATCTACATTTACGCCGCCACCAATCCGGAAAACGACATCTGTAGCCTCGACAGCCTCACCAAGGCCGGAATCTCGGCCTACATCGGCAACGGCAACAAGCGGAATTACCGGAATATGGCCCGCTACGTCCGCCAGCATATCGACGCGAAGCGCCTCTTCGTCACACCGGCTGAAGAAGCTGTCGAGAGCGCTTCGGACGTGCTCTACCACTTGGACGAAGACCTCTCATTCAAAACCGTCGCGGACTATGAGAAATACCTCCGGGAACAGGGAATTTATCGGGAGAAAGCCCCCAAAATCGCAATCGTAGGCGGTCTGAACGACCCCTTCAGCGGCAACCGGGCCAACATCGACAGCCTGATCGTATCGCTGCAAAACGCAGGAATGAACGTCTATCCCGTTTCGTCGTACCGCCAGCGTCTGACGTTCCTGCGGGAAATCGGCCCCGACGCGGTCATCCACTTCGCGCACGGGCGCATGGTCATGGGCCAGGCCGACGCAGCCGTGGAGTGGCTGAAGGAGCGGAACATCCCGATCTTCTCGCCGCTCTCCATGCTGGAAACGCAGGAGGAGTGGGAAAGCGACCCGATGGGGATGTTCGGGGGATTCATGTCCCAGAGTATCGTCGTACCCGAACTGGACGGCGCGATCTACCCCTACGTGCTGAACGATCAGGAACTGGACGAAGAGGGAATCTACCTCTTCAAGGCCATTCCCGAACGGCTGAAGAATTTCACCCGGATCATCGGCAACTTCATCTCGCTGAAACGGAAGCCGAATGCTGAAAAGAAAGTAGCGATCTACTACTTCAAAGGCGCCGGACAATCCTCGCTGACGGCCCAGGGACTGGAAACGGTGCCGTCGCTCTATAATCTCCTGAAACGGCTCAAGGCCGAAGGCTACACGGTGAAAAACCTGCCTGCGACCGAAAAAGAGTTCGAAAAGCTGCTGATGACACAGGGTGCCGTATTGAGCACCTATGCCGAAGGAGCTTTCGACGACTTCCTGAAAAACGGCCGTCCGGCACTGGTCGGAAAGTCGGAATACGAATCCTGGGTGCAGGACGCCCTACCCGAAGAGCTCTATGCCGACGTCGTGCAACTGTACGGCGAAGCGCCGGGCCGCTACATGAGTACGGTCCGGGAGGGCGAACCGTGCCTGGCCGTAGCCCGCATCGATCTGGGCAACGTCGTGCTGCTGCCGCAGCCCATGGCCGCGGTCGGCGACGACGCCTTCGCCATCGTACACGGCGCCAAAACCGCTCCGCCCCACCCCTACATCGGCGCCTACCTCTGGGCGCAATACGGCTTCGGAGCCGACGCGATGATTCACTTCGGCACACACGGCAGCCTGGAGTTCACGCCCCGGAAACAGGTGGCGCTCTGCCGCTACGACTGGCCCGACCGTCTGGTGGGCACCATTCCCCACTTCTATTACTACACCATCGGCAACGTCGGCGAGAGCATGATGGCCAAACGCCGCTCGTACGCCACGACGATCTCCTACCTGACCCCGCCGTTCACGGAGAGCAAGACCCGGGGACAGTACAAGGAGCTGATGAACAAAATCGAAGCGTACTACAAGACCGACGAGGCCCGCCAGCCGGAGGCATCGATCGCCGTGAAAAAGATCGCCGTGAAGATGGGCCTGCACCGCGACCTGCGGCTGGACAGCCTGCTTACGCAGCCCTATTCCGCCGAGGAGATCGCCCGCATCGAAAACTTCGCCGAGGAGATCGCCAACGAAAAGATGACCGGGCAGCTCTATACGACCGGCGTTCCCTACTCGCCGGAGAAGATCCGTTCGTCGGTAATGGCCATGAGCGCCGACCCGATCGCATACAGCGTGGCGGCCCTCGACCGCCAGCGCGGAAAGGTAACCGACACGCAGCTCAAGAGCCAGGCGTTCTTCACGCAGCACTATCTGGAGCCGGCCAAGCAACTGGTTCGCCAGGTGCTCGGCGGACAGAAAGCCGATGACGCACTGGTCTGCCGCGTAGCGGGAATCACCCCGGAGAAGCTCGCCGAAGCGCACACGATCCTCACTCCGCCCCGGCGAGGCATGATGATGATGGGCCGCGCAGTTACTCCTGCGGAATATACGGCCGATCAGAAGCGCGAAGCGCAGGCCATCGCCGAAGTGGAGCGCACCGTAACGAATATCCAGAACTACAAACGGGCGCTGGAGGAGAGTCCGGAAATGGAGATGCGCTCGATTCTGAACGCTCTGGCAGGCGGATACGTCGCACCGACCTCGGGCGGCGATGCCGTGGCCAATCCGCAGGCGGTGCCTACGGGCCGCAACCTTTATGCAGTGAACGCAGAGACCACCCCGTCCGAACAGGCCTGGGCCAAAGGCAAGGAGCTGGCAGAGAATACGCTTGCACAATACAAGAAAACGCACGGCGACTATCCGCGCAAAGTCAGCTACACCTTCTGGAGCAGTGAATTCATCGAGAGCGAAGGTGCGACGATCGCCCAGGTGCTCTACATGCTGGGCGTAGAGCCGGTACGCGACGCTTACGGCCGCGTGTCCGACCTGCGGCTGATTCCCTCCGAGCAGTTGGGCCGACCCCGCGTGGACGTAATCGTACAGACCTCGGGCCAGTTCCGCGACCTGGCGGCATCGCGCCTGGCACTGATTTCGCGGGCCGTCGAGATGGCGGCGGCAGCGACCGACGACCGGTACGGCAACCGCGTGGCGGAAAGCACGGTGGAGACCGAACGCTTGCTCGTCGAGCAGGGCGTATCCCCGAAAGACGCGCGTGAAATGTCCACACAGCGGGTATTCGGCGGTGTGAACGGCATGTACGGAACCGGCATCCAGGACATGATTACCAGCGGGGACAAGTGGACCGACGAACAGGAGATCGCCGACGCCTACATCAACAACATGGGTGCCGTGTACGGCAGCGACGAAGAGTGGGGAGAGATGAAGGCCGGGCTGCTGCGGGCCGTGCTCCACAACACGGACGCCGTCGTACAGCCCCGTCAGAGCAACACCTGGGGCGCGTTGAGCCTCGACCACGTCTATGAGTTCATGGGCGGTATGAACCTGGCCGTGCGCAATGTCACGGGCAAGGACCCCGACGCCTATTTCGCCGACTACCGCAACCGCAACAACGTCAAGATGCAGGAGCTCAAGGAGGCTATCGGCGTGGAATCCCGCGCCACGATCTTCAATCCGGAATATGTCAAGGAGGTGATGAAGGGCGGCGCATCGAGCGCATCGCAGATCACCGAAGTCGTGACCAACACCTACGGATGGAACGTCACCAAGCCCGATGTCATCGACAAGGAGATGTGGGACCGGATCTACGACGTGTATGTCGAGGACAGCTACGGCCTGGGAACCGAACAGTTCTTCCGTCAGCAGAATCCGGCAGCCCTGCAGGAAATCACGGCCGTAATGCTGGAAACTGCCCGCAAGGGAATGTGGAAAGCCTCGGAGCAGCAGCTCAACACACTGGCGAGCCTGCACACGGAGCTGGTCGAAGAGTTCGGCTCGACGGGTAGCGGCTTCTCGGGCGGCAACGCCAAATTGCAGGAGTTCATCGCCGGACGGGTCGCTCCGCAGCATGCGGCGGCCTACAAACAGCAGATCCAGACCATGAAGACCGTACAAAGCCCGGATAACAAGAACGGGATGGTACTCAAGAAAGACGAAGTGTCCAGCGGTGAACAAGGTCGGAAAAACGCCCTGAACGGCGTATGGATCGCCGGCGGAGTACTGGTGTTGTTCGTCGTCCTGCTGCTGGTGCTCCGCAAAAAGAGAAAAGACAACTAATACGATACTATGCAACTAATCATCAGCGTACTCATCCTGTTCATCCTCATCAACTGCGTGCTCAAACTCAGTTTCTGGAGGATCTGGCAGGCCGCTCTGTTCGGAGCGGTGTGCGGCGCCTTCGTCATCGCGACCTACCCGTACGCCATTCTGCAATCGAAGACACAGTTGGCCGACTACCTGCAAAACACGACGGCTCTGCAAAATATGGCCGTTATCATCACGCTCGAATCGGTCGTCTGCTTCGCCTACTGCATCGCCGTGCTGCGGGGTTGGTTCGGACAACAGGAACGGTGGTGGGTGAAACCCCTGAAGTGGTACCCCAGCCTACTCGTCTTCCCCGTGCTGTTCTACCTGCAGACCGAATTGGTGTTCAGTTTTCCCGGAACGTCGTTCTCGGCGATCTCCTATGCGTTCGCCGCAGCCGTCGTCGTGCTGTTCCCGCTGCTCTGCCACCTTTTCCGGCTCCTGCTGCCGGAAAAGGAGATGCGGCTGGAGACGCACTTTCTGGTGAGCCTCTTCGTCTGCATCATCGGTCTGCTGACCACCGTCAACGGCAATGTAACCTATCCGGCGGTCGATGAGCCGACGAACTGGCGGGCACTGGGATTCGCCTTCGGACTGTTCCTGGTTCTCTTCGTGCTTGGGGCGCTCTGGAACCGCATCAAATGGATCGTCCTGCAAAAGCGAAACGCCCGCAAAAAACATTCGGCACAACCCCGAACCGTCATAAATTCCAAGAAATCGTAAAACAAATAAACTTATATGGAAACCATTTCACAAGTACTTTTCTGGGTGGCCAACAGCCTGCTTATCCCGGATATTCTGCTGCTGTTGCTGCTGTTCATCCGCGCCCTGCTGCTCGTGGGCGGCATCTACAACCAATACATGGCCAAACGCAAGAACGACAAGCGACTGAACGACCTGATCAAAAACCTGACACCGGACAAGGTGGACGACCTGCGCAAAGCGCTGCCCGCGAAAGACAACTCGCTCTACATCCGCTATCTGCGCGACCTGCTGACCAACCCGGCCAGCCAGGATTACGCAGACTACCTGATCTCGAATTTCGAGAACGACGCCGAGAAGGACGTGATCCTGTCCAAACTTCTCACCAAGATCGGCCCCGTACTGGGTCTGATCGGCACGCTGATCGCCATGAGCCCGGCGCTCGTGGGACTCTCGACGGGCGACATCGCAGGTATGTCCTACAATATGCAGGTCGTATTCGCCACGACGGTCGTGGGCCTCGTGATCAGCGGCGTGGGCCTGGTATCCCTGCAATTCAAGCAGCGCTGGTATGCCAAGGATGTCAATAACCTGGACTACGTATCACGGAAACTGATCGAAAAAAACACGGAAGCATGAAACCGACCCGAAGAAAAAGCAAGTTCGCCGTACAGGAAGACTCCGATCCGCTGAGCGTGGTGGTCAATCTGTTCGACGTGGCGATGGTCTTCGCCGTAGCGCTGATGGTCGCTATGGTAATGCATATGAACATGACCGAAGTATTCACGCAGGAAGATTTCACCGTAGTGAAGAACCCCGGCAAGGAAAATATGGAGATCATCATGAAGGAGGGCAACAAGATCAACAAATACACCCCCTCCGAACAGCAGGGTTCCGGTGCGAAAGGCAAGCGCGTCGGCATCGCCTACGAACTGGAAAACGGAGAAATCATTTATGTACCAGAATAATAAACAGAACGGAAAAATGAAAAAGATCCTCGTATCGTTGATCTGCTGCCTGACCGCAACGCTCGGTTGGGCACAGGAGAAAAATGCCTACACGCTGTTCGACGCCCAGGGCAATCGGGTCGATTACACGCAGATGATGGACGTGCTCGAACGGCAGGATGTCGTATTCATCGGCGAAATCCACAACTGCCCCATCGCCCACTGGATGGAATACGAAATCGTCAAAGACCTTTACGACCGGCACGGCGACCGGCTGATGATCGGCGCCGAAATGTTCGAGCGGGACAATCAGCTGATCCTCGACGAATACCTGGCCGGAATGATTACCCCCGAACGGTTCAACGCCGAAGCCAAGCTCTGGCCCAACTACAAGACCGACTACTCTCCGATCGTCGAATTCGCCAAAGAGCACAAGATTCCCTTCGTCGCCACGAACGTAGCACGCCGCTACGCCAACATGGTCGCCAAAGGCGGATTCGAAGCGCTGGACGGGCTTTCGGACGAGGCGAAACGGTATATCGCACCGCTGCCCCTGAATTACGTGCCCAACAAGAGCGTGGATGAATATTTCGGGGCCATGAAGATGCCGGGGATGAAACAGAGCGCCGCAGAAAACCTTTCGAAGGCACAAGCGGTCAAAGACGCTACGATGGCCTGGTCGATCGCCGAACGGATGCAGTCGAAACTCGTCCACATGAACGGCAACTTCCACTCGACGGACCACTGCGGCATCATTACCTACCTCAATCAGTACCGTCCCGGTCTGAAGATCGGCACGGTGGAGGTCATCCGGCAGGAAAATACCGACAAGCTCGATCCCGAAGCACTCGGTAAGGCCGATTTCTTCATCTGCGTACCCAAAGACATGACCTCGACGTTCTGATCGCAGACAAACGAAAAAAGAGGGGACGATTTTCCGTATCGTCCCCTCTTTTTTCGTCGCGCCGGCCTTTTCGGATCGTCCGAACGCTATTTTATGCGAACAGGGCTTCCGTTTTGGCGATCACCTCCTCCGGGTCGGGATCGATCGGGAAAACATGATCGGGCTTCAGGTACCACAGCGTTTTATCCTCCTTGAAATGGAGTTCGCCGCCGCCCGTAATATTCAACATCACCACGGCATCTTTGGCGATCTTGCCCTCTTCTACGGCCTTGATGAGCGATGCGGTGGCGATGCCGGCCGCCGAATAGATATCGACGCCTTCCAACTCGAGGAACAGACGCCGCGCTTTGCGGGCGTGGGCATTGGTCAGCGCGAACATCTCGCCGTCGGTGGCTTTCAGCGCATCGTAAAGACCGCCGGCGATACTATAAGGCGGTTTGCGGTTCGACAGCACCTTGGCGTCGATGATCTCCACATCGCGGCGGGCTTTGTCGTCGTCGTAATGGAGCATGTCGCGCGAATCCTCCCGCCAGGCGTTATACATCGGCACGAACGGCGCGTTCTGCGAAACCATCAGCTTCATCAGGTGACTACCGAAACGGCCGTCCTCGATAAGGCGCATATTGGCTTCCCATGCGGCAATGGCACCCGTACCACTGCCGACGGCCTGGAAATAGTAATCGGGGATCCGACCGATGATCGTCGCTGCCGACAGTACGGTAGTCGCCATACCGTCGCGGCGTGCCACGTTCTTCGCACCGCCCTCGGCATAAAACTTATCGCTCTTGAGTGCCAGGTTGCTCAAATGGATCGCATCGAAATAATCTCCGCCCTTCTCCGAACAGATCAGTTTCACGCAAGGATCCAGCGGTCCGTCGAACCACAGGGCATCGAGGTTGTCGGCAGGCACCGACAAGAGCAGCGGAATCCGGTTGTCGGAGCAGACCTTGGCGAAGGCGCGGGCCGTATTGCCGGCCGACGCCACGACAAGCACCCGCTTCTCGTTCTCGTCGATACGGGCACAGACGCTGTAAGCCTCCGTTTCCTTGAACGAACAGGTAGTCATGTGCGCCCCGATAGCCGGGTAATAGCCGTTGAAGGTAATGTAGAGATTTTCCAGCCCGAGGTGCGCAGCCAACCCTTTACTTTTGTAGGTCACCGGAGCCTTCGAATTTTCCAGCATTCGCCGAACAGGCAACCAGTCGGCGAACTTGTAGAACCCGTATTCATCGGATTTGAGTTCGAGCTGCTTTTTTGCATAACGAGTACGGATCAACGAAGGACACTTGCACTGGGCATCGTCCAGCGTCCACCCTTCGTCCGGAAACTCCCGGCCGGTAGCGACACACTCCAGCGTGTAGGAAGTAGGGGTAAAATCTTTCATCTATTGCGGTTTAATTATTACGACATACGGGACTTGAAATCCTCGTAGCCGAATTCTCTGATTATTTCTATTGCTCCGTCGCGGCGCACGATGGCGATCGCAGGATGCGCCACGCCGTTGAACATCGTGGTCTTGACCATCGTATAGTGAATCATATCCTCGAACACGATGCGATCGCCGACCCGCAGGTCGCGGTCGAAGATCCAATCCCCGTAGTAATCCCCGGCCAGACAACTGTTGCCGCCCATACGCCAACCCTTCTCTCCCGGTTCCGGATCGCGGGCCCCCAGGATCGCCGGTTTATAGGGCATCTCCAGGCAGTCGGGCATGTGGCAGGCGAACGACACGTCGAGCATCGCCGTACGCACGCCGCCGTTCTCAACGATGTCCTCCACGGTCGAAACCAGGTAACCCGTCCGCCAAGTGAAGGCGCTGCCGGGCTCCAGGATCAAGCGCAGGTTCGGATATTTCGCCTTGAACTCCTGCAAAATGCGGATCAGCTCGTCGCAATCGTAATCCTTGTGGGTCATAAGGTGTCCGCCGCCCATATTGAGCCATTTGATCCGGTCGAGGAAACGACCGAAACGCTTTTCGACGGCATCGAGCGCCAAGCGCAAATGTTCGGGGCGGGACTCGCACAGCACGTGGAAATGCAATCCTTCCACCCCGGCGGGCAGCTCCTTCAGCTCCCCGGCAGGAATACCCAGCCGCGAACCGGGCACGCAAGGGTTATAGAGATCGGTTTCTACCGGCGAATAGCCGGGGTTGATCCGCAGGCCGCACGAAATACCGCGCAGCAGGGCCATCTGTCCGAACCGTTCGAACTGCGCAACGGAATTGAAGGTGATGTGATCGCTGCAATCGAGAATCTCTTCGATATTCCGGTCGGTATATACCGGAGCGTACGTATGCGCCGGACGGCCGAACTCCTCGAAAACCAGCCTCGCCTCGGCCAGCGACGAAGCGGTGGCTCCGTCGGAATGTTGCGCAAGCTCCGGGAAAATACTCCACATGGCACAGGCCTTCAAAGCGACGATCACTTCGGCACCGCTCTCCCGGCGAACGCGGTCGATGACCGCCAAATTCCGATCGAGCAACTGCTCATCCAGCACAAAGCAGGGAGAAGGTAATTTTTGAAAATCGATCATGGATTTCCGATGCTGTTTCAAATTCACGCAAAAATAGAAAAAACCTCCCAACCGGGATTCAAAAATCCCGGCTATTTGGAATAAATAAGTATTTATACCTACCTCTTTTCACACCAATACAGACCGATAAAAAAGTCCGGACGGTACATACCATCCGGACTTTCAAACCAATTATCGAAACCCGATCAGACTTCCAGATCGACGTCGAATTTCTCGACCCAGGGCAATCCCTGCGGTCCCAGTTCGGCCAGGAACGGATCAGGATCGAACTCCTCGACGTTGAACACGCCCGCACCGCGCCAAAGCCCCTTGGCCCACATCGAAGCGCCCAGCGCCGCCGGAACGCCCGTAGTAAAGCTCACGGCCTGCGTACCGGTCTCCTGGAACGCCTTCTCGTGATCGCAGTTGTTGTAAATATAATACGTACGCTCCTTGCCGTCCTTGATACCCCGGATGCGGCAGCCGATCGAAGTCTGGCCGTGATAGTTCGCACCCAGCGACTTGGGATCGGGCAGCACGGCCTTCAGGAACTGAATCGGCACGATCTCCACACCGTTGTAAATGATCGGATCGATACGGGCCATGCCGATATTCTGAATCACGCGCAGGTGGGTCAGGTACTCCTGTCCGAAAGTCATCCAGAAGCGGGCTCGCTTGATCGTCGGATAGTTCTTTACCAGCGACTCCAGCTCCTCGTGGTAGATCACATAAGATTCGCGCTCGCCGATTTCAGGATAATGAAGCGGCTTGTGTATCTCGTGCGGTTCGGTCACCACCCACTTGCCGTTCTCGTAGTAACGGCCTTTTTGAGTCACTTCGCGGATATTGATTTCCGGATTGAAATTCGTGGCGAAAGCCATGCCGTGATTACCGGCGTTGCAATCCACGATATCGAGGTAGTGAATCTCGTCGAAATGGTGTTTGGCGGCATAGGCGGTGAAAATAGCTGTCACTCCCGGATCGAAGCCGCAGCCCAGAATAGCCGTCAGCCCTTTCTCCTTGAAGCGCTCCTGATAGGCCCACTGCCACGAATACTCGAAATGCGCCTCGTCCTTGGGTTCATAATTCGCTGTATCGAGGTAGTTCACCCCGCACTCCAGGCAGGCGTCCATAATGGTCAGATCCTGGTACGGCAGCGCCACGTTCACCACGATATCGGGCTTGAAGGCCCGAAACAACTCGCACAAATCGGCTACATTGTCGGCATCGACCTGCGCAGTCTTCACCCGGTCCCCGCCGATTGCCGCAGCAATGGCATCACACTTCGCTTTTGTTCGGCTGGCCAGCATCACGTCCGAAAAAATCGGATTGGCAGCAATTTTCTGCGCCACGACGGTACCTACGCCTCCTGCGCCGATAATCAGAGCTTTACACATAAAATTTATCTTGTTTTAAGATTTACGATAATCAATATTCCGTACAAAAATATCGTTTTATTTTGGCAAAACAAAAATTTTCTATACATTTGCACCACCAAAACGGATAACTCCGGATTGGCGCGGATGATTCCGTAGCTCAGCTGGTAGAGCACAACACTTTTAATGTTGGGGTCCTGGGTTCGAGCCCCAGCGGGATCACAAAACGCTGGACAGAAATGGACAGTAAATGTACAACTCCTACAATACCTTGATATTGTAGGAGTTTTTTTTTGTATAATGTCTGTGACCTAAGACACGAAAGGTCACAAAAAGACACACTTTCGTTACCAAATCGTTACCCATTTAAGAGAATGAGGACTTTAATTGATTGTATCTCAATTAGAAAGTAGAACTTGGATGTCTCCAGATATGAAACGAGATGTGTTTGGTTATTCCGGCGACTTTCGCCCAGTGTTGCAGCGTATCATTCACCGTTCCCTCGTGCGTCAGCGGAAAGATATAATCACTGTCGTTCGCCTCGCCGCGCTCCGGCAGCCATTTCAACGCCTCGTCCGAAATCGGCAGGTAAAGCGGTTCTTTGGTTTTCTGCATCGTGATTTCGATACGGACACGCCCGCCGCTCCGTTGTAAGTCGCACCACCTCAATTTGCGAATGTCGCTTACGCGCAACCCGCACAGACAGCTGAACAGAAAAGCCCGCTTGACGATCTCGTGCCGGCACTCGGTATTTATCAGCGTTTTCAATTCGTCGATTGTCAGATACTCGCGGCGGCTCGGCTCCTGCCGCACTTTACTTGCGAAATCGAACTCTTTGGTCGGATTGACGGTAATGATTCCCTCTTTGTAGGCACGGTTGATGGCCGTTCTCAAAGTACCGTAATAGGAAACAACCGAATTGGCGCTTAACCGCCCTCCGGTTTTCAATACGCCGTATTTGCTGGCCTTCGGCATCTGCCGCAGGTAATCGGTAAACTCCGAAAGAAACTCCTTATCGACGTCCCGAAAAGCGATATAGTCGCCACGAAACAGCTTCAATGCCCGGACGGTATTGAGCACCGTTCGGGCATAGTTCCGGCTTCCCTGCTCGGCGGACTGTTTTCCGATATTTTCCAGATAATCGAGCAGGTTCACTCGGGACTTGTTCGTGTTCTGGAATCCGTGCGCGTCGTTCTGCACCTCGACGATCCGTTTGCTCTGAATCGCTTTGGCAAGGGCGAGCGTCACTTCGTTCTTCGCCTTGTCCTCCCGCGTTCGTTCGGGAATAAGGTATAGCTTCAGAAACTCGTATTTCCGTTTGCCGCCAACATAATTTTCCTTGCGGATCACGTCACCCGTATAGTAGTCCAAATAGATGGATTGATTTCCGTTGGATAACTGCTTGAACCGGATTCGCACCGGCTCCTTCAATTTGACCGTCTGTTTCTGTTTCGCCAGACCCTTCCCGTTTGTTGCTTCAACGGCAAATATAGTGAATTTGTTTTGTTACCGCAGCATTTTCGAGTAACAAATATTGGGCAATTATGGGCTTAGCTGAGAAAATTGCAAAAACATACGAAAATTTCCGCAATCGAATATAAATTACTATATTTTAATAATTTATATTTGATTTTTCATCACTTTTCTATCCTTTTTATATATTTGGTAGGAGTTCACGAAGTTCTGCCACACGATATAAGCGGTCGGAGCAATCGAGGAGATCGGGTTCAGAAACGACTGGGCCATCCACACGGCGAGCACCGTATTCTTCTGTCCCAACGACTGCCCGCCCGCTGCGGCATCACCGTAACGGCGTCCCAGCATCCGTCCCACTCCGAACTGAACCACGCAGATCACCATCGCAACGAGCCCCAGTGCAATTTCGGTCCAGGGTTCAGCATTCTCCAGGTCGATGATAAAAGCGGTCGTGCGGCCAATGACAAAAACCAGCGACACCAGCCACATATAAAATGAAATCTGGCTATGCTTCGACACCCAGAATGCCACTCCCGGCAAGAATTTTCGGCACAACTGGGCACAGACGAACGGCAGCACCAGCACCGGTCCCACACGGGAGAGAATTGCCAGAAACGTGGCATGGTCGGAGCCCACGAACGAAAGCAGCATCGGAGCCACCAAAGCGACGACCATGTTGCAGATCAGGCTGTACGTAGCCATCGTGGTTACGTTGGCCCCCAACATACCGCCGATCACCACGGCTGCCATCGCAACCGGAGCCAGGACACAAATCATGGCCCCCTGCGCCAACAACGGATCGAACCAGACGAACGACAGGTAAACCACTATGCTGCCCACGATCTGAAATGCCAGCAGCCAGACATGCAGCATCTTCACCCGCATCTGCCGAGGCTTCACCCGACAGAAAGTGAAAAACAGCATCAGAAAGATCAGCGTCGGGGTAATCATCCCGTTCGACATACTCTCGGCCGCTGTCACCGGACGGCATAACAAGGCTCCGACCACCATACCCATCGGCATGGCGATCGTCTTGACATTCCGATGCAGGGAGTGCAACAGACTCATTTCCGCGGAATATTGTCAGCTCAACAAATTATTTAAGAAAGAAGCTCTTTTACTTTGGCCGATATATCCTTACCATCAGCCATACCTGCCAATTTTTTCGATGCGACACCCATCACCTTCCCCATCTCTTTCATCGAGGTTGCACCGACCTCGGCAATGATCGACCGGACAGCCTCGGTCAACTCCTCACCGGTCATCTGTTTGGGCAGGAACGTCTGCAGCACGGCGACTTGAGCCGACTCTTCGGCAGCCAGATCGGGACGGTTCTGTTGCGCATATACCGCAGCCGACTCGGCCCCCTGCTTGGCCAGCTTCGCAATGATCTTCAGCACCTCGGCATCGGACAATTCGGTGATACCCGCCGAAGCGGTCTTCGCCTCGATAATATACTTCTTCACGTTGCGCAACGTCGTAAGACGTACGGTATCCTTGGCCTTCATAGCCTCCATGATTCCTTTGGAAATTTCCTGTTCTAAAGCCATAATATCAACTATTTTAAGTCTGTTTGTCTATCTTTCATATTCGATCATTCAACGCCGGTTTCGGACGCCGCTCGACAAGCAGCGACATTCCGATTACGGTAAACAGCGCGTTGTAGGCGATCAATTCGAAGCCGATATGGTAGTCGTACTTATACGCGACGAAACTTTGCAGGGCGACCGACAGCAACGGAGCCGCGAAAGCCACCAGCGGAACCCAGCGGTCACGAATCCGCCGCCGGGTGCAGATGCCGAATGCGAACATTCCCAGAATAGGCCCGTACGTATAACCCGCAACCTTGAAAATCAAGTTAATCACACTGTCATTACCGAACCGGCCGAAAAAGAGAACCACACACCCCATCACGAGTGCCATTACGACGTGCACCCCGATACGTACCTGCGTCAACCGCCCTTCGCCCCAACGCTTCGGACCGCGCAAGATATCCACGGTGAACGAAGTCGTCAATGCCGTCATGGCAGCCCCGGCAGATGAATAGGTACTCGATATAAGTCCCACAACGAACATAATACCAACGATAAGCGGCAATCCGCCGTTCACGGCGACTACGGCGAACAGTTGATCGCCTTTCTCGGGCATCGGCAATCCAGCATGTTCTGCATAGAGGTAGAGCAGCACGCCGAGCACCAGAAAAAGCAGGATCACAGCCATCTGGCTGAAGGCCGTAATCACGATGTTGATCTGCGAATCCCGGGGCGAGCGGCAGCTCAAGTTCCGCTGCATCATATCCTGATCCAAACCGGTCATGGCGACCAGCGTGAAGACACCCCCGAAAAACATTTTCCAGAAATAACGGGCCGACCCGGTATCCTCGAAAAAGAAGATGCGCGACATCGGCGAATCGCAAACGGCCTGCACAACTCCGGCCGATGTCAGACCGAGGCTCCGCATGATAAAGACGATGCAGAGCACGATACTCCCCACCAGACAACACGTATGCAGAATATCCGTCCAGACGACCGAACGGACACCGCCCCGCCAGGTATAGAGCCAGACCAATCCGACCAAGAAAGCCGCATTGACTGCGAACGGCACGCCGAACGGGTCGAACACCAGCACCTGCAGCACGGTGCAGACGACATAAACTTTCAATGCCGCGGCGAACATTTTGGATATGAAAAAGAACCAGGCCCCCGTAAGGTGGGTCGTCATACCGAAACGTCCGTCGAGATATTCGTACAGGGAGACTACCTTCAACCGGTAGAAAAGCGGAATCAGCACGAAGGCGATCACCATCTGCCCGACGGTAAAACCCAGCACCATCTGCAGGTAGGAGAACGAATCGGCCGCAACCGACCCCGGCACCGACACGAAAGTTATGCCCGACATCGCCGCCCCGACCATTGCCAAAGCCGCCACATACCAGGGATTCTCCCGGTTACCGGTAAAAAAGCCCGTGTTCGACACCCGCCTTCCGGCGATTCCCGCAACGACGAAAAGCATTGCGATATACCCGAGCACGGTGAGCAGTACGGCCGTAGGAGTCATTGTAAATCGTAAATTTTCCGAAAATGAGTAACGGACAAGGCCGCGCTCCTCCCGCGAATCGTAAAACACCTCCGAAAGGATCGACGCCCGCCCATACAAATGACAAAGATACGAATAAGCCGAGCGCAAAAGCAAATTTTATTTGCATTTTGCCGAGGCGAAGTATCTAAATAAAAAGGCAGCGACACGATCGGGAATCCCAGATACGAAATTCGAAAAATCTGTTCCGGCATAAGGTTCGACATCTCTTTCGGAACCGGCGGCACGAATTCCCACGCTCCCGCATTCCCCGAAACCCGGTCAGGGACAGAGGCAAATCCGGTGTCCGGAACCGACTCTCGGCAACACGCCGTAACCTATTGTTTCACAACGATTAAAAAAATCCATTCGACGCCTTTTTCCGCTTCGTTCGAAACGATCACCGGGGCAGAAATTATTTATTAAAAATTTTTGCACAAAATTTGGAAATTCAAATTTGTTCACTATATTTGTTATTCGAATAACAATACGGCCCTTCTCCGAAGAAAAACGGAGCGAGCCCAAAGGAAGGGAAATAACCATTAAAAATTCAATACAATGGCCAAATCATTAAAAATCAGAGATCTTACGTTGCGTGACGGCCAACAGTCGTCTTTCGCTACACGAATGAACCAGGCCCAAATCGACCGCTGCCTTCCTTTCTACAAGGATGCGAACTTTTACGCCATGGAAGTTTGGGGCGGCGCAGTGCCCGACTCGGTAATGCGCTACCTGAATGAAAATCCCTGGACCCGCCTGGAAACCATTCACAAGGCAATCGGAAACGTATCGAAGCTCACGGCCCTTTCGCGCGGCCGCAACCTCTTCGGTTACGCCCCCTATACGGACGAGATCATCGACGGCTTCTGCCGTAATTCGATTCAGAGCGGCTTGGGCATCATGCGTATCTTCGATGCCCTGAACGACGTGAACAACGTCAAATCGACCGTAAAATACGTGAAGCAATACGGCGGTATCGCCGATTGTGCTGTGTGCTATACGGTAGATCCGAAATATCCGGAAATCGGGTTCTTCGGCAAATTGATGGGCAAGAAGAACCCGAAGCCGGTATTTACGGACGAATACTTCCTCTCGAAAGCCAAGCAAATGGAGGCGCTGGGAGCCGATATGATCACGATCAAGGATATGTCGGGTCTGATCCCGCCCCACCGCGTGAGCAAACTGGTGAAACTCTTCAAGCAGAATCTGAATGTCCCCATCGATTTCCACACCCACTGCACCCCGGGCTACGGTCTGGCATCGGTGCTGGCGGCGATCGTCGCAGGAGTCGATATCGTCGATACCAACTGCTGGTACTTCAGCGGCGGTACGGGAGCGCCGGCTATCGAGTTGATCTACGTCTTCTGCAAGAAACTGGGGATCGACACGGGTGTCAACATGGAAGCCGTTGCCAAGATCAACACCCAGCTCAAGGAGATCCGCAAAGAGCTCGAAATTTCGGTCTTCGGCAAAGAGAAGCCTATGCCGAAGCCTTTCAATCCGCTCACCGACGAACTTCCGAAGGAGATCGACGCCGAATTCGACCGTGCGATCAAAGCAGCGCAGGCGGACGACGAAGAGACGCTGCTCGACGCCTGCCACAAGATCGAGGCCCATTTCGGATTCCCGGCACCGAACGAACTGGTCAAGAAGGCCGAAATCCCGGGCGGCATGTACTCCAACATGGTGGCACAGCTCCAGCAGCTCAAGGCCGAGGAGATTCTGCCCCGCGCCATGGAGTTGATCCCGACTGTACGTCTGGCCGCAGGTCTGCCGCCGCTGGTGACCCCTACCTCGCAGATCGTGGGTGCCCAGGCCGTAAGCTGCGCATTGGACGAAAAGGCCGGACGGCCGATGTACACGACCAAGAGTTCGCAATTCGTTGCTCTCGTAAAGGGCGAATACGGTGAAACGCCGGTGAAGATCGACCCCGAATTCCGGTTCAAGATCTGCGGTGTACGCGAAGAGATTCCCTACGATACGTCGAAATACCAGATGCAGCCCAATCCCGAACTGCCCGAAGCAGGAGGCGTAAAGCTCGCTGCCAATGAAAAAGAGGTGCTTCTGCTCGAGCTCTTCCCGATGGTTGCCAAGACATTCCTCACCGACCAGAAGAAGAAAGCCTACGAAGCGACGGCAGCCAAAGACACTCCGAAAACTGCCGCCCGGAGCGAACACAAGGTCGAAGCCAAAGCCATCACGGGCCACAAGGTGACCGCTCCCCTGCCGGGCAAGATCATCGCCCTGAAGGTGAAGGTCGGCGACAAGGTAAAAGCCGGACAGGAAGTGGTTATCCTCGAAGCGATGAAGATGGAAAACTCGATCACCAGCGACGTGGCGGGTACGATCAAGCAGATTCTCGTACAGGAAGGCGACAACGTCGCAACCGATGCCATCCTGGTGGAAGTGGAAGAATAGCTCCTTTCCGGAAATATCATCCGACCGGTCCCGAAAAATCAACGGGACCGGTTTTTCTTTTTGCAAATAAATAGTATCTTTGACTTCGTCTTGGATACTTCGCCTCGGCAAAATGCAAATAAAATTTGCTTTTGCACTCGGCTTATTCGTAATCTTTGACTTCGTCTTAG
>ENA-UERN01000274-UERN01000274.1-human-gut-metagenome-genome-assembly--contig:-NODE-274-length-65994-cov-7.791996_pt1 | contig 65994 bp, 53 predicted proteins | sample MGYA00242950_ERZ507950 | MGnify/ENA primary metagenome ERZ507950 (study PRJEB26167, sample SAMN06115515) | human gut metagenome | host: Homo sapiens | place: China:Ningxia | collected 2014-11-26...
GGCAATTCACCTTCTGCCGTTGGAATTTACGATTGAAATTTATTTGCCGCCGTGCGCGGCGGCCTGGGCAGCCGTTAGCAGCTTTGCTGCTTTACGGATGCCGCGTACCCCTTGCGGGTAAAAAGTCTGCAACGCTTTGCCGCCGTGCGCGGCGCGGGGAGTCTGTTTTCTGCCCGTAGGGCAGAAAATGCGGCGGGTGCGAGACGGAAGTTGGTGCGTCGATTTTTAGTGCGGAGGGCCTGTTCACTGCCGGAGGCAGCGAATGCGGCACGGGAGGGATTTTGCCTGTTTGCCGCCGGAGGCGGCAAATGCGGCGGGAAAAATTACAGTTAGTTGCCGTTCATTGCTTCTGTGGGGACAAAGTAGTTTTCTGAGGCGATGATCGTGCCGTCGTTCAGGGTGACCATCATACGGTCCATGTCTTTGTCGATGTCGATACTTTCCACATCGAGCGGTGAAAAGTCGCCCGCATAGAAAAAGGTGAGGATCGGATACTCGTTGTCCACCCAGTTGATCTTGGCTTCTGCGCCGGCTTTGCACGAGGGCTCGTAACTTTCCATGGCAAAGGTCCCCACGTAGCTGGTGGAAGACCACGTCTTTTTGAGCGTGCCGGAAATGGTGATGGAGGAGGGCGCGTAAGTCGTACTGCTGTCCTCGTAGACCCTTGCGGGGACCGTTTTGTCGATGGTTTTTCGCGCCCCGCGGATGCCGGGCAGGACGATGGCGCAAAGGACGGCAACCAGAAGAATGAGGGCCGTTTTTCTCTTTTTGCGGTTCATCGTGTGCATCTCCTTGTCCTGTTAAGTTTTGATGTGAAATTGCCCCTCAGAAAAGCGTGCAAACCCACGCGAGGGCGGCGGATAGGGGGATGTAAAGAAGAAAATGCACAAGATGCGCTTTTTTGTTATAGCCAAACAGGTGCGGGCCGACGATGCCCTTGACCTCGGGGTAAAAGCGGGGGAAAAAGTTCGAGTGGCACAGCAGCACCCAGTCGAAAAAGAGAATGTCGTAGGCCTCCATGACATAGAGGATGACGAGGTAGCGCGCGAAAAACGCGCCGAAGGTGAAACCGTTCCGAACGCCGTCCCACGCGGCGAGGACTGCCGCACCGAGAAACAGCAGCATCGCCAAGATGCCGAGGCACCAGCCGAGGATATGCGCGCCGCGGAAGCGCTCGGCTTTTCTCTCAGGAACGGCGGCGAAGACCTCACGCGGCGCGGAGGAGAAGAATTTCTTCTCCTGAATGAGCCCGACGCCGGCGTACAGTAGGAGAAAATACGCCGCCATGACGAGAAACGATGCAAGCAGGGTGATCTTCATTTCTGTTGATGCCTCTTTTGCTGTCGTTTTTTGATGCCTTACAGCCGGTAGAGCTCCGGCCGCCGGTCGTGGAAAACGGGGACGCGGGCGCGGAGGGGCGCGATGGAGGAAAGGTCCAAGTCGGCGGTGACGATCTCCTCTTCCCTGCCGCCCTGGGCTAAGACCGCGCCCAGCGGGTCGAGGATGCGCGAAAAGCCGCCATACAGCGTGCCGTCGCGCTCGCCGCAGGCGTTGCACGAGACGACAAAGAGCTGGTTTTCGATCGCGCGGGCGGCGGTGAGCGTCTCCCAGTGGTATTGGCGCGCCGCCGTCCACTGGGCGGGCAGGAACATGACCTGCGCTCCGCGCAGCGCCAGCGTGCGCCACAGCTCGGGAAAGCGCACCTCGTAGCAGATGAGAAGGCCGCAGCGCACGCTATCCAGCGTGAAGGTGACGAGGTGGTTCCCGGGAGTGTAGACCTCGTGCTCGCCCATCGGCGTGAAGGGATGGGTCTTGTCGTATTCGGCAATGCACGCGCCCGCGCGGTCGAAGACGCAGGCGGTGTTGTAGATCTTGCCGTTGCGGAGATTCGACACGCTTCCCGCGACGATGTTGACGTTCAGCTCGCGCGCGAGCGGGGAAAAGCGCGCGCGGACGGCCTTCGCGTTTTCATCGCACGCCGCGGCAAGGTCGCCCGCGGGCATGAAGCCCGTGTTCCATGTTTCGGGCAGGACGACAACGTCGGGGCCGTTTTCCCCGACAGCGCGGCGCACGAGCGCCTCCGCGCGGTCAAAGTTCGCTTTGCTCTCCAGCGAGCGCATATTCATCTGGATCACGCTGACCTTCATGGTGGTGTCCTCCAAAATCGTTTTGATACGGTCATTATACGAAAAGAAAGCATGCATTGCAATGCACAACAAAAAGAGGACGGCAAATGCCGTCCTCTTTTTGTTGAAAAAAGCCTCGCAGAGTTTTACCCGCAAGGGGTATGCGGCATCCGTAAAGCAGCAGAGCTGCTAACGGCTGCCCAAGCGCCGCGTATGGCAAAATAAGCGTCGCAGACTTTTACCCGCAAGGGGTATGCGGCATCCGTAAAGCAGCAGAGCTGCTAACGGCTGCCCAAGCGCCGCGCACGGCGCAAATAAATTGAAATCGTTTTTTGGAACGACATGTGCGTGCCAAAAAACACTTTGCACGGAGCGAACGTGCGCGCCTTTGGCGCGTGCGCTGAGCGCAGTGAAATTCTGCTCAAAAAACTGACTTTGTCAGTTTTTTGAAGTGCGCAGCGCTCTGATTGCATTGAGAACCGCTAAGACCATCACGCCGACGTCGGCGAAGATGCCCATCCACATGTTGGCGATACCGATGGCGACGAGCAACAGGCACGTCAGCTTCACGCCGAGCGAGAAGACGATGTTCTCGTACACGATGCGGATGCACTTGCGCGAGATCTGGATGCCCTTGGCGATCTTCATCGGATCGTCGTCCATCAGCACGACGTCCGCTGCCTCAATGGCGGCGTCGGAGCCCATCGCGCCCATCGCGATGCCGATATCCGCGCGGGAGAGCACGGGCGCGTCGTTGATGCCGTCGCCGACGAAGGCGAGGCAGTCATCCTTGCCCTTTTCACCCAGCAGGCGCTCGAGGCGCGCGACCTTGTCGCCCGGGAGCAGCTCTGCGTGCACTTCGTCGACGCCGAGCTCCTGCGCCACGTGATCGGCGACCTTCTTGATGTCGCCCGTGAGCATGACGGTCTTCTGCACGCCCGCGCGCTTGAGGGCCGCGATGGCATCGCACGCGTCGCTCTTTACCACGTCGGAGATCACGATATGGCCGGCGTACTCGCCGTCGACCGCCATGTGGACGATCGTGCCGACGCTGCGGCACTCCTGCCACTTGACGCCGAGCTCATCCATGAGCTTGCCGTTGCCCGCGGCCACGCTGTGGCCGTCCACGGCCGCGACCACGCCGCGGCCGCCGCGCTCTTCGATGTCCGACACGCGGGAGCGGTCGAGCTCCACGCCGCAGGCCTTTTGCAAGCTCTTGCTGATGGGGTGCGAGGATGCGCACTCGGCGAGTGCCGCGTATTCAAGCAGCTTGCGGTTCTCCATCGGGCTGTGGTGCACGCCCGTGACCTCGAACACACCCTGCGTGAGCGTGCCGGTCTTGTCGAAGACGACGATCTTGGTTTTCGACAGAGCCTCTAAGTAATTCGAGCCCTTGATGAGAATGCCCTCGTGTCCTGCGCCGCCGAGGCCCGCGAAGAAGCTGAGCGGGATGCTGATGACCAGCGCGCAGGGACACGAAATGACAAGGAACGTGAGCGCGCGGTAGACCCACACACCCCACGAGGCGGCATTGCCCATCAAAAGATTGATGACCGGGGGCAAAATGGCCAGCGCCAGCGCGCTGTAGCACACGGCGGGAGTATAGACGCGGGCAAACCGGGAGATGAACGCTTCGGAGCGGGATTTGTGCGAGCTGGAGTTTTCCATCAGCTCCAAAATCTTGGACACCGTAGACTCGCCGAAGGCCTTCGTTGTCTTGACCTTCAAAACACCCGTCATGTTGATGCAGCCGCTGATGACCTCGTCGCCGGTCATCACGTCGCGCGGGAGGCTCTCGCCCGTCAGCGCCGCGGTGTTGAGCGTGGACGCGCCCTCGACGATCTCGCCGTCGATAGGAATTTTCTCGCCCGGCTGGACGGTGATGACCGTGCCGACGGCCACGTCGTCGGGGTCGACCTGCTCGAGCTTGCCGTCGCGCTCAATGTTCGCGTAGTCGGGACGGATGTCCATCAGCGCCGTGATGTTGCGGCGGGACTTGCCGACGGCGTAGCTCTGGAACAGCTCGCCGATCTGGTAGAAGAGCATGACCGCCACGGCCTCGGCATAGTCGCCGCTCTTTTCATAGATGGCGAGCGCGATGGCGCCGATCGTGGCGACCGCCATCAGGAAGTTTTCGTCGAACACCTGATGGTTGCAGATGCCCTTCCATGCCTTGCGCAGAATGTCGTAGCCGATGGTGACATAGGCGGCGAAGTAGAGCGCGGTGGAGACGAGCATCGGCATGGGAATGAATTTCGCGGCGAGGAACAGCACCGCCGCGATCAGGATGCGGTAAAGCATCTTTTTTTGCTTTTTCGTCATAAAGATGACCTCCTTGAAGGGGGAGAATTTGAATTTTGCCTAAGAAAGCGCCCCGGTGCGTTCGCCCGGGGCGTGAGAGGGAGAAGATCTCTTACAGATAGATCTCGCAGTCGTCCTCGACCTTCTTGCAATTCTTGAGGACGGCCTTCATCACGGCCTTGGGGTCCTGACCCTCGGCGAACTCGACGGTCATCTTCTGGGTCATGAAGTTCACGACGGCGTCGGCAACACCCTCGGTCTTCTTGGTGGCTTCTTCCATAAGGTTGGCGCAGTTGGCGCAGTCGACTTCGATCTGATAGGTCTTTTTCATGGTATGTTTCTCCTTTTCGGCACAAAATATTTAACGATTAAGTGCTTGTTTAATCTTGATGACCGTACTATAATGTCCGCAAAGGCAAAAGTCAAGGGCTGCACGCATGTCTCTTCCGTTCGGGCGAAACAAACTTCCAAACGGGATACGGACGCGCCCGCAGGCCCCAAAAAGAAAGGCGGAACAACGATGAGCGAAGTGCATTTACCCCACCAGCACAGCGACGAGGGCACGATGCGGGAGCTGCAGGAATCGGTGGAGACGATCGGCAGCTTCCAGACCGTGGCGGACGTGTTCAAGCAGCTCTCCGACAGCAGCCGCGTGCGCATTTTCTGGCTGCTGTGCCACTGCGAGGAGTGCGTCATCGACCTCTCCGCGATGGTCGGCATGAGCTCGCCCGCGGTGTCGCACCATTTGAGGCAGCTGCGTGAGAGCGGACTTCTCGTCTCGCGCCGCGTGGGGAAGGAGGTCTACTACCGCGCGTCGGACAGCGAGCAGGCGCAGCTATTGCACCGCATGATCGAGCGCACGATGGAGATTTCCTGTCCCGAGGAGGAGAGCAAGGCCGCCACCGGCGCGCCGCACCTGCCCCCGCTCGACGCCGAGGTGTACGAGGGCGGCGGCACGAGTGAGCAGATCGAGACCATCCGTGCCGTGCACGACTACCTGACGCAGCACCTTTCAAGCCGCGTGACGATCGACGAGCTGTCGCGCATGTTTTTGATGAACCCCTCGACGATGAAGGCGCTCTTCAAGTCCGTCTACGGCAGCTCGCTCGCCTCGCACATTCGCGAGCACCGCATGCAGCACGCGGCAAAGCTGCTGCTCAAGGGCGACGAGAACGTCGCGCAGGTCGCGCGCGCCGTCGGCTACGAGAGCCAGAGCAAGTTTTCCACCGAATTCCACAAGGCCTTCGGCGTCCTGCCGACGGAGTACCGGAGATCGCAGAAAAAGTGAATTATAAGAGGTCGAACGTTCCTGCTTCCCACGGTGTTTCGCGGAAGCCGACGCGCCAGTCGACGTGGTCGACCGCCGCAAAGTGCAGCGACGAGCACGCGGTGTGGAGCTTCCCCTGCGCCGCTTCGCCCACGACGATGGCGACCGGCCCGTCCGCGCCGCCGATGATGCCGAAGCAGAAGGCGTTCTGCGCCTCGGGCGCAAAGGAAGCGGTCTCACGTTTGACCTGACGCGGGCGGTCGTTTTCGACGCAGTCCTCGACGAAGATCGAGTTTTCCGGCGGCTCGGGCGTGAGCGTAAAGCTGATGGCTGTGAAATGCGTCGGATAGTCGAACCGCGGGTCGAGATTCATCCGCTCGCGCGGCAGTTCCTGCGGCTCGACCTCCTGTACGGCGAGCGTATACTCTGTGCCGCGGTAGGAGAAGGCAAACGTATCGCCCGCCTTGTCCGCGCGGAAGCGCGGGCCGGGGACGCGCACCTCGTCCGCCATCATCGTGACGGCGAGCGACTTGAGCTTCGGCGCGCGCTTCGTGACGAACGGGAATGCCGCGCGGCGGATGCTCCAGCCATACGCGCGGTCAAGGCCGTAGTGCGCCATCGCTGCCTCCGCGTCGGCGCAGAAGCCGGGCTGCTCCGGCAGGAAAATGACGCCGCAGCCGTGGCTCGTGCGGAGCTTCGCACCGTTCAAGGTGAGGCTGGGGGTAAAACCGAGGCTGAGCGGGTGCTCGCGCTCCATCTGTTCGCGTTCGTCGCGCGAGAAGTCGATGGACTCGTCGCTTTCGGGATCGATCCCCCACTTTTCCATAAAGCCGCGCAGCGCGGAAGCCTCCGTGCGCATGCAAAAATCAACGACAATGCCCTTTGAACAAACGTAGACCGACGGCACGAACCAGTCGCGCCCCGCCCACGAAAACCACTTTTGTACAGGCATTTCCCTGCCCGCGCGCTCGCGCCCGTGGTGGCCCCAAAAGCTGCCGTCAAAGTAGACCTTCCAGTCCGTTTTCTGTTCGGGCGCGTCGGGATTCATTTCGGGATCATAAAAGTCCTCGGTGAATTTGAGCTTGCTGAGATCGAACTCCGCTTGCAGCTCGCGCAGGTATTGCCACGGCCGCTCCATCGGCGTGAGGGAAAAGACTGTGGTGATCTGCGAGAGCACCGCCTTCTGCTCGTCCGTCGGCGGATTCTCGGCAAGGAAGGCGTCGAATTGCGCCTCGTCCCACTGCCACGCCTGCTCGAGCGCCGCGCTGTCGCCGGTCGCGAGCAGCAGGCGCAGAAAATCGCTGAAATCGCGCGCGATGACGTGCACGCAGTCCTTGCCGCCGTTCATCGGGCTTACGGCGAAGACCGTTTCGCCAAAACCGCGGACAAAGCAGAAGTGGATGCCGTCCACGCCCGCCCAGCCGAAGATAGAAGCGCCCTTGGGCGTGCAGAAATAGGGATCGTTGTCCTCCCGCCGCATCACGCTGAGAGACGATAAGTCAAGATGCTTGCGCAGAAATTTTTGATAAAACGCCGCCATGGAAAGCCCTCCTTTGTACTTCAGGTTTTCCATAGCATACCATATGGGTGCGGAAAAGTCACCGGAATTGCGAAAGCTGTGGATTTTTCGCGCCGGAAGCCGCGCTGCGGCCTTGCCACGCTCTCGCGAACATGATATACTATATTGCTAAACTATCGAGATTCGGGAGGAAACATCCCTTGGAACGCAAAGAAGTCATCGTCAGCGAGCAGGAGCTCGCGCGTCAGAAGGAATTTACGCGCAAGATGCGCGAGATGAACGACCGCCGCACCCGCACGCCGCTCGCGCTGGTCGACACGTTCGGCTGCCAGCAGAACGTGGCAGACGGCGAGGTGCTCATGGGCATGCTGCGCGAGATGGGCTACGAGCTCACGCGCGACGAAAATCAGGCCGACGTCATCCTGCTCAACACCTGCGCCATCCGCGAGCACGCGGAAAAGCGCGTCTACGGCCACTTGGGCCGCCTCAGCCACACGAAGGCCGCCAAGCCGGACCAGATCATCTGCCTCTGCGGCTGCATGGCGCAGCAGAAGGTCGTGGCCGACAAGGTAAAAAATTCCTACCATCACGTCGACCTTGTGCTTGGCCCTCAGGCCGAATGGCGGCTCCCCGAGCTGCTGCACGAGGTATACACGAAGAATAAGCGCGTTTTCTCCATCGAGAACGAGCATGGCCGCATCGCCGAGGACCTCCCCATCGTGCGCGAGGGCGGCGTGCGCGCGTGGGTGAGCATCATGTACGGGTGCAATAACTTCTGCTCGTACTGCATCGTGCCCTATGTCCGCGGCCGCGAGCGCAGCCGCGAGCCGGAGAAGATCATCGAGGAATGCCGCGGCCTCATCGCCGAGGGCTACAAGGAGATCACCCTCCTCGGCCAGAACGTGAACAGCTACGGCAAGGACTTGGGCACCGATTACGACTTTGCAGACCTGCTCGCCGCCATCAACGCCATTCCCGGCGACTATTGGCTCCGCTTTATGTCGAGCCAGCCGAAGGACGCGACCAACAAACTTTTCGACACGATGGCACGCTGCGAGCACGTTGCAAAGCAGCTCCACCTCCCCGTCCAGTCCGGGTGCGACCGCGTTCTGAAAGCGATGAACCGCCCCTATACGCGCGCAAAGTACGAGGAAATGATCGCCTACGCGCGAAGCGTCATGCCAGGCATGGTGCTCACGAGCGACGTCATCATCGGCTTCCCGGGAGAGACCGAGGACGAAGCGATGCAGACTGTCGATCTTGTAGAAAAGACGCAGTTTGACGCGCTCTTCACCTTTATTTTCTCCCCGCGTCCCGGCACGCCGGCGGCGAAGATGGACGACCCCGTCTCGCGCGAGGAAAAGCAGGTCTGGTTTGAAAAGCTCGTCGACGCGCAGAACGCCATCAGCGCGAAAAAGCACGCAGCCTACATCGGCAGGACGGTCAAGGTGCTGGTCGACGGCGAGAGCGACGACGAGGCCTTTCCCCTCGCCGCGCGCACGGAGGGCAACCGCCTCGTGCGCATGAAGGGCGACAAGGCCCTGATCGGCACATTTGCCAAAGCGAAGATCACCGACAGCAACACCTGGGCGCTCTACGGCGAAGCGGTAGAGGAATAAAGAAAAGGGGGCTTTTTGATGAAAGTTGTCATTTTGATGGAAAACAGCACGTGCAGAGACGCCGTCGCCTGCGCGCACGGCCTGTCGATGTATATTGAGACCGACAAGCACAAAATTCTTTTCGACATGGGGCCCGACGCGCAGTTCATCGACAACGCCAAGGCGCTCGGCGTCGATTTGACGCAGGTCGACATCGCCTTTTTGTCCCACGCGCACAACGACCACTGCGGCGGCCTCGAAGCGTTCTTAAAGCTGAACGACCGCGCCAAGGTCTATATGCAGAAGGCCGTCTGGGGCCAGTACTATGTCGTCACGCCCAGCAAGTGCGCCTACATCGGCATGGACGCGGTGCTCAAGAATTACGAGGACCGCTTCGTCCTCTGCGATGGCGTGCAGAAGCTTGACGAAGAACTGACGGTTTTCTCCGCCGTTCCGGGCCGCGAGCTGTGGAGCGGCGCGAACGACACGCTGCGCGAGAAGATCGGTGAGGACTATCCGCGCGACACGTTCCGCCACGAGCAGGATCTATTGGTCACGGAAAACGGCAAGACCGCGCTGTTCGCGGGCTGCGCGCACTGCGGCATCGTGAATATCCTGAAAAGCGCCGAGGACGTGCTCGGCAGAGCGCCCGACGCGGTGTTTGCGGGCTTCCACCTCTATAACCCCTCGCTCGGCAAGAGCGAGCCGGACGAGCTGGTCGACGCCGTGGGCGAAAAGCTGCGCGGCGACAAGGTCGCGCACTACTTCACGGGCCACTGCACGGGCAAGGAAGCCTATGAAAGATTGAAACGTAAGCTCGGCGACCGCCTCGGCGAAATGCCCGCGGGCTCCGACTTTACCGTGTAAATTTTAGATTTTAGAGAGAAAGAAAGCGAGGACGAATCATGGCCGAGATCACGCCGATGATGAAGCAGTATTTGGAGATCAAGGAACAGAATAAGGATTCGATCCTCTTTTTCCGCTTGGGCGACTTCTACGAGATGTTCAACGAGGATGCTCAGCTCGCCTCGCGCGAGCTCGATTTGACGCTGACGACCCGCGACCGCGGCAAGGCGGCGGAGGATCAGACGCCGATGTGCGGCATTCCCTATCATTCGAGCGACGCCTACATCGCGCGCCTGATCGCCAAGGGCTACAAGGTCGCCATCTGCGAGCAGACCGAGGACCCTGCGCTCGCCAAGGGCCTTGTCAAGCGCGATATCATCCGCGTCATCACGCCCGGCACGGTCATCGACAGCGCATGCCTCGACGACCGGCGCGGCAACTTCCTCTGCGGCATCTTTTTGGACGGGCAGAACGCCGGCGCGGCCTTCTGCGACATGACGACCGGCCACACGCACGTGACCGCCTTTTCGGGCGACGACCGCGCAGAGCACCTGTATAACGAGTTATCCCGTTTCTCCCCCGCCGAGGCGGTGCTGAGCGCGGGTGCTTACGACAACGGTGAGCTGGTCGAATACCTTCGCGATAAGCTGTCCTGCGCGGTCGAGCGCGGCGAGAACCGCTTTGAGCTCAAAGCATGCGAAAAAGCCATCCGCGCGCAGTTTGGCGAGGAGTGCTTTGCAAGCCTTCCGCGCAACAACCCGGCCGCGTCGCTCGCGCTGGGCGCGCTGCTCTCGTATCTGCACGAGACGCAGAAGACCGATCTTTCCTACATCAAGGACTTAGAATACTACGAGCAGGGCCGCTTCATGGAGCTTGACCTCTCCGCGCGGCGCAATCTGGAGCTGACCGAGACTATCCGCGCCAAGGAAAAGCGCGGGAGCATCCTCTGGGTGCTCGACAAGACGAAGACCGCCATGGGCGCGCGCAATCTGCGCGCGTGGCTGACGCGCCCGCTGCGCGATGTTGCGGCCATCGAGCGCCGCCTCGGCGCGGTCGAGGCGCTGACGAAGAACACCGTCGCGCGCGAAGAGCTGATTCTATCGCTCTCCGGCATCAGCGACATGGAGCGACTCATCGGCCGCATCGCCTACGGCACGGCGGGCGGGCGCGACTTTGCGTCGCTGCGCAGTTCCATCGAGCGCATCACGGAGGTCAAAGCCCAGCTTACGGCGTTCACGACGGGCAGGCTGCATGAGTTAGACAACGAGCTCGACACGCTCACCGACGTGGCGCAGAGCATCCGCGACACGCTCATCGACGAGCCGCCGTTTTCCGTGCGTGAGGGCGGCTTCATCCGCAAGGGCTACAATGCCGAAGTCGACCGCCTGCACGAGATTTTGTCGGGCGGCAAGGGGCTTCTCGCCGACATCGAGACGCGCGAGAAGGAAAAGACCGGCATCCGCACGCTGAAGATCGGCTACAACAAGGTCTTCGGCTACTATATCGAGGTCTCGAATTCGTTCAAGGACCTCGTCCCCGACACTTACATCCGCAAGCAGACGCTCGTGAACGGCGAGCGCTACATCACCGAGGAACTTAAAAACCTTGAGCAGGAGATTTTGACCGCGGGAGATCGCGACAAGGCGCTCGAATTTGAAATTTTCACCGCCCTGCGCGAATCCGTCACCGCCGAGAGCGTGCGCATCCAGCGCGCGGCGGGGCTCATCGCCGAGCTCGACACGCTCTGCTCGCTCGCGTCCGTCGCGGTGAACAACAACTATTGCCGTCCGAGCGTGGACGACAGCGGCGTCATCGAAATTCACGACGGCCGCCACCCCGTCGTCGAGCGCGTGCTCAAGGACGCGCTCTTCGTCCCGAACGACACCTATATGGGCGAGCGCGAGGACCGCGCCGCCATCATCACCGGCCCCAACATGGCCGGTAAGTCGACCTACATGCGTCAGGTCGCGCTCATCACGCTCATGGCGCAGATCGGCTCGTTCGTGCCCGCCAAGAGCGCGCGCATCGGCGTGGTCGACCGCATCTTCACGCGTATCGGCGCGAGCGACGACTTAGCCGGCGGTCAGTCGACCTTCATGGTCGAGATGACCGAGGTGAGCGAGATCTTGCATCAGGCGACGCCACGCTCGCTGCTCATTCTCGACGAGATCGGCCGCGGCACGTCAACGTTCGACGGCATGAGCATCGCCCGCGCGGTGCTCGAATTCTGCGCCGACCCGAAAAAGCTCGGCGCCAAGACGCTGTTCGCCACGCACTACCACGAGCTCACGGAGCTTGAGGGCATTCTTCCCGGCGTAAAGAATTACAGCATTTCCATCAAAAAGCGCGGCGACGAGCTCATCTTCCTGCGCAAGATCGTCCCCGGCGGCGCCGACCGCAGCTACGGCATCGAGGTCGCAAAGTTAGCGGGCCTTCCGAACGAGGTCGTCAAGCGCGCGAACGTCATCTTAAAAGAGCTCGAGCAGGGCGGCGCGTATCAGGCAAAGCCGCGCGAGGAGACCGAGCAGGTCAGTCTCGACGCGATCGGCGAGGCTGAGGTGCTCGCGGCCATCCGCCGCGCCCAGCCGGACACGATGTCCCCCATCGAGGCGATGCAGCTCCTCTACGAGCTCAAGCAGAAGCTCTCGTAATTTCCCCGGAAAAGAGGTCTCCCCATGGCAAAAAAGAAAACCGCCTCCGGCGGCATGAACCGCACCGAGCGCGTCGCCGGAACGATCTTCTTCCTCGTCTATCTTCTGGTGATGCCGCTTTTGGCAACAAGAATATTCGACCTTCTGGAGGTCGTGCTCGACACCACCATCAACGATTCCCTGCGCAATGTGCTCTATTACTACACGCTCTTCGCCGTCACGGTGCTGCTCTTCCACTCCTACCTTGCGCACACATCGGGCCGGTTTTTAGACGACCTGAACCGCTCGCTTTCGACGCTTTTATTGGGACTTCTCGTCTTCTACGGCGCGAACGAGCTTTTGTTCCGCGTGTGCAACGTGCTTTTTAACAGCCGCACGAACTTAAACGACATGACCATCGCCGCGCAGGTGGCCTCCGCCCCGCGCATGACGGCGCTGATCGTCGTGCTGCTCGCGCCGTTTGTGGAGGAGGTGCTCTTCCGCGGCCTCGTGTTCGGGTGTCTCAAAGAAAAGAGCAGAATATTCGCCTATATCCTCTCCTGCGCGCTGTTCGCGTTTTTACACGTGTGGACGGCGGCGGTGTCCAACTGGGACTTAGGCTATCTCATTTTGATGCTGCAATACCTTGTGCCCGGCCTTGTGTTTGCCTGGGCGTATGAGCATTCGGGCACGCTGTGGACGTCGATCCTGCTCCACATGCTCGTCAATGCCCTTTCCCTTTTCACTATCGCTTCCTAAAAGGAGGAAATCAATGCCCCATATTCAGCAATTATCGCCGCATGTCGCCGACCTCATCGCCGCGGGCGAGGTGGTCGAGCGCCCCGCGAGCGTTGTCAAGGAGCTGCTGGAAAACGCCATTGACGCCGGCGCGCAGAGCGTGACGGTGGAGATGAAAAACGGCGGCATGACCTATCTTCGCGTCAGCGACGACGGCTGCGGCATCGCGCCAAGCGAGCTGCCGACGGCTTTTCTGCGCCACGCGACGAGCAAGCTGCGCACGGCGGAGGATTTGGCCGCCATCGGCACGCTGGGCTTTCGCGGCGAGGCGCTCGCGGCGATCTCTTCCGTTTCGCGGCTCGACATTTTCTCGCGCGAGCGCGGCGCGCTCAGCGGCGCGAAGCTCCACTTAGAGGGCGGCGTCCCCGGCACGGTCGAGGACGCGGGCTGCCCCGAAGGCACGAGCATCATCGTGCGCGACCTCTTCTACAACACGCCTGCGCGCTTAAAGTTTATGAAGCGCGACAGCGCGGAGGCCACGGCCATCGCGGGCCTTGTCGGGCACCTTGCGCTCTCGCATCCGGAGGTGTCGTTCAAGCTCATCAAGGACGGCACGCAGACGCTTTTGACCCCCGGCGACGGCGCGCTGCGCTCCGCCATTTACGCCTCTCTCGGGCGTGAGTTCACGCTCTCGCTTCTTGAGGTCAAGGGCGCGGACGGCGACATGGGCGTCACGGGCTTTGTGACCTCGCCCATCGCCTCGCGCGGCACGCGCGGCATGCAGACGTTTTTCGTCAACGGGCGGCTCGTCAAATCCCAGCTTCTCACCGCCGCGCTCGAAGAAGCGTACTCAAACCGCATGATGAAGGGCAAGTTCCCCGGCTGCGTGCTGCTCGTCGAGCTGCCGCGCGACATGGTGGATGTGAACGTCCACCCTGCCAAGACCATCGTGAAGTTCGTGGGCGAAAAGCGCGTGTTTGATCTCGTTTACCACGCGGTCATGGCCGCGCTCGACAAGCGCGAGGAGGCCGAGCGCCCCCAGCCGAAGCCCGCGTCTCAAGTACAGAATCCGCGCGGCGATTTCTTCGCCAACATGACCTCGCAGCAGTACCGCGAGAGCCGGAAGACGGCGGAAAAGCCCGCCTATACACCTGCCGGTGCGCGTCCCGTATCCGCGCCGCAAAGCGCGCCGGTGAAGCCCGCGCCCGCCCCGCAGTGGCAGACGAGAGTGCCCGCCATCGACACGCAGAGCGGCGGCAAGGCGGCGCTTTCCGACTATGTGCGCCATGAAACGCCCGCGTCCGCGCCAGTACTGTCAGCACAGCAGTCACAGCCTGTGGAAAAGTCTGTCCATTCTGTGGAAAACCATGACGACGAGGTCGTCACGCTGCCGATGCCGGAGGAAGACGCCCGCCCCGTCGTGACCGGCCCGATCATCGGACCGGCGGCGGAGACTGCGGCAGAGCCCGAGCCGGAAGCGCCCGCCGTCCCCGTGTTTGCCCCTGCGAAGCAGGAAGAGCCCGAGATCGAGCAGACGACGTTCGTTCCCCCGTCCGCCGCGCCGTGGCGCATCGCGGGCGAGGTGCTCGACACCTACATCGTCTGCGAGGACGAGGATAAAAACGTCTGGCTCATCGACAAGCACGCCGCGCACGAGCGCGTGAATTTCGACCGCATGAAGGCCAACCAGGAGCCACTGATGTGCCAGGCCCTGCTCGCTCCCCTCGTGGCGGAGTTCGCCGCCGAGGAGTACAGCGCGCTTGCGGCGAATTTGGAGCTTCTGCGCGAATTCGGCTTTGAGTGCGAGGAGTTCGGCGGCGGGAGCCTGATCCTGCGCGCCATCCCCGCCGATATCGACAGCGGCGACGCCATCCCCGCGCTCGAAGAGCTCGCCGACAAGCTCGTCACCGCCCACACCGTCGACCCCGCCGCCGCGCGCGACGCGCTGCTGCACACGATGGCCTGCAAGGCGGCCATCAAGGGGGGATGGAAGAGCGATTTAAGCGAGCTGCGCGTGCTCGTCGACAAGGTGCAGAGCGGCGAGGTGCAGTTCTGCCCGCACGGACGGCCCGTGAAAGCCAAGCTCACGAAGTACGAGCTCGAAAAAATGTTCAAGCGCGCGTGAGCGCAGGAGGGAGAAGATGAAACTCGTATGCGTCGTCGGCCCGACGGGCTGCGGCAAAACGTGGCTCGGCGTCGAGCTTGCGAAAATGCTCGGCGGCGAGGTCGTCTCCTGCGACTCGATGCAGATCTACCGCGGCATGGCCATCGGTACCGCCGCGCCGACGGCGGAGGAGATGCAGGGCATTCCGCATCACATGGTCGGCGTCGCCGACCCGCGGGAAAACTACTCCGTTGCCCGCTATGCGGACGACGCGGCGAAGTGCGTCGACGATATCCTCTCGCGCGGGAAGCAGCCCGTCATCGTCGGCGGCACGGGGCTTTACCTCAATGCCCTGCTCGCCGGTCACGGCTTCGCCGGCGGTGACAAGGACGGCAGATACCGCGCGGAGTTGGAATCCCGCTGGGACAAGGAGGGCGGCGAGGCGATGTTCGCCGAGCTCCGACGCATCGACCCCGAGACCGCCGGAAATCTCCATTTGAACGATAAAAAGCGCATCCTCCGCGCGCTCGAGGTCTACTACGAGACCGGCAAGACCATGGCACAGCACAACGCGGAGACGAAACTCATCCCCCCGCGCTACGATTCCGTGCGCATCGGCCTTGCCTATGAGGATCGGGACGACATGAAGCGCGCCATCGACCTCCGCGTCGACAAAATGGTCGAGGCGGGGCTTTTCGACGAGGTCAGAGCGCTGCTCGATTCCGGACTTCCCCGCGACGTGACGGCCATGCAGGCCATCGGGTATAAGGAGACGCTTGCCTACTTGGACGGCGAGGCCGCGCGCGAGGAGGCCATCGACGAGATCAAGCTCCGCTCCCGCCAGTATGCCAAGCGCCAGCTCACGTGGCTGCGGCGCGACCCCAGCATCCACTGGTTTTATTGGAAAAAAACGAGGATTCTCCCCGATTGCCTCGCTTTTTCGACAGAAATTCTCCATACCTATGGCGTATCCTGACTTTAACGCGGACAAGCCGTCCGCAAAAAAGAAAGGAAAGAAAAGCCATGAAAAAAATCGCAAACCTTCAGGACCTATTTCTCCTCTCTGCGCGCCGCAATCGCACGAGCGTGACGGTATTTCTCGTCAACGGCTTCCAGATGCGCGGCGTCATCACGGGCTTTGACAGCTTTGTCGTCATCTTGGAGAGCGACGGCAAGCAGCAGATGCTCTACAAGCACGCGATCTCAACGATCGTGCCCATCGCGGCCATCGACCTCAAAGGCGCGGAGGAAAGCGAGGAGTAAGCACGCCTGATCCGGGAGTGTGCCATGAAATCTACATCCGTTTCCACAAAGATCATCACGATCCTGCTCCTTTTGGCGGTCATCGGGTATTTCGCCGTGCAGGGCTACAACTACTTTGTCAGCCCCGAGACGACGACGCTCGTCTACCGCTATCACAGCGAGCGGTCCATTGCCCTGCGGGGCTACGTGGTGCGCGACGAGCAGGTCGTGGACTGCAATGAAACGCTCATCGAGCTCAAGCACGCCGAGGGCGAGCGCGTGGGCCAGGGCGACACCATCGCCTCCGTCTACCGCTCGGCCGACGCGCTGAACGCCACGCAGCAGCTCGAGACACTGCGCGCGCAGAAAGAGCAGCTTGAGTACGCCAAGAGCGCCTCGAGCGACGCGGCCACCGCGCTGCGTCTGGATACCGACATCCGCGAGCAGATCATCTCCGTGCGCGCGGCCTACGAGTCGGGCGCGTACAGCTCGCTCGACACGCTGATCCCCCAGCTCAAAACGACGGTCTTGAAGCGCGAATACGCCTACAACGGCAGCGATGACTTAACGGCGAAGCTCGACGAGCTGAACGCGCAGATCACCGCGCTCTCGGGCGCGGCGAGCGGCGGCACGACGCGCATCACAGCGCCCGTGTCGGGGACTTACAGCGCCGTGGCCGACGGGTACGAGAGCGTGCTGACGCCGGAGGTGCTCGAGACGATGACGCCCTCGCAGCTTTCGTCCGCCGCGCCGCAGAGCGTTTCGACCACGGTGGGCAAGCTCATTCAGGGCAGCGCGTGGTACTTCGCCGCGAACGTGAACGAGAAGGACGCCGCGTCCCTGAAGGAGAACAGCAGGCTGACGCTCCGCATGGCGTCGGGCGTCGACTTTGACCTGCCCGTCACGCTCACGCGCATCAGCGCCGCGGAGAACGGCAAATGCCTGATCGTGCTCAAGAGCACGCGGTACTTATCCTACATGACGCTGCTGCGCGAGCAGAACGCCGAGCTCATCATCAGCGCATACCACGGCCTGCGCGTGCCGAAAAACGCGCTGCGCGTGGATGAAAACGGCGTGTCAGGCGTTTACTGCCTCGTCGGGCGCGTGGCGTACTTCAAGCCTGTGAGCATCGTCTATCAGGGCAGCGACTACTGTCTGGTGGAGCCCGGCACGATCGAAGCCGCGACGGAGAGCCAAAAGTCCCTTTACACCCTGCGCCCGAACGATGAGGTCATCGTTTCGGCAGGGGAGCTATATAACGGAAAGGTTGTAGATTAGAAATGAGCATTGCTGAAAACATCGCGCGCGTGCGCGCAAACATTGCCGCGGCCGCCAAAGAGGCGGGCCGCAATGTAAGCGAAATTACCCTCGTCGGCGCGAGCAAGATGAACGACGCGGACGCCTGCCGTCAGGCCATCGCCGCGGGCATCGACGTGCTGGGCGAGAACCGCGAGCAGGAGATGACGAAAAAGCTCGCCGAGCACGCCTATGACGGCGCGCCCCTGCACTTTATCGGCCACCTCCAGCGCAACAAGGTGAAAAATGTCGTTGGCAAGGTCGCAATGATCGAATCGGTCGGCTCGCTCGAGCTGCTCTCTGCCATCGACAAGCAGGCCGAGAAGCTGGGCATCGTGCAGGATATCCTGCTTGAGGTGAATATCGGCGGCGAGGAGGCCAAGAGCGGCTTTGCGCCCGAGAGCCTGGAGCAGGCGGCGGAAGAGGCCAAAAAGTGCGCAAATGTCCGCGTGCGCGGCCTCATGTGTATCCCGCCGGTCGCCGAGGGCGAGCACGGCAGCCTGCCCTACTTTGAAAAAGTTCATGCACTTTTTGTTGACATCAATGCCAAGTTGTATGATAATACACTTGATATACTGTCAATGGGCATGAGCGGAGACTACGAGGACGCGGTGCGCGCAGGCGCGACGATGGTGCGCGTCGGCACGGCGATCTTCGGCGCCCGCAATTATACGATTTGATCGAGGAGGTCTTGATACCATGGGTATTTTGGATGATCTGAAAAAGTGGGCTCACCCCTACGAGGATGAGGACGAGGAATATGAAGATGATTTCCCCGATCTGAGAGACCGCGGCGACACGGGCGCCTTTGCCGACCGCCGCAGCGCCGAGCGCAAGGCGGAGGACCGCCGCAACAAGGTCGTGAACATCAACGCGACCACGCAGCTCAAGGTCGTGCTCGTCAAGCCCGAGCGCTTTGAAAACGCGAGCGAGATCGCCGACCATCTGAAGGAAAAGCGCACGGTGGTCATCAACCTTGAGTCCACGAACAAGGACATTGCAAGAAGACTGATCGACTTCCTCTCCGGCGTGGCCTACGCGGGCGAGGGCAAGATCAAAAAGGTCGCGGCCAACACGTACATCATCACGCCCTATCATGTGGATATCATGGGCGATCTGATCGACGAGCTGGAAAATAACGGCCTCTACCTGTAAAGAAACGGAGAGTGGGATAGTATGCTGACACCGCAGGAAGTTTCCGGCCGCGCTTTCAGCAAAGCGGCCTTCGGCGGATATAATATGGCGATGGTCGACGAGTTTCTCGACGAGCTGACCGACGATTATACCTCGCTCTATAAAGAAAACGCCGCCCTCAAGGCCAAGCTCAAGGTGCTGGTCGACAAGGTGGAGGAGTACCGCGCGACGGAGGATTCCATGCGCGCCGCCCTCCTGACCGCCCAGCGCATGGCCAACACCATGGTCGAAGAGGCCGAGGAGAAGAAAAAGGCCGTGCTCGCCGGCGCGGAGGACGAAGCCCGCGCCAAGATCGGCGCGCTGCAGAGCGATGTCGAGCTCGAGCAGCGCCGATTGAACGCGGCCAAGGCCGCGACGGCGGAATTTTTGCAGAAGACGCGCGAGCTTGCGCAGGCGCAGCTTACGCTCATCGAGCGCGCGCCCGACCTAACGCCCGAAGAGATCGCGGGCGGCGAAAAGACCGAGCAGAAGACCGAGGCCGACGTGAACGCCATCGAGGAAACGATCCTCGCGTCCTTCCGCCCCGCGGCAGAGGAGGCCGCGCCCGAAAAGGCGCAGGAGACCGCTCCGGCAGAGGAGCAGAGCGCGCCGAAGGCCGAGGAGCCCAAGGCAGAGCCGCTTGAGCCGGACGACAGCCCGTTTGTGGAAACGGCGAGCCATGCCATCCGTCTGGATGACCTCAAGTTCGGCCGCAACTATCACGGAGAAGAGTAACAGCAAAAGGGCGGTTTTGGCCGGCTCCACAGAGGGGCCGGTTTCAGACCGCCCTTTTATTTTTTCTTTGACCGCAGCGCGGCGAAAAGGAGACGACATGAACAAAAAGCCCATCATCGCCTTTCTCTACGACTTTGACAAGACCCTCTGCACGACCGACATGCAGGACTATACGTTCATTCCCTCGCTCGGCTACACGCCCGGCGAGTTCTGGAGCATCGCGAATTCCTTCGGCTTTGAGAACCGCATGGACGGCCTGCTCGCCTACATGTACACGATGATCGAGGAGTGCCGCAAAAAGGGCATCCGCCTGGACCGCGACTACCTCGTCTCCTGCGGGCATGCGATCGAGCTGTTCCCCGGCGTGCAGGACTGGTTCTCGCGCATCAACGCCTTCGGCGAAACGCTGGGCGTGGAGATCGAGCACTACGTGCTCTCCTCCGGCCTGCGCGAGATCATCGAGGGCAGCGGCGTGAGCCACGAATTTAAGGAGATCTACGCCTGTGAGTTTTTCTACAACGAAGAGGGCCTCGCCTCGTGGCCGAAGCTCGACGTCAACTTCACAAACAAGACCCAGTTTGTCTACCGCATCAACAAGGGAATACTCGACGTCGCGAAGGACAAGGAGCTCAACGCTTCGATGCCCGACGACTCCAAGCGCATCCCGTTCACGAACATGATCTACATCGGCGACGGCCTTTCCGACGTGCCGTGCATGAAGATGATGCGCGCCTACGGCGGGCAGGCGGTGGCCGTGTATCAGGACAGCAACCGCGCGGGCGTGGAGGACCTGCTCGCCAAGGGGCGCGTGGACTTCATCTTCCCCGCGGACTACCGCGACGGGACGCTCTTTGACGAGACGATGAAAAATATCGTCCGCAAGATCGCCATCGCCGACGCGCTGGCCGAGGAAAACCAGCAGCAGCTCCGCTCGCTCGGCCGGAGCGAGGTGCCGCAGCAGGTGGGGCTGTTCTGATGGTCAATTTGCGCTGCCCCGTCTGCGCTGGGGCGCTTGAAAAACGCGCGGGGGCCTATCTCTGCCCGAAAAACCACAGCTTTGACATCGCCAAGAGCGGATACGTCAACCTCCTGCTCAACTCCTCGCAGGGCCACCACGGGGATGACAAGCTCATGGTACGCGCCCGCCGCGACTTTTTGGACAAGGGCTATTACGACCGCTTCATCGCCGCCGTTGCGGACGCCGCGGCGGAGTTCACGCCGCCGGAGGCGACGGTCCTCGACGCAGGCTGCGGCGAGGGGATTTATTCTCTTGCCGTTCTGCGCGCCATCGAAAAAGCGGGCAAGCACGGCGAGCTTTTAGGCGTCGACATTTCGAAGACCGCGCTCCAGTACGCATCGAAGCGCTCGCCGGACTTCACGCTCTGTGTCGCCTCGTGCGCGCACCTGCCGGTCGAAGACGGTAGCGTCGACGAGGTGCTCAATATCTTCTCCCCTTTCGTGCCGGAGGAATTTGCGCGCGTGCTGAAGCCGGGCGGCTATCTTCTGCGCGCCTATCCCCTGCGCGAGCATCTGTGGGAGCTCAAAGCGCTCATCTACGACACGCCGCGCGACAACCCGCCCACGCCGCTTACGACCGAGGGCTTCACGCTCGTCGAAACGCGCGAAGTGCGCGATATCATTCATTTATCCTGTAATGAGGATATTCTATCTTTGTTCCGCATGACGCCGTACTATTATAAGACGGGGGCCAAGGATCAGCAAAAAGCTGAGCAGGCTCAGGAGCTTAGTGTCAAACTGGCGTTTGGGCTGGCGATTTATCAAAAGGATTGATGATACTCCCGCACTATGCGGGAGGGGTAGCAGCGCCGCAGGCGCTGCACGGGATAAGGGGGATATTCTCTCACGTGAGAGAATATCCCCCTTAAACCCCCAAGAGAACGCAAGGGGCCTTGCCCCTTGACCCCGCACATTGGCAGTTTGCAGCTTGAAGAGCTGCACGCGCTGCGCAATGTAAGTGCGGTGTACATGGCTTCGCCATGAATCTTCTGCGATTCGTGACTGGTATCAACCGCGCCTTACTATCGTGAGGCGCGAGTGACGTTACTTCGGCGGCAGACTGCGTGCGGAATGCGGCATTGCTGGCGCTCGCCGCATTGAGGAGTGCCGCGGTAGACGGAAATTAGTCTGCACTTCTACAAGATCAGCAGAGCGGCAGCGGATAATAGGAGAAAGTCAAATCGTCTAGCAACCCCAAACGCGGCAACGCCGCGCTATGGGAAGTGCAGTCGGCAAGCATTGCAGCTCTTCGAGCTGCTTGCTCGCAATGTCAAAGCCTTTCTCTTGGGGTTCCAAAGGGGATATTCTCTTTCGCGAAAGAGAATATCCCCTTTGATTCGTGCAGCGCCACTGGCGCTGCTTTCTCCCCCGCCGCGCAGCGCGCGGCGTTACAATCTTTTTCCATACATGAAAAGATCACATTTGAGCATGCCGTTGTACAACTTACGTTTCTTATCGGCAAAGCGCCCGTAGCAGCGCTCAAAGTCAGGATGTGACGACAGCACATACACCCGCCAGGTGTCGGGCAGCTTATCCATCGCCTTGCCGAAGGCTTTATAGAGCTCGCCCGCCTCTTCGCGCTCAAGAAGCCGCTCGCCATACGGCGGGTTCGTCACGATGCGGCCATACAAGCCGCCCCAGTGGAAGCGCGTGGCGTCGTCGACCTCGAACTTGACGATGTCGTCGACCTCGGCGAGCTCGGCGTTGTGGCGCGAGAGCTCGACGGCGTCGGGGTCGATGTCGCCGCCCCAGATCTCGTACTTGCCGTGGAACTCGTTGTCCATCGCCTCGTCGGCTGCATCGAGCCAGAGCATTTTGTCGAGCGACGCCCAATGCTGGGCGGCAAAGCTGCGGTTGAGGCCCGGCGCGCGGTTGCGCGCGATGAGCGCCGCCTCGATGGCGATGGTGCCGCTGCCGCAGAAGGGGTCACAGAACGGGTCGCGGCCATTGTAGTGCGAGAGCTTGACCATCGCGGCGGCGAGTGTTTCCTTGAGCGGGGCGGCCACGCCGTGGGCGCGGTAGCCGCGCTTGTAAAGGCCCTCGCCCGAGGTGTCGAGCCCGACGGTCACTTCGTCCTTCATGATGGAAAAGCGCACCTGATAGCGCCGCCCCGTTTCGGGGAACTGCGCGATGCCGTAGGCCGCGCTCAGGCGGTCGACGACCGCCTTTTTGACGATCGACTGGCAGGCGGGCACGGAGTGGAGCGTCGAGTTGATGGAGTAGCCCACCACGGGGAATTCGCCCTCGCGGGGGATCCAGTCCTCCCAGTGCACCGCGCGCACGCCCTGAAAGAGCGATTCAAAATCCGTCGCGCGGAACTTGTGCAGAACCAGAATGACGCGCGCACCGCAGCGCAGATTGATGTTGAGCCGCGCGATGTCGCGCGCTTCGCCGCGGCAGAGGACGCGGCCGTTCTCAACGCGCACGTCAGAAAGTCCCAGTTTTCTGATCTCATCGCCCACTAAGCTCTCAAGGCCCAAGAGGCAGGGAATGACAAATTCCAGCATAATAACGCTCCCGAAAAAATGATTTGACTTTAGTATAGCGGATGGGAACAAAAAAGGCAATCGCCGCGTCAAAATAAGCATGGTAAAGCGGTGGAGCGTGTGGTACAATAGGAAAAACAGCGCGGAAAGCGCGCTGTCACATGAATGTAACATCAAACTTGCGCGAAATTTTTCGAAAAAATACGGAATGCAACACTAAAGTTGCTGGAAATGGACGCGCGGTTTTGCTATCTTATCCTCAGACAGAGAAACGGAGGGAACGCAATGGCATTTGGCGAGCGGCTCCAGGAGGTCCGCAAACGCAGCGGACTGACACAGGAGGAATTTGCCGAACAGCTTCAGGTCTCGCGCCAGTCGGTCTCGCGCTGGGAATCCGGCCGGGGCTACCCCGAGATGGAGAAGATCATCTTCATCTGCAACCGCTACGGCGTAACGATGGACGAGCTGTTCAAAGAAGAAGTCCCCACCCCCGGCGAGCCGCCGGTCGAAGCCCCGCTGCTGTCCGCGCGCACGCTCGGCAGCGAGTTGTCAAACCTGTACGCGAATCTGTCGCCCTACAACAAAAGCATCGGGATCATGCTGCTGACCGTCATCGCGATGATCGGTCCGGCATACGTCTACTGTATGCGCAGTTTGAAAGGAGGAGCAGATGAAATGATGACCATTATCTGGATCGCCGCCATCATCATCTTCGGCATTGCCGAGGCGGCGACGGCGGGGCTGGTGTCGATCTGGTTCGTCGTGGGCGCGGTGGCCGCGCTGGTGGCGACGGAGCTGGGCGCGGCGCTGTGGCTGCAATTCGCGGCTTTCCTGATCGTATCCATTCTGGCGCTCATCGCAACAAGGCCCCTTGCGCGCAAGATGCTGGATAAGACGATCGTGCCCACGAATGCCGACCGTGTGCTGCGCCACGAGGCCAAGGTGACCGAAACGGTGGACAACGAGAACGCCACGGGCGCTGTGTACATCGACGGCAAGACATGGACGGCGCGCAGCGAAGACGGCAATATCATCCCTAAGGGGAAAATGGCAAGAATCGTTCGCATGGAGGGCGTCAAGCTCTACGTGCGCGAGAGTAAAGAACCCAGCGAGAGAAGAGAGTAACCCCAAACTACACAACATTTTAGGAGGAAAAGAACTATGGAATGGATCGGCTATATCGGTATCGGCATTTTAGTGCTGCTGGTGCTTCTGGTGCTCGTCACGAACATCCAAATCGTGCAGCAGTCGCGCGCCTACGTCGTTGAGCGCCTCGGCGCTTACAGCGCGACATGGGGCGTGGGCCTGCACTTCAAAATTCCGTTTTTCGAGCGCGTTGTGAAGAAGGTCAGCCTCAAAGAGCAGGTGGCCGACTTCGATCCCCAGCCCGTCATCACGAAGGATAACGTCACGATGCAGATCGACACGGTCATCTACTTCCAGATCACCGACCCCAAGCTCTACACCTATGGTGTCGAGCACCCGATGAACGCCATCGAGAACCTGACGGCGACGACCCTTCGTAACATCATCGGCGAGATGGAGCTTGACCAGTCGCTCACGAGCCGCGATGTCATCAACGCCAAGATGCGCTCTATCCTCGATGAGGCCACCGACCCGTGGGGCATCAAGGTCAACCGCGTGGAGCTCAAGAACATCCTGCCGCCGCGTGAGATCCAGAACGCGATGGAAAAGCAGATGAAGGCCGAGCGCGAACGCCGCGAGTCCATCTTGCAGGCCGAGGGCCAGAAGCAGTCTCAGATCCTCGTGGCCGAGGGCGAAAAGCAGTCCACCATCCTGCGCGCGGACGCCGAAAAGCAGGCCGCCATCCTCAAGGCCGAGGCCGAGCGTCAGGCCGCCATCCTCAAGGCCGAGGGTGAAGCGCAGGCCATCCTGAACGTGCAGCAGGCACTTGCCGACTCCATCAAGATGCTCAATGAGGCCAACCCCAACGAGCAGGTCATCAAGATCAAGGCGCTCGAATCGTTCGAAAAGGCCGCCGACGGTCAGGCGACGAAGATCATCGTCCCGAGCGAGATTCAGAGCCTCGCCGGTCTCGCCGCGAGCTTCAAGGGGCTGCTCGAAGAAGAGAAGAAGTAATTTCAAAAAAGAGGCTCTGCCTCTTTTTTGAGAAAGCCGCACTCCGCTTCGTGCCTTGCCGCCCTTGGCGGCTGCGACACGCGCGGAGCGAGAGGAGTAAATCGCCACGCGCCGGTCGCGGCGATTTACAACCTCAATTTTTTCCGCGTCTGCGGACGCGGAATTCTGCGAAGCATTTTGTCATAGTCAAAAAAGGAAGAGGTTCCCATCGGGAACCTCTTCCTTTTTTGATGTAAGGTGTTGCGAACTCAGCCCTCGGAATCCGTGCGGTTTCTCCAGGAGATCTCCTGCTCGAGCTCGTAGCGCAGCTTCTTGTTCTCCTCGACAAGCTCGTCGTAGTGCTCACCCTGCACGTAATACTTGACGAACGTGAACGTTGCCTCGTCAAGCTCCTCTTCCGTGTAGGACGGGAGAAGCGAGCCGTTCTTGCGCTGAAGGCCGGAGATATTCACGACCACCAGGCGGCGGTGCTGCTCGGAGAGCTGGAAGAGCTGGAGCTTTGCGGGAATTTCAAGCCCTAAGTCATAGGTGCTGTTCACGCGCTCCATGATGTTGCGGTACTCGGGCTTGGCCGAGACGATGACGCCGTGCTGCATAAACAGCTTTTTCAGGTAGTCCACAGAAACGTCCTCGCGGGTGATCGTGCCCTTGCCGAGACCTGTGAGCATCGTGTTAGACAGATTCAGGCTGACGTAAACTTCTTCGCCGGTCTTGGGATAGCTCATAATTTGCCTCCATTAAAGTCTGCGCCGCAAGCGCGGCTGGGATTGATATGACATTTTTATGGTAGCATGGCGGAGCGGAAAATACAAGCGGCAGGTTGTATGAACTGTCGCTTACAAATTTGTCGGAATCGCCGCCGCGGCGGGATTTTCCTTGACAAGAGCGCGCGCCGCTGATACACTTTCCTTGTCTATTACGGGTGCGCACCTACCGGCAGTCAGGCGGAAGTCTGGCTGCCGTTTTGCATCCGGCATTTGAATAGGAGGGAATATTTATGGCTTACTTCTGGCCGCTCATTCTCGTTGTGGCGTCGAACAGCGTGTATCACATCTGCGCCAAATCGCTGCCCGAGAGCGTTGATCCGCTCGCGTCGCTCACGGTCACGTATCTGATCGGCTCAATCTTTTCGGGCATCCTGTATTTTGTGACGAACCGCGGCGGGGCGAACCTTCTGCACGAATACAGCCAGATGAACTGGGCGCCGTACCTGCTCGGTCTCGCGGTCGTCGGTTTGGAAGCTGGCAGCATGCACGCCTACAAGGCGGGCTGGCCGGTCAGCGCGTTTCAGGTGTCGTCTGCGGCGGCCATCGCGACGATTTTGGTGTTCATTGGGTATCTTGTCTACCACGAGGCCATCACGGTCAACAAGCTTGTGGGCCTTGCGCTGTGCCTTGTCGGGCTGTTTTTCCTCAACAAATGAGTTGTGCCGCGGCTTTTGCCGTGGTATGATGGGGAAAACTTGTTTTAAAGAAGGAATTTTGATCTATGAAAGCTGCACGCGACTATCCGATCCTGACCGTCACCGCCAAGGGCACGCGCTGGCTCGAGAGCGGCCACCCATGGGTGTACGACTCCGACGTCGCCCGCGAGCCGGACGAGAGCGAGTGTGAAAACGGCGCGCTCGTCGACGTGGTGTCGGAAAAGGGCAAATATCTCGGCACGGGCTTTTTGAGCAGACTCAGTAAGCTCCGCGTGCGCATCGTCTCGCGCAACGCGAACGACCGCTTTGATGAAAATTTCTGGCGGCGGCGCGTACGCTACGCCTGGGACTACCGCAAGGCGGTCATGGACGGGCAGACCGGCTGCTGCCGCCTGATCTTCGGCGAGGCGGACGCCTTCCCCGGCCTGACGGTCGACCGGTTTGAAAATCTTCTCGTCACGCAGACGCTCTCGCTCGGCATGGAAAAGATCAAGGACATGCTCTTCCCCCTCATTGTCGAGGTGCTGGAGCAGGACGGCGAGACGATCGACGGCCTTTTTGAGCGCAACGATGTCGTGCTTCGCGAAAAGGAGGGCTTGACGCAGAACAAGGGTTGGTTTCCCCTCCCCGGCAAAAAAACGCCCGAGAGCCCCATCACTGAAATTTGCGAGAACGGCGTTTTCTACCGTGTGGATGTCGAAAACGGGCAGAAGACGGGCTTTTTCCTCGACCAGAAGTTCAATCGCCTCGCCGTCGCGCACCTCGCGCGCGGCAAGCGCGTGCTCGACTGCTTCACGCACACGGGCTCGTTCGCGCTCAACGCCGCCAAAGGCGGCGCAGAGCACGTGACGGCGGTGGATGTGTCCGAGAGCGCCATCGAAATGGCGCGCGCGAACGCGGCGCGCAACGGCCTTGAGGACAAAATGGACTTTCTCGCCGCCGACGTCTTCGACCTGCTCCCGCAGCTCGAGGCCGCGCACGAAAAGCCCTATGACTTCATCATCCTCGATCCCCCGGCGTTCACAAAGTCTCGCCGCACGGCGAACAACGCCGAAAAGGGGTACAAGGAGATCAACCTGCGCGCGATGCGCCTGCTGCCGCGCGGCGGCTACCTTGCGACCGCGTCGTGCAGCCACTTCATGCCCGCCGAACGCTTTGAGCGGATGCTGCGCTCCGCCGCCGCGGACGCGGGCGTCGAGCTGCGGCAGATCGAAGCGCGCACGCAGAGCTGTGACCACCCCATCCTCTGGAACGTGCCGGAGACGGATTACCTCAAGTTCTACTTATTCCAAGTGGTATAAATTGATATAAAAAATCCCCGCTGTAAAAACAGCGGGGATTTTTTTGGTTGTTTATTTGTTTTCGTCAGTGTTTTCCGCGGAAGTATCCGGCGTTTCGGGCTCAGTCGAGGGCTTGTCCTCAGTCTGAGCATCTTCGCCCTTGTCCTCCGGCGGCATTTCGATCTTTTCGCTCGTCATCGAAATGTGCTTGGCGGGCGCTTCGATCACGCTCGGCTGCGAGGGGCGGAAGCCGTCCTCGCTCTTGCGCGTGGAAGCGTAGGCCTCTTCGACGGTCGAGGGATCGCGGCCTTCGAGGATAGCGACCATTTCACCGCCCGTGATGGTCTCCTTTTCAAGGAGGTAGGCGACGACCTTGTCCATATCCTCGCGGTTGTCGCGGATGACCTGTACGGCGTCCTTGTAGCACTCGTCAAGGATACGCTTGACCTCGCGGTCCATGATGGCGGCGGTATCCTGCGCGCAGTCGAGGCCGTAGCCGCCGTCAAGGTACTGATTGCGCACCGATCCGAGCGCGACCATGCCGACCGCGTCGCTCATACCGTACATGGCGACCATGTTGCGCGCGATGCTCGTCGCCTCCTGAATATCCTGCGAGGCGCCGTTGGTCATCGTGTTCATCACGACCTCTTCGGCCGCGCGGCCGCCCATCGAGACGGCGATCTTCGCCATCAGCTCATCGCGCGTGCGCAGGTTCGTCTTGTCCTCTTCAGGCATCAGGAGCGTGTAGCCAAGGCTTCCCTCGGTGTGCGGGACGATCGTGATCTTCTGCACGGGCTCGGCGTTTTTCTGCTTGTAGGCGACCATCGCGTGGCCGACCTCGTGATAGGCGACGAGCTTCTTTTCAAACTCGGTGAGGACGCTGCCTTTCTTCTCGCTGCCCGCGATGACGAACTCGAACGCCGCGAGCATGTCCTCCTGCGTAACGAGCTTGCGTCCCTTGCGCACGGCGCGGAGCGCCGCCTCGTTGGCGAGGTTTGCAAGGTCCGCGCCCACGCAGCCCGCGGTCGCGAGCGCGACCTTCTTGAGATCCACGTCCTCGGCGAGCTTGATGCCGCGCGTGTGGACCTGCAGCGTTGCTAAGCGGCCGGCGAGGTTCGGGCGGTCGACGGTGATGCGGCGGTCGAAGCGGCCGGGGCGCAGCAGCGCCTTGTCGAGCACCTCCGGGCGGTTCGTCGCGGCAAGCACGATGACGCCCTTGCTCGGGTCAAAGCCGTCCATTTCGGCGAGCAGCTGGTTGAGCGTCTGCTCGCGCTCGTCGTTGCCGCCGCCGTAGCGCCCGCCGTCGCGGGATTTGCCGATGGTGTCGATCTCGTCGATGAAGATGATGCAGGGGGCGACCTTCGACGCCTCGGCGAAGAGGTCGCGCACGCGGCTCGCGCCGACGCCGACGAACATCTCGACAAAGTCAGAGCCGGAGATCGAGAAAAACGGCACCTTCGCTTCACCCGCAACGGCCTTGGCCAGCAGCGTTTTACCGGTACCGGGAGAGCCGACGAGCAGCGCGCCCTTGGGGATCTTTGCGCCGATGGCGGTGTATTTTTCGGGGTTGTGCAGAAAGTCGATGATCTCGACGAGCGATTCCTTCGCTTCGTCCTGACCGGCGACGTCCGCGAACGTCACGCCGGTGGACTTTTCCATGTAGACCTTGGCGTTGGCCTTGCCGACGCTGCCGATGCCGCCGATCCCGCCCATGCCGCCGGACTTTTTCGTGATGAAGTTCATCAGCAGCATGAACGCGCCGACCATCAGCACCGTGGGCAGAATATAGCTCACCATGAACGTGAGGATCGGCGAAACGGGCGGCTGATAGGGCTTGGTGTAGGTCACGCCGTGCTCATCGCACAGGGTGATCAGTTTTTCCGTCGCGTCGGGAATGATGGTGGTGAAGAGCGTATAGTTCTGATCATAGCTCTTGCCGTCGTCATCCGTGTAGGTAAAGCCGTCGACCGGCGTGATGGTGAAGACCGTGCCGCCGAATTCGATGGACTTGACCTTCCCCTCCTCCACGAGTTCGACAAGCTCGCTGTATGCGATCTCGCACGAAGACTCGGCGGTGCGGGCCTGATCGAGCATGACGGAGAGGTAGTTCACACCGATCGTCAGCAGCAGCGCCCATAGGACGATCGACCACATGCCCCCGCCGCGCCGGCGGTTCTTGTCGCCGCGATTGCGGTTGTTTCTGTTGTTTGGCTCCATGTTGTTCCTCCTGTCGGGAGACAGAAAAATGCGAAGATGCGCACTTTTTGAATTAGTGATTTCAACTATACCATATATAAGAAAATCGCACAAGTTTTCTACGGTGAATTTTCGATGAACTTTTGCTTTGCGCCCTCTTTATCTTGCCCTTGTTCTGTGTTATAGTTGCAATGGAATATTCTATAAAAATTTGTCACAAGGAGAAATTTCTTTTATGGATAAGGAACGCAAGGAAAAGACCGCGCGCGTGCAGGACGCGGAGGCCGACGGCATCATCGAGGGCCGCAACGCCGTGATCGAAGCGCTGCGCGCGGGCACGACCATCGACAAAATTTTCATCCAGAAGGGCGAGACCGATAAGACGCTCGGCCACATCGCCTCGACCGCCCGCGCCGCGGGCGTGGTCGTCGTGGACGCGGACAAGCGCAAGCTCGACTTCATGTCCCGCACGCACGCCCATCAGGGCGTCATCGCGCTCACGAGCGTGCGCGAATATGTCAGTGTTGAGGATATTTTGAACATCGCGCGCGAAAAAGGCGAAAACCCCTTGATCGTCGTCTGCGACGAGATCTCCGACCCGCATAACCTTGGTGCGATCATCCGCACGGCGGAGTGCGCGGGCGCGCATGGCGTCGTCATCCCCAAGCGCCGCAGCGCGGGCCTCACGAGCATTGTCGCCAAGACGAGCGCGGGTGCGGTGAGCTATGTGCCCGTCGCGCGCGTGCCGAACATCCCCGCGCTTTTGGAGCAGCTGCAAAAAGAGGGCGTCTGGGTCTTCGGCACGGCGGCTGAGGGCACGAGCGACCTCTACTCCGCGGACCTCAAGGGCCCCGCGGCCATCGTCATCGGCAGCGAGGGCGACGGCATGACGAGACTGGTGCGCGAAAAGTGCGACTTCCTCGTCAGCATCCCGATGAAGGGCAAGATCTCGTCGCTCAACGCTTCCGCCGCCGCTGCCATCCTTCTCTATGAAGCGGTGCGCCAGCGCCTGTAACGAAGAAGGATCGCCATGGATCAAAAAGATCTTGATTTTGAACAGGACCTCATCGACTCCGAGCTGCTGCTGAAAAACACGGCGCGCAGCATGGACGATGACGCCGAATACACGCTCGAGAGCATCCTTGCCGAATACGGCGGGGATGTCTCTTCCGCTGCGCCCAAGAGTGCTCCCGCGAGCGCGCAGAAAGAGGCACCCGCCGACGATCCTCCCGCCCGCGGGACGGTCATCCCCTTTCCCGGCGCAAAGCGCGCCGGGGATGAGGACACGGACGAGGCAGGCGAGGATATGAGCGGCGAAACCGGCGCGGAGGCGGAAGCAGGCGAGGAGGGGCCGGGGGCAAACGAGCCCTTCGACCCCACAAAGCCCGTCTCTCTACAGGACATTCTCGCCCAGACCGTGCAGGAGGCGCTCGCCGAGCGCGAGGAAGAGGTCATCCTTGAAGAAAAACCGAAGCGGCGCGGTCTTTTCTCGCGCAAGAAAATGCGCGATACCGAGCAGCTTTACGCAAGCGAAGACGATGAAGAGGAAGACGACGAGGAGGACGAGGACCCCATCCCCGACCTTCCCGAACCGAGCGCGGAGGAAACGCTCGCGGAGCTTCGCTCTCAGCTCTCGTCGGCAACGCGGTCGTGCCGCGCCGTCGGCATCCTGACGCTTCTCATATGGCTCGGGCAGCTGGCCGCGCATTTTTCGCTCATGCCCGCGCTCTACTGGGACGACCCCATGGTGCGCACGCTGCCCTACCTCGGCCTTGAAGTGCTTGCGTGCGTCTTCGGTTTCCGCGTCTTTCTCGATGCTTTCCGCAAGGCGCGCGGCGGCGTGGTGACCGCGCCGCTTCTGACGTTTCTCCTCTGTCTTGTGACTGCCGCCGACACGGCGCTGTGCGCCTTCCTGCCCGCGCGCGCGGACCTGCAGGCGCCGCTGCCCGCCATTGCCGTGCTCGCGCTCTACGCTTCTCTGCGCGGCGAAACGGCGCGGGTGCGCGGCCTTTACGACACCTTCCGCATCGCCGCCATCGGCAACGCGCCCTATATCGTCACCGTGACGGCGGGCGGCGCGGCCAAGCGCACGGGCTCGAGCGCGGGCTTTTCCAATGCCGCGCGCGCATCCGACCCCTATTCCCGCTGGCAGAGCGTGCTGCTGCCGGTGCTGCTCGTTGCGAGCGTCGTTTTCGCGCTGCTCTCTACGCTCGAGAGCAAGCAGAAGCTGCTGTTCCTGTGGAATCTCTCGGTGCTGCTTGCAAGCGCGGACCTGCCGGCCTTCCCGCTTGCCTGCTCGCTGCCGCTAAAGCGCATCGCCGCGCGCCTTGCCAAGAGCGGCAGCGCCGTGGCGGGCTACGCCGGGGCGGACGCCATCCGCCACAGCAACTGCGTCATCCTGACCGACGGCGATCTCTTCCCGCCGGGAACGGTGACGCTCGCGGGCCTCAAGGTTTTCGGCGAGGAGAGCGGCAAGGTCATCTCCTACGCCGCGACGATGGCACGCGCCGCGGAATGTGGCCTCAGCAAGCTCTTTGACGACCTGCTCGCGCGCGACGGCGGCTTCCGCGAGCGCGTGGAGGACGTGGACTTTTACGAAGAGGGCGGCGTCAGCGGCCGCATCCACGGCGAGACGGTCCTCTTCGGCACGATGGGCTTTATGCGCAAGCGCGGCGTGAATCTGCCGCGCAACCTCGGGCTCAAAACGGGCGTCTTCCTCGCAGTCGACGGCACGCTCATCGCGGTCTTCGCCGTGAAGTATATGCCGGCTGAAAATGTCGACTGGGCGCTCCACGCCCTGCACCACAGCCGCATCACGCCCGTGCTCGCCGTGCGCGACGGCAACATCACGCCCGCTCTCTTAAAGCGCAAGTTCGGCACCGACGCGCGCGCGGTCTACCCCAAGCTCTCGACGCGCCTGGCGCTCTCCGAGCGCGGCGGCGGGCGGCCGTATGCGCTGCTCATGCGCGAGGGCCTCATGCCGTATGCCGAGGTCGTGCTCGGCAGCAAGAGATTGTGCGCGTCCGCAAGGCGCTGCACGGTGCTTGCATTTTTAGCCGCCACAGCGTCGACGCTCCTTGCATTTTATTTAACTTTTGTCGGCGCATACAGCGTGCTCACGCCGTTTTCTCTGCTCATTTACGTACTTTTGTGGTCGCTCAGCGCGCTGGTCGACGCCCTGCTCAGCGACCGTTATTGACACTTCGAACGAAGAAAACGAAAATTTGCGGAAAAATATGGTTGTAATGGAGAGAAAAACATGATATCATTTCTGCATTGAGTATTATCCCATCTTATGGCGCGAGCCGATATGGGATTTACGATTTTCGGAAGGAGACTGACCCATTATGAGTGCAAAAGACATCCGCAATATCGTGCTGCTTGGCCACAGCGGCAGCGGCAAGACCACCCTCGCTGAGAGCATGCTGTATCTCACCGGCGGCACGGACCGTCTGGGCAGAATTGCCGACGGCAACACCGTTTGTGACTACGATCCCGAAGAGATCCGCCGCCAGATCTCCATTTCTCTGGCCGTGGCTCCCGTGGAATACGACAGCTGCAAGATCAACGTGCTCGACGTGCCCGGCGGCTTCGACTTCGCCGGTGAGGTCGCGGAGGCCGTTCAGGCTGCCGACGCTGCCGTCATCGTCTGCTCGGCCAAGGCCGGCATGAGCGTCGGCGCGGAAAAGGCATGGAAATATTGCGAGAAGAACTCTCTCCCCCGTCTGCTCTACATCTCCAAGACCGACGAGGAGAACTCCGACTATAACGCCGCGTTCAACACGCTGCGCGAGCGCTTCGGCAAGAACATCGCCCCCGTCGTCGCCCCCATCTGGGACGAGAGCAAGAAGGTCATCGGCATTATCGACGTGCTGCATAAGCGCGCATTCGAGTTCGGCCCCGGCGGCGGCCGCGTCGAGATCGAAGTGCCTGAGAACAAAAAGCCCGTGCTCGATGAGCTCTACGACGCGCTCAAGGAGTCCGTCGCCGAGACGAGCGAGGAATTTATGGAAAAGTTCTTCGCCGGTGAAGACTTCACCTATGCCGAGATGATCCATGGCCTGCGCCAGGGCGTCAAGGACCTGTCCCTCTTCCCTGTCGTGTGCGGCTCCGCCATTCAGGGCATGGGCACGCGCATCCTGATGGATACCATCGTCGAGCTTCTTCCCCAGCCGCAGGACGCCCGCGCCCTGATGGCCGAGAATGAGGACGGCGAGTCCTCCGAGTTCGTCGTCGCGCCCGGCGCACTGCCGACCGCGTTCGTCTTCAAGACCATTTCCGACCAGTACGGCAAGTATTCCTACGTCAAGGTGCTCTCCGGCTCCATCAAGCCCGATATGCCCATGGTCAACGCCCGCACCGGCGAAACCGAGAAGCTCGGCCGCCTGTACATCCCCAAGGGCAAGAAGTATACCGAGGTCAAGGAGCTCACCTGCGGCGACATCGGCGCCATCGCCAAGATGGACAAGGTCAAGACCGGCGACACGCTCTGCGAGCCGCGCAAGGTCGTCAAGATCGAGCCCATCCCGTTCGATGAGCCCTGCTACAGCGTCGCCATCGCGCCCAAGACCCGCGGCCAGGAGGATAAGATGGCCCAGGGCCTCAACCGCCTGAACGAGGAAGATCCGTCCTTCCGCGTCGTCAACAACGCCGAAACGCACCAGATGGTCGTCTCCGGCGCGGGCGACATCCAGATCGACGTGCTCGTCAACAAGCTCAAGAGCCGCTTCGGCGTCGAGGTCGTGCTCGACACGCCGCGCGTGCCCTACCGTGAAAAGATCCGCAAGACGGTCTCCAAGCAGGGCCGTCATAAGAAGCAGACCGGCGGCAGCGGCCAGTTCGGCGACGTTTGGATCCGCTTCGAGCCCAACGAGGAGAGCGAAGAGATGGTCTTCGCCGAGGAAGTCTTCGGCGGCAGCGTCCCCAAGAACTTCTTCCCCGCGGTCGAAAAGGGCCTGCGCGAGGCCTGCGTCCACGGCCCGCTCGCGGGTTATCCCGTCGTGAACCTCAAGGCCGTCCTTTACGATGGCTCCTATCACCCGGTCGACTCGTCCGAGATCGCGTTCAAGACCGCGGCGAACCTCGCCTACAAGGCAGCCATGCCCGAGGCGTCCCCGGTTCTGCTCGAGCCGGTGTGCGAGCTCAAGGTCACGGTGCCCGACCAGTACATGGGCGATATCCTCGGCGATCTCAACAAGCGCCGCGGCCGCGTCATGGGCATGACCCCGACCGGCAACGGCGAGCAGGTCATCGAGGCCGAGTGCCCCGAGGCAGAGCTGATGAGCTACGCCATTGACCTGCGCTCCATGACCCAGTCCCGCGGCTCGTTCGTGATGCACTTCGTGCGCTACGAGCAGTGTTCCGCCGACGCACAGGCGAAGGCTGTCGCTGCCGCGAAGGCGATGCAGGAAGCGGAATAATTGCTTCTGCACAGCAGAAAATAGGTAAAAAGAGAGGGCTTCTCGAAAGAGAAGTCCTCTCTTTTTCCGCGCATGGCGCGGAGGGGGAGCAGCCCGAAGAGGCTGCGGCTTTTCCCCACACCGTGTGTGGCTGCGGATAAGGGGGATATTCTCTCACGTGAGAGAATATCCCCCTTGGACCCCCAAGAGAACGCAAGGGGCTCTGCCCCTCGACCCCGCCATTGCGGGTTTGCAGCTTGAAGGGCTGCACGCGCTGCGCAATGTAGGTGCGGTGTACATGGCTTCGCCATGAATCTTCTGCAAGTCGTTACAGATATCAACCGCGCCTTACTGTCGTGAGGCGCGAGTGACGTTTGCTCGGCGGCAGACTGCGTGCCGAATGCGGCATTGCTGCGCTCGCCGCATTGAGTAGTGCCTCGGTAGACGGAGATTACTGCGCACTTCTGCAAGATGGGCAGAGCGGCACCCGCAAGGGGTGTGCCGCATCCGTAAGGCAGCAGAGCCGCCAACGGCTGCGCAACAGCGGGTAGTAGGAGCAGAGGCAAATCGTATAGCAGCTTCAAACGCGGCTCCGCCGCGCTATGGGCAGTGCAATCGGCAAGCATTGCAGCTCTTCGCGCTGCCCGCTTGCAATGCAAACGCCTTTCTTTTGGACGGTCACACCGCCCGTTTCCTTTCCCGGGAAAGAAAATGGGGGAGTGTGGTGCTGCGGCGCACACGCCGCGTTTCCCCCGCCGCCTGAGACAGGCGGCGACATCTCCGCACCCTTTGGTGCAGAAAAAGGAGGCACTTTTGATGTCTTTCACCGAACATAACGTAAACGGTCTCATCTACGACACGTCCGATGTCATCACCGCCGCGGGGAGCGGCGCGGTGCACGCGTTCACGACGCGGCACGGCGGCGTGAGCCCTGCGCCCTACGATTCACTCAACTTTGCCGACAACAAGGGCGACACAAGCGAAAACTTACTCGAAAACTACCGCCGTCTCGGCGAGGCCGTAGGCTTTGACGCGAGCCGCGCCGTCGGCTGCCGCCAGATCCACTCTGACCTTGTCCGCATTGCATCGGAAGAGGACGCGGGCAAAATTCTCTGGGATGACCGTCCCTACGACGCCGACGGGCTCATCACGAACGTGCCGAACCTGCCGCTGTTCGCCTATGGGACGGACTGCTGCGTCATCACGCTCTACGACCCGACTTCGCGTTCGATCGGTGCGGTGCACGCTGGCTGGCGCGGTACAGCGAGCGGCATCGCGCTCAAGGCCGCCGTGTCGATGATGAGCTGCTACGGCGCCGATCCCTACACACTGCGCGCCGCCATCAGCCCGAGCATCGGCAAGTGCTGCTTTGAGACCGACAGCGACGTGGCCGACGCCTTTTTCGCCCTGCTCGACCCCGCGATGGACGAGCGCATCGAAAAGCGCGGCGACAAATACCACATCGACCTGAAGGCGATCAACCGCCTGTGGCTGCTGCGCGCGGGCATCGACCCCTCGCGCATCGACGTACACCCCGACTGCACGAAGTGCCACCCCGAACGCTACTGGTCGCACCGCGCGATGGGCGACCGGCGCGGCGGCATGGCGGCGATGATCTGCCTTACGGAGGATGCGCTGTGAAGCGCCGCCTCTCTGCGCTTTTGTGCGCGCTGACGCTCGCGCTTTCGCTTTCGGGCTGCTGGAGCGGCGATGTGAGCGACGACAGCAGCGGCGACTTCTGGGAGGAAACGCCGCCGGTGGAAGCGGACACCTCCTCCACCCTGACGCCGATCACGTCGTTCGCACTGCCGTATTTGCAGGGCGTGACGCTCGACCCCATCACCTGCCCCGACGGCATGCAGCAGACGCTTGGCGCGCTGCTCTACGAGGGGCTTTTCGTGCTGGACGAGTCGTTTGCGCCGCAAAATGTGCTGTGCAGCCGCTATGAGCACAACGACGACTGCACAAGCTACACCTTTTACCTCCGCGACGGCGTCAGCTTTTCAGACGGCAGCAGCCTGACGGCAAGCGATGTGCTCGCGACGCTTCGCCGCGCGCAGGAGAGTGAGCGCTACAGCGCGCGCTTTGCCAACGTCGCCTCGATGCGCGCAAGCAACGGCGCGCTCATTGTCAATCTCACGCGTGCGGACAGCGCGTTCCCTGCGCTGCTTGACATCCCCATCGTCAAATCCGGTTCGGAGAAGAACACCGTGCCGCTCGGCACGGGGCCGTATCTCTTCGTCACGGACAGCGACGGCGCATGCCTCAAGCAGAACCCCGACTGGCGCAGCGACGGCACGCTGCCGTTCGAGCGTATCGAGCTGCGCGCCGTCAAGGACGCGGACACGGCGTCGTACCTTTTCTCCTCGCGCGAGGTGCATCTGCTCTCGGCTGACCTGACGAGCAGCACGGGCGATCTGCGCAGCGCGGACACGGCGCTCACCGACTACGCGACGGCGAACATGATCTACCTCGGCTTCAACGCACAGCGCGCGCCGCTCTCCGATGCATCGCTTCGCAGCGCCCTCGCGGGTGCGATCGACCGCGCGACCATCACGACGGGCTACCTCGCCGGTCACGCCGAGGCGGCGCGCTTCCCGCTCTCGCCGCACTCCAGCCTCTATCCGACGGAGATGGCGTCGACGCTCGCTTCGCCTGACCTCGCCGCTGCGCTCGAAAGCGCGGGCGTGACGGAAAGCCGCCCCCGCACGGTGACGATCCTGGTCAGCGAGAGCGACTCGTTCAAGGTCTCCATCGCCGGCTATCTGAGCCGCACGCTCTCGACCGACGTTCTGACGGTCAGCGTGCGCTCACTCCCGTGGAGCGACTATCTGACCGCGCTGCAAAACGGGAATTTTGACCTGTATCTCGGCGAGGTGCGCCTGACGGCGAACTGGGACATTTCATCCCTCGCGCGCACCGGCGGCGCGCTGAACTACGGCCGCTACGCGGACGAGCAGTGCAACACGCTGCTCGATGCGTTCTCGCTCAATGAGACGGATCAAACCGCCCGCGCGCTGTACCGCTACCTTGCCCAGAGCGCGCCCATCGCGCCCATCGCGTTCAAGACCGCGTCGGTCCTGACGCCGAGCGGCCTCATCGACGGACTGAACCCCACCGTCTCCTCCCCGTTCTACGGGATCGAGGGCTGGACGGTGCACTTTGACAAGGGATGAGGGCGTAAACAAATCGGAACGTGTGAAAGAGAGATACGTTAATGCGGACTATTGACATACGTGGCATAACTAACATGGAACTTGTACGGGGAGGAACCAGTGAATGGTACTGGGCAACAGATTATGTTCACGGCGATCTCTATGAGGCTGAAGAACTATTCCGGCAGAAAAACTCTGTGCAAAGCAATAGGCTATATCTTATCCACTATCCAGATGGTATGGTCTATGAGCCTGTGCTGCCTGTGGACGGGCAATATCTCGGCTATCCTGTGTTCGATGGTGAGTCTGTCGTACTGTTGGTAGTAAACTTTACAGAAAGTGCGATACACATTCTGAGGTTCTTACATCAGCAAGAGAAAACGCAGGAAGTCGTACGGCTGCCTTTGTCTGCGGTGAAAGACTGCTACAATCTGATTCTTCACCCCTCACCGCTATCGCTGACCCGGCAGCCAAATGATGGTACATTTGAGATCATCTGGCCTGAGCAGATACGTTTCGCAATCAGTAGTAGAGAAACACTTAATTTCCGCGACGGAGACAAGCTCTACTTCAGTATTTGGTATGAGGATCCTGACTATCGGGAAGAAACATTAGTCCGCTCGGCGCAAGACGGTACAATTCTGGAGCGTTTTTCCGGTGATATTCGCATCATGCCAAACCGTGAACGGTGGCTTATCAAATAGTTTTGGTGGTACAGCATTACTCATCTAAAATCTCAGTTTATCTCAACACTTTCCCTCAACAGCACATTTTCCCCCATAACAACAAAAAACGCTCCTCCGCATTCGCGGAGGAGCGTTTGCTTTTCTCGCTTAATACTGCCGCACCACGGCAACGACGCGGCCCAAGATCGTGCACTCGCGGCCGTCGATGGGCTGGTAGTCGGGGTTCGCGGGCATGAGCCAGACCTCGCTGCCCTTGCGCTTGAGCGTTTTGACCGTCGCCTCGTCACCAAGCAGCGCGACCACGATCTGCCCGTTCTGCGCGAGGTTCTGGCGGTGGACGACGACAAGGTCGTCCGGCAGGATGCCGACGCCGAGCATCGACTCGCCGCGCACACGCAGGGCGAAATACTCGTCATCGTGCCCGCCGGTGTCGAACGTCAGGTAGTCCTCGATGCACTCCTGCGCCAAAATCGGGTTACCGGCGGCAACATTGCCGAGGATCGGCACCTGGCGGCGGCGCGGGGCAAGCTCGTCGATCTCGACGGGCTGCGGCGCAACGGGAACGGCCTGCAGCTGCTTTTTGAGCGTGATGGCACGGCCCTTGCCCGCGCTCTTCTCAATGAGCCCCATCTCCTGCAGGTGCTTGATATGGAAGTGGACCGTGGAGGGTGACTTGAGTCCCAGCGCCTCACCGACTTCGCGCACAGAGGGGGCATAGCCGTGTTCGGCGATGCTCTCTGCTATATAATCGTATACGCGCTGCTGCATTCTGGACAGTTTTTCCATCTTGTGCGCCCCTTCCAACATTTGTTCGAATTTATGATACCACATTTTTCCCGAAATGCAACATCTGTTTTAGGATTTTATGTCAATTTCGCGGCTTTTTTCTGCCGCGAAATTTTTTGATCTTTTTTGCGTCCGGCTATTGACAAATGCCGCTTGATGTATTATTGTACTAATTACTTAATACAGTGATACATAAGGAGGATCACTATGGACTGGAACTTCCGCAATGACCAGCCGATCTACTCCCAGCTGACACAGCGGTTGACGGAGGCCATCGTCTCCGGCATCTACGCGCCGGGAGAAAAGCTCCCCTCCGTGCGAGAGCTTGCGGTGGAAGCGGGCGTCAACCCCAACACGGTCCAGCGCGCGCTATCCGAGCTCGAACGCGACGGTCTGGTGTTTTCCCAGCGCACGGCGGGACGGTTCGTCACGGAAAATGAAAACATGATCGCAAATGCCAAGCTCCGCATTGCGGACGAGCGCGTGGGAGAATTTCTCCACTCGATGAAAACGCTCGGCTGCACGAGAGACGAAGTCATAGCTCTCATTCAGGGAGCTAAGGAGGATGAAGAATGAGTATTTTTGAATGCAAGGCGCTCACGAAAAATTACGGCGCCAAAACGGTGCTCGACAGCATCGATCTCACGATCGAACCCGGGCGCATCGTGGGCCTGCTCGGCCCCAACGGCAGCGGCAAGACGACGCTCATCAAGCTCGCCAACGGCCTTCTGACGCCGACGTCGGGCGAAATTCTGATCGCAGGCAAGGCCCCCTGCCGCGCAACGAAGGCCATTGTCTCGTACCTGCCCGACCGAAACACGCTGCCCGGCTGGATGACGATCGCGCAGGCGCTTGACTACTACGGTGACTTTTATTCGGACTTCCGCCGCGGCGTGGCCGAAGCGATGCTGATGAACCTCGGTCTTGACCGCACACAGAAGATCAAGACGCTCTCCAAAGGCATGCGCGAGAAGACGCAGCTCATCCTGACGATGAGCCGCGACGCCAAGCTCTATCTCCTTGACGAGCCCATCGGCGGTGTGGACCCCGCGACGCGCGACTACATCCTGCGCACGATCATCGGCAACTACAGCGAGGACGCAGCGGTCATCATCTCCACACACCTGATCGCCGACGTCGAGCAGATCCTTGACGAGGTCGTGTTCCTGCGCGAGGGGCAGGTCATGCTTCACGAGAGCGTGGAGACCATTCGAGATGAAAAGGGCAAGAGCGTTGACGAGCTCTTCCGGGAGGTATTCAGATGCTGAGCAAACTGATCAAACATGAATTCCGCGCAACGAGCCGCATCATGTGGCCGGTCTTTCTTGGAATGCTGGCTCTGACGGCGCTGATGCGTTTTTCTCAACTGCTCCTGAACGGCGGGCACATTCCCTGGCTCTTACAGCTCATCGGCGTACTGCTGGTCATCGGCTTTATGATGGGCCTTGGTGCGCTGGCGTTTGTGCCGCTGGTGCTCTCCGCCGTCCGCTGGCGCGACCATGTGCTCAAGGACGAGGGCTATCTCACGCTGACGCTGCCGGTGAGCCTCCATCAGCTGCTCATCTCCAAGCTCATCGTTTCCGCCGTGTGGTATGCTGCGGCGTTCATCGTGGGACTTCTCTCGCTGATGATTGCTGTCTCCGGCTGGAGCACTCTCCAGTATGTCCCCGATTTTTTCAATGATGTTTTCACAGCGTTCTTCGAAATGGAGGCCTCGCTGCGCAGTCACGCGCTGCTGATCGTCTTTGAGCTTTTCTGCAATTTCGTCTTTGCCGTTTCTGCCGCCGAGCTCGTGGTATACGCCGCCTTCTCCATCGGTTACAGCTTCAATAAGCACAAGACGCTCTGGACGACCATCCTTGTGCTCGTGTTCTTCCAGCTTGCGCAGTTCACCGCCATCGCCATGATCGGCGCGTTCTTCAGCGCCGACCCCACACGCTGGATGTATCTGGACGTTTACAGCGCGCCCGCGAGCATCGAGCTGCTGCTCCTCTGGGGCATGCTCGGCGAACTGCTCTTCGCCGCGGCAGGCTACGCCGTGACGTGGTACTTCACAACGAAAAAACTGAATCTCGAATAACGCGTTTTCGAAAAAGCAGCCGCGAAAGGTCTCCGCTTTTCCGGCTGCTTTTTTGCGCCCTTTTTTTGGCAGAATTTTCCGAAAACAAAATATTATGTCAACCGTCAGCTTCTAACTCACTCGTTTGAAAGGAGTCATCTCATGCAAATCCTGACTGTTTCCGGTCTTCAAAAGACCTACACCACGCGCTTTGGCGGCAGCAAGGTCCAGGCGCTCAAAAATGTCAACTTCACCGTCGAATCCGGCGAGTATGTCGCCATCATGGGCGAGAGCGGCAGCGGCAAAACGACGCTTCTCAATATCCTCGCCGCGCTCGACAAGCCCACCGGCGGCACAGTGCTGCTCGGCGGCAAGAACCTCTCCGAGATTCCCGAAGAAACCGCCGCAGCCTTCCGCCGCGACAATCTGGGCTTTGTGTTTCAGGACTTCAGCCTGCTCGACACGTTCTCGCTCGAGGACAACATCTGCCTGCCGCTCGTGCTCGCGGGCAAGTCGTGCACGGAGATGCGCGACCGGCTCTCACCGCTCGCCTACGACCTCGGCATCGAGACGCTGCTCAAAAAGTACCCCTACGAGGTCTCCGGCGGACAGAAGCAGCGCGCCGCCGTCGCCCGCGCGCTCATCACCCGCCCGCAGATCTTGCTGGCCGACGAGCCGACCGGCGCGCTCGACTCCCGCTCGACCGACGAGCTCTTGAAGCTCTTCGGCGAGATCAACGCCTCTGGCCAGACCATCGTGATGGTCACGCACTCTGTGCGCGCGGCGAGCTGCGCCTCGCGCGTGCTGTTCCTGCGCGACGGCGAGGTATCGCTCGAGTTAAAGCGCGGCAAGGACACGGATTCCCAGTTCTACCAGCGTATCACCGATGCGCTCACGCAGCAGCAGACGGGAGGCGAATGCGCATGAAGCCCACCTTTTACCCCCGCCTTGCGTGGATGGGTATCAAAAAGAACGCAAGGCTCTATGTGCCCTATCTTCTCTCCTGCGCGTTCATGGCAGCGATGCTGTATGTCATTGCGTACCTCGCCGTCACCCCCGCGCTCTATACGGTCAATGGCAAGGTGAACGGCTCCGGCACCTCTGCGGTCGCGATGACGATGAGCCTCGGCTCGTTCGTCGTATCGGTGTTCATCGCGCCGTTTCTCTTCTACACGAACAGCTTTCTCCTGCGTCGCCGCAAGAAGGAATTCGGCCTTTACAGCGTGCTCGGCATGGACCGCGGCGCACTCAGCGCCATTCTCTTCTGGGAGACACTTCTGGCCGCGGCGTTCACGCTGATCGCGGGGCTTGGCCTCGGCCTGCTGCTCTCCTATGTCTCGCAGTCCGCACTGCTGCGGCTTTTATCTCTCCCCGCCGCGGCTTTCACCGTGAGCCTTGCCGCCATCAAGCAGTGCGCCATCACGTTCATCGCCATCTTCGCGCTGCTCTATGTGCGCGGTGTGCTGTCGCTGCGCCACGCACAGGGCGCGGCGCTTTTGAAGAGCGAAAATGTCGGCGAAAAGCCGCCGAAGTCGCAATGGCTGCTCGTCATCCCCGGTCTTGCGCTGCTGCTCGGCGCGTACTACATCGCCGCGACCATCAACGACCCCATACAGGCGATGCTGCTCTTCTTCCTCGCGGTCATCATGGTCATTCTATCGACGTATCTTCTCTTCATCTCCGGCAGCGTGACGCTCTGCAAAACACTCCAGAAGGATGAAAAATTCTACTACAAAAAACGCAACTTTGTTTCCCTCTCGTCGCTCACCTACCGCATGAAGCGAAACGGCGCGGGCCTCGCCTCCATTTGCATTCTCTCGACGATGGTGCTGGTGATGCTTGCCTCGACGGCGAGCCTCTATTTTGGCGCGGAGGACGCGATCAACACGCTTGCCGTCCAGAATCACTGGCATCCCACGGAAATGGCGGACGTCCGTGCGGAGTTCTTCTCGCTCTACGGCAGTCTCTTCTTCCTTGGCATTCTTTTAAGTGTGCTGTTTCTGTTCGCAACGCTCCTGATGCTCTACTACAAACAGGTCGTGGAGGGGTATGAGGATGCCTCGCGCTTTGCCATCATGCAGCGCGTGGGCATGACCAAGCGCGACATCCGTGAGAGCGTGAACGCGCAAATGCTGCTCATTTTCCTGCTGCCGCTTGCCGCGGCGGCGCTGCACCTCGCCTTCGCCCAGCCGATGGTCTGGCAGATCATGCAGCTGTTCGGCATCCAGAACCTCACGCTGTTTCTCGGCGTGACCGGCGCGGCGCTGCTTCTTTTCGCGCTGCTCTACTGCGCGATGTACCGCCTGACATCGAATGCGTATTTCCGCATCGTCAGCACTGGCGGCGCCGCGGCGTGACGCGCTTTAATATATAGAGAACGGGACGGAAATGTTCATTTCCGTCCCGTTCTTCTTTTTCTCTTTTTACACCAGCAGACCGTATTTTTCGACCAGCGGCGCAAGGGTATCTTCAGTGAGATTTCCCTCGTACAAGGCTCTTCCCTGATAGGCGCGCACGCCCGCTTCCAAAAGCTCCGCGTCGTCGCAGATAAGGCACAGCGGCTTTCTGATCATGTACTGGTAGTCCGCCAGCGCGTCGACATCTGCCCAGGACGCGAGCTTCAGCGCGACCATCGGCCATTCGTCATCCATCGCATCGGAGAGCTTGTCCTCCAAATCGCCGTCCGCGGTCAGCACCGCGCTGTGCGTCGCATCGGCGGGCAGGAAGAAGGCTTCCTTCTCCGTTGCCGCGGGAAGAAGGTCGAGGCATTCCGGTGCGGGGCGAACATATTCCGCGTCCTTGAGCGCTGCTTTCAGCGCGGCGATGTGCTCCTCCGTCGTGCCGCAGCAGCCGCCGAAGAGGGCCACACCTGCCTTGAGCATCTCGGGCACCAGCGCGACAAATTCCTCCGGCGGGCAGTTGTACACGGCCTCGCCGTTCACGATCTCCGGCATGCCGGCGTTGGGCTTGGCGATCAGCGGCACGCGCGCGTATTTATACAGGCGTTGGAGCTGCGGCAACATCTGCTCGGGGCCTGCCGAGCAGTTCAGGCCGAATGCGCTCACGCCCATACCCTCCATCACGGAAAGCGCCGCGACCACGTCCGTACCGGAGAGGATCTTGCCGCTCTCATCGCAGGTAAAGGACACAAGGATGGGCTTTTTGCTCATGCCGCGGATCGCCAGAACCGCCGCACGCGCATCGGTCAGCGTCATCATCGTCTCGATGACGTAGAGGTCAACGCCCGCCTGCTCAAGGCCCGCCGCCTGCTCGGTGTAAATGTCGACGAGCTCTTCAAACGACGCGTCGCCAAGGGGGGCTAAAAAGCGGCCCGTGGGCGCGATATCGCCCGCGACCCATGCTTTTCCGTCCGCCGCCTGCTTCGAGAGCTGCGCGAGCGCTTTGTTCATCTCCTCCGTGCGGTTGAAGATGCCGCGCTCTTCGAGCTTCTGGCGGTTGCCGCCGAACGTCGGCGCGTAGAGCACATTCGAGCCGCTCGCCACATACTTGCGCTGAATTTCAAGGATGCTCTCGGGATGTTCGAGCACCCACTGCTCGGCGCTCATGTCGCCGGTGAAGCCGCGCTTTTGGAGCTCGGTGCCGGTCGCGCCGTCCAAAATCACGGGAAACTGCATTTCCATAGGGTTTTCCTCCATTAAAAATTCCTGTTCGGAACGATTTTCAAAATGTCAAACTGTCGGTGAACGCGCGGGAAAAGTCGTCGCGCCCGGAAAGCTCGAGATAGCGGCACTTTTCGGGAATCTCCGCGAGCTTTCGCCAGTTTCCCCCGTCAAGCGCCAGCATCGAAGCGCCCGCGAGCGCCGCGTTGCCAAGGGGTCTGATTTTACTAAGGCACGTGCGCGGCAGCATGCCGATGCGCACTACATTCTCGGGCGAGAGATAGTTGCCGAACCCGCCCGCGAGCTCCACACTCGCAATGTCGTCCGCCGTCACGCCGCGCTGCTCGAGCAGCACCCGAATACCGCCTGCCACCGCCGCCTTGGCAAGCTGCAGGTTGCGCACGTCGCGCGCCGTCAGGCTAACGGCCTTCGTCAGGTGGAAGACGCCGTTGCCCTGGCCATCCTCGGTCAGATAGCGGCGCATGTCTTCCGGCGCGTCCTGCGGCGGCAGCAGCCGCCCGCTTTCGTCGATCACGCCTCGCTCCAAAAGCACGGCGACGAGGTCGACCAGTCCCGAGCCGCAGATGCCCTTTGCCTCTCCCCCGCCGACAATGTCGCAGAGGAAGCCCCTGTCATAGCTCACATGGCTCACCGCGCCCGTGATGCCCGGCATGCCGCAGCTGATGCCCGCGCCCTCAAACGCTGGGCCCGAGGCGACCGCGCAGCAGAGCGCGCCACTCTCATTTCCCAGCGCCATTTCGCCGTTCGTGCCGATATCGAGAAACAGCCGCAATTCCGGCTGCGCGAAAAGGCCGTCTGCCAACAGTCCCGCCGTGATATCGCCGCCGACATAGCCCGCGACGCACGGGGCAAATTGCACGGGAATACCCGAAAGCAGCTCACCCGTGCCGTCTTCAAACAGCGTCTCCGGCTGAAACGGCGCGCGGGCGATGGACGCGACCTCGCGCCCGTCGAAAATGTGCTGCATCACGGTATTGCCCGCAATGACGAGCTCCTTGACCTCCTCCAACTTCCGTCCGGCGGCGGAAAGTGTCTGTCCTAAAAGCGTCTCGGTCTGCGCGCGGATACAGCGCGACAGCTCGCCGAGCCCGTCGGACGCTTCCATCGTGTGCTGGATGCGGCTGATAACGTCCGCGCCGTAGGGCGCCTGCGCGTTCCAGTCCTGAGCCTGCGCGAGCAGCTTTCCGTCTGCGCGGTCGAAGAGCCGCAGCACCACCGTCGTCGTACCGAGGTCGACTGCCGCGCCAAGGCCCGAGCGGCCCGCCTGCGCCTTCGGCAGTGTGAGCGTGTCCGTCAGGATGACGCCGCACATCGTCTCGGGCAGGTCGATCCAATCGCCGTCCTGCGCTTTCGTCTTGCAGGCAAGGCGCGGCACACCGTTCACCTTCACGCGGCATTTGCCGCAGCGGCCCTTGCCGCCGCAGGCTGCGGGGATGGAATATCCCGCCCGCCGCAGCGCGGAGAGCAGCGTCTCCCCTGCTTCGAACGGGACCGGCGTGATTTTCGCCCCCTGCTGAACTTGAATGCTTGACACGAGCTTCCCCCACCCATATAATAGATAAATAATGTATAAATAGTATTTTATGCAGAAATAAATTCCCTTGTCAAGAGGCATTGCTTATGACAGACCTTCTCACCCTCACCCACGAGGTCGGCTTCTCCCAGTGCGCACCGGTGAATATGGATGCACTCGATCCGCTCGAAGCCGTTCGCGACATGTGCAAAGCTGACCGCTGCGGCCGCTACGGCAAAAGCTGGAGCTGCCCGCCCGCCTGCAGCACACTCGAGCAGGCAAGGGCGCAAATCAAGTGCTATTCACAGGGGATTTTGGTGCAGAGCACCGCGCAGCTCGAGGATGAATTTGATTACACTGGTATGACGTCGCTCTTGGAGGCGCATAAAAAGCGCTTTTCGACCTTTGCCCGCCAGGCGCGGCTCTTATTCCCTCACTGTCTGCCGCTGACGGCGGGCACCTGCACGCTCTGCCATACCTGCACCTATCCGGACCGTCCCTGTCGACATCCCAAGCAGAGGCTTTCTTCGATGGAGGCCTACGGACTGTTCGTCAGTGACGTCTGCGTCCGCTCAAACCTCGCCTACAACTATGGTCCCCGCACTTTGACCTACACAGCCTGCGTGCTGTATTGATAAAGGAGATCTTCCCCGTGTCTACCCCGAAAGAAATTTTTCTTGAACTCATCAAGCCCGACGGCCAGCCCGAGCGTCAGCTCTGCCAGTATGAAGCGCTGCACATGTGCCTCACGGACCCCATCAACACCTATCTTCGCGGAAACCGCAAGCGCGGCTCCGTGAGCAAGGACCGTTGGGGCACGACCATCAGCTTCCCCGAGGACGCGCCAGGCCCCATCCCCGTCCACACGCCGGAGCTGTCAGTCTGCACGGATGTTACCCGCTGGAAAGAGACCATCCACGTGCCCGACCTGAGTGTCTGCTCCGAGGGCTGGGAGGAGTGCCGCACGCGCTCGCGCGCCGCCGCGGACGCCGAGGGCAAGCTCCTCGCCGGCTTCATGGGCACAGGCATTTTTGAGCAGTGCCACTTCCTCATGGGCTTTGAAGATACGCTGACCGCGCTCTACGAGCATCCCGACGAGATGCACGAGCTCATCGAGACGATCACGCAGTACCGTCTCGACTATGTCCGCCGTCTGATCGACGGCTTGCAGCCCGATGTCATCTTCTCCCACGATGACTGGGGCACGAAAAATGCCCTCTTTATGAAGCCCGACATGTGGCGCGAGTTTTTCAAGGAGCCCTACCGCCGCTTTTATGGCTACATCCGCTCGCGCGGCGTCATCGCCATCCACCACGCCGACTCGTACCTCGTCCCCATCGTGGACGACATGGCCGAGATCGGCATTCAGGTCTGGCAGGGTACACTGCCGGAAAACGACATTCCCGCCCTCCAGCGCCACTTAAGCGGCAAGCTCACGCTTATGGGTGGCTTTGGCGCGGCCATCGACCGTGCAGACACGCAGCCCGATGAAATTCTCGCCTACGCAAGGGACGCGCTCGCGCGCTATTGCCCCGGCGGGCACTTCATCCCCTCGATCACCTACGGCCTTGCCGGTACGGTCTTCCCGCACGTGGATCAGTACCTCGATCAGGCCGTGAACGAGTACAACGCGGGGCTGCACATTCCCGTCACGCCGCTCCCCGCCGTGCCGAAGCGTGAGATCTGTGCCGCAAAGGCCGAGGTGGTGCAGGCCGCAACCTCCGCGCAGGAGTCCGCCGATGTGTTCGAGAACATCGCCCGCGCGCTCGAGCGCGGCCAGCAGAAAAAGCTGCTCACCCTCTGCCAGCAGGCACTCGACGAAGGCCACGAGCCGGGCGACATTCTCTCCAAGGGCATGATCATCGGCATGAACCGCCTCGGCGAGGCGTTCTCCGCCAACCGCGCGTTCGTTCCCGAAATGCTCATGGCCGCGCGCTGCATGTCCGCCGCCACGGAGCTTCTGAAGCCCCTGATGGTCGGCGAGGGCACCGAGCCCGTCGGCCGCGTGTGCCTCGGCACCGTGAAGGGCGACATGCACGACATCGGCAAGAATCTCGTCCGCATCATGATGGAGGGCAGCGGCATCGAGGTCTTTGACCTCGGCGTAGACACGTCGGCGGAGCAGTTCGTCAGCACCGCCGTGGAAAATCACTGCGGCGTGATTGCCTGCTCGTCGCTGCTGACCACCACAATGGAGGAAATGCGCGAGGTCGTCAAGCTCGTCCACGAGCGCGGCCTGCAGGACCAGATCAAGGTCATCATCGGCGGCGCGCCCATCAGCCAGAGCTTCTGCGACGAGATCGGCGCAGATTTCTACGGCGAGGACGCCGGTGCCTCCGCCCGTGAGGCGGTGAAGATCCTGAAAGTGCAGAAGGCGTCGTAAACAATTACAATACATCAAAAAGGTCCCGTCCGAAGACGGGACCTTTTTTCTATGCATTCTGTTGTACGGTACGTGTCCTTACTTGCCCGCGTACTCGACCAGCATCTCGAAGAAGTTCAGGCAGGTCTCATAGTCGCACAGGGCCTTTTCGGGGGTCTTGGTGTAGAGCACGAACTTGCAGTCATTCTCGGGGTGGAACTGCACGCCGAGGCAGAACGTCTTATCCTGACGCTCGACCGCCTCGATGATCTCCACACCGTCGATCGTCGCCGTGCTGACGACGGTGAGGTTCGTGCCCTCAACGCCGCCGACCGCCTGGTGGTGCCAGGAGGAAACGTTCTTCAGCTCCGTGGAGCCGACGATCTTATAGAGCCACTTGGAGGCGTCCTTATTGATGACCACATCGTGGCGGGCATAGGTGCGGTCAGGCGCGCCGACGGGCATTCTGTGCGAGTCGTTGTAGGTCGCGCCCTGCTCCTTATAGTAGTTGGGGATATCCTGGATGAACGTGCAGCCGGAGACGATGGACATCACCTGCTCGCCGCGGCAGACCGCGAACGTCGGCACGTCTTTTTCAAGGCAGTAGGCCATGAGCATGTAGTCGGAGATATCGCGCGTGGCGTTGATCTCTTCGCCCTCGTTCTTTTCCTTCTCGGGGACCTTGAACAGTGACGGGCTCACATCCTCGCCGCCGGTGAAGAAAACGCCGTCGATGGCCTGCATCACAGCGCCGACGTTGCTGGCCGTGAGATCCTTTTCCTTCACCTTGTCAGCGTATTCCTGCTTGAGCATGCCGCTCTCTTCGAGATACGCGGACTCGATCTTGCCCTCGGCATCGTACTTCACGGCCGTGCTCGTCACCTGATCGAGCTCGACGGGGATAGCGCCGACGGTCTTGAAGATCGTCTTGTGGGAGTCGTAATTCTGTCCATTATAGGACCAGCTGATGCCGATGACCGGCTTGTCCGCGATCGCCGCGGCATTCTTGAGCATCTGCTCGAGCATCGCCGTCGTCACGGGCTTGGACGCCTCGTAGGTCAGGCCGTCCATCAGGCCGGACCAGACGGCCATATCGTCATAGTCCGCGGGCCAATCCTTCAGCAGCGCCTTGTCCAGACCGGTGCTGCGCAGGATCATCGCGACCGCTTCCAACTGCGTAACGGCTGCGTCGGGCGCAAATGCGTCCTTGCTGACGCCGTTGACAATGCCCTTGGAGCAGGCGAGGTTGATCGCGCCTTCAAACTTGCTGCCCTCGGCAACATCCTTGAATGCGCTCGCATCCTTGGCGCTCGCTTCTGCCTGTGCGGCGAGGCCCATGTTCTTGATGACCTCCTGCGTCACTTCGGCGCGGGTCATCGAAGCGGCGTTATCATCTGCGAAGGCGGTGACGGAGAGACTGAGCGCGAGAACAAGTGCCAGGATCAGGGACGTTGCTTTCAGAGACAATCTTTTCATACAAATTCTCCTTCGTTCGATATTGGGCGGCACGCGCATGCCGCTCTACCGCCATGATAACGAGGCAAAGTGAAAATAGCAAGTTAAAGTTTAAACAAACTGCATTTTTAGCCACTGTATACAACATATCGACTCCTTTCCCCGTACGACATGCACAATCGCTTTTGCGTTCCTGCAATTTTCACTTTTCACCCAGGCAATGTATGATTTCTCCCCTGCCCTTGTTTTTACGAGTCAACCACGGTATACTATAAATAAGCATTGTTCCCATTTCATCAGAAAGGAAATATTCTATGGATATCAAATTTTCCGGCTCGGACGCCGGCGGCTTTCAGTTCGACCCGAACGCCGCGCCCAAGCCCAAACGCGAGCGCAAGCCCCGCAAGTCGATCGGCAGCAAGGGCGGCCGCATCGCGGTCAACACGCTCGTCACGCTGCTTGTCGGCGCAGTCTTCTTCTACGTGCAGATGCCCGCCATCAACCTGCATGCCGAAGAGTTCTACGGTTTCGTGCTGCTGCTTTGCGTCACGTACTGCATCTGCGCGCTCTTCACCTCCGGCTTTCAGGGTACGGGGGCCAAGGGCTACTTCACGTTCGTCAAAAAGCAGTGCACCGTGCCCTTCTTTGTCGTGGCGGCGCTCATCGTCACGGCGCTCGTCGGCGCGCTGACATCGTGGGTCGTGCTGCGGGCCAAGGACTATCAAGCGCTGCTGCCGATCGACAGCGGCAGCTTTGCAAGCGAAATTGAAGAGGTCTCGTATGACCGCATCCCGATGCTCGACCGCGACAGCGCCGAAAAGCTCGGCGACCGCAAGCTCGGCGAGCTGGCCGACATGGTCTCGCAGTTCGAGGTCGCGGAAAACTACACGCAGATCAACTACCATGGCCGCCCCGTGCGCGTCACGCCGCTGCGCTACGGCGACATCATCAAGTGGTTCAACAACCGCTCGGAGGGGCTGCCCGCCTACCTTATCATCGACATGGTCACGCAGAACGTCGAGGTCGTGCGCCTTGACGAGGGCATGAAGTACACGACCGCCGAGCACTTCTCCCGCAACCTCTACCGTCATCTGCGCTTCGCGTACCCGACCTATATGTTTGAAGAACCGGTCTTCGAGATCAACGAGGACGGCACGCCCTACTGGGTCTGCGCCAAGAAGGAAAAGACCATCGGCCTGTTCGGCGGCACGGACAACCACGGCGCGGTGCTCGTCAACGCCATCACGGGCGAGAGCGAATACTATGAAGAGCCGCCCGCGTGGGTCGACCACGTCTACTCCGCCGAGCTCATCATCGAGCAGTATGACTACTATGGCCAGTATCACAATGGCTTCTGGAATTCGATCTTCGGCCAGCGTGACGTGACCGTCACGACCGACGGCTACAACTACCTTGCCGAGGGCGACGACGTCTATCTCTACACGGGTGTCACGAGCGTCGGCGGCGACGAGAGCAACATCGGCTTCCTGCTCTCCAACCAGCGCACAAAGGAGACAAAGTACTATCCCTGCGCAGGCGCGACAGAGTACAGCGCCATGGACAGCGCCGAGGGTCAGGTGCAGAATCTGCGCTACAACGCGACGTTCCCGCTGCTGCTGAACATCGCCGAGCAGCCGACGTACTTCATGGCGCTCAAGGACGCGAGCCAGCTCGTTAAAATGTACGCGATGGTCAACGTCAACCAGTATCAGATCGTCGCCATCGGCGCGACGGTCGCCGACTGCGAGGCGAACTACCGTCAAATGCTGCTCAAAAATAACCTCATCTCCGACGATCAGGGCTCCATCGACGTCACGCCGAACGATTATAAGAGCGTCGAGGGCACGATCGCCGAGATCCGCACGGCGGTCGTAGATGGCAACAGCATCTACTTCCTGCGCTTTGACGGCGAGAGCGCCTTCTCCGTGCGCATGAGCGCGGCTGAGGTCGCCTATGCGCCGCTGCTGAACGTCGGCGACCGCGTGTGCGTCTACTACCGCGACGGCTACGTCACGGAAAACTGGATCGAAGCGTCCGACGTCGAGCTGCTGGATGGCAGCGCCCAGAGCGCACCGCCCGTAGAAACGAGCGTTTCGACTGAGGACAGCGCGGATCCCGTCGAAAACGCACAGGAAATGCCGTAAAGCGGCGGCAAAGCACTTTCTATTACAAATTTTGATAGGGGTGGCGACACCCCTATCTCTTTTTGGAATGCATTGCACAAAAATGCAAGATTATGAGCAGTTTTTCTCGATAAAATCGCCACTTTGAAAGTTGGCTTGCATCAATCTAATATGTTTTATTAAATAAGTTAAAGTTTTTTGTCCATTTTTCTGCCAAATGCACAAAAAGTCAGAAAGAATTTCTTGCACAGCGCCAATAGCGTTTTGCTTGAGAATTTTTTCCTTTGGTGATAAACTCATAGACAAGATGGCTGAACCATCAAGCCCTGATTTTCAGGGTAATTTTAGAGGAGGCTACTTATCATGAACGCTTACATTGAGAGAGTTCTTGCCGAGACCAAGGCCAAGAACGCGAATGAGCCCGAATTCCTGCAGACCGTCGAAGAAGTCCTGTCTTCCCTCGAGCCGGTCATCAACGCCCACCCCGAGTACGAGAAGGCCTGCCTGCTTGAGCGCATGGTCGAGCCCGAGCGCACCATCGAGTTCCGTGTTGTCTGGATGGACGATAACCTTCAGTATCACGTCAACCGTGGTTACCGCGTGCAGTACAACGCGGCCCTCGGCCCCTACAAGGGCGGCCTGCGTTTCGCTTCCAACGTTAACCTTTCCATCATCAAGTTCCTCGGCTTCGAGCAGACCTTCAAGGATGCTCTGACCTGCCTGCCCATCGGCGGTGCCAAGGGCGGTTCCGACTTCTCCCCCATCGGCCGCAGCGACGGCGAAGTCATGCGCTTCTGCCAGGCTTTCATGACCGAGTTCCATCGTCACATCGGTCAGGACATCGACTGCCCCGCTGGTGACGTCGGTGTCGGCGGCCGCGAGGTCGGTTATCTGTACGGCCAGTATCGCCGCATCGTCGGCGCTGCCGAGTTCGGTGCTATGTCCGGCAAGGCCATCTGCACCGGCGGTTCCATCCTCCGTCCCGAGGCTACCGGTTTCGGCGCTGTCTATTATCTGCGTGAAGTCCTGAAGCACGACGGCAAGGAAGTCAAGGGCATCCGTGTCGCCATGTCCGGCTACGGCAACGTGGGCTGGGGCATCATGAAGAAGATCGACGAGCTCGGCGGTAAGGTCACCTACTTCGCCGGCCCCGACGGCTACATCCACGACCCCGATGGCGTCTGCGGCGAAGAGAAGCTCAACTTCATCCTCGAGATGCGCGCTAAGGACCCGATGCACTGCAAGCCCTACGCTGACAAGTTCGGCGTTGAGTTCGTCGAGGGTCAGAAGTGCTGGGGTGTCAAGGACGTCGATGTCTACATGCCCGCCGCCACCCAGAACGACGTCAACATGGAGTGGGCCAAGAAGATCGCTGAGTCCGGCGTTCCCTACTACATCGAGGTCGGCAACATGCCCACCACCAACGATGCTCTGGCCTTCCTGATGGAGCAGAAGCACCTCACCGTCGCTCCTTCCAAGGCTGTTAACGCCTGCGGCGTTTCCGTCTCCGAGCTCGAAATGGCTCAGAACGCTCAGCGCATCTACTGGAGCGCTGAGGAAGTCGACGCCAAGATGGAGTCCATCATGAAGAACATCTATGATGCTTCCGTCGAGGCTGCCGAGCGCTATGGCCTGGGCTACAACCTGGTCGCCGGTGCTAACATCGCTGGCTTCCAGAAGGTCGCCGACGCCATGATGGCTCAGGGTATTTTCTAATCGAAAATCCCTCACGACTTTCTCGTGCCGCACATTTGTGCGCATGAACCAACAAGAAAAAGGCATCCTGCTTTCGCAGGGTGCCTTTTTGGTTGTCCTCAGGTGTTGTCGCGGCTGATGGGCTTTCGAACCAGCAGCGCAAGCAGCGCCTTTTTGTCGAGCGGACAGAGCGGATAGAGATACCCCTTCCCCACGATCGGCTTCGTCGTCGCGAGCAGCACGACGATCACGATGCACCCGAGCGCAAGCCCGACCCAGTCCAGCGCGCCGACAAACAGCAGCAGCATCAGCCGCAGCAGCTTGAAGGCATAGCCGAGCTCATAGCTCGGCTGGGCGAAGTTCGCAATGGCGACGAAGGCCATGTAGGCCAGCACCTCCGGCACGAGCCAGTGCGCCTGCACGGCAAAATCGCCGAGCACGAGCGCGCCGAGCATGCTGAACGAGTTTGAGAACACATCCGGCGTGTTGAGCGAGGCGAGCTTCAATAGGTCGACGATGAACTCCGCCAGCAGAAGCTGCACGAGCAGCGGCACGGAATAGTGGCTGTCGATGGCTAAAAACTCAAGCCCTGCCTGCGTACGCGACGGGTCCTTCACAAGCAGGAACCACACGGGCGTGATGAACATCGTGAGCAGGAACACCACGATGCGCAGGATGCGCAGATACGTCCCGATCAGCGGCGGAAAGTAGAAGTCGTTTGCCTCCTGCACAAAGTCGAAAAAGTGCGTCGGCAGGATCATCGCCGCGGGCGAGTTGTCCACGAGCACGACGATGTCACCTTCCATGACGCAGGCCGTCGCGGCGTCGGGCCGCTCAGTGTATCGCACCTTGGGAAACGGCGTCCACCACTGCTGCTTGCCCATCATCGCCTCAGCGATGCTCTCCTGGCTCATTGAAACCGAGCGCACGTCGATCTTCGTGAGCTTCTGCCGCACCTCGTCGAGCAGCTTTCTGTCGACCTTGTTTTCCAAATAGCAGAGCACCACGTCCGCGCGCGAGCAGTCCGACACCTTGTGACCTTCGAGCGTAAGCTGCGGGTCGCGAATGCGGCGGCGCAGCAGCGCCGCGTTGGCGACAAGCGTTTCGATGAAGCCGTCGTGCGCGCCGCGCAGCACCTTGCCCGACGACGGCTCCTCCACCCCGCGCGCGGGATACTGCTTCGCGTCGATCAGCGCGCACTCGTCATAGCCCTCGACCAGCAGCGCCATCTTACCCAAAAATACGCTTGTCACCGTGTTTTTGACGTTTTGCTCGGCGTTTACCTCGTTGAATGTGATGTATCGGTCGATGAACTGCTGCATCGTCTGCGCGTCACTAACGTCTCTGAGCGGCAGCCAGAAGCTCAGCATCCGCTCAATAACCGCGTCGTCGCCGTAACCGTCCACCACCCACATCCGCGCCCGCCTGCCGCCGACATACAAGTCGCGCGAGATCATATCAAAGCACCGCCCCACGCCAAGCAGATCATCCAGCGCGCGGGTGTTTTCCTCGTAGTTTGCCGAAAAAAGCTCCATAACCGCCCTCCGCCACATAATTTTCCTTATTATGCTCATGAGCAGAAATTTTATGCCGCGCGGGCGGCAGATTTCCCCTGCGCCGCGCAGGGGAGCGATTAAGGGGGATATTCTCTTTCCTCGGAAAGAGAATATCCCCCTTTGACCCCCAAGAGAAAGGGATTCACATTGGCAGCCTGTGGCTTGAAGGGGTGCAGCGCTTGCCGATTGCACTGCCTGCGTGGTGGCATTGCTACGCTCGCCGCCATTGGCTCTGCTATACGACTTGTCTCTGCTTCTATTATCCGCTGCCGCTCTGCTCATCTTCTTTTAGTGCGGTGTAATCGCCTACTAACGATAGTGCAAATATTGCGGCGAGCAAAGCAATGCCGCCTTGGCAGGCAAAAGCAAGGTTGATACCAAAGTAGAACGCAGTTGCGTAAGGCTAACGAATCGCAGGCAAAGCGACAGCGAAGATAGAAGCAAATCAAATCGTTTAGATACAATACTTGGCAAGCAGTTGCATTCCGGAGGCATATAGGCTGTTCAAGCCTGAGACTGCCAATCAAAGCCCTTTCTCTTGGGGGGTGTAAGGGGGGCTATTCTCTTTTCGCGGAAAGAGAATAGCCCCCCTTATTGCCGTTCCCGCACAGTGCGGGAACAAATATCAAACTTCTTTGTTGAAGTAAAAGAACTTCTCATCCTCTCCCTTCTTCCTCATGCAGGAAGAAAGCATTTTATAAGAAGCGTCGTTCTCCTTGAAGCACTTGGCGACGACGTGTCCCAGGTGGCGCTGGTAGAGTCCCCATTCGGCCACGGCGCGGAACGCTTCGACGCCGTAGCCCTGTCCGCCGTATTCCGGCGCGATGCGGCAGCCTTCCTCCGCGCCGCCCTTGCCGTCGAAACGGTAGAGCAGCACCTCACCGATGCACTTGCCGTCTAAACGGATGGCAAAGTTGATGGCGCGCTTTTTGGCAAAGTCCTCTCGCACAACGTCGAGGAAATAAGAGTCTAAGTCTTCACCCTTCCAGTCGGTGCGGTAGTCGTAGCCCCACCACTTGTTGCGCTCATCGTCGAGGCAAAGCGCGTTGTAGGCCTCGCGGTCCTTGTCGGTAAAGGCCGAAAGTGTCAGGCGTTCGGTCTTGAGCGTCGGGATCTCGTCCAAGTCCTCCAGCTCGTTTTTCACATCAAAGCAGAACTTCTCCGCGAGCTTGCATGGCAGATACTGGAGCTTCGAGGTGCGAAGGCCGCGGTCGCCTGCGTCGTCCTCACGGTTCAAATACCTGACGCCGTCCACCGCGTAGCAGCGGGCGAACTCCTGCACCGTCGCGGGATAGACGCCCTCGTAGCCGTAGAGCGCCTTTTCGATGTGGACGTGCAGCGTCTCGCCGCAGCGCTCAGCCATCGCGATAGAAATGAGCCGCCCCTCGTACTCCATACCGCCGACATAGAGCCACGACACGCCCGTCAGGCGCAGCATCGTCTTGGCAAGCGCCAACTCCTGCTTGGCCGACTGCGAGGTCTTTTCAAACACCTCCGTATAGTCCTGCCAGAAGCGCTCGATCAGCGGCAGATCATCCTTCCCCAGCGCACGGAACTGCGCCTCGGGATAGAGTTTGCGGAATTTGTTGACGTGGTTGCGCTGGCCGCTGTAATGGCGGCCCGGGAACTCGCGCAGATCGTTCGCCTCGTAAATATAGTCGCGCCAGGAACGAAAATTGTTGAGGTGGAAGCGCGGATAGCGCTCTAAGAGCTTCGGCGCCTTCTCCTGCGGCACGACGGACAGCTCGAGCGAGATGCCCTGCTCCACGCAATAATCCTCAATGGCGCAGAGCGCGGTCTCCTCATCGCCGTCCGGTCCCGGCACGGGATAGTCGAAGCAGGGCTTGCCGTCGATGCAGTTTTTCACGATCAGGCAGCCCGCCGCCTCGGCATACTGCGGGTGCAGGTGCCCGCGCCACATCAGCTTGACGAGCGCGGAATACTCGCATAATTGGTAGTTGCAATTCTTATAGTAGCGACGCAGGCGGGAAAGATCCCGCTGCGCAACGGGTTTGAATGTCAGCATGGAAAACCTTTTTCTCCTTTTCGAGTCGTATCGATTATTTTACCCGTTTTTGCGCCGCGTTACAAGTCTTTTTTCATTTGGGCTCCAGCTCGGCGAGCACCGTCTGCGCGCACTCAAGGAACTGCTGGAGCGACGCCTGCCGCCTCTCGCCCGCGCGCACAGCCATACCGAGCTCGCGCGCCGACTTGGGCTCCACCGGCACAAGCAGCACGCCATCTCCGCGGCCGCGCAGCGTCAGCTCCGTCATCATGCTCACGCCGAGACCGTGCTCGACCATGCTGATGACCGTCGGGTCGTCCACTGCCGTCGGCAGGATGTGCGGCTTGACGCCCACGCGGTTGAAGATGCGCATGATGTCCTTGTCAAAGCCCTGCGCAGGCATGATGAAGTCACGCCCGTCGAACTCGCTCAGCGGATACCCCGTGCGCCCGTCGATGGGATAGTCCTTGGGCAGCACGGCATACATCGTGTCGTCTTGCAGATGGATCCACTCGTAGCCACTCTCCTCTTCCTGATGGCTGACAAAGATGACGTCCATCTTTCCCTGCGCCAAAAGCTCATAGGGGCTGCGGATATGATCCGCCATGCGGATGTCGACGTCAACGTCGGGCCGCTCCTCACGAAAGCGGCGGATGATGCTCGGCAGCCAGTGCATAGCCATGCTGGCGAATGCGCTCACGCGGATGACCTCGCTGCGCGAGGATGCCACCTGCGCGATCGTGCTGTCAAGCCGCGCGTTGGCCTGCAAAAATTCGCGGATGGCGGGTGCTACACGCTCGCCGTCCTTCGTCAGTCGGACGCCGCCGCGCCCGCGTTCGAGCAGCGTGAAGCCGACCTCGCGTTCGAGGGAATTCATCATGTGCGTCAGGCCGGACTGCGTGTAGCCCATCACCTCCGCCGCCTTGGTAAAGCTGCCGAGGTCTACCGCCATCAGCAGCGCTTCTAACTTTTTGCTCTCCATAGGATATTCCTTTCCTATTAGTATTCAGCATGTTTGGATTATAATATATCCTCGCGCCGTATGCAAGCGGAATTCGCGTTTTCGGTGCCTTTTTACAAACTTTTTCCATCATCCGTCATACAGCTTGGTCTTTTTTGTCCGCCTGCTGCGTAAAATAGAGCCTGAGGTGATGATCTTGAAACGACGTTTCGCGCTCTTGCTGCTGTTTTTGTTGACTTTTCTTGCACTCTGCTTTTCCTGCACCAAAGACGGCCAAGCTGTCGCCGTCTCGGCCCCATCCCAACTGCGGCGCTGCATTGCGCTGACCTTTGACGACGGCCCCTCCCCGCAGACGACCGCCACCCTCCTTGACGGGCTCAAGGAGCGCGGCGCGCACGCAACGTTCTTCCTCATCGGCGAGCAGATCGCGGGCAACGAAGATCTCGTCCGCCGCATGAAAGACGAAGGCCATCAGGTCGGCGGCCACAGCTACACGCACATCCGTCTTGACAGCGCTGACGCCGCTGCACTCGCCGAAATCCAGAAAACGGACGAGACGCTGCGCGCTATCCTCGGCGACGGTGACTACTGGCTGCGCCCACCCTGGGGCTTTGCAAGCGACGCACTCAAAAGCGCCGTCTCCGTCCCGCTCATCTACTGGACGCTCGACACGATGGATTGGAGCGTGCGCAACAGGGACCTCGTCGCGCACCACATCATCGAAAACGCCAAAAGCGGCGACATCGTTCTCCTGCACGACCCATATGACACGAGTGTCGAGGCCGCACTTCAGACCATCGACGTTCTTAGTGAGCAGGGCTACGAGTTCGTTACGCTCGAAGAGCTGTTTTCCAACGCCGGCGTCACGCCGCAGGCCGGACACTTCTATCTGCGCGCGGATGAAGAAGTCCCGTGGTGAGGTCTCGACAAAATTTTTGAAAAAATTTCAAATTAAGACTTGCATTTTCCGGACTGGTGTGCTATTCTATCTAAGCTGACATTGAGCAGTACACATCATCCGGGTGTGGCGCAGTTGGTAGCGCGCTTGACTGGGGGTCAAGAGGCCGTGAGTTCAAGTCTCGCCACTCGGACCATGCGGAGTATCATTAAAGGATCTGAAAAGTTCTTTTGATGATACTCCGCATTTTCTTTTGCGAAAAAGTTTATACCGCGACTTGGGATGGGGCGTAGCTGACTGCTACGCCTTTTCTCGTTTCCATGATGATGTCAGCCTCCGGGATCTTCTTGCGGTCTGGAACTTCAAAGGCCCCGATGCAGTTATAGTGGATGACAATCCGTTGATTGGTGACACCGTCCTGCTTTTCCGCATGGTACACGTCGATATGGTCAATCAGCTCGGACACCATACGCCGGGTGATTTTTGTAACGTGGGTGTACCGCCGCACCATTTGCAGAAAGTCCTCCATATCCATCTGCTGCCCCTCGACCTTTTTTAGTTCCAGCCGCAGGGCTTTGATTTTCCCGGCGTTCTCGCCCTGCTCCTGCTCGTACCGCTTTGACATCTTGGCAAACCGGGCATCGTCGATTTTCCCCGCTACGTTATCCTCATACAGCCGCTCAAAGAGCATATCCAGTTCCTTGTCACGGGTCAGCAAGGCATTTAGTTCCCGCTGTTTTCTCGTCCGATCATTTTCAGCAACCTTTGCGGAACGGCCCAGCATGGCTTTTACAAAGTCGTGTTCGTACTCGTAGGCGAAGGCGGCCAGACGGTTGACCTCATACAGCACCACCTGCTCCAGAAAATCCAGACGGATGTAATGTGTTGCCGAGCATTTCCGCAAACCAGAATTGTGGTTTTGACAGCTGAAATACTTGATGTCGTGGTTTTTCTGGTTGAAGTGGAAGTTGAGATTACCGCCGCACTCGGGGCATTTCAGCCGCCCGGAGAACACGCTCGGCTCTTGGGTAACAGTAGGCTTCTTACGGCGTGTACCTTTTTGCATGGCCTGCACCTTTTCCCATGTGGCCCGGTCAATGATCGGCTCGTGGACATTGAGAAAGATAGCTCGGTTTTCCTCGGGATTTTCAATGCGACGTTTCATTTTATAGGACTTTGAGTAGCTTTTGAAGTTGATGACATCGCCGCAGTATTCCTGCAAGGTGAGAATTTTTTTGATGGTGGTATGTCCCCATTTGGTAGGCTCCAGCGTGCTTTTGGAGCCACTGCGGTTGACGCCCTTGCTCCGCCAATAGTAGGTGGGATTGACGATGCCATCCGCGCCCAAAGCGTTTGCAATTTCCGCCAGTCCATACCCCTCCAAGGCCATATCATAGATACGGCGCACTACATCAGCGGCTTCCGGGTCAATCACCCAAAACTGGGGATCGTCCGGGTTTTTGATATACCCGTAGGGCGGTTGGGACAGCGGGATGCCCGCGGTTCCTTTCATCTTATTGACGATTTTCCGCTTTTTCGAGATGTCTTTCGCATACCACTCGTTCATGATATTGCGGAATGGGGTAAATTCGTTGTCCCCCTCGTCACTGTCCACACCGTCAGAAACAGCAACCAAGCGCACATCGTACTGCGGGAAAAATTCCTCCGTCAGCCTACCGACCTCTATGTAGTTACGGCCCAACCGGGACAGGTCTTTGACAAAAACCGCGGAGATATACCCGGCTTCGATGGCGGTTATCATTTTCTGAAAGCCAGGGCGCTTCATAGTAGTGCCTGTAATACCATCATCCACGAAAAATAGGGTGTCTATATAACCTTTTTCTTTTGCTGCCTTTTGGAGTATCTTCTTTTGAGACGAAATTTGTCAAGGGGTGTTTCTGCACATAGACCTCCGTCTGAATTAATATCGGTGTCAAATTTTGCAAGAATTATGAGCCTCCAAAGCAACTGATATCGTATTGCGAAGAAATCCTTCGAAAATCATCAAATAACTTCCATCCGCCAATGTTGCATTGACCATGTTTGTTTTCCCCAGTTGCAACTACAATACCATCTGCGCGTAGCCCAATTGTGTGTCGTCCATAAGCAGCAATCGCTATAATATCTTTCCAGTGTCCCACATTCGTTTGTCCGCAATCATTCAAACCACAAGCAAACACTCGACCATCGCTGCGAAGACCTACCGAATGATCGCTGCCAACTGCAATTGCAACAATATCACGCCAGTTATCAGTGTCACATTGGCCGCAGTAATAGTCATCTTCTAACCAGGCACACATAATCGTCCCGGTTGATTGCAAACCTATAACATGTGATGTTCCAGCTGCTAAAGCAACTATACCCTTCCATTTAAGAACAGCCTGAGAAAGTACAGGGTCAGCTACGCCAGTATTTATTATGTTTCCACTCTTCGAAACAACTGAAACGTCACTCCACTGCGAACCAATCATCTCAACATTCGTCAATGGACGTTCATCGTTGCTACGTATTGCTACGCCGTTGCTTTTTAAACCGACCACGCCATAGTCGCTTATGGCAACACGCACAATATCTCTCCAGTCCTTCACTTCTCTACTAATACGATCTGCATTTTTCCCAACCAATGCGACAGTGCCGTCCGCCCTGACTCCAGCTGTCATTTTTCTTCCTGCCGCAATTGAGACAATGTACGACCAATCTGCCACTTTACATTGCTTGTGCCAATTTGAGCCCGTTGCAAGAACCGTGCCATCGGCACATACTGCAACAGTATGTTTTGAGCTGGTTGCTATCATTCCGGATGCTTTCTTAACGGCATCTATGCTGCTAAAAATTCTCCCCATAGGCGGTTCCTCCTTATCATCGAAACTACTGCATATCTAATATTATAACCACAACACAATATCTCATCTGCGAATCATAATTATTGCGGTGAATTAAATAACACGGAAATCATTATCGTCAGTTCCTTTTTTGTTGCCTGTTGCAGCAACAAAGGTTGCTGCAGCTCCCCAAAATGCAGCTTCTTCTGCCGCTTCCGCTGCTCTACGACCCTGTATCGCAGCTTCTTCCGCCGCTTGTCTTTGTGCACATGCCTGCCGCTGCATTTCTTTTCGATAGGCAGCAGTTTCCCGATCGCGGCGATTCTCGCACATTTCTTGTTCTAACAAATTGATTGCATCCGTCAAGCTATGGACACGTCCACGTTGAAAATAGCCGAGGATTACGTCACAATAGCGAAGATAGTCAGGATGAAGCATTCTTCTCAATTTTGCATTCCGAAACCTGTTATACAGATTACTTCCCTCATTCATCACCTGTTCCAGTCTTCTTTGAAGCTGCGGAAGCTTTGTTTCCCTACCGACCTTCCAGTTCTCATACTCCATCCCTGCGGATACAAACCTCGCGCACGCCTCGGAGTTTCTTTTTTTGTCGACAAAATATGTTATAGCAATCGAGATCGCAACAGAGCATAGTGCAACAAGTCCTATTGTTGCGCCACGAAACATCATATCTAACACGCCCACACACACAAAGACCACTATGCCAGAAGAGCAGCAGAAAATTGGAACAAATTCAGCGATTTTCGAAGGACGTTCCGGTTCTGGCTTTTCCTTTGGAGTTTTATAGTAATCTATCTCCTTTTCCAGCTTTTGTTTTTCTTGGAGTAATTGTGACAGTTGGGAGTCTAAATGCATATACTCTTTCAACGCCTGAACAATCTCCTGATTCGTCATTAAAAAGGCCTCCTATTCTCATTCTTCAGAATTTACAAGTTAAACGCTATCACCGCCAGAGCAGGTACAATAACTAAAATAAACGGTGTTGCTCAATTTCTGCATCCATTAGAATAACTGTTGTCAGATGATGACCCGTGTGCCCAAACATTACCGTCCCTTTAACCGTAACCCTTTGATTCAAATAATCTTCTGCAGTAACATTCGGCAAGAAATTTATTTGTATTTCAGTGACATTTTCCTGATCTCCATCATATCCTAAATCAGTAGAATACAGCAGTGCATTTAAAGGAGTATCTAATTGCAAAATAAAGGCTTTCCCTTTGTTTTGTGAGTTGATCTCATACATGCGCTCTGTTAATATTCCTGTTGTCGCGAGTTGATCGTTGTCATGGATTTCTTGAGCCCCTATATTCTCCATTTTTTCTCCACCGGGGTTACTTGAATATTCGCCCCATTCGCAAATAAAAGCCGTCCCATCATTGTCGGTTTTGTTGCCGAAATCACCATCATTCCATGATCCATCAGAATATTTGTAGTAAAACAGAGCATAATTTTCACTTTGATTTTCGTTGTTTGGTTCTCCGCTGTGCCAATTCGTGTAAGAAGATTGCTCTCCGTTACACCAGGTCCATGTTCCCTCGTTTGCTGAATCGGAAAAACCGAAATACGCACTTGAGTATCCTTCCTGTTTCATGTAAGAGAATAAGAAATCATTTTCTTCCTGTGAAGTGATAGTGGCAAGATAACCTCCTTGTGCTTCACAATACTCTTGCGCCATATTCCAATCAGTGATGGTATCAATGTCATATACATAATAGTAGTGGCCATTGAATTCTACTGCGTCTGTAGGTATTCTTTTCTCAGAGTTAGAGTTAGGTATCGGCATCAATGCATCAACAGGCTTTAAACGATATCCGCTTCCATTATTAGGATATATAAGCCTAACTTCTGCTCCATAAAACATAAACTTTCCGTCAGTCTCTCCGTTTTCATCTTTTGCATACTGTAATGCATCTTCCGCTGTCCAAAAAGTGCCATCATCATATGTATTTGTTAATGCTATCAAAAAGTCGTACATCATATACAGGTTGTATCGAGTAAAAATACTCCGTGTATTACCGACAACTATTGTTGCACCTTTTCTAAAAAACACATCTGCAAGTCTATTATCTCTGCCACTTTCACAGGCCGCTAAATAAACCATGCTACCTTTTAGCGCACCATCAGAAATATGTTTATCCAAATATGACGGACATAAGCAAAAGCAATCTTTCCCTAATACCATTTCTCCATTTTCTAGTTCTTCTGCATACATTGATAGAGATGTTTTATGGAGAGAAGCAATTGGAATTTGGACAAAACAAGTATAGGTCTTTACCAAGACAATGTAAAAACTGTAAATTCTTATTTGCTTGTAATGGTGAATGTCCAAAGAACCGGTTTTGTAAAACTGAATTGGGTGAGTCTGGGTTAAATTATTTATGTAAAGGATATTATCAATTTTTTGATTATGTGGCTCCGTATATGAATTTCATGAAAAACGAATTAAATAATAAACGGCCTCCTGCCAATATTATGGAGGCAATTAGAGCCTCTTCTATTTAGGTAGGGTCGCGAATTTGAATAAATTTATAGCAAAGAAAGAATATGAAGGGATATTTGTTTACTTTTATAATGCTTCTGTCTCTGTTTTCATGTGTTCCAAAAGACAGTGGGAAAATTTCGTTGTTAAACGCATCTGCTTTTGAAAAGGAGGTGAATGGTAAACTTGTTTCATTGTATACGATAGACTCTGGTAATGGACTTGTTGTACAAGTCACTAATTTGGGGTTACGGGTTGTTTCTATTTGGACGGCTGATAAAGATGGAGAGTATGCAGATGT
>ENA-UERN01000275-UERN01000275.1-human-gut-metagenome-genome-assembly--contig:-NODE-275-length-65984-cov-7.346276_pt1 | contig 65984 bp, 70 predicted proteins | sample MGYA00242950_ERZ507950 | MGnify/ENA primary metagenome ERZ507950 (study PRJEB26167, sample SAMN06115515) | human gut metagenome | host: Homo sapiens | place: China:Ningxia | collected 2014-11-26...
CCCTGCGGCCGCGCAGGAGTGCGGGACAAAGGGGATATTCTCTTTCGCGAAAGAGAATATCCCCTTTGGAACCCCAAGAGAAAGGCGTTTAGATTGGCAGTCGCGGACTCGAATGACCTTTATGCCTCCGGAATGCAGATGCCTGCGTGGCAGCATTGCTTCGCTCGCTGCCAATGGTTCTGCAAGACGATTTGCCTCTGCTTCTATTATCCGCTGCCGCTCTGCCGATCTTGCGGAAGTGCATCCTAATCACCGTCTACCGATAATGCATACTGTTTCGATAGTGCGTACCGCGGCGAGCGCAGCAATGCCGCCTCGGCAGGCAATAGCAAAATCGATAAAATCCGAAGTAGACGGTGATTGCTTAAGACTACCGAATCGCAGGCAAAGCGACAGCAAAGATAGAAGATAGTCAAATCGTCTAGCACCAACATCTGGTAGGCACCCGATTCCGCAGGCTGTGCACCTCTTCAAGCCCCAATCTCGCAATGTCAAAACCTTTCTCTTGGGGGATTTAAAGGGGGCTGTTCTCTTTTGTGAAAGAGAACAGCCCCCTTTGCCCCGTTCCCTGCTGGCACGCAGGGATAATTTCGCTCTTCATTGGAAGAGCTTTTCAAGCTCTTCCCTGCTCATCAGCAAATTGAGCACCTCCACCAGCGCATTTGCGCTCAAATGCTCCGGCAGCTCCAGCCGTTTGCACAGCGCTTTGCGCTTTTCCACGCTGTCCGGGCCGATCAGGCCCAGGTCATAGAGGTCTGCTTTTGTGATGGATTTTTCCTTTACAGTGCTTTCTTCATCAATGGTCGCGCCCGCGCGGCGCAGGGCGTCAAGCAAAATTTCCGGTTTCATGCCCTCGACGCCGAGCTTGCCCTCCTTGCCGCCCTTGCGCTTGCGCTTCTCCTTGCCGTAGATGTCCGGTACGTAGGCTTGCAGCACACGACCCTCGGGGATATTGCCCTTGACGCGGTTGCGGATCACGAATCCCGCGCCGTCGGGGTCGGTGAAGAGGATGATGCCCCGCTCCTTGGCGAGCTTTCGCAAAAAGGCCTGCTTTTCCTTGTCGTTGAACACGGCGAAGCCGCCGAGCTCCACGATGACCGCGTCCACGACCTGCGAGAGCGTGTTTTTGTCGTACCGCCCCTCGACGACGATGACTTCCTTTACCTTCGGCTTTGCCATAGATTCACTTCCCCTGTGCAAGGCGCATCAGCAGCAGCTTGAGCTCACCCTCGCTGTCGATGCCCTTTTCACTCTTCATGCGTTGGTCGAGCCGCTGGCACATGAGAAGGCTCTGGCTGCACCACTCGCTCGTCGTTTTGCGCGCCGCCTCCATCAGTAAGCGCGCGGGATAGTCTGACCGCATCCCCCACAGCTCCATGAGCCAGAGCTTGTCCTTGCCGTTGTCGAGCGCGATGCGCGCGGTGTAGATGCGCCGCAGCTCCTTGCTGATAACGGCCAAGATCACAAACGGCTCCTCCTGCTTTTTGAGCAGCTGCCCCAAAAGCTCCGACGCGCGGCCGTAGTCGCGCTTCGTGATGGCGTTCGTCATGTCAAACACCACCGCGTCGAGCACAGGATCGGCCACGGCGTTGATGTCGTCGGTCGTGATGTTCTTTCCCTTGGCGTAGGCGCCGATCTTCTCGATCTCCGGCACAAGGCCAGTCATCAGCGCGCCGCAGGTGAAGATCAGGTGCTCCGCCGTCTGTGCGTCGATGCCCTTGCCCAGCGCGCGGAAGCGCCGCCCGATCCAATTGATGAGATCGCTGCGCTCCTGCGCCTCGAACTTGACGCTCTGTGCGTTTTTGTCGAGCGCCTCGTAGAGCTTTTTATAGGTCTTGCTCGGCTTATACTCAATGAGATCATACACAAACACGAGGCAGCAGTACGGCGGAAAGTCATTGAGCAGCGCGATGAGCGCCGTGCGCTGCTCCTCGGGGAGCTTAAAAAGGTCACAGTCTGTTACCACGATGAGCGTGCGCTCGGCCATCATCGGCATCGCCTCGACCGCCTCGTTCAGCTCCTGCATCGTCAGCGTTTTGCCGCTCAGGCGGTGGTAGTTGAACTCCTCAAAGCCCGCGGGGACGAGCTTTTTTTTGATCTCGCCGAGGTAGTATTCGCGCAGATAGCTCTCCTCGCCGTAAAAGATGTAGACCTGACCGATATTGCCCGCGCTCAGGTCGCTTTTCAATTTCTGATAGCCCTTGTTGGGCGTTTTTCTCTCTGCCATGAAGTCCTCTCAGTCCACTGTGATCAATATATTGCCCTGCATGTCCGTGCGGTAGACCGTCATGCCCGCGTCCGTCAGGCGCAGCAGCGCCTCCTCGGTCGGATGGCCGTAGCTGTTGTCGCCCACGCTGATGACGCCGGCCTCCGGCGTCACCGATTCGAGCAGCGTCGTACCGGTGGAATACTTCGAGCCGTGATGTCCGACGAGCAGCACTTCGATATCCGGTAAATCATAGGTCTCGACGAGCTTCGTCTCGGTTTTCGCGTCCATATCGCCGGTGATGAGCGTGTCGAAGTCGCCGAGCGAGCACAAAATCGTCAATCCCAGCTCGTTTGCGCCCTTCTCGCCGAGCGGCGGATAGATCGTCATCGTCGACGCACCGTTTTCTACATCCGTCACCTCGGTGACATAGTGGATGTTCACGCCGTAGCGCTCGGCGAGCGCTTCGACCTCATCGCGGTCACCCTCGCCCGCGTCGATATCGGCAAGGTAGATGGTATCGACATCCACGCGCGCAAAGAGCGCGGCAAGGCCGTTGGCGTGGTCCTCGTGATAATGCGTCAGCACCACGGAGTCGAGCGTCACCCCTGCGGAGCGCAGATAGTCCGCCGCGATCGCGCCGGCGTCGATGTAGGAATTTTTGCTGCCGCAATCCACGAGTGCCGCGTGGCTCTCGGAAATGAGCAGCACGCTCTCCCCCTGCCCCACATCGAGCGCGACAACGTTCAGCCCGCCCTGTTCATAGTGTAGGGCATTGACCTTTGCCGCGGCGAAGAGCGACAGGACGGAAAGCCCCACCGCCGCAAAATAACGGTACTTCCCGCGCTTTGCCAGCGCGCAGGTGATGAAGATCGCGTACACGTACGCAAGCCATGCGACGGAAAACGCGGTGTTGAAATAGATGGCGTGGAACGGAAGCTCCTCCAAAAGTCCTGCGATGGCAAGCACCGCGCGAATGCCGAGCGCCGGCACAAAGGCACAGGCCGCGCCGAGCTGCGGCACAGCCGCCGCGATCAGTACCGAAAGTAATCCCAGCGCGAACACGACGCTCACGAGCCACAGGCAAAGCAGGTTGCTCAAAAGCGACACAATGGAGAGCGTTCCGAAATAGTAGCACGCAAGCGGCGTGGAAAACACCATCGCGCCGAGCGTCGTCGAAAACGACAGCAGCGCCGCGCGCACAAGCTTGTGCTTGCCGTGGGCACGCTTCGTGAGCTTCGGCGTCAGCCAGATAATGCCCGACACCGCGGAAAACGATAATTGTAAGCTGATGCTTGCGATGGCGAACGGATTTTTGAGTAAAATGAGCAGCAGCGCAAACGAGATGGACGTCGGCGGGTCGTTGTCGCGCCCCAGAAGCGGCGCGATCATGCCCATCGAGATCATGATGCACGCGCGCAGGATGCTCGGCGTCAGGCCTGTGACGAACGCATAGAGGAAAATGAGCGGGATCGTCACGGCGCAGCGGAGCTTTTTCCGCTTATCGCCCATCAGCGAACCGATCAGCGACGCCAGAAAGCAGCAGTGCAGACCCGAGACGGCCATCACATGGGAAAGGCCGACCTCGGATAAGTTGCTCGCGTCCTCCTCGTCGAGATATTTCTTATCGCCCAGCAGCAGCGCCCGCAGAAATGCGCCCTCGCGCTCGCTGTAGCTGCGCTCAATGGTCTCACCGAGCGTCCTTGCGATGCGCTGCGGCAGATACTTGAGCGCGCCCGCGTTTGTGTCGTCATAAGTCGGGTCGCCGCGCTGATAGAGCAGAATATAGGCGCCCTTGGCGGTGAAGTTGCGTAGGTGCAGCCCCTTCCCCGTCGGGTCGGTCGCGCTGTTGAACAGCGCCTCCGCCGTCACGTGCGCGCCGGGCTCGAGGTTCATAAGATCCGCGTCACCGTAGTAGATGGCCCGCCCCGGCAGGCCGCGGTTCAATATCTTCACCGTGACCTTCGCGCCGTGGCTCGTCTCCTCGGCATAGCCCAAAAGCTCGACCTCAACCGTGTCCTGCGTGCCGAGCAGCGCGTCGTTCGGCGCTTTGATAAAATGCGCATAAAGCGTGTTGTACCCGAACGCAAAGCATAAGCCCAGCGCGCACAAAAACGCGCGCTTTGCCCAGTCCCCGCGCTTGTTTGCGCAGCCACAAAGTCCCATGACAAGCGCCGCCGCGGCAAACACGCCGCACAAAATGAGCGCCCACTGCGCACTCAGTAAATACTGCGAGAGCGCAACGCCCGCCGCAAACGCCGCGCAGAAAATCGCCAGTACTCTCATCGGCGCGCAGGGTCGTCCGTCAGCCCGAGCAAGTAGTCGGTGCTGACGCGGTAGTAGTCGGCGAGCTTGATGACCGCCCATACGGGAATTTCTCTTTCGCCGCTCTCGTAGCGGCGGTACACGCTGCGGTGCATATTGAGCATATCCGCGATCTGCTGCTGCGTCTTGTCATTGTCTTCGCGCAGGTCACGCAGTCGTTTGGTATCCATAAACAATCACCCGGTACAATGCTACCAAACGGCAACATTATTTCCGGTAATTGTGTCCAAACGGAGCCTTTTGTAGTATAGCAGCAACGATTGCTTTTGCCAAGGGGCAAATGCTTGTTCCCTGCACCGTGCAGGGGATGCGGATAAGGGGGATATTCTCTTTCCTCGGAAAGAGAATATCCCCCTTTAAATCCCCCAAGAGAAAGGTTTAGATTGGCAGTCTCGGGGTTGAATAACCTTTATGCCTTCGGAATGCAACTGCCTGCGCGCGGCGTTGCCGCGGTTAGTGTTGCTATACGATTTGACTTTCTTCTATTATCCGCTGCCGCTCTGCTCATCTTGTAGGAGTACAACTTAATTTCCGTCTATCGTGGCACTTCTCAATGCGGCGAGCGAAGCAATGCCGCATTCGGTAGGCAGTCTGTCGCCAGACAAACGTCACTCGCGCCTCACGATAGTAAGGCGCGGTTGCAATCGGTGCCGAATCGCAGGGATTCATGGCGAAGCCATGTACACCGCACCCGATTGCGCAGCGTGTGCAGCTCTTCAAGCTGCAAACCAGCAATGTGAATTTTCTCTGGGAGGGTGTAAGGGAGGGGTATCTCTTTTTGAAAAAGAGATACCCCTCCCTTATCCGCATCCCCTGCGCGGCGCAGGGAATGGATGCAGCGCTGCGCGCTGCCAATTTCGCTTCCCCTACGGGAAAACAATCAGCCCGGAGGCCAAGTCATGTCGCGGCCGGAGAGCACATGGAAGTGCAGATGCGGCACGCTCTGTCCCGCCTGCTCGCCGATGTTGGACACGACGCGGTAACTCTCAATGCCCTTCTCCTTGGTGAGCTTGGCAATGACCTCGAAGATGTGCGCGACGACGGCGCTGTTCTCTTCGTTCACGCCCGCGACAGATGCGATGTGCGCCTTCGGGATCACAAGAAAGTGCACCGGCGCCTGCGGCGCGATGTCGTTGAAGGCATAGCAGAGGTCGTCCTCGTAGACCTTGTTCGACGGGATGTCGCCCGCGATGATCTTGCAGAACAGACAATCAGACATGTTTTATCGCTCCTTTCTGTAAAGTAATTTTATCTTACAAAAATTGATTTTTCTCGGCATCGTAGGTGTAACCGATACCTGCAAGCGATGTTTCGATGCTCTCGCGCGCAACGTCGAGATCATTGCACAGCGCATCGAGAGAATCGTAAAAATCGCGCAGCTTCATATTCACGGCGCTCAGCAACATCGCCGGATCTTTCGGTAACGCCGCCATCAGCCGAGCTTGCTCAAGATGAGATCATCCACCGCCGCGAGCGCGTCGTCGACCTTGCTGACTTCGGTGCCGCCGCCCATGGCAGAGTCGGGCTTGCCGCCGCCCTTGCCGCCGCAGATAGGCGCGATGGCCTTGATGATATCGCCTGCCTTGATTCCGCTTGCGACCGCTTCCTTGCCGCACACGGCCAGAAGCGTGACCTTGCCGTCCTTGACGGAGGCGAGCACGCCGACGATCTTGGGCTCCTTGTCGCGCAGGAAGTCGCCGAGCTTGCGCAGGGCGTTTGCATCCATGCCGTCGCGCTGGGCGGTGACGAGCTTCAGGCCCTTCATTTCCTTGGCGGAGGTCAGGAACGTGCGCGCCTCGCCGAGCGATGCCTGCTCCTTGAACTTTTCAAGCTGGCTCTTGATCTCCTTCATCTCGCTCAGCATGCCGCCGATGCGGCTTTCCAGCTCATTCGACGTGGTCTTTAAGAGCTGCGCCGCGCGGATGAGCTTCTCCTGGCCGCTTCTAAGCTCTTCGAGCGTCTGTTTGCCGGTGATAGCCTCGATGCGGCGCACGCCGGAGGCAACGCTGCCCTCGCTCTTGATGCGGAAGAGGCCGACCTTGGCGGTGTTGTCAAGGTGCGTACCGCCGCAGAACTCCATGGACACATCGCCCATCTCGACCACGCGGACAACGTCGCCGTACTTTTCGCCAAACATGGCGACAGCGCCCTTCTTCTTCGCTTCCTCGATGGGCAGCACCTCGGTCACAACGGGGATGCCGCGCAGGATCGCGTCGTTGACGAAGGTATCGACCGCGAGCAGCTGCTCGGGCGTGATGGACTCAAAGTGCGTGAAGTCGAAGCGCAGACGGTCGGGCTCAACAAGAGAACCGGCCTGATGCACGTGGTCGCCGAGCACCGCCTTGAGCGCGGCGTCGAGAAGATGCGTCGCGGTGTGGCCGCGGCGGATGGCCATGCGGCGCTCAGAATCAATAGATGCCGTCACGGTGTCGCCGAGCTGGAAGCTGCCGTGGATGACCTTACCGGTGTGCATGAACTTGCCGCCCTTGTTCTTCTGGACGTCCGTGACCTCAAACACGGCCTCGCCGCAGCGGATGACGCCCGTATCGCCGATCTGGCCGCCCATTTCGGCATAGAACGGCGTCTTGTCGAGCACGATGATGCCCTCCACGCCGCTCATCATAGCCTCGGCCTGCTCACCCTCGACCACCAGCGCGACGACCTTCGCATCGTCGACGGAATCGTGGTCGTAGCCGACAAATTCCGTGGACGGAATGTCCTTACCGAACTCAACGCCCGCCCAGCCGAGGTCACCGAGCGCCTTGCGCGCCTCGCGGGCGCGGGTCTTCTGCTCCTGCATCTCGTGGTCAAAGGCCTTGCGGTCGAGCGTCATGCCCTCGTCCTCGACCATCTCGACCGTCAGGTCGATGGGGAAGCCGTAGGTGTCGTACAGCTTGAACGCGTCCGCGCCGGAGAAGACGGTCTCACCCTTCTTCTTGTGGGCGTTCAGAAGCTCGGTGAAGATCTTCATGCCGCCGTCGATGGTCTTGGCAAAGTTCTCCTCCTCGGTGCGGATGACCTTGGTGATATAGGCCTGACGCTCGCGCAGCTCGGGATAATGGCCTTCGTTCTCGTGAACGACCGTATCCACGACCTCATAGAGGAACGGACGGTTGACGCCAAGCAGCTTGCCGTGGCGGGCCGCTCTTCTCAGCAGGCGGCGCAGCACGTAGCCGCGGCCCTCGTTGCTGGGCAGCACGCCGTCGCAGATCATAAAGGAAGCCGAGCGGATGTGGTCGGTGATGACGCGCAGGGACACGTCTTTCTCGCGGCTCTGGCCGTAGCTCGCGCCGGTGATCTCCGTGACCTTGTTCGTGATGTTCATCACCGTGTCGACGTCGAAGAGCGAATCAACGTCCTGGCACACAACGGCCAAGCGCTCAAGACCCATGCCGGTGTCGATGTTCTTCTGCTTGAGCTCGGTGTAGTGGTCGTGGCCGTCGTTGTCGAACTGGGAGAAGACGATGTTCCAGACCTCCATATAGCGGTCGCAGTCGCAGCCGACGGTGCAGCCGGGCTTGCCGCAGCCGTACTTTTCGCCGCGGTCGTAGTAAATTTCAGAGCAGGGGCCGCACGGACCGGAGCCGTGCTCCCAGAAGTTGTCCTCCTTGCCGAACTTGAAAATGCGGTCCTCGGGGATGCCGATCTCCTCGTGCCAGATGCGGAACGCCTCGTCGTCGGCGGGCGTGGTCTCGTTGCCGGCGAAAACAGAGGGATACAGGCGGTTCGGGTCGAGGCCGACCCACTCGGGGCTCGTCAGGAATTCCCACGCCCAGTGGATGGCCTCGGTCTTGAAATAGTCGCCGAACGAGAAGTTGCCGAGCATTTCAAAGTACGTGCCGTGGCGCGCGGTGTGGCCGATGTTCTCGATGTCGCCGGTGCGGATGCACTTCTGACAGGTGGTCACGCGGTGGCGCGGGGGCTCCTGCTCGCCGGTGAAGAACGGCTTCATCGGCGCCATACCGGAGTTGATGAGCAGCAGCGACGCGTCGTTCTGCGGGATCAGGGAAAAGCTGGGCAGGCGCAGATGGCCTTTTGTCTCAAAAAAGTGCAGGAACATTTCCCGCAGCTCATTGAGACCGTAATACTTGGGCTGAGACATGGTTGGTTTCTCCTTTTATTGTAAAATTTACTGTTGTTCGTTCTGTGTTTTCAGATAAGCGCTCAATTCCGCGAGCTCACGGTCGAGATTTTTATAGAACTGCGTGACGTGCCATCCGTCGCAGAGCGCGTGGTTGATGAAAAGTGACATCGGCAGCATCATGCGGCCGTTTTCCTCGCGGTATTTTCCCCAGGCGAAGCGCGGATTGCTGTCGTCTGCGCCGCCGGCGGGCTCTTTGATCTGCGTGTAGTAGAGCCACGGCACGCAGGAGACGAAGAAATTCGCCAGCACGTCGCCATCCTCGGTCAGCGTACCGCGCTCGAGCGTCTCCTTCTGCCGCCGCTTGCCCTCGGCGACAAACTTTTCGTAAGACGACAGATCGTCCTCAAGCAGGCAGTAGACGTAAACGCCCGTGCCGTCGGGCTTCATCACGGTGTACGACGGGTCACAGTGATCATACTCAACGACCTGACCGTCGGGCAGCAATCTCCGCCGCAGCTCGGGAACGGCGTTCGCCGCGCGCATCACCGCATAGAGATAGCTGAGGAAAAACGGACGGCCGTTAAGCGAAGCAAGAAGATCCGTAATATCCACCGGAACCGTGATGCCCGCCCACGGGTCGGTCATCGTGCGGAAGTATTCAAACTGGCCGCCGCGCGGGTCCTTCGTCATGTCGATGATTTTTCTTGTCATCTGCTCACTTCCCTCTCACATCCAGTCCGATAAGGTTCATCTCCGTATCGAACGCGATGCGGAACACCACGGACTTTTTGTCGTATTTCGCGCCGATGACGGCGATGGCATGCGGCTCGTCCGCGTCCGTCACGCCCGTCACCATCGAATCCTTGACCTTTTTGAAGCTGCCGCGCCCCTCGGTCGCAGCGTCCATCATCTTTTTGATATCATCGGCGCTCGTCTGCTCGCGCACGTCCTCGCGCAGCGCGTCGTAGACCTCTTCATATTCGCCCTTCGTCAGCTGGGACATGACGGCAAGTCCCGCGCTCGAGACCTTGTCCTCGTCCATGCCGTCGGGCAGCTCGTTTCCGCGGCAGCCGGCCAAAATCACCAGCAGCACCGCAGCCAATGCGAAAAGCCACACTTTTTTGCGCATATCTATCCCTTTCCAAAAAAATAAAGCCCCCGTCCCTACACATAGGGGCGAAGACTTGACACTTCACGGTACCACCCTAATTATCTTTCCGCTTGGGGGAAAGCATCTTAGCCGTCCGGTAACGGGGACGAGGCGTTCCGCTCCTCGCGGACGGCTCCAAAGCGGCTGCTTCGCACCGGTGGCCGAGGGCTTGCACCATTCCCCTCTCGCTTCAGGCTCGTCTGCAAAGCTGACTTTTTCATCGCGTTTTACTTGCGTTATTATATCTCAAATTCAGCTTTTGTCAAGCATCCCTTGCCTTTGGGCAGAAAATGGCATATACTGCTTTCGTTTGAATGATGAAGGGAGAATCGCTATGAACCGTTCCCGCTCCGGCTATGTCTATATCGTCCTCTGTGCCGTCATTTTCAGCACGATGGAGGTCATGCTCAAAACCGTGCACGGCGTGTTTGCGCCCATGCAGATCACGTGTCTGCGCTTTCTCGTCGGCGGCATTCTGCTCATCCCGTTCGCCTCGCGCTCGATGAAGAAGAAAAACGCCTCGCTCTCGCGAAAGGACATCGGCTTTTTCGCGCTTTCGGGCTTTCTGTGCGTCGTCATCGCGATGTCGCTCTACCAGATGTCCGTGACCTATACGCGCGCGTCAATCGTGGCGGTCATCTTCTCCTGCAATCCGATCTTCGTCACGGTGTTCGCCCATCTCTTCCTGCATGAGGACATTCATCGCAACCACATTATCGCGCTCATTTTGGAGCTCACGGCGGCGCTCATCATCATTGACCCCATTCATGCGACGCTCGATCCCACAGGCTCGGTGCTCGCCATTCTCTCCGCCGTGATGTTCGCACTCTACAGTGTGTTCGGCAAAAAGCGTACACCGCGCTTCGGCGGCATCGCTGTTACGTGCCTGAGTTTTCTCTTCGGCGCGGGCGAGCTCGTGTTCATTCTGCTCTTCGGCCGCACGGCAGCGGGCGCGTCGCTCTATGGCGCGGTGGGGCTGAACCTCTTTATCGACGTGCCGCTCTTTGAAAATATCCCTGCCTCGGCCATTCCGGCACTGCTGTACATCTGCTGCATCAACTCCGCGGCGGGCTTCGTCTGCCACATGATGGCGATGGAGAAAACGTCCGCGCAGGAGGCGTCGCTCATTTTCTTCCTAAAGCCCATCTTGGCGCCGATCTTCGCGCTTCTTTTCCTCAAGGAGGAAATTCCGCTCAATATGATCGTCGGCATCGTCTGCTTCCTCGCAGGCTCGCTGTGCGCGATCCTGCCGGGCATCCTCGCCCAGCGAAGGCTTTTGAAAACAGAGCGAAACTAAGCAGAAATGCAAAAAAGGCTGCTCTCTTTCGTAAGAGAGCAGCCTTTTTCACCTTCGCTTCAGTCCTTCGCGCCCAGCGAGACCGCATGGCGCACGAAGCTCATCGGCGGCACAAAGCGCGGCAGCTTCATCTTAAACACCGTCTGCGGTGTGCGCGGCTCGTAGAGCTCGAAGCCCTCGAGGTCGTGCATCACGGGCGCGGTCATCGTGAACGGGCGGCTGTCGGGGCCGACGAGCTCGATCTCGTCGCCCGCGGCAAACTTGTTGCGAAGCGACAGCGTCGCGTTGCCGTCCGCATCGCAGTCCGTCACGACGGCGCAGACCTGCCAGTCGCGGATGTAGCGCGAATTGTCGTAATACTGCCCGGGCTGGCCGTAGTAGAAGCCCGTCGAATAATGGCGGTGGCTCACATGCTCTACCTCATCGCGCCATACGGGATCGACTTCCCTGCCCGCGGCGACGTCGTCGAGCACATGGCGGTACGCACCTGTGACGATGGCGGCGTAGTAGGCCGACTTCGCGCGCCCCTCGATCTTGATGCAGTCGATGCCCGCGTCCATGATATCGTCTAAATGGTCGATCATGCACATATCGCGCGAGTTCATGATGTAGGTCCCCTTCTCATCCTCGAAGACGGGGAAATATTCGCCCGGACGTTTCTCCTCCATCAGCGCATACTGGTAGCGGCAGGGCTGGGCGCACTGGCCGCGGTTCGAGTCGCGGCCGGTCATGTAGTTTGAGAGAAGGCAGCGGCCCGAATAGCTCACGCACATCGCGCCGTGACAGAAGGTCTCGACCTCCAGCTCCTCTGGAATTTTCGCGCGCATTTCGCGAATCTCCTGTAAAGACACTTCCCTTGCCAGCACCACTCGTTTCGCGCCCAAATCGTACCACGCGCGGGCGCACTCGTAGTTTGCGATCGACTGCTGGGTCGAGATATGGCGCTCGCACTTGGGCGCATACTTCCCCGCGAGCGTAAACGCGCCGAGGTCGGCCAAAATAAGCGCGTCGACACCCGCGTCGTTCAAACGCTCCAAGTGCTCGGGCAGGCGCGCGACCTCGTCGTTGCGCGGCATCGTATTCACCGTCACGTGGACGCGCACACCGTGGTCGTGCGCGAACTTCACCGCTTTGGGAAGCTCCTCCGGCGTGAAGTTGCCCGCGAACGAGCGCATGCCGAAGCTCGTACCGGCTAAGTACACTGCGTCCGCGCCGTAGAGCACGGCCATCTGCAATTTTTCCATATCGCCCGCCGGGGCGAGGATCTCGGGTTTTCTTCTCATCGTTGTCCTCTTTCAAAGCGGCAGCGTGGCATAAGCCACGCTGCCGCGTCATTTTATGTTAGCCTGCGTACTGGCTGGAGCTGACGAAGCTCGAGTGCTCCGCGTAGGTCTTGAAGAAGTGGTGCACGCCGTCCTTGCCGAGCGCGTAGAAGTAGTAGTTCGTCTGCGCCGGTTCGAGCGCCGCCTGGATGGAGGCGAGACCGGGGTTCGCGATGGGCGTGGGCGGTAAGCCCTCGTACATCGAGAGGTTGTAGGGCGTGTTGTAATTGAGGTCGCTGCTCGTGAGCGTGCCGGTGTAGTTGTCACCAAGGCCGTAAATGAGCGAGGCGTCGATCTGTAACTTGTGATACGTCTCGCCGATGTTGTTGAGACGGTTATAGATGACCGACGCGATGTTCTCGCGGTCCGTGCCGTCCGTCTCCTTTTCGATGAGCGAGGCGATGGTCAAGATCTGGTTGAGCGAATAGCCGGAGGCCTCGACCTTCTGCATGAGCTCATCGCCCATCTTTGTATTAAAGTTGTCGAGCAGTCTCGACAGCGCGTGCGTCGGGTCCTCGTCCACGAAGAATTCGTAGGTATCGGGGAAGAGATAGCCCTCAAGGCGCGTCAGGTCGCCCTTTTTATTGTTGTCGATGAACGAATAGTTGAAGTCCGAGTTCATCGCCGCGTCGGTGAGCTTTTCCGCCGTGTTGACACCATACTTGTCCATCAGCGCGATGATCTGGCGGACATTATAGCCCTCTGGGATCGAAATTTTAACGGTATTCGCCGTGAGCGACGCGTTCTTGTTGCTCATGCGGTTGATGAGCGCGTCGTAGTCCATGTCGCTGTCGACGGCGTAGGTGCCGATGCCGATGCGGCTTTCCGCGTGGCGGAGCCTGCCGAACGCCTTGAAGAACCACTTGTACTTAATGAGCCCCTCGTCGTGGAGCTTCGTGGCGATGGTGTTCAGGTTGTCGTCGCGCGTGATCTCGATGGTCGTCTCGACCGGTGCCTTGTTGAAAGAGCACATGTCGTTCGCCAGCAGCCAGCCCACACCGGCGAGGATCGCCGACGTGATGAGCACGAACGCGAGCCACAGCGTAAAGCGGCGGCGCTGCCCTTTCTTCTTCAGTTTTTGCCGCTCGGCGCTGCTGCGCGTGGAGCGGTGCTGCGTGCGCTGCTCCGCTTCGCGGACGCTCTCGGCGTCCCAGCGGGCGGTTTGATCGTAGTTGTCCTCGTAGCTCATAGCTCCTCCTTGCTGATTTGAAATTCCCTCACCTTTTTCTATCGGTCAGGCCCACCTTTGCGCGCTCGCGCATAGGATAGGGCATGACAAGTGAGGTGAAACGAAAATGTGCAATAACAACAATAGCTGCGTGTGGCTGATCCTCATCATCATTCTGGTGCTGTTCGGCTGCGGCGGGTGCGGCAATGGCTGCGGTTGCGGCTGTGGCTGCAGCAACAACTGCGGCTGCGGCAACAGCAACGATTGCTGCTGCTAAGGCACTCTCCTCCTGTGAAGATGGGGCGCGTGAGCGTCCCCTTTTCACTTGTTTTTGATGTGGTCAAGCCTTCAAAAGTTCCGTCACGCGGCGGTAAATTTCCTCGTGTATGTCTTCGACCGTGCGCATCGCGCCGTCTTTCGAGCAGCCAATGCGCTGCCAGGAGCAGCGCTCGGCGACCTTTTTCGCATTCTCGCGGCACGCGCGCAGGTAAGCTTCGTCCTGCTCGTGGATGTCGGCCTTCGTGTTTGTCGCCTGTTCGCGCTCGCGCATCATCTTTTCGGTCAGCTCGGTCGGCACATCGAGATAAAAGACGAGCGACGGCTCGGGCAGGCCCAGAAGGCCGTATTCAAAGCCGAAAAGCCAGTCGAGATATTTCTCCCGTTCGCCGTCCGGCAGCTTGCCGGCCTGATGCACGGCGTTCGAGGTCGTGTAGCGGTCAGCGATCAGAAGTCCACCCGCCTCGTAATATTTGCCCCAGTCCTGCTTGTAGGACGCGTAGCGGTCGACGGAGTAAAACGTCGACGCCGCGTAGGCGTTCACATCGCTCGGGTGCGTACCGAACGCGCCGCCGAGGTACAGCTCGACGAGCGCGGCGGACTTTTCCCCATAGCGGGGAAAGTTGAGCTTGCGGCAGTCGACACCCTCGCGCTGCAGCCTCTCGAAGAGCAGCTTGCTCTGCGTCGCCTTGCCGGAGCCGTCCGTGCCTTCAAATACGATCAGCTTGCCGCTCATTTGCGCTTCTCCCCCGAAACGTGGACAAGGAAGAGCGGCAGCTTCATCATGCGGCCGAAGCGGGACGGATTTTTGATAAGGCGGTAGAACCATTCCAAATTATGCTTGCAGTAGAACTCCGGCGCGCGCTGCGCGACGCCCGCAAAAATATCCATCGAGCCGCCAAGGCCCATCAGCAGATGACAACCCGTCGCCTCGCCGTATTTCGCCATGAAGAGCTCCTGCTTCGGCGCGCCGAGGCACACGAGCGCCATGTCCGCGCCGCTCGCCTTGATCTCCGCGGCGATGGGGGCATCCTCCTTAAAATAGCCGTCGTGCGTGCCGGCGATGACAAGGCCGGGAAAGCGGTTTTTGAGATTTTCCGCCGCCTGCTCGGCGACGCCCGGCTTTGCGCCGAGCAGGTAAACGCTCTTGCCGAGCTTGGCGCAGCGCTCGATCATGCCCGTGCCGAACTCGATGCCGGGCACGCGGCCTCTGAGCGGCTGGTGCAGAATTTTTGCGCCGTACACGATGCCGATGCCGTCCGGCAGCACGAGGTCCGCACCGTTGACGGCGGCGTTCGCCGCGGCATCCGCGCGGCAGGTCTCCACGATCTCGGGATTGGGCGTCACAACATAGTGCGCACCCTCGGAGCACAGAAGCTCTTCCCCGCGCGCAAGCGCCTCGTCCATTGTCACATTATCAAAGCCAACGCCTAAAATATTGATCCGCATGATAGTCTGTCCGTTTCTTTCACATTTTTATTAAAGCAGTTTATTATATCACTCTTTTTTGCCGCTTTCAACCGCTTTGGCGCTTTTCTCCGGCAGCTGCGAGAGGATGACCGCCGCAAGCATCAGCGCGCAGCCGAAATACTCGCGCAGGCTCATGCGCTCGTGCAGGAAGATCGCTCCCGACACGACCGCAAAGAAGGATTCCAGACTCAGGATCAGCGACACGACCGTCGGGTCGCCGTCCTTCTGCGCAAGGATCTGCAGCGTATAACCCACGCCGCTCGACATCACGCCGACATAGAGCAAAAACGGAAGGCAGGTCTTTACAGCCGCAAGCGTGGTGTGCTCGCCGAAGACGAGCGCGCCGACGGCCGAGAGCACAATGACCACCACGAACTGCGCGCAGGACAGCGCAATGCCGTCCACCCGCTGCACATAATGATCTACCGCGAGGATCTGCGCGGTAAAGGCAAAGGCGCAGAGGAAAATATAGAAATCGCCGCTGCTGAACGAGACGGAGCCGCCGTCAAAGCAGAGGAAATAAAGCCCCGCCACAGCAAAGAGCACATAGATCCAGGTGCTCTTCTTCGCCTTTTTGCCCAGCATGATGCTGAACACCGGCACGAGTATGATATAGAGCGTCGTGATAAAGCCCGCCTTGCCCGCGGTCGTCGTTTCAATGCCGAACTGCTGCAAATTGACGCCGAGTGTAAGGAAGAACCCGCAGATCAGTCCGCCGCGCAGCAGCGCGCGCTTTTCCTCCGCGGTATACTTCTCGCGCGGGCGAATGCGCCGCACAACAAGCAGCAGCAACAGCAGCGCCAATGCCGCAGGAATGGAACGCAGCGCGTTGAAGCTGAAGCATCCGAGATGCCCCGCGCTGAGACTCTGGGTCACAAAGGAGCTGCCCCAGATCATCGCTGTGATCAGCGGCAGCACCACCTGCCGGACTTTCGGATTTTTCATAGTTGCCTCCCGGATATCACACATGTTACAATGTGACATAGCATATCAAAATGCTGCATTTTTCGCAAGTATTCCGGCGGAAAAATTTGCACCGAACGGAGGCGCCCCATGCAAATCGACGACATTCTTCTGCTCCGCATGAACCGTCAGTATCTTTTTGTCCCCGCAGAGGACGAGCTCACAGTGCTGCGCGACCTCTGCGGCTTGCAGGCGCAGTTTTACGGCAACTGCCTGCACGCGCTGCGTCTCCGCTGCGGGAAAGCGCCGGATGAGGATATCCTGCGCACCTCCGCCGTCAAAATGTGGACGCTGCGCGGCACACTGCATCTGATCGCACTCGATGACCTGCCGCTCTTCCTCTATGACGGGCGCAGTCATTTTCTGCGTCCGTGCGACACGATGTCGGACGACGACCAGCTCTCCGCCGCGCGCAAGCGCGAGCTGGCCGCAATCATTCTGGACGCCGCCCAAAGCGGCTGCGGCGGCCGCGAGGAGCTGCGCCTTCTCTGCCGCGGGCACGGCATGACCCCTGATGAAGAACAAAACGCGTTTGATCCCTGGGGCGGGCTGCTCCGCGCGCTGTGTGAAAGCGGCACGCTCGGCCACACCGCGCAGCAGAAAAAGGCCTTTCGCCCCTGCCCGCCGTTTGCACCGATGACAAAAGCCGCCGCCCTGCGCGCTCTCATGCGGCGCTATCTGACACACTACGGCCCCGTAACAGTACAGGACGCCGCATACTTCTTCGGACTGCCCCAGCGAGAGCTGCTGCCGGTCATCGAATCGCTCTCCCCGCAAGAGTTTATCTGTGAAGGTAAAATATTTTACAGCTTATGCGATATCAATATTATCGGCGACCTGTCCTGCTGCCGATTCCTCGCTGGCTTTGACCCGCTGATGCTCGGATATGAGAAGCGGTCAAACCCGTTTTTGCCCGAAGAGGCTCTGCGCGGCGTGTTCACGCTCGCCGGTATCGTTAGACCGAGCATCCTGCTCGATGGGAAGATCGTCGGCGTTTGGAAACGCCGCGGGAAAGCTGTTGAATTAACAAGGTTAATACCTTTACAATCCTTGCAGCGCAAAAGAATCGAAGAGGAAGCTCTTCAGATTTTTGGAGATTCGGTCTCCAAACTGGTTTGGAGGGATTAAGTCGCACCCGTTGGGCGCGAGGGGGATAGCAGCGCGTGCAGCGCTGCACGGATCAAAGGGGGGATTCTCTTTCGCAAAAGAGAATCCCCCCTTTGAAACCCCAAGAGAAAGGCTTGACATTGCAGGCGAGCAGCTCGAAGAGCTGCAATGCTTGCCGATTGCACTTCCCTGCGCGCGGCGTTGCCGCGTTTGGATCTGCTATACGATTTGGGTTACTTCTACTACCCGCTGCCGCTCTGCCCATCTTGTAGAAGTGCGGACTAATTTCCGTCTACTGGGGCACTCATCAATGCGGCGAGCGCAGCAATGCCGCTATTTCGCACGCAGTCTGCCGCCGTGCTAACGTCACACGCGCCCCACGGTAGTAGGGCGCGGTTGCGAGTGGTAACGAGTAGTAGGGATTCATGGCGAAGCCATGTACACCGCACCTACACTGCGCAGCGCGTGCAGCTCTTCGAGCCACAAACTGCCAATGTGCGGGGTCAAGGGGCAAGGCCCCTTGCGTTCTCTTGGGGGTCAAAGGGGGCCATTCTCTCACGTGAGAGAATGGCCCCCTTATCCGCATCCCCACACGGTGTGGGGCAATCACAACTTAGTAATATGTACCCCCGCCGTTTTCAGCATTAACTTTTTAGTGCCGACCGTATCAAACGCCACCTCAAGCAGCGCATCGCCGCCCATAGGGGTGACGGAGATGACCAGTCCGTCACCGAACGTCTTGTGGTGGATCTGGTCGCCGGAGGAAAGCTGAAGCAGCGGCGCGGAGGCGGCGGGCTTCTGCGCCGCGAGTTTTTGCGACGCCTGCGATTTTGGTCTGCGCTGCATGACGCTGTCGTAGCGCGCCGCGCCCTGACCGTAGCTACCGTAGCCGCGCGTAGAATACGAGCTTCCCTCGTCAAAGCTCGTGTCGCCAAAGCCGGACGCGCCCTGCGCCTGACGGCCGACCCAGTCGGCATTCTCCGACGGGACCTCCTCCAAAAAACGCGAGGGTTCACTGACGCTCGTGCGGCCAAACAGCATGCGCTGGCGCGTGCAGGTCATCGTCAGGCGCTCCTTTGCACGCGTCATCGCGACATAGCACAGTCTGCGCTCCTCTTCGACCTCTTCATCGTTGTAGCGCACGCGCTCGCCGGGGAAGATGCCCTCCTCCACACCGACGACATACACACACGGGAACTCAAGACCCTTTGCGCTGTGCATCGTCATCATCGTCACGCAGTTGTCGCTCGTCGCGCTGTCGAGGTCGGTGTAGAGTGCGATCTCGTTCAAAAAGCCCGAGAGCGTCGCATCCTCCGGATCGTTTTCGAGGAACGAAACGATGTTCGACTTGAGCTCCTGCACGTTTTCAAGCCGCCCACGGCTCTCCATGTCGCCCTTTTCCTGCAGCGTGCGTACATAGCTCGTCTGCTCGCAGACCGCGTCATAGAACTCCGCGAGCTCCATCGTGTCCGCCATCTCGCGCAGCGCGGCGATGAGCTGGGCGAAGCGCTCGAGCTTGCCCGCCGCGCTCTTGAGCACGGCGTACTCCCCTGCGTGCTGCAAAACGGCCATCATCGGCACGCCCTGCTCGCTCGCGAGATCCTGCACGCGCTCGATCGTCGTATTGCCGATACCGCGCGGCGGATTGTTGATAATGCGGCGAAGCCTCAAGTCATCGCTCGGGTTGTTGATGACCGCGAGGTACGCGAGCATGTCCTTGACCTCCGCGCGTTCGAAGAACTTTGTCCCGCCGACGACCTGATACGGCACGCCGTTGCGCTTGAACGCGTATTCGAGCGCGTTCGACTGTGCGTTCATGCGGTACAAAATGGCATTTTCCTTCCAGTTCCGCCCGCGGTTGTAGTCCATCATAATGCTGCTGACGACAAAGTTCGCCTCGTCCTGTTCGTTGAAGACGGTCTTGATGAGCACCCTATCGCCCGCACCCGCATCGGTCCAGAGGGTCTTGCCCTTGCGGCCCGTGTTATTCTTAATGACCGCATTCGCCGCATCGAGGATGTTCTGCGTCGAGCGGTAGTTCTGCTCCAAGCGGATCGTGCGGCAGCCCTTGTACTCCTTTTCAAAATTCAGGATGTTTGTGATATCCGCACCGCGGAACTTGTAGATGCTCTGGTCATCGTCGCCGACGACGCAGATGTTTCCCTTCTCCCCCACGAGCTGCTTTATCAAAAGGTATTGCAGCCGGTTCGTGTCCTGATACTCGTCGATGAGCACATAGCGGAACTTGCGGCGGTAGTAGTCGCGCACCTCGCCCTCCTGCTGCAGCAGCGTGACCGCGTGGAGGATGATGTCGTCGAAGTCGAGCGCGTTCGCCTCGGCCAGACGGTGCACGTAGCGCGTATAGATCTTGGCGATTGCCTCTTTGCGCCAGTCGCCGCTGCCCTTCCAGCGGCGGGAGTAGTCCTGATGCGACTCCATCGCGTCCTTTGCGTTCGAGATGGCCGAAAGCACCTCGCGCGGCGTGAGCTTCTTCTCGTCGATGTTCAACTCTTTCAAAATGTCCTTGATGACGCGCTTGGAGTCATCCGTGTCGTAGATCGTAAAGTCGCGCGAAAAGCCGAGGCGGTCGATATCGCGGCGCAGGATGCGCACGCAGGCGGAGTGGAACGTCATCGCCCAAACACTCTCCGCGCCCTGGATACCGAAGGCGGAGAGTCTCTCTCTCAGCTCGTTTGCCGCCTTGTTCGTGAATGTCACCGCCAGCACCGACCACGGCGCGGCGGGTTCAAGCGTGCAGAGGTGCACCATGCGGCTGCGCTCGTCGCTCGTCGGATGCTCGGGATAGCTCTCCAAAAATGCAAGGTCGTCCTCCGTCGCCCACGCCGGCACATCCGCGCTGTCGCTCCCCCGCCCGTAGGTCAAAAGATTTGCGACACGGTTGATGAGAACCGTCGTCTTGCCGCTGCCCGCGCCCGCGAGCAGCAGCAGCGCGCCCTCGGTCGTCAGCACGCCGCGGCGCTGTTCAGGGTTGAGTTTTGCAAAATCCCGCGCAATGGCCGCTTTTCTCGCAGCGGCATAGCGGGCGATAAAATCGCTCATATTGTTTTCACCTTTCCTGATCTTTCCACATCTTACCCTTTTTTCGTGCTCCGGTCAACTCCGTTCGGCAAAAATCGATTTTTTGTTCGATTTTTTTGTTGACAAGAACGTTTGTTCGATTTATAATCATACTCGAACAAGGATTCTATTTGTCAGGAGGAATTTTCCATGGCTGCTTCCACATTTATTTTCGTTTTCATCGGCGTCAGCGTCGTCACCACCAAGGTGATGAACACGCTGCTCCTGCTCGACCAGCCCAAGCGCCGCAGAGCGAGATCCGCCCGCTGAGAACATGAACCTTCTCGACAAGCTCACGATCCTTTCCGACGCGGCAAAGTACGACGCCGCCTGCACCTCGAGCGGGGCCAAGCGCGGCTATCAGGAGGGCAAGATCGGCTGCACGTCCACGTCCGTCGCGGGCTGCTGCCACACGTTTTCGTCCGACGGCCGCTGCGTGACGCTCTTGAAGGTGCTGCTCTCGAACGACTGCTGCTACAACTGCAAATACTGCGTCAACCGCTGCACGAACGACACGTCGCGCGCGACCTTTACGCCCGAAGAGCTTGCCGAGCTGACGATCGAATTCTACCGCCGCAATTATATCGAAGGGCTGTTCCTCTCCTCCGGCGTGCTGCGCTCGCCGGACTATACGACGGAGTTGATGATCCGCGCGCTGTCGATTTTGCGCAGCGAGTACCGCTTCAACGGCTACATCCACGCCAAGGCCATCCCCGGCACGTCGCCGGAGCTTGTCGAACAGCTCGGCTTTCTTTCAGATCGCCTGAGCGTGAACATCGAGCTGCCGAGCGAAGCAGGCCTCAAGCTGCTCGCCCCCAATAAAACAAAGCAGGCCATCCTGCGCCCGATGACGCAGATCCGCGACCGCGCAAAGCAGAGCAAGCAGGAGCTTGTCAAATACAAGCACGCACCGCGTTTCGCCCCCGCGGGGCAGAGCACACAGCTCATCGTCGGCGCGACAAAGGAAAGCGACCTGCACATTCTGAATCTCACGCAGGCGCTTTACGATTCCTATCGGTTAAAGCGCGTGTTCTACTCAGCCTATGTGCCGGTAGTCGAGAACACGCTTTTGCCCGCGCTCGACACCAAGCCGCCGCTGCTGCGCGAGCACCGGCTCTATCAGGCCGACTGGCTGCTGCGGTTTTATGGCTTTCGCGCAAACGAGCTGCTCGACGACAACGCGCCGGACTTTGATCCTGCCCTTGACCCCAAGTGCTGCTGGGCGCTGCGCCATCCCGAGTTCTTCCCCGTCGAGGTGAACCGCGCGGACTATGAAGCGCTGCTGCGCGTGCCGGGCATCGGCGTTGTGAGCGCCAAGCGCATTTTGGTCGCGCGCCGCTCGGGCGCGCTGCGCGCGGAGGACCTCAAAAAGCTCGGCGTCGTGATGAAGCGTGCGCAATACTTTCTCACCTGCGGCGGGCGTTATGCCTCGCCGCTCAAGCTGTCGCAGGAGGGCATTTTGCAAAACCTGATGGCCGTGGAGCGCCGCGCGCTCCCACAGGCCGAGGCACAGCAGCTATCCCTTTTCGATCAGGTCGGCTAAGGAGGCCGCTATGGCATGGCGCGAGATCATCTATCAATACGACGGCAGCTTTGAAGGGCTCCTCTGCTGCGTGTTTGAAAGCTACACAAAAAAAGAACGCCCCACCGCGATTTTGCGCGATGGGGACGACGAGCCCTCCCTTTTTGAAATTCGCGCGGTCACGACGGACCGCGCCCACGCGCAGCGCATCTACCGCAGCCTCTACAAGCGAAGTCCGGAAGTCGGCCCCTTCCTGCGCCGCGCGTTTCTCACCTGCCTTCCCGACAAGGAGATGGCCATTTACCGCTTCATCGTCAAATTTTACCGCGAGGGCGCGCCGCTGCTCTCGCGCCTGAGCGATGACACCTATCTGCCGCTGCTCAAGGCCGTGCGGCAGCTTTCGGGCGAGGTCGAGCAATTCCGCGGCTTCACCCGCTTTTCCGACTTTGACGGCGTACTCGGCGCGGAGATCGAACCGAAAAACCGTGTGCTCTCTGTCCTGCGCCGCCACTTCTGCGAACGCTATCACAACGAGACATTTTTCCTCTACGACCGCACGCACCGCGAGGCGCTGCTCTATAGCGGCGGCGTGTCGCGCATCGTGCCGCTCAATCACTTTGAAATGGCGCAGCCGGACGAAGTCGAGGCGGGCTATCGCCGCCTCTGGCGCCGCTTTTACGACACCGTCGCCATCGAGGCGCGCAAAAATGAAAAGCTTCGCATGACGCACATGCCCAAGCGCTACTGGGGCATGATGACGGAGTTTCAGGACGAAAGCTACTTCAAAGCCCGTCCGAAAGAGACGCCCTCAGCTTCTCCAGCGCCCGGCGCTCCAGCCGCGATACCTGCACCTGCGACACGCCCAGAAGGCGCGCCGCCTGCTCCTGCGTCAGCCCCTTGAAAAAGCGCAGCAGGATCGTCATTTTCTCGCGCTCAGGGAGCTCGTCGATGGCTTCGCGCAGCGCGATGCGCTCAATGAGCCCATCCTCTGGCGACTCACCGCCGAGCATCCCCTCGAGCGTCAGGCCGTCGCCCGTTTCGCGCTGCAAGCTGTCCGGCGCAGCGACCGCCAGCTCACACTGCGCGATCTCCTCGGCATTGAATCCCGTCTCCTCCGAAAGCTCGGAGAGCGCTGGTTCGCGCCCGAGTGTATTTTTGAGCTTTTCGCGCGCGGCGAAGATCGTCGCCGCCTGCTCACGCATGCTGCGGCTCACCTTGATTGCGCCGTCATCGCGCAGAAAGCGTCGAATTTCGCCCGCGATCTTCGGCACAGCGTAGGTTGAAAACTGCGTGCCGAATGCAAAGTCAAATCCCTTTATTGCTTTGATGAATCCAAGGCATCCGAGCTGATAGAGGTCGTCCGGCTCCACGCCGCGGCCGTAATAGCGCCGCACGATGCTCCAGATGAGGCCGCTGTTCTCGCGCAGCATTTGCTCGCAGGCCTGCTCGTCGCCCTGCGCCGCAGCCTTGAGCAATTCCGGCGCGGCGTTCATCGGCGCGCCGTGCGCAGCGCGATCCTGCGCTTCATCGTCACGACCGTGCCCTTGCCGTTTTTCGAGCGCACAGCGAGCGAATCCATAAAGCTCTCCATGATCGTAAAGCCCATGCCGCTGCGCTCTTCACCGCCAGTCGTGTAGAGCGGCTCTCGCGCTTTTTCGACGTCCGCAATGCCGCACCCCCAGTCGCGCACGGTGATCTCAAGGAGATTTCCGTCGAAAATGCATGCGCGCAGCGCGATCTTGCCGATCTCCTGCGGATAGGCATGGACGATGGCGTTCGTCACCGCCTCGCTCACGGCGGTCTTGATGTCACCGAGCTCGTCGAGCGTCGGGTCGAGCTGCGCGGCAAACGCCACGACCGCGGCGCGCGCCAGCCCTTCGTTGACGCTGCGGCTCGGAAATTCAATGGCTATGTAGTTATTCGGTTTTACTTTCATCGCTCTTTTCCCCCTCCTCAAGCGGTACGATGCGGAAAATTCCCGCGGCGGTAAACACTTTTTTCGCCTGCGGCGGAACGTTTTTGATCGCAGCGCTGCCGCCCATGGCGCGCATACGCTTGAGCGCGCGCATCACGACGGCGATGCCCGACGAATCCATAAAGCTCACACCCGAAAAATCCAGCGTCAGTTTGCTCGGCAGCGCCGCATCCAGCTCCCATTCGAGCTTCCGCATCGCCTCCTTCGCCGCGTGATGGTCGAGCTCCCCGCGCAGCGTGAGCGTCAGTTCACGCCCTTCGCCCGATGAAATGACCTCCATTGCTCTCCCTCCGTTTCCTTCAAGCGTTTTCCCTTTCGTTTCTCAAAGTATAGCCTGTCCTCCTGCCGTTTTTTTGTCGAAGACCGCCGGTATTTTGATTTTTCTTTGCCGCGCCTCATTGACATCTGCGCTTCCGCCCTGTAAAATGAGGAAAACGATCAAAGGAGGATCTCTCATGCGAAGAAGCGACCGCGAGATCACCGATCTGGGCGAAATTCTCTCCATTATCAACGATTGTAAAGTGATCCATCTTGCCATGGTAGACGATGGAGAGCCGTATCTTCTGCCGCTGAATTTCGGCTATGCCTGTGAAGGCGGTGCGTTCTCGTTCTTCTGCCACAGCGCACGCGAAGGCCGTAAGCTCGACATTCTGCGCAAAAATCCGACCGTCGCCTTTGAAATGGACTGCCGCGGTGCGCTCGACGAGCACGATGTCGCCTGCCAGTGCGGATACTACTTCGCCTCCGTCACCGGCGTCGGCCATGTCGAATTTTTGGACGGTGAAGAAAAGCTCGTCGCGCTGACCTCCCTCATGCGCCACATGGCGGGCCGTGAAGATCAATTCACCGAGCAGCAAGCCCGCACAGTCGAGGTCTTTGCCGTTCGCGCCGACAAGCTCAGCGCCAAGGCAAAGGTGCCGCACAGTGCGCAGTAGTCATGGATAGCAAGCAAGTTTTCAAACCCAAAAGGACGTGTTGTACATGAAACGCTCTGAGCCCGTCGAACTGATGAGTATGTGCGTGCTCCGCCGCGGCAGCAAGGTTTTGGTGCAGGACCGCACAGATCCCAACTGGCCAGGCGTTGCTTTTCCGGGCGGTCATGTTGAAAAGGGTGAATCCTTTACAGATGCCGTCATTCGTGAGGTTCAGGAGGAGACAGGTCTGACAATCTCCTCTCCGCGCCTGTGCGGGATCAAGGACTGGTGCGAAGAGGGCGTGCGTCATGTCGTGCTGCTCTATCGCGCGGAGCAGTTTACCGGAACGCTGCGCTCTTCCGACGAGGGCGAGGTCTGGTGGGCGGAGCTCGCCGGTCTCCCCTCGCTCGATCTTGCATCTTCCGACATGCTCGACCTTCTCCGCGTGTTTGAAGAAGATGATCTCAGCGAGCTGTTCTACCGCCAGAACGGTGAAGATTGGACTTACGAATTGAAATAGTCGCTAACAATGAAAAGCACCGCTGTGCAGATACCCTCTGCACAGCGGTGCTTTCTTTTCAATTTTACAGCGCGCGTTCCATCGGCAGATACGCCGAATCGCCGTGCGGGAATTCCTCGCCCATCAGCGCAAAGCCGTTCTTTTCCCAGAACGCTTTACTCTGCGGATTGCCCCTGTCGACCGCAAGGCGCACCTTGCGGAACCTCTCTCTCCGCAGTTCGTCCAACAGCTCGCCGATCAGCGCCGTGCCAAGGCCGCGGCCCTGCCGCTCCTTTTTCGTCATAAAGAAGCCGCTGTAGGCGGTGTCATCTTGCGGGTAGCGCTCGATCAGGTCCAGCACGGCGAGGAGCGTTTCTCTGTCGAAAAAACCGAGATAATGCTTGTCCGCCGCGCATTTCCCCGGCGGCAGCGCCGTCATGTCCTCCAAAACGCTCTCCCTCGTCGCAAGCGGCGGATGGTAGCGGTAGAACTGCTCGTTCTCCGCGCAGAGCGCTAAAATCTTGTCTACATCCCCCGCCGTCAGCGGCCGGACGGCGTATTTTTGTGAAAAATCCAGCTTCATTTCTCCGCCTTGCTGGCCGCGAGCACTTCCCAGTAGTCCTTGTAGTTTGCCTGCAAAAGCTCAGGCGTGTTCAGGCCGTAGGGGCACTTCGACATGCAGTGGCCGCAGTGGCGGCAGTTTTCGATCTGGTGCATCTTCTGCTGCCATTCCTCGGTGAGCCACGCCGCTGCAGGGGCGCGGCGCAGCATGAGCGACATGCGCGCACACTGGTTGATCTCGATGCCCGCGGGGCACGGCATGCAGTAGCCGCAGCCGCGGCAGAATTCGCCGCATAGCTCCTTGCGGTCACGCTCGATAGTCGCTTTGCGCTCATCCGTCAGCTCAACGCCCTCGCGGATACACTGCAAAAACTGATCAAGCTCGCTCTCGCGCTGCACGCCCCAGATGGGCACGACACCATCCTGCTGCGCCATCCACGCCGCCGCCGTGAAGCCGTCGCGGATCAGGCCGCCCGCCATGCCCTTCATGGCGATAAAGCCCATGTTTGTTTCGCGGCACTTTCTGACGAGCTCCATCTCCTGCTCGCCCGCGAGGTAGCTGAACGGAAACTGCAAGGTCTCGTAGAGGCCCGAGTCGATGGCCTCGTGCGCCACGGCGAGGCGGTGGTTCGTGATCGAAATGTGGCGAATTTTGCCCTGCTTTTTCGCCTCGAGCGCCGCGTCGTACAGGCCGTCTTCTCCACCCGGCTTCGGGCAGAAGGCGGGATTGTGGAACTGATAGATGTCGATGTAGTCGGTTTTCAGCGTGCGGAGACTGGTCTCCAGATCCTTCCGGAAGCCCTCCGCCGTCTGCGCGCCGGTCTTCGTCGCCAGCACGATCTTGTCGCGCATCGACGAGAACGCCGCGCCGACCTTCTGCTCGCTGTCGGAATACGCGCGCGCCGTGTCGAAAAAGTTGATGCCACCGTCATACGCCTTGTGCAGCAGGTCGACCGCATCCTGCTCTCTGATGCGCTGGATCGGCAGGCAGCCAAATCCGTTTTTCTCGATGACAAGATTCGTCTTGCCAAGCGTGATCTTGTTCATGGAAATTCTCCCTCCTATCTTGGATACCCCAAGCATAGCAAAATCGCTCTTTTTTTGCAATATCCTGTTTCCCGCTTGACAATGCGCCGCACTCCCGCTATTATGTAGGCAATCTACTATGTAGACAATCTACTTATCAGGAGGCGTATGTATGACGGTCGACAAAAGTCTGCTCGCGGGCAGTACGACGATGCTTGTGCTCAAGCTGCTCGACGGGCAGGACATGTACGGATATCAGATGATCGAAGAGCTCTCCCGCCGCTCCGAGCGCGCGTTCGCGCTCAAGACCGGCACGCTCTATCCCCTGCTGCACTCACTTGAGGAAAAGGAGCTCATCCGCTCCTATGAAAAAGATGAGGGCGCGGCGCGCCCGCGCCGCTACTACCATTTGGAGCGCAAGGGGCAACATTTGCTGCGCGAAAAAGAAGTCGAATGGGCGACATTTACCACTGCGGTCGATCGCGTGCTGAAAGGGGGCGTCTGCCTTGGCTCTGCCTGAAACCTTTACCCAGTTTGCCCGCACCGCGGCTGAGCAGCTGCGGTGGAAAAAGGCGCGACCGCTCGTCGAAGACGAGCTTTTGACCCACCTCTGCGACCAGCGCGACGCGCTGATGGCGGGTGGCATGGACGAGACCGCCGCGACCGCAGAATCCCTTCGTCTGACGGGCGACCCGTATGAGATCGGCACGGAGCTTGACCGCGTCCACCGTCCGAAAACACCAAAGCTTCTTTTTGCGCTCGCGGCACTCATCGCGCTTGCAGGGCTTGCGTTCACCGCGCTTGTAAGCTTTCGTGACTACGAATTGTCCTATTTTGCTGTGCATCAGAGCGTGGCGCTGCTGCTCGGTACGGCAGCGCTGCTCGCGGCGTATTTTCTTGATTTTACGCTGCTCGGACACTTCGCCCTGCCGCTCGCGCTCATGTTCCATGCCGCATTGATCCTGCTCGGTCTCCTGCCCATCGGCGGGTTCTGGCTCCGCTACATCTACGTTTCGAGGCATATTCTCCTGCGCGGCCTGCCGCTGCTGTTCCCGCTGATGTTTGCCGTGCTGCTCTATGCGCTGCGCGGGCGGCGCGGCTGGGGTGTCTTCGCCGCCTTCGTCTGCCTCGCGGTGCAGTGCATGTTCTGCCTGCGCGTCCCGTGCCTGCTCGATCTGGGCTTTCTGTTTCTCTGTGACAGCGCGCTGCTGATCTTCTGCGCCCGCAATGGCTGGTTCGGCCTTGGCAAAAAGTTGGAGACGCTGCTCACCACCCTGCCGCTCGCCGCCGACATCGTGTGGGTCCTTGTTCTCGGTGCAAACTGGTTTGCGCGTCAGCTCGCCATTGTGCTTGATCCTCACTCCTACATTGACGGACACGGCTATCGAACCGTTGTACTGCGCGAACTGCTGCAAAACGCCAAATTCATCGGTCAAGGCGGCGTGGGACCGTACAGCGCACAGCACCTTGCCCGCTCGGAGGGCTTCGGCATGGTCGACTTACAGGCGCACGCGCTGACGCTGCTCGTCCACCGCTGCGGCTGGCTGGCACTCATCGCACTCGTCACGCTGCTGACGGCGCTGCTTGTTCTCGCCTTCCGCCGCTGCCGCAGACAGAAGAGTATGCTCGCCCGCCTCGTTTCCTATTCCGTGCTGCTGTCGTTCACCACGCAGGCGGCCGCCTATCTTTGCTGCGACCTCACGCTGATCCCCATCAGCGGCGGTGTAGCCTTCCCGTTTTTCACCTTTGGCATCAAGACGATCCTGCTCAACATGCTACAGCTCGGTTTTCTGCTCTCCACGCTGCGCGTCGGCAGCGTCGTGCGCGATAAGGATATTGCTACTGGGCCGGTGCGGCCCAGACGGCGCTTACGCGTAAGCTTTACATGGGAAAAGGCATAAAAAATCCGCGCGTAGCGCGGAGAAATAGCAGCGCCGCCGGCGCTGCACCACATTCCCTGCGTACCCGCGGGGGAGCGAATAAGGGGGATATTCTCTTTCCGAGGAACGAGAATATCCCCCCTTGACCCCCAAGAGAAAGGGTCTGATTGGCAGTCTCGGGCTTGAATGACTTTTATGCCTCCGGAATGGGAAGGCTTGCGCACGGCATTGCTGCGGTTGGTGTTGCTATACGATTTGACTCACTTCTATTATCCGCTGTTGCGCAGCCGTTGGCGGCTCTGCTGCCTTACGGATGCGGCACACCCCTTGCGGGTGCCGCTCCCGAATCTAATCGCAGGTTCAGTGTAATCGCCTACTACCGATAGTGCGTATATTGCGGCGAGCGCAGCAAAGTCGCCCCGGCAGGCAGAAGCAAATTTGCACAAATCCCCAGTAGACGGAGATTGCGTAAGACTAACGAATCGCAGGCAAAGCGACAGCGAAGATAGAAGCAAACCAAGTCGTATAGCAACACCACCTGACAGGCACCCGATTCGGCAAGCGCCGCAGCTCTTCAAGCTGCTCGCTTGCAATGTCAAAACCTTTCTCTTGGGGGATCAAAAGGGGGAGGTTCTCTTTTGTGAAAGAGAACCTCCCCCTTTATCCGTCCCCTGCGCGGCGCAGGGAACCAAATCCGTTTCCTAAAGGAAAGTAATTATTTTTTCATCGCCGCAGCGGAAGCATCGAGCTTCTCAATGAGCGCCTTGAGCTTCTCTGCATCGGCGCGGGCGCCGTTGACGACCGCCTCCGGCGCTTTGGCGAGGAAGCCCTCGTTTTTCAGCTTGTTCTCGATGCCGGCGAGCTGCTTTTCGGCGTTTGCCTTCTCCTTGGCAATGCGTGCAAGCTCCTTTTCAAAGTCGACGAGTTCGGCGAGCGGCATGAAGATACGCGCGGCGTGGGTGTCGACCTCGACCTTGCCGTCGGCGTCGATGGCGGCATCGGCGGGCACGATCGTCACATCGCTGGCAGAGGCCAGACGCGTGAAGAACGGGATACCGGCGCTGAACGTATCGGCGTGCGCGGTGGCGACAGTGTAGTGCACCTTCTTCGACGGCGCAACGTTCATCTCGTTGCGGCGGGCACGGATGGCGGTGATGGCCTCGATGACGGTCTGCATCGCCTCCTCCTCGGCGGGGAAGCTGAACTTTTCGTTGTACTCCGGCCACTTGGAGAGCATCAGGAACTCGCCCTCGTGCGGAAGCGCCTGCCAGATCTCCTCCGTGATGAACGGCATGAACGGGTGCAGGAGCTTGAGCGTCTCGATGAGGACATAGCAGAGGACGTTCTGTGCGTTCTCGCGCGTGGTCTGATCGTCGCTGTTGAGGCGGTTCTTCGTCAGCTCGATGAACCAGTCGCAGTAGTTGTCCCAGATGAAGTCATAAATTTTTGCGGACGCGACGCCGAGCTCGAAGGCGTCCATATTGTCCGTGACCTCGCGGATGAGCGTATTGAGCTTCGAGAGGATCCACTTGTCCTCGAGCTCGAGCTTTTTGGGCAGCTCCACGTGGTCGATCGTCAGGTTCATCATCACGAAGCGGCTCGCGTTCCAGATCTTGTTGCAGAAGTTGCGCATCGCCTCGCACTTTTCGACGTAGAAGCGCATGTCGTTGCCCGGGGAGTTGCCGGTGATGAGGTTGAAGCGCAGCGCGTCCGCGCCGTACTTCTCGGCCATCTCCAGCGGGTCGATGCCGTTGCCGAGCGACTTGGACATCTTGCGGCCCTTGTCGTCGCGGACGAGGCCGTGGATGAAGACGGTCTTGAACGGCTCCTTCTTCATCTGCTCCATACCGGAGAAGATCATGCGCGCGACCCAGAAGAAGATGATATCGTAGCCCGTGACCATGACGGACGTGGGATACCAGTACTTGAGGTCGGGAGAATCGAGGTCGGGCCAGCCCATCGTGGAGAACGGCCAGAGCGCGGAGGAGAACCATGTATCGAGCACGTCCTCCTCGCGCGTCAGGTGCTTGCAGCCGCACTTTTCGCATTCCGTCGGGTCTTCGCGCTTGACGTTGATATGGCCGCACTCGTCGCAGTACCACGCGGGAATCTGGTGACCCCACCACAGCTGGCGGGAAATGCACCAGTCATGCACGTTCTCCATCCAGTTGATATAGGTCTTGGTGAAGCGCTCAGGCACGAACTTGATCGTGCCGTCGTTCACGACGCGAATGGCCTCCTTGGCAAGCGGCTCCATCTTGACGAACCACTGCGCGGAGATGAGGGGCTCGACGTCGTTGTGGCAGCGATAGCACGTGCCGACGTTGTGGGAGTAGGGCTCGGTCTTGATGAGGTAGCCCTGCTCTTCTAAATCCTTGACGATGGCCTTGCGGCACTCATAGCGGTCCATGCCGTTGTACTTGCCGCCGTTTTCGTTGATCGTACCGTCGTCGGCGATGACGCGGATGACCTCGAGATTGTGGCGAAGGCCGACCTCAAAGTCGTTGGGGTCGTGTGCAGGGGTCATCTTAACAGCGCCCGTGCCGAAGCCGATCTCGCAGTATTCGTCGCCCACGATGGGAATTTCGCGGTTCATAATGGGCAGGATGCAGGTCTTGCCGATCAGGTGCTTGAACTTCTCGTCCTCAGGGTTGACCGCAACGCCCGTATCGCCCATCATCGTCTCAGGACGGGTGGTGGCGACGACGATATCGCCGCTGCCGTCGGAGAGCGGGTAGCGGATATACCAGAGGTGGCCCGGCTTGTCGACATATTCGACCTCCGCGTCGGAAAGCGCGGTCAGGCAGTGCGGGCACCAGTTGATGATGCGGCTGCCCTTGTAGATCAGGCCCTTATCGTAGAGCTCGCAGAACGTCTCGCGCACGGCCTTGGAGCAGCCCTCGTCCATCGTGAAGCGGGAGCGGGACCAGTCACAGCTCGCGCCCATCTTCTTCTGCTGCTCGACGATGCGGTTGCCGTACTTTTCCTTCCACTGCCACACGCGCTGTAAAAACTTCTCGCGGCCGAGGTCGTAGCGCGTCAGGCCCTCCTTGGTGCGCAGCTCCTCTTCGACCTTGATCTGCGTGGCGATGCCCGCGTGGTCGGTGCCGGGGAGCCACAGGGCGGAGTAGCCCTGCATGCGCTTAAAGCGCGTCAGGATGTCCTGAAGGGTCGAGTCCATTGCATGGCCCATGTGCAGCTGGCCGGTGACGTTCGGAGGCGGCATGACGATGGAAAACGGCTTTTTGTCCGGGTCGGGCTCGGCCTTGAAGCAGTCGTGGTCCATCCACATCTGATAGATGCGGCCCTCGACCTGCTGGGGCTCATAGATCTTGGGTAATTCTTTCATTGGTTTTCTCCTATCTTGAATCTCTAATAATGATTTTATTGATCTTCCGTTTGGTATACGCTCAGCGCATGAGCGCTCAAAAATCCGACGAACGCTTCCGCATCGCCCGTCAGATCCTTCTTCTGCAAAAGCGTCGCCTTCCCGCCGTAGGTCAAAAGATACAGCTGCGGCGTTTCGATGAGCATTTCCATCTCTTCATACGGCACGGTGCGCGTACTGTCCTGCGTGATGACCTTCATCCCCTCGTCGTCAAAAACGACCTGCACGCTCGCTTCCGCAAGGCCGCTCGTATTTTGCAGCATTCCAGCCGCCGCTCGGCGGAACGAGCCTTTCCTCCGCGCAGGGCGCTGCCGCAGAAGGCTTGAAATGCCCAATAACATAAAGAAGGCGCCCGCAATGAGCGGTGTGCGCAGCTCCTTCGGGTCCATCAGTCCCGGGACCGCCAGAAACAATCCCGCGAGGATCAGGACCCACGGAAGGGTCTTCCGTAAAATTCCCTTCCGGCCGCTGCCCCGCGCCGCATAGCGATTCAGGCCATCCGTCACGTTCCACATCTTCGGCAGCGATGCGCGCGAGAAGATCTCCATCCGCTTTTCGAGCGCCGCGGCGAGTTCTTCCTCCAGCTCCGCCCCGCAGACCGTGGGCGCAAAGATATACTCTTCCATTGTCCCCTCCTGAAAATAAAAACGCCCCGAGCAGTCTTCACTGCTCAGGGCGATCAATGACCGTGGTACCACCTGGATTCCCGCATTGTGCGGACACTCATGCCTCTGTAACGGGAGTTCCCGTCCGGCTTACTCTCTTTTCAGCGCGGCAGCTCCAAGGCGACTTCCCCACATCCTGCACAAGGGCTTACACCGGCCGCCCTCTCTCTTCGCTTTCAGATGCGGATACTGCTCCTCTTCTTCGCATTTGTCACGCTGAATCATACCGTTTTTTGCGCCGCTTGTCAACTCATTTTGAGGATTTCCTTCTTCAGCCGCACGATGATCCGCTTCTCAAGGCGCGAGATATAGCTCTGCGAAATGCCCATCAGGTCGGCGACCTCCTTCTGCGTCTTTTCCTCCCGTCCACCGAGGCCAAAGCGCAGCGTGATGATTGTTCTCTCCCTCGCGGTCAGCTTGTCGACCGCGTCCATCAGGAGTTGGCGGTCGACATCGTCCTCAATGGGCTTCAAGACAAGGTCCTCGTCGGTGCCGAGAATGTCGGAGAGCAGCAGCTCGTTTCCGTCCCAGTCGGTGTTGAGCGGCTCGTCAAAGCTGACCTCGGACTTCTGCGGCGCGGTCTTGCGCAGGTGCATGAGTATCTCATTTTCAATGCAGCGCGAGGCGTAGGTCGCGAGCTTGATGTTCTTGTCGCTGCGGTACGTGTTCACTGCCTTGATGAGCCCGATCGTACCGATGGAGATGAGGTCTTCGATGTTGATGCCGGTATTTTCAAACCGGCGCGCGATGTAGGCGACAAGCCGCAGGTTGTGCTCAATGAGCGTGCCGCGCACGCTCTCGTCGCCTTCATCCATGCGCGCGATGAGCTCAGCTTCCTTCTCCCGCTCGAGCGGCGGCGGGAGCGTATCGCTGCCGCCGATGTAGAAAATTCCCCGCCGCGCGATGAGCCCCCAGTCGATGAGATAAAAGCGCAGTCTACGCCACAGCGTTTTGAGCAAGCTCTCCATGCTTCTCCCCCTTTTCGCATCCTTCGCACCACAGTCCCGCATATGCACCGCCGTCGCCGAGCGGGTGCTCCGCCAGGGCAACGGCACGCGAGCCGAGTTTGATTCCGTCAACTGTTATTGCTTCACAGCGCAGCAGCGGCAGCGTTCCATCCGCATTGCCCACGCTGCAATACGCAATATGCGGCAGCGTCGCGGTCTCTTCTTCGCTGATGAGGTCTCCCAGTGCGTGACGGTCGATGACCGGCACGCCGAGGCCCGTCACAGGGTCACAGAGCGTGTTTCCCGTGTCGCGCAGCAGCCGCACGCGGGCCGTTTTTCCTCGATAGGCGATGACCACATCCGCCGTCTCGCTCCCTGTCCGCGCCGCGCCGTAGCGGAACACGACGGAAAGCAGCAAATACGACGTCCCCGCCGCGATCAGGAAGACGCCCCACGGCAGGTCTGCTGTCACCACGCCGCGCGCAAGGCGCGCCATCGACCCCAGACTCTGCCCTAAGAGCATCACCACGCCAGCGAGGCCGCACGAGGCAAGGAAAAACAGCAGCGTCAGCTTGACCGCCCGCCCACTGCCGCGATACGCCGCCGCGCCCATCAAAGCGAGCCCAAGCAGCAACAAAACGACGCTTTTCGGCAAAAAGAGCTGCACTGCCGCATAAATACCGCCGACCGCCGCGCCGAGCAAAAGTCTTCTCCGCGCGACTGTCCGCCCTGCGACTCTCGCCGCACCAAACAGCAGCAGATAGTCGACGAGAACGTTGAACGCGAAGACGCTTTCTATGTAGATGACCATGGCACACCTCCCCCTGATGGGTTCTCATTATAGCTGTGACCCACCTGAGAAAAGGGCGAAAAAGCGCCGCTACGCTATCTTTTGTCCCAAAGGGCAGAATTGCAGCGCATGGCGCTGCATCGTTTCCCTGCGCTGCGCAGGGGAGCGTGTCAAAGGGGGCCATTCTCTTTCACAAAAGAGAATGGCCCCCTTTAGATCCCCCAAGAGAAAGATTTAGATTGGCAGTCTGGGGCTTGAACTACTTTGATGCCTCCGGAATGCAACTGCCTGCGCGCGGCGAAGCCGCGTTTAGCATTGCGATACGATTTGCCTCTGCTCCTATCATCCGCTGCCGCTCTGCCCATCTTGTAGAAGTGTGCAGTAATTTCCGTCTACCGAAGCACTACTCAATGAGGCGAGCGCCAGCAATGCCGCATTCGGTAAGCAGTCTGCCGCCGTTCTAACGTCACTCGCGCCTCACGATAGTAAGGCGCGGTTGAGAGTTGTCACGAATCGCAGGGATTCATGGCGAAGCCATGTACACCGCACCCTCACTGCGCAGCGCGTGTAGTCCTTCAAGCTACAGACTGCCAATGTGCGGGGTCGAGGGGTAAGGCCCCTCGCCTTTCTCTGGGGGATTCAAAGGGGGTATTCTCTTCGGAAAGAGAATACCCCCTTTGGTGTCGCGACGCGCACGCCGCTCGCCCCCCCCGCGCTCGCGCGGGAAGCAATGTGCAGCGCTATCGCGCTGTATTTTATAAATACGGAATAACCATCGATGCAACGAGCGATAAGATCATCACCGCGACCAGCAGGATCGCGACGGCTCTCGTCTTCTTATTCATGGGGTTCCTCCCTTTCTACGATTTTCTTGATGCCCTTTTCCGCCTTGGCGCGCGGGAGCATCACCTCGTGGCCGCAGCGCCTGCATTTGAGCTTGATGTCCATGCCCACGCGCGTCACAAGCCAGAGCTTTTCGCCGCAGGGATGCGGCTTCTTCATTTCGACAATATCGTTCAACCTCAAGTCCATGTGCTCACCCCTTGATCGCTTCCCAGTACTGCGCGGCAGCGCGCTCGACCTTGTTGTCGCCGTAGTGGTAGTACTGCACGTTTTTGAGCTCGTCGGGCAGATATTGCTGCTTTACCCAATGGTTCGGGTAGGCGTGCGGGTACTTGTAGTTCTGCCCCTGCGCGCCGCCGGTCGAATCGGCGTGGACATTCTGGAGGCAGCGCGGGAAGTTGCCGCTCTTTCCCGCCTTCACGTCCGCCCAGGCAGCGCCGATGCCCTCGATCACGCTGTTGGACTTCGGTGCGGTGGCGAGCAGCACCGCCGCCTGCGCCAACGGCAGCTGCGCTTCGGGAAGGCCGAGCTGCATCGCGGTGTCGACGCAGGCCTTGACGATGGCGATAGCCTGCGGATAGGCCATGCCGACGTCCTCGCTCGCCGAGCAGAGTAACCTCCTGCATGGCGTGACCAGATCACCCGCCTCTAAAAATCTTGCGAGGTAGTGGAGCGCCGCGTCGGGGTCGCTGCCGCGCAGCGACTTCATCAGCGCGCTCGCGCAGTCGTACATCGCGTCACCGCCCTTGTCGTAGCGCATGGCACTGCGCTGCGCGACCTGTAAGGCGTCTTCACTTTTCAGCAAAAGTTCGCCGTTCGTGACGTCCGCCGCCTCATATAAAAGCTCACACGCGCTCACGGCCTTGCGCACATCGCCGCCGCACTGCTGCGCGATGACGCGCGGCACGTCGTCCTCCCAGGAAAGCGGCAGCTCGCTGCGCTCTTTCAAAATGCCGAGCGCGCGCTCGACTGCGGGGATGATCTCCTCCGCGCTGACGTTTTTGAACTCAAACACCGTCGAACGGGATAAAAGCGCGCCGTAAACGTAAAAATACGGGTTCTCCGTTGTCGACGCGATCAGCGTGATAGAGCCGTTTTCCATGAATTCGAGCAGGCTCTGCTGCTGCTTTTTGTTGAAATACTGAATTTCGTCGAGGTAGAGCAGAATGCCGCCCGGTGCCATCATCGTGCCGACATCGGAGATAATGCTCTTGACATCCTGAAGGCTCGCGGTCGTCGCGTTCAGGCGGTACAGGGTCTTATTCGTGCGGTTCGCGATGATGTTCGCGATCGTCGTCTTGCCCGTGCCGGACGGGCCGTAGAAGATCATATTCGCGCTTGAGCCGGACTCGATGAGTCGGCGCAGCAGCGCGCCCTTTCCAAGCAAGTGCTTCTGACCCACGACCTCGTCGAGCGTCAGCGGGCGGATCTCATCCGCCAAAGGTCTCTTTTCACTCATATCAGTTGTTCCTGCTGCATTTTTCCGCGTCGATCGCCAGCACGACCATCAGCGCGCCCAGCGCGTCCTTGGGATCGGCGACGTCAATGACGTAGGTGTCCGTCCAGTGAAAAAACTCCTTCGTGATCGTCGCGATACAGCCGCGCGAGGCGCTGTCGATCGTGTAGTCCCACTCCATGAAGCTGCCGTTCACTTCCCAGTCGCTGCACTCAAGCGTGAAGCGCGGGGCGAAAAAGGTAAATTCCTTGCAGATGCAGCCGTAATACAGCTTGCCGATGTAGAGTTCAAACTTCGGGAGGAAGCTCAGCACCCGCTGCTGCACCGTTCCGATGTGATCGCCCATGGCGTTCAGAATATGCAGGCAATGCCCCCAGGCGAGCTTGCCCTCGACCGTAAAGACGGTGCTGCCGTCCTCGTCGTAGATATCATAGCTGTCGAACCAGGAAAAAAAGCGCTGCTTGAATAGTAGCCGCATCGCACAAGACTCCTTTTTCACAGATGAAATGATTATAGCACGTTTTTTCTTCACTGCACAGACTTTTTCTGTCGATTTTTCCGTGTCTTTGTGCTATACTGTCGGCAGTATTGATGAAACGCAGGAGGTTTCGCCATGAAATCCAACGCCGCCGTCCGCCGCATCGTGGAGGAACTGAAGGTCCTCTACCCCAACGCGCGCTGCTCGCTCGAATATAAAAAGGACTACGAGCTTCTGTTCGCCGTGCGCCTTTCCGCCCAGTGCACCGACGCGCGCGTGAACATGGTCACGCCGTCGCTCTATCAGAAGTTCCCGACGCTTGAGGCCTTCGCGAACGCGACGTATGAAGAGGTCGGCGACGCGATCCGCTCCTGCGGATTTTACAACACGAAGTCGAAGGACATCGTCGAGTGCGCGAAGATCCTGCTCGAAAAGTACGGCGGCAAGGTCCCCGGCACGATGGAGGAGCTCACAGCCCTCCCCGGCATCGGGCGCAAAACGGCGAACCTGATCCTCGGCGATATTTACGGCCAGCCCGCCTACGTGTGCGACACGCACTGCATCCGCATCACGGGCCGCCTCGGCCTGACGGACGGCAGCAAGGACCCGCTGAGCGTCGAAAAGCAGCTGCGTCAGGTGCTCCCGCCGGAGGAATCGAGCGACTTCTGCCACCGACTGGTGCTGTTCGGCCGCGACCGCTGCACCGCCCGCAAAGCCAACTGCGACGGCTGCCCGCTGAGAAAAGACTGCGACTACGGCAAAGCGCAGAAATAATATCTTCCAAAAGCGGCTTTGCCGCTTTTTTGGAGAAGGCCGCGCTGCGCTCCGTGCCTCGCCGCAAATATGGCAGCTCGACACACGCTCCGCGAGAGGTGTTTTTCACCACGTACACGCCGCGGCGAAAAACGATCTGATTTTATTTCGTGCCTGCGGGCATGAAACTCTGCGAGGCTTTCCCCAATAGGAGAAAGGTTCCGCACAGCGATGCTGTGCGGAACCTTTCTCGTTTTTCTTTCAGTTGTTGAATTCGTTGGGCAGGATGTACTTTGTCGTGCTCGTTGCGTAGCCGTTGCCGCGCTTGATGGTCATGTAGATCGTCTTCTCGCCGCCCTCAAGCTGCACGTAGCAGATGCCGTCCTCGTCGAACTTGTCCGTGACGTCGAGCTTCTGGTCGAGGTAGTAGACCGTGACCGTGCCGTCATCCCGATAGGTTACCTCGGGGCAATTGATATCTGCGAGCAGTTCCTCCTCGGTCAGTGCCCGCTCCGTGCCATCCGGCTCGAAGGCGACGCCTCCGCCGCTCCGCTCGCGCTCGTTTCCTTCGCTGTCGGTATAGTTGACGGTATAGTGACCGTTTTTCACCGTCAGCGTTGCATCCGTCATCTCACCGTTGAGCCAGAGCTGCACCGTACGCTGAATGCCACCGAGGTCCGAGGCATAGGCGACGCTGCCGAGCACCAGCACGAGCGCGGCAGCGAGGCCGATGGTCGCGGCGCGGCGCAGCGCGGGCCGTTTCGTTTTCCGTTCTGTCATCTTCATTACCTCCGTCATCGTGTCCGGGGAGGCGTGCAGCGGCGCGAATGCGCGTTGAAATCTCTCTTTTTCTGTCATTGCTTTACTCCTCCTCCAAAATCGTTCTGAGCTTCGCCCTTGCGCGGTAAAGTCTTGTGCTGACGGTCTTTTCGGGAATGCCGAGCATCGACGCGGCTTCCGCCGTTGTATACCCCTCGTAATAGAAGAGCAGCAGCGGCACACGGTATTTTTTGTCGAGTGCCATCACGGCTTTGAAGAGCTCGCCGTCCCGCGGCTGCTCGAAGGACAATGTCTCGGCATAGTCGTCGATGTCCTCGTGCCGGCGCCACGGCGAGCGGAAGAGCATCTTGCAGCGATTGACGGTGACGCGGATGAGCCAGTTTTTCAAATGGGCGTCCGACTCGAACGCCTTGTCCGTTTTGTACAGCTCTACCAATACGTCCTGCGTCACATCGTTGGCGTCGTCCGGGTTTTTGAGCCAGCCGTAGGCCACACGAAAGACCGTGTCCATGTACTTTTCTGCATTTTGGGCAAATGCTTCGTTTGAAAACATATATGTTTCTCTCCTCAAAGGCCTTACACCATACATGTGCGCGGGCAGGGCGTTTTCTTTCACGGGTTCGGAAAATTTTTCAAAAAATTTCGCCGCTGCGGCGGCACAACTGCCGCGTCCCTCTCATATACTGCCTTGAAAGACAGGAAACGGAGGCACAGCTATGGATCACAGCACGCAGCAACTCATCGACAAGTTCAAGCGCAATCCTGCCATAGCGCAGTCGCTCCTGCAATCGGGCGACGGGCAAAGGCTCATGCAGATGCTCACCTCTCAGGATGGCGGCGCGGCGCTCAATCACGCGGCGCAGAATGCCGCGGCGGGCAACACGAAAGAGTTGGCCACAATGCTCTCGAACCTGATGAAAAGTCCCGAGGGCATGGCCATTATGAACCGCATCAACGACAACGCAAAAAAATAAAAACCGCGGGAGGGCGTCACGATGAGCGAGTGGGAGGAAAAACTGAATACCCTGCTCTCCGATCCGGACGCCATGGCGCAGGTGATGAACATGGCGCAAAATCTGTCGCAGCAGATGGGGCAGTCCGGCGGCAGCGCGCCGCCTCCCCCGCCCGCGGGCGGTGCGGCCGGTCCTGCGCCGTCTGCTCCCACGCCGCCACCGCCGCAGGGCGATCCGATGGGTGATCTTTCGTCGCTGCTCGGCGGCATTGACCCCGGCATGATCGCCAAGCTGCTGCCCGTGCTCTCGCAGCTCAATCGGCCCGAGAGCGGCGAGACCGCCGCGTTTTTGCGCGCGCTGCGCCCATTTTTGAAGCCGGAGCGGCAGGACAAGGTCGAGCGCGCGGCACAGCTCGCGCGCTTCATCCACCTGGGAAAGACGCTGCTCCTCAGCGAAGGGGGGCCGCGCAATGTATAACCGCTATCTGCGCAACGACGACGGCGTCTACACCCGCATGCCGATGCAGGACGCGCCGCACGGCGAACCGCCGCGTGATAACAGGCCGCCTCCCCCGCCGCCCTCCGGTGGAAACGCACCGCCGCCAAGGCCGCCGCAGGGGGGCGCTCCCCCTCCGCCGCCGATCAGTCAGGAGGCGTCGCAGTTTTTCTCGCGCATCCTCGACAAATTACCGCTCAAGGGCGTGGACACGGCGGACATTTTGCTGCTGCTCATTCTCTTTTTCCTCTTTGAGGAAAAGGCGGACGACGAGCTTTTAGTCGCGCTGGGGCTGCTGCTCATTTTATGACATATTTTGACAAAAAGGCCGTCCGAAGAACGATCTTCGGACGGCCTTTTCAGTTTCTTTTACCGGTTTGCGCCGTCGAGCGCACCTTCGTGGAGCACTGTGCCGTCCGGCAGCGTAAAGGCGTCCTCCGCCACGTTCCCGCTGTCGACGCTCATGCCCGCCATGCGGTAGACGACATCCTCGCCCTGCAATTTTTCCGCCGCGCAGAGAAGGCCGTTGCTCACGCTGACCCAGTAGCGCTCAATGTAGCCGCCGTCATCGGCGGCAGTTTCCACAAAGATGCAGTCCACGGTGTCGAGCAGGCGGTAATCCGCCGCAGCGATGCGCTTTTTGTCAAGGCGCAGGATGTCCTCATACGTCGGGATGCCCTGCTCCTCGTCGGCGGTGAAGGCTGCGGCGCTCTCGTAATAGAGCTCGCTGCCGCCGTACCAGACCCACGTTCTTTCCCCGTTGGAGATCGTGTGGCTCTGCGCGCCGCTCGCCTGCTCGGTGTCGACGCGCATCCACGCTCCATCGACGCTGACACTGCTGCGGTCGACGCCGCTGCCGCCGGAATAGTAGCGCTCGATCGTGATGGCGCGCGAGTAGCGCGCGGGACGTTCAAGCGTCGCGATGGCGGACTGCACCGTGTCGGGCCGCACGGCGATGCGGCCCACGGCGCTGTCGTCGAGCGACGCGTCGCTCACATCGCTACTGCTCGCATCCTGCGGCAGCACGACGTGCGCGGGACGGTGCAGCGCGCCGCGCACCACAAACAGGAGCACCAGCAAAACGAGCGCGACGAAAGCAGCGCCGATGGGCGTCACCCTCCGCTTTCTCATTCCGCTCCACTCCCTTCTTTCATTCCGTCAAAATCAGGCGTTAAAATCCGCGGGGCGCTCGCTCCGGCGGCCAAAGTGCCACAAAATCGCGTCGGCGATGCGTGCGCAGGCGTGGCCGTCGCCATAGGGGTTGACGGCGTGCGCCATCGCGTCGTACGCCTCCCTGCTGCGAAGAAGCTCGTTGCCCATGCGCAGCACGTCGTCGTACTCGACGCCGCAGAGCTTCACCGTGCCGGCGGCGACCGCCTCGGGACGCTCGGTCTCTTTGCGCATGACAAGGACGGGCTTGCCGAGCGCAGGGGCCTCCTCCTGGAGTCCGCCGCTGTCGGTCATCACCATATAGCAGCGCGCCATAAGATTGTGCATCTCGTCCGCGCTCAGCGGGTCGATCAAATGCACGCGCGGCGTACCGGCAAGGAACTTCTGCGCGTTCTCGCGCACGACGGGGCTGAGGTGCACGGGATAGACGAGCTCGCAGTCCTCATTCTGGAGGGCGATGTCGCGCAGCGCGGTCATGATGTTCTCCATGGGCTGGCCGTAATTCTCGCGGCGGTGGCACGTCACGAGCACGACCTTTCTTGAATAGTCCAGCTCGTTGAGCAGTTCTGTTGTAAAGTGGTAATCCTTGCGCACCGTTGTTTTCAGTGCGTCAATGACCGTATTGCCCGTGATGAAAAGGCCCTCGGTCACGCCCTCTTTGAGTAAGTTCTCGCGGTTATTTTTCGTCGGGCAGAAATAGAGGTCGGCGATGGCCGTGACGAGCTTACGGTTCATCTCCTCGGGGAACGGGGAGTATTTGTCGTAGGTGCGAAGGCCCGCCTCCACATGTCCGACGGGCACCTTGTGGTAAAAGGCCGAGAGCGCACCGGCAAACGTCGTGCTCGTGTCGCCGTGGACTAAGATCATGTCAGGCTTTAATTGCTCAATGGCGTCGTCCATACCGAGCAGACACTTGCTCGTGATGGTCGAGAGCGTCTGCCGCGGGGTCATAATATCAAGGTCGCAGTCGGCCTTGAGGTCGAAGACCTCCATCACGCTATCGAGCATTTCGCGGTGCTGCGCCGTCACGCAGCAAAGGCTCTCGATCTCGTCGCGCGAGGCAAGCTCCTTGACGAGCGGGGCCATCTTGATGGCCTCGGGCCGCGTGCCGAACACGCTCATAATGCGCAGTTTTTCCATTTATGCTTCCTCTTTTTTCTTTTCGTTGGATTCTTCTTCAGGTTCCGCAGGCACGGTTTCCGCCGGTGTGGCGGTCTCTGTGCTCTTCTCCTCTGCCGCCGCCTTTTCCGCCTGCAATGCCTTGTCGATATCGCGGCGGAAGATGACGCGCGAGGCGAGGAACGCCGCCACCGCCAGCGCCATCAGAAAGAGCATCGCCTTGATCGCGCCGCTCGACGTCAGCACCACGGCGGAAAGTCCGAGGATACTGCTGATAACGTACAGCGCCGCGACGGCCTGCTTCTGGTTGAGGCCCATGTCGATGAGGCGGTGGTGGATGTGTCCGCGGTCAGGCGCCATCGGGTTCTGCCCGTGGGCAAGGCGGCGGATGATGGCAAAGAGCGTGTCGAACATCGGCAGGCCCAGGATCAGGAACGGCACCGCGAACGACACGATGGCGTAATACTTGAAAAGGCCCTGGATCGAGATCGTCGCAAGGATGTAGCCAAGGAACGTCGAGCCCGTGTCGCCCATAAACATCTTGGCCGGATTCTTGTTGTACGGCATGAAACCGAGGCACGCACCCACAAGCGCGGCCATCACGAGCGCCACATCGCTTTCAGAGACGAGCAGCGCGATGACGAGCATCGAAATGGCGCTGATGGTCGAAACGCCGCAGGCAAGGCCGTCGAGGCCGTCGATGAGGTTGACGGCGTTCGTGATACCGACGATCCACAAGACTGTGATGGGGATGGACAGCCAGCCGAGGTCCCAATACGGGCTTTCAGCAAAGACGTTCGGGTTGGAGAGCATCTGGATCACGACGCCGTGGAACACGGCGACGAGCGCCGCGAAGATCTGCACACAGAACTTAAAATACGCGCGCAGCGGGGACATATCGTCCACTACGCCCAAAACAACGATGATGGATGCGCCCAGCAAAATGCCCTGTAACTGATGGTCGACCTTGACGAACAGCAGCATGCTCACGATAAAGCCGAGGAAGATCGCGAGGCCGCCGAGGCGCGGTACGGGCTTTTTGTGCATGCGGCGGTTGTCCTTCGGCACGTCGATCGCGCCGATCTTATAGGCAAACGACTTGACGAGCGGGCACATCAGAAAGCTGACGGCAAACGCGCACAGCAGCGCGCCGCCGACGCTCAGCAATAACTCTTTCGGAATTCCGTTCATGTTCTCCACCCTTTAATCAGCGCGCGACAAAGCCGACCTTCTTGTAGACCTTGCGCAGCGTTTTTTCTGCCACGTAAGACGCCTTCTGTGCGCCCGCGCGATACACGGACTCGAGATACGCCTTGTCGCCCAAAATGCGCGTGGCCTCCTCGCGGATGGGGCGCAGGGTTTCAACGACGGCCTCGCCCACGGCGGGCTTGAACGCGCCGTAGCCCTTACCGGCGAACTCCTGCTCGATCTCGTCAAAGCTCTTGCCCGTCACGGCGGAGTAGATGGTCATCAGGTTCGCAACGCCGGGCTTGTTCGCGGGATCATAGCGCACGCAGTTTTCCGTGTCGCTGTCGGTCACGGCGCGCTTGAACTTGCGCAGGATATCCTCGGGCTTTTCCATCAGGTAAATGGAGCCGTTGGGGTCCTTATCGGACTTCGACATCTTGGCTCCCGGGTCGCTCAGGCTCATCACGCGCGCACCGACCTTGGGAATGTACGGCTCGGGCATCTTGAAGACGTCGCCATAGATGCCGTTGAAGCGCTGGACGATGTTGCGGCAGAGCTCGACATGCTGCTTCTGATCCTCGCCCACAGGGACATAGTCGGGCTGATAGAGCAGGATATCCGCCGCCATCAGCGCAGGATAGGTGAAGAGACCGCCGTTGATGTTCTCGCTGTTCTTGGCGGACTTGTCCTTAAACTGCGTCATGCGCGAGAGCTCGCCGAACATCGTATAGCAGTTCAGGACCCAGCCGAGCTCGGCGTGCTGCGGCACGTGGGACTGGATGAACAGCGTGTTCTTCTCGGGGTCCAAGCCGCAGGCGATGTACTGCGCCAGCTGCTCGAGCGTGCGGCGGCGCAGCGCCGCAGGGTCCTGACGCACGGTGATCGAGTGCATATCGGCCATGAAGTAGTAGTTGTCAAATTCCTCGTCGCGCTCCGCCCAGTTCTTGATCGCGCCGAGGTAGGACCCGAGGGTCAGATCGCCGCTGGGCTGAATGCCGGACAGCATCACTTTCTTGCGCGCCGCATTTTCCATGTTTTCCATCGTTTTTTCTCCGATCTGTTTGTTTTTCTCATTTTATCTCGAATTGCGCCGTTTTGGCGCAGCTATCGACCCAATTTGTTATGTTACCATACCCCTTTTCAAAATACAAGCATATTCCGGTGAAAAAGAGCGTCGTGCGTTCGTTGACTTTTCGGTCAAAATATGGTGTAATAAATTATCTTTATTTTGATTCCACTTCAGGAGGTCATCTATGTCCATCGACATGAAGTATTTTGAGGAAATGGAAGCGAAGATCCCGCATGGTAAGGTGCGCACGCGCTTCGCTCCCTCCCCCACGGGCTATATGCACGTGGGCAACCTGCGCACCGCGCTCTACACCTATCTGATCGCCCGCCACGCAAACGGCACGTTCATTCTCCGCATCGAGGATACCGACCAGGGGCGTCTCGTCGAGGGCGCAACGGACGTCATCTACCGCACGATGGCGGAATGCGGCCTTTCCCACGATGAAGGCCCCGACGTCGGCGGCCCCGTCGCCCCGTATATCCAGAGCGAGCGCCGCGACACCTACGGCAGGTACGCCGAGCTTTTAGTCGAGCGCGGCCACGCCTACTACTGCTTCTGCGAAAAGGCCGAGAGCGAGGAGGACAGCGGCGAATTTGACCGCGCGGACGATCCCTGCCGCGGCCTGCCGCTCGAAGAGGCCAAGGCGCGCGTCGCCGCGGGCGAGCCCTACGTCATTCGCCAGCGTATCCCGAAGGACGGCACCACGACCTTCCACGATGCAAGCTTTGGCGACATCACGGTGGAGAATAAGACGCTCGACGATCAGGTACTCTTGAAGCGCGACGGTCTGCCGACCTACAACTTTGCCAACGTCATCGACGACCACCTCATGGGCATCACCCATGTCGTGCGCGGCAGCGAATATCTCTCCTCCGCCCCGAAGTACAACCTCCTCTACGAGGGCTTCGGCTGGGAGGTGCCGACCTACGTGCACTGCTCCCCCGTCATGCGCGACGCGCAGCATAAGATGAGTAAACGCAACGGCGACCCGAGCTATGAAGACCTCAAGGCGCAGGGCTACCTGACGCCCGCCATCCTCAACTATGTGGCGCTGCTCGGCTGGTCGCCGCGCGGCGAGCAGAGCGAGCAGGAGTTCTTCACGCTCGACGAGCTGGTGGGGGCGTTCGACATCGGCGGCATCTCCAAGTCCCCTGCCATTTTCGATATCGAAAAGCTGACGTATTTCAACGCGAATTATCTGCGCAATCTCCCGCCCGAGGAATTCTGTAAAGTTGCCGAGCCTTACATCCGTCAGGCCGTCAAGAACGAAGCGTACTCCGTCGGTGAGATCGCAGCACTCTTACAGGCCCGCTGCGAAAAGCTCACCGATATTCCCGAAAAGGTCGACTTCTTCGATGCTCTTCCCGAGTACGGCGTTGAGTTCTACACGAACAAGAAGTCCAAGACCAACAGCGAGGTCTCGCTCGACATGCTCAATAAGGTCCTGCCCAAGCTCGAGAGCCTTCCCGAGTGGACGAATGATGCCATCCATGACATGCTCGTCTCATTTGCCGAGGAGCTCGGCGTGAAGAACGCGACGCTCATGTGGCCGCTGCGCATCGCCGTTGCGGGCAAGCTCGTCACGCCCGGCGGCGCTGTCGAAATTTGCCATATCCTCGGCCGTGAGGAGACGATCAAGCGCGTCAAGGCCGGTATCGCCAAGCTGGCATGATCTTCGAACTCTGCCCTACGCTCTCGCGCGATCTCATCAAGCGGGAATTTTTGAACACCGCCGCCGCGTTCGGCGTGCTGGTGCTTCTTGGCTTCGCCGCCGGAATGATCTTCCCCGACATGGCGCAGCAGACGCTTCAAAACTTCGCCGCGCAGGTCGAGCAGCTGGGACTTACCGACGATGTTCCCCAGTCGCAGATGATGGCGACGCTGTTTTTCAACAACATCACGGCGTCCCTCCTCTCGATGCTCTACGGGCTCATCCCGTTCCTGCCGCTCAGTGCGCTCGCGCTCGGCACGAATGCGCTGATGCTCGGCGCGTTCGCCGCCATCTATCAGCAGCAGGGCATCGGTCTCGGTGTGTATGTTCTCGGCGTTTTGCCCCACGGCATTTTTGAGCTGTCCGCGCTGATCTTATCCTGCGCGCTGGGCCTTCTCATCTGCCGCACGGGGACGGAACGGATCCTCAAAAAGAGCGATACGCCCTTTTTCCGCCGTGTGCTGGACTGCATCCGCGTCTTTTTGACATTCTCTGTGCCGCTGCTGCTGGTGGCCGCGCTCATCGAGACGTACGTCACGCCTGCACTTTTGAACCTTGTGCTGTAAACGGCAAGGTTGACTTTCGTTCCACACAACTATATAATGGACCCGTCAAGATTTTGTAGAATTTTCATCTGCTGTTTCTTCAGGGATTGAGGAAAAGCACCGCTCCTGCGGCGCTTTTCCTTTTTCGTCAAAAAATGAGAGATTCGTCCCGCTGCGGGACAGAGAAAGAGAGGTGCGCATGGCGCAGACAGTTCCGGCAAGGCAGACCGTGCAGAACATGACGGAGGGCAGCCCCGTCTCGCTGATTTTGCGCTTTGCGCTGCCGATCTTCATCAGTCAGGTCTTCCAGCAGCTATACAGCACGGCGGACGCGTTCATTGTGGGCAAATACCTCGGCACGAACGCCTTTGCCGCTGTCAGCTCGTCCGGCACGCTCATCATGCTGCTCACAAGCCTCTTTATCGGCACAGCCATGGGCGCGGGCGTCGCGATCTCAAAGTACTTCGGCGCGGGCGACTATGAAAACGTCTCGCGCGCCGTCCACACGAACCTGGCGTTCGGTATCGTGTCGGGCACACTGCTGACGCTCATCGGCGTATTCCTCACGCCGACGTTTTTGGTCTGGATGAACACCGACGCGCAGGTCATGCCGCAGGCGGTCGAATACTTCCGCTACTACTTCCTCGGCGTGCTGGCAACGGTGCTCTACAACATGTGCACGAGCATTCTTAACGCCCTCGGCGACAGCCGGAGGCCCCTGCACTATCTGATCATTTCGTCGCTCGTCAACATCGCGCTCGACCTGCTGTTCATTGGCGCGTTCCGCTGGGGCGTCTGGTCCGCCGCGGTGGCGACTGTCCTCTCCCAGGGGACGAGCTGCGTGCTCTGCCTCATCCACCTGCTCAAAAAGGGCGAGGTCTACACCGTCACGCCGCGCAACATCCGCTTCCACACCGGCATGCTCGGCGAGATCGTGCGATACGGTCTCCCCTCCGGCATCCAGAACTGCGTCATTGGCCTTGCCAATGTCATCGTCCAGTCTCAGATCAACTCGTTCGGCATGCTCGCGATGGCGGCCTACGGCGCGCACTGCAAGATCGAAGGCTTCGCCTTTCTGCCCATCACGAGCTTCACGATGGCCTGCACCACGTTCGTGGGTCAGAACCTCGGCGCCAAGCAGTATGACCGCGCCAAGCGCGGCGCGCGGTTCTGTATCATCATCGCCGTCGTGATGGCCGAGCTCATCGGCCTGTGCTATTACATCTGGGCAAGTCAGCTCATTTCCCTTTTCGACAGCACCCCCGGCGTTGTCGCCCTCGGCGTGCAACAGGCGCGCACGGTGGCACTGTTCTACTGCCTGCTGGCGTTTTCGCACTCTATCGCGGCGGTCTGCCGCGGCGCGGGCCGCGCGGTCGTGCCGATGATGATCATGCTCTCCGTCTGGTGCGTCATCCGCATCATCTACATCATGCTCGTCGTCCACTTCATCGGCGAGATCGGCTACATCTACTGGGCGTATCCCCTCACCTGGGCGATCAGCTCCACCATCTATCTCATTTATTACCTGCGCTCTGACTGGGTGCACGGATTTGAAAGGTGACTCTATGTCTTCTCCTGCGTTCCGCTTCCGCCTCGCCACGCTTGACGACGCTCCCGCGCTTCTGAGCATCTATGCGCCGTACGTCGAAAAGGCGGCCATCTCGTTTGAATACGACGTACCGTCGCTCGACGAATTCCGCCGCCGCATCGCGGATATCTCGCGCAAATACCCTTATCTCGTCGCGGAGGATGAAAATGGCCAGTTCCTCGGCTACGCCTATACGCACACGTTCATCGCGCGTAAGGCCTACGACCACTGTGCGGAGTCGACGATCTATCTCGCCCCCGACGCGCGCAAGCACGGTCTCGGCAAGCGCTTCTACCGCGCGATTGAGGAGCTGTCGCTCGCGCAGAACATCTACAATCTCTATGCCTGCATCGGCGAGCCGCAGGGGGCGGACGACGAATATTTAACGGACAACAGCATCCGCTTCCATGAGCACATGGGCTTCCGCCGCATCGGCGTGTTCACGCGCAGCGGCTACAAGTTCGGCCGCTGGTACAACATGTCCTGGACGGAAAAACTGCTCATGGAGCATCCCGAGCATCCCGAACCGGTCATCCCCTTCCCGCAGCTCGACAAGGCGCTTGTCGCCGACATCCTTCGCCGCGCCGCGGAATAAAAAACCGAAATTTTACAAAAAATCATGCACACCCTATTGACATTGCCGATGGGGTGTGCTATATTTTCGCTCAAGTTAATACCGCAAACCGTTGAAGCGGAGATAACGGCAGTGATGCCTTCACAGAGAGCCTGCGATGCTGAAAATCAGGCAAGATACACATTGTCAAATGGACCGCTGAGGGTGCAGCGAAATGCGTTTGATGCGCAGAGTATCCTGCAACGTGTTGGCATACGTCAGTTGCCGGGAGATATGATGGTATCTCCGCCAAGCGCACGGGTAACCGTGAATTCAAGGTGGCACCGCGGATCGTTCGTTTCTCTTGTATCGCATTCGTCCTTGACAGACTGTACCGTTCTGTCGGGGGCGCTTTTGTTTGCGCAATAAGCTCCTTTGGCAGAACGTCAAAGGAGCTTTTCTTTTTCAGGAGGTCACTCATGCATATCCTGCCACCGCTCGAAACCGTCAAAGACATCGCCGCGACGCAGCAGTACGACGTGCTCCCGCTGAGCTGCGAAATTCTTTCCGACTTCATCACCCCCATCGAAGCGATGCGCATCCTCAAGAACGTGTCCACCCACTGTTACATGCTCGAATCCGCGCAGGCGGACGACCGCTGGGGCCGCTACACGTTTTTGGGCTTCGACCCAAAGCTCGAGATCACGTGCATTGACGGCAAAATGAAGGCTGGCGGCCTCACCGTCCGCACGGACGATCCGTCCCAATACCTGCGTGAGCTGCTATCAAGCTACAGAAGCCCCCGCTTCGACTACCTCCCCTCCTTCACCGGCGGGCTCGTGGGGTATTTTTCTTACGATTATCTCAAATACAGCGAGCCGAGCGTCCGCTGCGGCGAGCAGGACGAGGACAGCTTCAAGGATGTCGATTTGATGCTCTTTGACAAGGTCATCGCCTTCGATCATGTACGGCAGAAGATCGCGCTCATCGTCAACATGGCGCTCAGCGACGTCGAGGTCGGCTACAACAAGGCAAAGCTTGAGCTTGAGCAGCTCGTCTCGCTCCTCAAAACCGGCGAAAAGAAGCAGGAAGCGCCGGGGCGGCTCCTCGGCGAAGTCACGCCGCTCTTCTCCAAAGAGCAGTTCTGCGCGATGGTCGAAACCGCCAAGCACCACATCCGCGAGGGCGATATCTTTCAGATCGTACTCTCGAACCGCCTGAGCGCACCGTTCGAGGGGAGCCTGCTTGACACCTACCGCGTGCTGCGCACCATCAATCCCTCGCCGTACATGTTCTACTTTTCCGGCACCGACGTTGAGGTCGCGGGCGCGTCGCCCGAAACGCTCGTCAAGCTCAAAGACGGCGTGCTGCACACCTTCCCCCTCGCTGGGACCCGTCCGCGCGGCAAAACGGACGAGGAGGACAAGGCTCTTGAAGAGAGCCTGCTGCACGACGAAAAGGAGCTTGCCGAGCACAACATGCTTGTCGACCTCGGGCGCAACGACCTCGGCAAGGTCAGCAAATTCGGCACGGTGCAGGTCGAAAAGCTGCACTCCATCGAGCGCTACTCCCACGTATTTAGATTTGTTCCTGCACCTCCAACAGGCAAGTTTGACCATATCTATACCGACAAAGAACTATACAAAGACTTCAATCTTCCTCAAAAGTACATAGATGTGATAGAAGCAGTCGTCAAGGAACGCAAATAGAAATGACTATCTGTCATATTACAAAAGCTTTCGTATCTTTTCTTTTACTATTGGCATAATTCGCTAAACATGGTATACTCCTAACAGGTGACAAGCCTAAATCGGCTAATATATCACCAATGAGGAGATACAGTCATGAAAAAGACGGGCATTATTGTCTTGTCATTGTTTATGGTACTCCTATCTGGTTGTGGGAGCACCGCACAAGAGACACCTAAAAATGATACACCATCTACCGTTTCAGACTATGATATCACCGTTACTATGGTAGAGGGAACGGACACTTATGATATTGACGGAAAGTACACTGGAGAAGTTGTCAATGGCAAGCCACAAGGTGTCGGAACATTCAAAGCAGATGGAGAAAACGGGTCTACATATATGTATGAAGGTAATTTCTCTGATGGAGCCTATAACGGCTATGGAGTGACAACCATCATAAATGATGGCGAAACATTGGAGATGTCAGGAACATACACAAATGGAGAGTTTACACCGACTACAGGTGAGTCTTTCAACTACATTGGTCAGTTAGACCTATTCGGTAAATTTGCAGTTCCAGATGCAGTGATTGAGTATATTGACGCAAATGAAAATCTATTCCCTACTGCAACGAATGAAGCGGTACAGTCCTCTGACATACAAGATTTCTCAAGTAAACAGTTCAATAAGACACGCAGACAAGATCAGATTGGCTTAGTAAAGTTAGACCTTTACGCTGTGCAGGTATTTGAGGATGACTACTTGGGAGGTAAGCTAACATACCTTTTGGCCGCTGATGACGATAACAACTATTATGCTCTGTACTATTTGGACAGCACAGAGGTTTACAATGAAGATACATTTACAGCCTACGCCATTCCATGCTCAACATCTTCGTTTGATAACATAAGCGGTGGGACTACCAACGTCATCGTCTTAGCTGCTTGCTATATCGAGTAATAACTTTGAAGAGGCTCTCTCCGATAAGGAGAGAGCCTCTTATTATGTCCCCTAATGAATAAATCTACATTAGAATTGGCTAACCAAGCAGTAGCAACAATTAACCTAAATGGGAGAATGAATAAATCTACATCGAGGTCAGTCAATTATGCCTTAGCCACAAATAACTTAAATGGGAGTCGCCAAAAAGAGCAAGCGCTATGTGTCCCCCGAGCAGACAGCAGCACTCAAATCGCTGCTCGCCCCCGGCATTCTGGCCGCTGGGGTGTTCGTCAACGAACCGGTCGAGGCCGTGGCAGAGCTCTTAGACCGCGGCGTCATCGATGTCGCGCAGCTCCACGGCAGCGAGGATGACGACTACATCGCGCGCCTGCGCGCGCTGACGGGCAAGCCCATCTTCCGCGCGTTCAAGGTGAAAAGCGAAGCCGACCTCCCCGCCATCGAAAACTGCGCCGCCGACCTCGTGCTGCTCGACTCCGGCGCGGGCACGGGCAAGACATTCGACTGGAGCCTCGTCCAGAGCGTGCAGCGGCCCTATTTCCTCGCCGGCGGGCTCGACCCCGACAACGTCGCGGACGCCATCGCCGCGCTGCACCCCTACGGCGTGGACGTGAGCTCCGGCATCGAGACGGACGGCGTCAAAGACGAAAGCAAAATGGCAGCGTTCGTTGCCGCCGCGCGCAAGGAGGGCTAAGGCATGTCGAATCCGAACGGGCGCTTTGGCGTGCACGGCGGACAGTACGTCCCCGAAACGCTGATGAACGCCATCATCGAGCTTGAAGAGGCCTACAACCACTACAAGGCCGACCCCGATTTTCAACATGAGCTGACGCAGCTTTTGAACGACTACGCGGGCCGTCCCTCGCGTCTTTACTACGCGGAGAAGATGACAAAGGACCTCGGCGGCGCGAAGATCTACTTAAAGCGCGAGGACCTGAACCACACCGGCGCGCACAAGATCAACAACGTGCTCGGTCAGGCGCTGCTCGCGAAAAAGATGGGCAAAACGCGTCTGATCGCCGAGACCGGCGCGGGCCAGCACGGCGTGGCGACCGCCACCGCCGCGGCGCTGATGGGCATGGAGTGCGTCGTTTTCATGGGCAAGGAGGACACCATCCGCCAAGCGCTGAATGTCTACCGCATGCGCCTTCTCGGCGCGACGGTCGTGCCCGTCAACTCTGGTACCGCCACGCTCAAGGACGCCGTGTCCGAAGCCATGCGCGAGTGGACGACGCGCATCAGCGACACGCACTACTGTCTCGGCTCTGTCATGGGGCCACACCCCTTCCCCACCATCGTACGCGATTTCCAGTCCGTCATCTCAAGCGAGATCAAGCAGCAGATGCTCGAAAAGGAAGGACGTCTGCCCGATGCCGTGGTCGCGTGCGTCGGCGGCGGCTCGAACGCCATCGGCAGCTTTTACCATTTCATCGACGATCCTGCTGTGCGCCTCATCGGTGTTGAGGCCGCGGGCCGCGGCATCGACACGCTTGAGACCGCCGCGACCATCTCGACCGGCAGGCTCGGCATATTCCACGGCATGAAGTCCTACTTCTGCCAGGACGAGTACGGTCAGATCGCGCCGGTGTATTCCATCTCCGCCGGTCTCGACTACCCCGGCGTCGGCCCTGAGCATGCGTACCTGCACGACATCGGCCGCGCAGAGTATGTTGCCATCACCGATGAGGAGACCGTGCAGGCGTTCGAATACCTCGCCCGCACGGAGGGCATCATTCCCGCCATCGAATCGGCCCACGCCGTCGCCTACGCGCGAAAGCTCGCACCCACGATGGGGAGCGATCAGCTTCTTGTCGTCACGATCTCCGGCCGCGGCGACAAGGATTGCGCCGCCATCGCCCGCTACAGAGGGGAGGATCTTCATGAGTGATCTTGCAAGAGCATTTGACCACGGCAAGGCGTTCATCGCCTTTCTGACCTGCGGCGACCCCGATCTTGAAACGACCGCGGCTGCCGTCCGCGCTGCCGCGCAAAACGGCGCCGACCTCATCGAGCTCGGCATTCCCTTCTCCGACCCCACGGCGGAGGGGCTCGTCATTCAGGCCGCTAACCTGCGCGCCCTGCAAAGCGGCGTAACGACCGACAAGATTTTCGATCTCGTGCGCGAGCTGCGGCGCGGCGTGACGATCCCCATGGTTTTTATGACGTATGCGAATGTCGTCTTTTCCTACGGCACAGAGCGCTTTTTGTCCAACTGCCGCGATGTTGGCATCGACGGGCTCATCCTGCCGGACGTGCCGTATGAGGAAAAGGAAGAATTTCTCCCCGCGTGCCGCAAGTACGGCGTCGACTTCGTCTCCCTCATCGCGCCGACGTCGGAGAACCGCATCGCGATGATCGCGCGCGAGGCCGAGGGCTTCCTCTATATCGTCTCGTCGCTCGGTGTCACGGGCGAGCGCAGCGAGATCAAGACTGACCTCGCCTCCATCGTCTCCCTCGTGCGGGAAAACACAGATATTCCCTGCGCCATCGGCTTTGGCATCTCCACGCCCGAGCAGGCGAAGAAGATGGCCGACCTCTCCGACGGCGCGATCGTCGGCTCCGCCATCGTCAAGCTCCTTGCCCAGTACGGCAAGGACGCGCCCGAGCACATCGGTGCGTATGTAAAAGAAATGAAAGACGCGCTGCGGTGAAAACAGGAAAAAGGGACCTCTGCTTTGATGCAGAGGCTCCTTTTTTACATAAATATGCTTTATCGTCCCGTCATTCGACGGAGAATGTCTCTCCGAAGGCGGAAACGCTGCTCACCGTTTCCGGGTCAAGAATTTCATCCATTTGGAAACAGTAGCGCCCGCGCTTATCGAGATAAATAAGGGTCAAAGAATCGCAGAAACGAAAAAATCCTTGAAAGCACAATGCTTTCAAGGATCAATCATGGTGCGCGAGGTGGGACTTGAATTGGCGACGGTTTGTAAATTACTGTAAATAGCGATAAAGAAAACCTTGTATTTTCAAGGCTTTTCTGGTTTCAGTGTAAAATGCTGTAAACCGTTGTAAAAGCTGTAAGGGGAAAAAATAGGGGAAAAAATAGGGAAAAAATCAGCGTTGCTTTTTGTCGTTTTTCATGTTAAGGTGTCTGTGGCGCTACCAGTCAACGGCGGCGGTTAGCCCCTCTTAAAGGGGGCAGCTTCTTGTCCCCTGATCTCTTGAAAGGGGGGCTGCTCATGAGTACATCCGAAGTCTTGCAACTTTGTCTTGTCATCATTGGTATTTGCGGCCTGTTCATTCAGGCAAAAAAGAAGCAACCGCCCAGCCTCCAAGCAAGCGGTTACTCTTCGTAACAGTTTGAGGGGCTAACCGTCTGCCGGTAGCGCCTCTTTCTATTTTTTATTATAGCAAGTTATTTTGTGGTGTCAAGTGCCGCTCTGCCTCACTCGTCTTTGCTCTTGTCCGCGCTCTCGTCCTTGTGCAGGACGTTCTGGCGATACAGGCTCTCCGGGGCCGAGTGCACCGAGCCGTCCGGGTCCACGATCGTCACCCACGTTTCCTTCCCGTACTCCTCCGTAAACGCCTTCGCTGCAGCTCTCATTTTCTCCCGATCTTCCCTGCGTTCCTGCTCTGTCATCTCCGACGGTTTCTTCCACGCCATGCTTCGTGCTCCTCTCCATAGTCTGAATGATCCCGCTTTTCTCACGATCTTTTTGGTGGCCTCCGGAAATCTTCTCGGCGTTGCAGTACTTCTTCGCCACCGCCCACTCGGCTCGCATCCATTCCTTGACGCCGCTCGGCGGCATCCGGTGCAGCGGTGCGGGGAAGAACTCCTTCACCGCCTCCATGGCTGTTTCGCCCGAGCAGAGGGTGAGACGGTATCGCTTCTCGTATGTGCGGGACGCTTTGGTGAGGACGATCGCCGTCTTGCGGCGCATCCCGACCGAGCCAGTGTGCCACCGCTTCAGCCGCCGGGCATACTTTCGGGCCTGCCGTTCGCAGCCGGGGTAGAGCGCGTCGCGGTCCTTGAACTCAAAGACAGCGACGGTGTCCTTGCTGAGCAGCACCACGTCCGCCCGGACACCGGGGTTCTCCTCTGCTGCGCAGTCACCGGGGCGGCGCAGCGGGAGAACATACTCAAAGATGATCTGGAGCTTGCCGTACTCCTCGGGGAGCTGCCGGAAGGCCGCCGCCATAACGGCGTAGCAGTTCTTCCACGCCCGCTCCTGTTCGGGCCGCAGCCCAGACGCCGACACACGCTTGAAGCGCGTGGACATTGCTTGCAGCCATTCCTGCTCGCCGAGAGCAAGAAACTTCTCAACCGTGCTGTGGTAGCAGCACTTTCCGATGTAGTTCATGTGTGCCTCCTCGGTTTTGTTTTGTGAGGCTCATTATATGAACTTCGGGCAGCTTGTCAAACTTTCGTTCTTTCTTATATATTCTTTCTTCCTTTGTAGTTTCTTTCCTTTTCGCCACTGCGCCGCACCGCTAAAAACCTATGAGCCACGGATACTCACCGTACCGTAGCGGATCATCGTCCGCAGCGGGCGAATCTTTCGTAAGGTATATCGCAGCAAGCACGCCGCCTACGGCGATAAGGGCGGACAGCAGAACGGCGAGCTTAAAATTGCGCATTTTTCTAAAGATCACGAACATACAGAAGTAAAATATCGGGCTACCGTAAGCGGCGAAAAATAAGGCACCGAAGAAAATCATTCCGGCGTATACCATTACGCCCAAAAGAAGGTTTTTCGCAAAGGCGGCGAGGAGCAGGACGACGATGAGTACAGCGGCGAGTACGACGGCGATGATCCGCGTGCGCTTCTGCTTTGCCTCGTCGCGCTTTTCAGTACTTTGCGTGACCACCTTGATCTCATCCACGTTGTCCGCGATCCACTTGGCCGCGCGCTCGCGTTCCTCCCGCATTGCCTTCTCGTGTGCCGCCTGCTCTTCTTTTTCACGCGCCAGCGGTTTTCCTTTTTCACGATTCGCCCACGCCTGCTGTTCCCGGGCGGCAGCAAGATACTTTTCCAATGTGCTCGCGGATGCGGGAGGTGTCTCCGACTCTGCCGGGGCATCGTTAGAGCAGATCGCGGGGTCAAACCGGCCAAGCCACGCGTGAAAATTACCGACATGCTCAATGACCCATTCACCCGCGGGCTGGCAGAGCTTCCGATTGAACAGTATAAAGACAAGGAAACCAACCAGTACCTCCCCGCCGCGCGACCGTAGTTGGTGCGCAATCACTACGCCCACAACCATGGGCCACGCATACGCGGCGAGAGTAAGGGGAAGTGATGCAAGCAGCGTAATGAACTTTACCGTTTCAAGCGCCCAATGGACCGCCCGCTCGCGCGCGGTCATCTCGTTGCGCATTTTCGTGCGCTTCATATTCCTCGCCCCTCTCATTTTGGATAGCTCCCGAGGACGCGGCCAAAGGTATATAATTAGCTGCCCTGCCCTATCCTTTTACAAAACTTCAACAGCTTATTGACTCTACACTGTATGCTCCACAGCGCAGAACAACGTACCTGTCAATACGTTTTTAACGCTTTTGATTTTTGAAAATTTCTCGCCCCTATATTATATAGGGTACCCTTCCCTCGTGGCCGGGGGATAGGGGCGGGGGCGGGTCTATAAGCTCATATTGGTATGCACCGCACCTTGCGGGTACTAACAACCCCACCCGCCACGGGGCAGCTGCTACGCGCAACACGGCAGGCAAACGCCCGCGCCGCTGCTCGCCCATGCAGTTCCAACAAACGCCGTTGGACTATCATATCACGTAAAACCGTATGCCGCAGGATCACTCCTGCGGTTTTTCTGCGCCTATTCTGCATCGCGCTTCATCTGTTCGGAGATCGCACGCACAATGAATCCGTTAACAGATTCGCCGCGCTCCTCAGCGTGATGCTTGATCTTTTCTTTTTCTCCCTTGAAGACTCGCAGCATAATGCTATCGTAAGTCTTCGCGTTGTACTTGCCTTTAACTGCGCTCGATGTACGCCCCATTTTCACCATCTCCTATCTTAATTTTTTTTATAAGTATATCACGATTCGCGTACTGATTGCAGTATGCAATTTGCACAAAAGCATACTGCAATCATTATGCAGCCCGTCCCATTGACATACTGCTATCAGTATGCTATGCTTAAGTCAGTTAAAGGGAGCGCCGAGCCGCAGACAGCACGGGCGGCGAACCGGAGACCGGTACACGGGTGAACGGCAGCGAGCGACAGTAAAAGTCCCGATCTTCTCCGGCGGCGCACACCACGAACAAATTATATGGAGGTATACAGCATGAGCAACATTGAAATTCAAAGCAAGGTCAACGACCTGCGCGAGCTCCGCCGCATGGCGGACGAGCTGCAAAGCGAGATCGACGCGATCACAGACGCCATCAAGGGACACATGGACGCGGCCGGCGCGGACGAGCTCACCGGCGCGGACTACAAGATTACATGGAAGGCCGTCACTTCCTCCCGCATTGATACCGCCGCGCTGAAAAAGGCCCTCCCTGATGTGGTGGAGCGGTTCAGCAAGACCACCACGGCGCGCCGTTTCGTACTCGCATGAAAACGGCCCCTTGCATCAACGCCGACCAAAGCCAGATGCAAGAGGCCACAACAGCACCGCACAGGGGCGGGCAAATACAGTTTACCACAGCCCGCCCCTTACCGTCAACAGGAAGGAGCGCTTCATGAATAACGTTTATCAGATCGTCACAGACCGCATCATTGCAGAGCTGGAAAAGGGCGTCATTCCATGGAGAAAACCGTGGACGGGCATTCGCTCCGGCGCGTACAGCCACAGCACCGGAAGGCCGTACAGCCTGCTCAATCAAATACTCCTCGGCAAGCCCGGCGAGTACATCACCTTTTCACAGATCAAGGCCGAAGGCGGCACGATCCGCAAGGGTGAGAAAGCGTCCGTGGTCGTATTCTGGAAGATGCAGAAGGCAAAAGAAACCGACCCCGACACAGGCGAAGAGCACGAAAAGCTGTACCCCATCCTCCGCTACTTCAACGTGTTCCACATCGACCAGTGCGAGGGAATCACACCGAAGTACAAGCCCGAAGAACTCCCGACGGCAGATCCCATCGAAGCCGCCGAGGAGGTCGGCGCTGACTACATCGCCCGCGAGGGTGTGAAGCTGGAACACATCGCAGGAGATCGCGCCTGTTATTCTCCCAACGCCGACCGCGTGACTATGCCGCTGCGTGAGCAGTTTACAGAGCCCGCCGAGTATTACAGTACACTCTTTCACGAACTCGGTCACAGCACGGGCCACGCCTCACGGCTCAACCGCCTTACTTCGTCAGCCAACGCCGCCTTCGGCTCGGATGACTACGGCAGAGAAGAACTTGTTGCAGAGCTCACGGCTGCTTGTGTCCTGAATACCTGCGGCATTGAAACGCCGCGATCATTCAGGAACAGCGCGAGCTATATTGACAACTGGCTCAGAGCTATCCGCGGAGATAATCGCCTGATTATCAGCGCGGCAGGCAAAGCGGAAAAAGCGGTCTCCCTCATCATGGGAGACCGCCCGCAGGAGGCGTATGTATGACCTCACTGCACTATTTTCTTACGATTCTTGGCGCTATCTACCTCGGCAAGATTCTTTACCGCTTCATCGAAATCATTGACCACATCTAAAAGGAGCTGCACACATGTTCACCTACGAGGAATTCAAGTCCCGCACCAACTGGAAAATGAGCTACGCCGAGTACGTCGCCTGCTGCTGCGAACGCTGCCGCCGCGAGGGCTGCCCGCACCGTGACGCCTTCCGGCGCGTTCCGTTCGTAGATGGCGGCCTCGCCCTCTGCCCGAACCTGAAGGAGGCGCGCAGATGAAATACTACGCCAGCTACAAGCCCGAGACGGGCAAAACCCACATCATCGCCTACGACGAGGCAAAGCGCGGCGCGCCGCGGATCGTCAACGACCACACGACGTTCCTCTACCATAACTCGATCATCGTCAGCCGTGTCTATAACACGGTCGCCGACGCGCTGCTCGGCAGCCTCGGCAAGTACAGCAACCGCCCCGTCATTCTGCCGGATGGCCGCCAGACGACGCCGAACCGGTTCTTTGGAACTGCCCGCCCCGAGGACGTGTTCGTCCCGTGGTCCGATGTGAAGTGCGAGCGCTGGCCCGGCGATCCCATCAACCAGAACTGAAAGGAGGTAGAAGCATGACAAGAAATGAGCAAAATGCGTTGAGTGTGCTGGAGGAAGTGTCACGCGATCTCACCGATGCCTGTCACAGCTTGTGCGCCCTGTGCGGGCTGCTTGACCGTTTGGAAGCGACTTTCAGCTTCACCCTCACCGCCGCGCGTGAAGAAGCCGGTTCACACAGTGAAATAGAGGGCTCTTACTGGTGGATGCAGAACCATTATGACGAAGTCGGTACTGCTGTCCTCGCGGCAAATGTGCTGTCCGGATATCTCGTGCGTCAGTTAGATGGCATAGGCGGAAAAGCGTTACCCGTGATTGAAAGCATAAAGCGTGAGAAAAGCCGCGCATCAAAAATAGGCCCGCTTGGCGCGCAAGGTACACATCCCGCCTGACGATGGCTCGCCGGTCACGAGCCGAAACGCCCTCACGCAGGGCGTCGCGGGAAACCGCAAGAGCTCTTATTTCAGGGCAAAGGAGGTGATCGTCGCATGAGTAACAGCCACAGTGAACGCAAAGCATACACCTACCAAGTGCTTGCAGAACACTGGGATTGCAGCGTAGACCTAATCTACAAAATGGTACGCCGCGGGGAGATCAAGACTTTTCGCATTGGCCGCGCAACGCGCATCAGCGCGTTAGAGGTCGATCGTATCGAAACGCAGGACCACCACAAATAAAGTACCCAACCATCTTAGCATAATAGGCTGCGCTATCGGCCATACGGGCAGGAGATCATGTATCGTGACAACTGTTGACCTCAATCTTATTCGCTCTATACTATTTGAGTTCTTGGCTCACGGCTTATGCAGCAAGGACATAGAAGATATACTCGCAGAAATGGGGTGCGCAAAAATCTCACAAGTCCCGACGGAAAAATATAGTGTTTTGCTTCGGGCGGCATGGGCTCGCGTTCCGGGGACAGAATTGAAATAATTGAGGCGGGGACGCGGCGTTAAACCGCGTCCTCTCTGTTTCTTTCCCATCTTTTCCGCAGGCCGTCCCGTCGGATAACAGCTCGTTCCACGGAAGAGCCGGACGCCTCAAAAGACCGGTATCCCGTACCTCCGTAAAAGTCTGTCCGCTCATCAAGAAACTGCAACAGTTCTCTGGTAAATCGGCTGCGCCGAAGATCGTCTATCCCCCGTCGCACAGCCGCGCCGACGTTTTGTACACTAACGTCGCGCCCTGCTGCGATCTCCGTATTCGTCTTACCTCTCCAGTACAGCGCCCGAAGAATATCGGCGTGCTTCGGTGTGAGACCATCAATCGCCCTATCAAGAACACCATGCAACTGCTCTGTATATATCTGCTGCTCCACCTCGCCATATTGGTCGCACGGATCTGCGATCATGTCGAGATAGGTTTCTTCGCTATCCTCCCCGGCGGCGATCAACGTGTCAAGGCTATTGCAGTCATTCAAAGGGTCGCTCTTTGAGGTACGATAACCTCCGGCGTCTGCAAATGCTTGACGAAGAGCAAAGGAAAGGTAATGCAGAAAGGGACCGCGCTCGGGATCGTATGCTTTCACAGCCTGCATCATAGCTATGTAGCCCTGCTGCGTCAGGTCCTCGGTCGTCACACCGCCGCCCCCACCCGATAGAATAATTGCACGGCGCGCCATTAGCTGAACAAAGCTGCAAACCTGCTCCCATAGCTGAAGCTGCAAGTCGTCGCGCCCCTGCGCTACTGCTACGGCGAGTTCCTCATTCGTCATAGTAGAGTCCCCTTCTGTCAGCCGTTCGGCCTCTCGTGTGCAGGCAACGTACCGCCGTCGTTCTCATCGTCAACGCCGTCAGCAAGACGCTCAAGTTCTTCATCAGAGTAGCCCGACAGGTCAAGAGACTTTACAGGTTTTGAACCCACTGAGAAATTATAGTTCTCTGTGGGTTTTTCACCCAGCGTGTCACGAACAAAGCGCGCCGCCTCAACATCACCACGCGCCGCACGGTTGATCATTGCAAACGGAATCGCGTTTTCATTCGTCGGTTCAATGCCGGCCGCGGCAAGCATCCCGCGCAGAGTTTCATCTGACACGTCGCAGGTCATAATGTTATTCATAACCTCTCGCATTGCCTTACGACGCCGACGGGAGATCACTGAGGCTGCGGCTCCCTTCTGCCCGATCTCCCGCGCCTTCTCCGAGGTTAAACCGCCTTTCTGATTTTGAATCAGATTTGCCGTGCCGTCATACCTTGCCATTCAATCCTTCCTTTCTTTTCTGTGTAGCAGCGGGGTAGCAGTATGGTAGCAGTAAAAAGAAACGCTGCTACCCGCCTCTCCCCTTTGCTGACAATGGTTTCAAGGCTGTTGGTAGCAGATGTAGCAGCTTTCCGCAGTTCCTACTATATAAGTGTATTCTCTTCTTTTTTCTTTCCATATTCTCTTTCTTCTTTTTATTTTATCTTCTTCATGCAAGAATATAGAAATACTGCTACATCTGCTACCAGTAGCCCGCAAAGCCTTGCTATTGAAGGCTTTTTCAGGGTAGCAGCAGGAAAAAATGCTGCTACCCTGCTGCTACCAACTGCTACCTCTTTTAACGTATCTTTCGTCGAAGGCAGCGGCGCGTAGAGAGGATAGCTCCAGCCGCGCACCGCCGCCCTTTTTTACATGTATCACATAATGAGGCGGCAAAAGCCGCCTCATGCTGTTTCTGTGGTTTCCATATCCACAAAGCAATCGTAGTCGTCTGCGTACTCAGTCTTTGCCTCACGCCGAAGGGTAATACCTCTGTAGTAGCTCTGTCCCTTTTGGCGGACAATGAGATCGTCCGTACTAAGCTTCAGATGCATAGCCAAAGCCTTCCGAAAGTCAGTTTGTGACTTTGCATAGCCGTTACGGGTGTTTTGGCGACACCACGCCTGATAAACCCTGTAAACCCTCCCGGTAGTGCAGAATGGGTTGAGCTTCTCCCCCGGCATCGTATGCCGCATACACTCATCAAAGAAACTGAGCGCAGAGTCATTCTCCACTTGATACCGCTGGCGCTCGGTCAAGACTGATTCGGGTATGTCATAACGGTATCCATTGCGGATTACACGCTTTAGGGCCTGCACAGCCTGATAGACGATGCCCCCCCTCTCTGCGTACATCCTGTCAACAAGGAGCGCGTCGCGTTCCTCCTCCGGGACAACATTTGAGCAGCGAACGGGTACGATTCTCTCGTACACCCACGGGCCGTTGTCTCCGCCGAAGCAAGGCAATTCGTTGGCACAGAACCACAAAACACCTTGGTAGGTGTAAGAAAAGGCAGGTTGCCCCTTAAACTCAACCATTATCGGGTCGCCCGCAGAAACCGTCTTAAACACGCGCAGCTCACGCACCGTTGCATAGCGCATGTCCGGCGAGCCAACCAATCTTTTACCGTAGAGATTGCTCGTACCGAACCGCGCCTCAAGATCGGCAAGGTCTGCGCTTGAGCAGAGCCGATCGCCGAGAAGTCGCGTCAACAGGATGCGAAGCTGTGACTTGCCTGTGTTGCCGGATTCGAAGAGAAACAGGGCCTTTTTCATTTTGCATCCGGGGACGTTTGAAAGGGCTACACCCATGAACTCCAACAGCAGCTGTTTCACTCCGTCGTTGCCGCTTGTCAATGTGTGCATATAGGCATCGAACACAGGAGTCTCCGGTTCCTTGTCGATCCAATTACATGGAACCTGAATTGTCGAGAGAATGTCAGGACTGTGCGGAAGGAGCGTCATGTCCGACAACCGAAGAACACCGTTTCGAAAGTTGATGAGGTCCTTGTCCGCATCAAGAGAGGTCTGCTTCTCGTAGTTTGTGTCTGTCATCAGCTGGTGATATGCTTCCATTACCGGTGGCATGGAAACAAGGGGCTTGGAGTAGTCTCGGATAAACTCCTTGATCTTGCCTTGGAACATTTCCGGCGCACACTGCTGGTACACGCCACGGTCGTACACGAAGACACGCTGCGCCTCCGTAGCAGTATCGCGCACAAGACGGTAATGCAGATTACGCCGCACATATTCAGCAAGGCGTGTTGCATCCACCTTCAGCTGCCCCCTCGCTCCCTTTATAACGAAGGGCGGAACCCTCTCAGCGGTGTTCTCGTCGGTGGCCTCCGCCATATCGCCAAAGTCCGCGTCAAACTGTTCGTTGCCCTCCCGCAGTTTTTGCTCGGTAACAGCTTCGAGATTGTCCATCCACTCCACCATTGCCTTGTAACTCGGACGTTGTGTCGGCGTTGCATCATCCTCGCCCAGTCCACCGTCCATCTCACCGAACTTGTGGATGCGCACGAGGTCAAAGGCGTTCACGCTCCGGCCCCCCGCGGGATCCGTTGCGTGGTTCGAGTAGAGGAACGCACCGTCGTTGTAGATGATCGCGCCGCCTGCCGTCGACCCCTTGGCGTATGTATAGCGGTCCTCCTGCGCCGTCGGCGTGTAGACTTCGGGAATAAACTCTGCGATGGCCGCGGGCACGTCGTAGGTGCGGCAGAATAGGCCCACGATGCCCGGCTTTTCCGTCGGCTCGCCCGCCTTGGCGATCAGCTTCTGCCGGACCTCCGCCTCGCTCTTGGCAATGGGCCAGAGCGTCGTGTCGCGCCACGCCTCGCCGGGGCCGTAGGAGGCGAGCACTTCGTCGGGGTTCAGCAGCGGCCCGTCCTGCTCGTGGAAGCTGTACGCGCCGTCCTTCGGGCACGTCGCCCAGAACATCAGGCGCGCCACTTCGTAGGTCGTGGGGTCCATCGTCTCGATGTCCAGCCACGTCGCCACCTTGCGCGCCACGGCGGGGTATTCGTCCGGCGTCATCGGGCGCGACGTGGGGATGATCCAGCGCAGGCGGGGCTTCGCCTCCGTGTGACTGTGCGTCGTGTAGCAGCACATCCTGTATTCGAGCAGCATCGTCACGCTCTCCCACGCCTGCGGGTGAGCGCTGTCCGCGTCGAGCGTGAGCATACTGCGCTCGGTGACGAACTCGGTCTTGCGTCTGCCGCTGCTCAGTGCACCGGCGACAAAGCCGCCCGCCGCCTCCTTCGCCGCATCGCGCTCGTCCTTGCTCATGGCACGGTATTCGCGCACCGTTTCCGCCGTGCGGAGCGGCGTGCGCAGCTTGTCGAGAAACGCGTCCCACGTGATCTCGCTTGTGCGCCAGTGCTGGCTTGTCTTCTTTCTTGCTGTTGCGATCTTCATACTGCCTCCGCTCCCCCGGGCCGACGGTGCCTTGCGAGCTCTTCCCGTGCGCGGCGGCTGGTAATTTTCCAAAGCTCATCACCGATAGCGCGCATCCCTGCCTTCGTGAGCCTGCCGTGCTCTGTGAGGCGGCAAATTGAAACACCGAAATGCTGCTCGTCGGGCGGCAAGCTGAAGTCCACATCGGTATCAAGTGTAAGTAGATCCCCGTCGTCAGTTAGGATAAGAAGGGTCAGATTACTAAGCCCGACGTTTGGTTCTGTATTGATGATCTCTCCTCCGGCGAGCAGCTCATGAGCTGCTCCGTCCAGCAGTGAGCTATAGCCGCAGTCTTCCTGTTCCGATGCATTCCACAAGGCGGCGTATAACTGGTCTGCTTCGTCTTCCGTGAGTGTTTCGCAAACGTGCAGCATAGCCCCCATAAGTAAGCGCTCCTTTTCTGTTACCGCCATGCTTACCCCACCCCCTGTTCATCAACGCCAGCCTGCCGCTCAAGCCAGCGCTCGAAAGCGCGAACAGGAATGCGAGGGCTTCCGCCGATCCTTGCGATGGGAAAACCCTCCATACGCGCCCATTTGTAGATCGTAGGACGCGAAACGTGCGCAGCATCTGCTGCCTGCGCATAGGTATAGGCCAAGGGCGACGCCGTCGTTGCTTTTATATTTGCCATACTGCAATGCCTCCTTTGTTGTTTTCTACAACATATTATGAGCTTTACTTCCGATTAGTTCAATATATACGAAG
>ENA-UERN01000289-UERN01000289.1-human-gut-metagenome-genome-assembly--contig:-NODE-289-length-64643-cov-10.600471_pt1 | contig 64643 bp, 54 predicted proteins | sample MGYA00242950_ERZ507950 | MGnify/ENA primary metagenome ERZ507950 (study PRJEB26167, sample SAMN06115515) | human gut metagenome | host: Homo sapiens | place: China:Ningxia | collected 2014-11-26...
TGTATGGCTCTAATTCCTGTTTTGTCTTTCCACATGATATTGCCACTTCTTTTTCCTTACATTTTTCATAATATCTTTGACATCTTTCTTCTATATAAAAAGATAAATATTTTTACTCAAAATTTACATAAATTACATGGTTGGATGATAGAGCAGGATGACTTTGTCTGATATATTCAATATAAGCTTTGAGGGTAAATGTAAAGGAGAGTTTGAATATATGATAAAAACATATGTAATAGATACGAATGTATTGATTCAGGCACCATATGCTCTTGAATGTTTTGAGGATAATAATCTGATACTGCCACTTGTAGTATTAGAAGAACTGGATGGCTTGAAAAAAGCAGAGGGCGAAAAAGGGGCAAATGCAAGAGCAGCTGTTCGAAAATTGGAAGGGTACAGACAAAAGGGAGATTTATTACAGGGAGTGAAACTTGATGGCGGAGGTATTTTAAGAATAGAAAAAAATTTTGTAAATGTAGAATTGCCATCTGATCTTCCGGATGATAAGCCAGATAACCGGATATTGAAAGTATGTATGGGGCTTGCCGATACAGCAAAAGACAGTCAGGTTATACTTGTCACAAAAGATATCGTATTGCGTTTAAAAGCGCAGATACTGGGAATGAAAGCAGAAGATTTTGAAAGAGAACGGGTTTCAGATGATGATGCACAATATACTGGCAGAACAGAAGTATATTTTCCTGAGGATATGATTAAAGAATTTAAAAAGAAGGGAATCTCTCTTGATGACACTTATCAGAGTGATGAGGACGGAAATCGCAGTACACCTCAATTTCATGAAAATGAATTTGTAATTTTAAAACCTGATCAATCCTCTAAAAAGACGCTTCTTGGAAGAGTATCAGGTGGAAGAGTAGTTCCGTTGGTGTATAAAAAAAGCAAACCATATGGAGTTTCACCGAGAAATGTCGGGCAGTATTTTATGCAGGAAGCACTTATGACAGATGCAGATACGGCACCACTTGTGATTATTAAGGGGATGGCTGGAACTGCAAAAACATTTTATACACTTGTAGTCGGAATGGAAAAAGTATATAACAATCCATCAAAAGAATATCGCCGTATCATTGTATGCAGGCCAAATGCACAGTTTGATGATGATATTGGTTTTTTGCCGGGTGATGAAAAAGAAAAAATAGCACCATTGATGAGACCTGTGATTGATAATTTAGAGCAGATTCTCGATTCAGATGAGAAGGAACGATATGAAGACGAAGCAGAATTAAGTGACAAAATAACAGAGGTGTTTGAAAGAGGAATTATTCAGACCGAAGCGTTAAATTTTATTCGTGGAAGATCCATTGCAAAGACGTATTTAATTATCGATGAAGCCCAGAATATGACACCGAATCAGGTAAAAGGTATTATTACGAGAGCAGGAAAGGGAACCAAAATCATACTGCTTGGCGATCCAAATCAGATTGATAAGCCATTTTTGGATGAAAGAACAAATGGTTTAAGCTATGCGGCAAAGTATATGATGGATAGTGAGCTTTGCTGGCAGATCACATTATCAGCAGATGAATGTGAAAGATCTGCACTTGCAATGGATGCAATAAAGAGATTTTAAAGATAAGGGAGATAATGGTAATTGCGGTATAAGGAAATAGAAAAAAATAAAGAAATAAATGCATATCTGACAAAAGGAAATGCGAATCTTGGACAGCTTGGATTTACCGATCATTCACAGGCACATTGCGTGCAGGTTGCGCATCAGGCAGGAAAAATTTTAAAACGGTTTGGATATTCCGAACATGAGATTGAACTTGCTAAAATTGCCGGATATATGCATGATATTGGAAATGCAATTAACAGAACACATCATGCTGAATACGGAGCACTTCTTGCGAATGAACTGCTGAAAGACACGGATATGTCATTAGAGGATCGGATAACGGTTGTATCAGCCATTGGCAATCATGATGAGTCAACGGGGAGTCCGGTAGATGTGATATCCGCAGCACTCATTATAGCAGATAAAACAGATGTCAGAAGAAGTCGTGTGCGGCAAAAAGAAAGATCTGCTTTCGATATTCATGACAGGGTAAATTATGCGGTTACAGATTCAAAATTAAAGATTGCGGAAGATAAATCTGTGATTGCGCTGAATCTTCAGATTGATGAAAATATCTGTTCTATGTATGACTATTTTGAAATTTTTCTTGAGCGTATGATGTTTTGCAGAAAATCAGCGGAAATATTAGATACGGCTTTTAAGCTGACAGTAAATGGACGTAAGGTTCTGTAGAGAAATAATCTATGGATATATGATTAATTTTTTGCATACTCCGCCAACAGCCCCTCAATCTGAAGATTGATATTTTCCGGGAACGTCCCCGCATTGTCATGGGGGATTTTTACCAGAAAATCAAGATTTTTATATGTCCCGGCAGGAGGGTTCCTTTTCCAATCCTACGTGGCTGAAACCGCAATCTTTACCTGTGCGCGTTTCTGCTCAAAAAGCGGAATAATAATATAATACAGACGGTCATCCCGAAACGATACATATCCGGCATTTTTGCCGGATTTTGTTGTTAAAAAGAGCCTGTGATCCCGGATGCGGGACGGATATAAAGTCATGCCAGAGCAGAGCACGGGTGCATCCGCGGCGAGTTCTAACATCGAGGCGATAGAATAAATGTCAGCATCGGGGAGCACTTCCGGTGTTAAAAGCCGTTTGAGCGTCGATGTCGCGTCGATAAACTGCTGGGCTAACAGATAGGAGAACTCTGCCTGAAAATTCAGCTGTTTTGGATAGACGTTTTCCCGATGGATCTGTGTGTCGATATGATCGAGCAGGCGTTTGCTGCATTCAAACATACTTTTTAAAAACAGGGGAAAATCTTCTTCTAAGATCCAGAGATATTTTCCTGTCGCGGCAGGAAAACTGCCGATGATTTCACCATCCGCATCTTCGGCGTAATGATAGACTGTGCGTGCGGTATAGGCATTTTCATTGAGCGGAGCATCCCATTTCATCTGCTTTGCAGTGGAGCCGGTGGTGGCATTTTCATCCCAGTAAGACTGGCGGTAAGCAGTTTTTCCGTGCTGTTTCCTGCTGGATGTAGTATTTTTATCAGCTTTTCCCAAACTTTCCTCAGGCATATTTTTGCGCAGAAAATCATAAGCCTCATTGATCTCCTGTGCAGTAAAATCATAGGCTCTGGTAGAAAATGCTTCCGTGTCAGGATGTACCCGGTGCATCAGCTGTCGGTATTTCTTTTTGATATCCGTAAGAGCTGTTCCAGAGGTGATTCCCAGGATTTTGTACGCCATTGCTTTTGTCATAAATCGAGTATATCATAAAAGAGAAAAAGGTTGTGGGAAAAATTTAGACGTATTTGGTGAAAAATTGCCAATCAAGAAATTAAAAACCACCTTTTGCCCCTAAATCTTCATGGAAAATCAGGAGGAACACACATGAGAATCATAATCGTAAGACACGGTGATCCAAATTATGAACTGGACACATTGACAAAAACCGGATGGAGAGAGGCGGAGCTTGCAGCCGAATACCTGGAAAAACTGCAGATAAAGGCATTTTATGTATCACCATTGGGACGGGCACAGGATACCGCAGGATGTACTTTGAAAAAAATGAACCGGACGGCAGAGACATTAGACTGGCTTCGTGAGTTTGAAGCACACATTGACAGACCGGACGTGAAAAATGAAAAGTCGATCTGCTGGGACTGGCTTCCACAGGATATGGAAAAGGATCTGGATCTTTATGACAGAGAGCGCTGGGATAAGGCAGACATTATGCAAAATGGAAATGTGGAAGAAGCCTGCCAATGGGTGTGTGATGGTCTGGATGCCCTGTTAAAACGGCATGGTTATGAACGGGATAATCTGTATTACCGTGTAAATGAGGCAAATCATGACACAATCGTTCTGTTCTGTCATTTTGGGGTGGAATGTGTGATGTTAAGTCATCTGTTAAACGTATCTCCAATGGTTTTGTGGCATGGGCTGTGTGCGGCACCGAGCTCGATCACCAGTATTTACACGGAAGAGCGCAGAAAAGGGATCGCAAGTTTTCGTGTGAATGAATTTGGCAGCACGGCGCATCTGTATGTGGCAGGGGAAAAACCATCCTTTGCAGCGCGGTTTTGTGAGTGTTATGGGGACGGAGACAGACAGGATTAAAATTTTGGATAGCTATTGACAAAACCTTTCCCTTGCCTTATTATCCACTTAACATATGGAAATAGTAGGAAATAAAACGGGGTGAGGTTTTGTCTATTAAGAAAATTGCAAAGGAAGCAGGCGTTTCCACAGCGACTGTTTCGCGTGTGTTGAACAATCCTGGGTATAAATGTTCTTCGGAGGAATTGCGGGAGCGAATCTGGAAGATTGCCAGAGAATTCAATTACATGCCAAATGAGGCGGCGAGAAATTTAAAAAAGGGAATTACGGATACCAGTCAGAAAGTGTGGTATCTGGATGTACTGATGACAAGAACGGGTGATCTTGAGACGGATCCGTTTTTCAGTGAGCTGCTGCGTGTCATTGAGAGCGAAATCCACAGGCAGGGATGTATACTGATGCATATTTTTCATCAGCCGTTGTTTTCAAATGACAGAAAATGCCGGACGGAAAATATTGATAAGGTCATTGCGCAGATGGAGCCGGATGGTGAGATCCGCAGTGATGGACTGATCATCATTGGAAAATGTAATGACAATGTATTGAAAAAGTTATCGGCAAAATACCGGAGCATCGTCTCCGTCAACCGCAATTCGACCAACTATCTGGTGGATGAGGTCATCTGCGACGGAAAGCGGATCGCAGCGATGGCGGTGGAATATCTGATCGGTTTAGGGCACCGGAAGATCGGCTATGTGGGAGACTGCCACAATGAGTCGCGCTATAAGGGATATCAGGATACGTTGTTTCAGTATGGAATTGATATAGATATCAGTTTTGTGATCGAGGCAGAGCACACCGAGGCGGAAGGTTATGCTGTGATGGAACGCCTGATCCAGAGAGGAGATGCGCCGACTGCCATTTACTGTGCAAATGATATGATCGCCATCGGCATGTTAAAATGCCTGAACAAATATAAGAACCGTTATTACGTTCCATCCATTATTTCCAGTGACGATATTGAGGAGGCACAGTATACCAGACCGATGCTTACTACGGTGCGTCTTCCAAAGGAAGAGATGGGAAAATTTGCTCTTTATCTTCTGATCGACCGCCTTGGCGGCGGACATAAGGGGATCGTCCGGACGGAGTTAGAAGGAAAACTGATGATCCGGGAGAGCTGTACGTTAGTGGAGAATGCAAACCGGATGGAATATTATATCTGAGAGAAAACAGGTCACGAGCCTGTTTTTTTATGTTACCTAAAACTATCTGTGTAGCGAAAAATTTACAATAAATTTACCAGACATTTACCATAAGGAGATTTCAGTAACAACAGGAGAAAGATAAAATAGCCATTGAACAAACAAAAGGAAAGGTAAAAAGGAGCCGGATAAAAAGGTAAGTTAAGGCTTCAAAAGGAGAAAATCATGAAAAAAACCCGTATACTTGCAGTTATGGCAGCAATGGCAATGGCACTTTCTGCGTGTGGAAACAGCACAGCAGAACAGAATACAGCTTCTGCGGATGTGGAGAACAATGCAGCGACTGTGACAGAGAAAAAAGCAGAGACATCAAAAGCAGCAGAGGAGATAACCGAAAACGTAGAAAGTACACAGGGAGAAAATCCTGTGCAGACAAAACCGCTGGTTGTGTACTTAAATGATTTTGATGATGTGATTGCTGACATGTTTAAAGAGGCAACCGGCTATGATGTGGAAGTGGTTTCTGGAAACAGTGCAGAGACAATGTCCCGTATTGCAGCAGAAAAAGGAAATCCACAGTGGGATGTCGTATGGATCGATTCCATGTATGATGTCTATAACCTTGCAGGCGACGGGGAGTTAATGACGGATTTTGAGCCGGAAAATGCAGTAAACCTGACAGATTTTTCAAAGACTTTAGTTCCGGAAAATAAATGTATGTATCCGACAGATATTCATGCAGCAGGTGTGCTTGTATACCGCAATGATGTATGGAGCGAGGCGGATGCACCAAAAACATTTGCGGATCTGACAGACGAAAAATATAAAGATCAGGTCGGAATGGCAGATCCTGGTGTGGCAGCGCCTGCATATCCGCTGGCAGCATATTTTATGGATACACTTGGACTGGAAGCGGGGGAAGAATACTTTACGACATTATTTGATCATGGGTTAAAAGTATTCCCTAAGAATCCGCAGGTCGTACAGGCATTAGCAGGCGGGGATATTTCCATTGCAATGTTACAGGAGACCAACGCATACGATATGGTCGCAAGCGGTGAACCAATCACGATCATCTGGCCGGAGGATGGCGCACCGGGTTCTACCCGTGTGGCAGCGATCAGTGCACAGAGTGAGCAGCCGGAAATTGCAAAAATGTTTGTGAATTTCCTGCTTGATGCAAAAACACAGCAGGCACTTGTAGACACCGGGGATGAAGGATATTTTGAGCCTTCTGTAAATGGTGTGAATGCAAAAGCGGAGCGTGATCCGAACGCAAAACTTGCAGTGGCGGATGAGGTGTTCGGTGCAGAAAATGAAGCAGATATCAAAGCATGGTTTGCCGATATGTCTGCACAATAAATGATGGCAGGTCATATGGATGAAAAGTAGAGAAAATGCTGCAGGTATTGGAATATCTGGCATCCTGATCTTACTGGTACTGCTGCCTCTGGCAGCAGTATTATTTCAGGTTGTCTGTCCGGATCTGCAAATAAAAAATTTTAGTCTTTCAAATCTGTCGCTGGTGTTACAGGTGTTTGTGCGTCCGCTCTGGAAAAAAGCATTTTTAAATTCGTTCTTTCTGAGTGTGGGGACGACGGTGATCGGATTAATACTGGCGGCTGTCTTAGCACATATTCGTGTCAATTATAAATTCAGGGGCGCAAAACTGTTAGATCTGACGGCATGGATCTTAATGGTCGTTCCATCTTTTATCCTGGCACAGGGCTGGGTATATTTTTCCTCTGGAAACGGTATTGCCAGTGCCTGGCTTGGAATACCGGGCGTTGGTTCTTTTATTTTCAGTTACTGGGGACTTGTCTGTGTGATGGTGCTCTGTAAATTCCCGATGGCATATGTAACGATAAAGACTTCCATGGAATGGTATCCGGCAAGGCTGATGTATGCGGCAAGAATGAATGGTGCATCAGCATTTGAAGCGTGGAAAAGCGTACAGCTTCCGCTATGCGTTCCGGCATACTGCTCTGCAGCAATGCTGATTTTTATGGATACAGTGGGGGACTATGGAATGTCATCCACCATTACGGCGGTCTATTCGTTCCCGACACTGCCATATACCATTTACAGCGCGATCTGTTCCTCGCCGGTACGTTTTGACATGGCAGGGGTACTTTCTTCGTATCTGATGGTGATGATCGTGATCGCCATGATCGTACAATATCAGGCGATGGGAAAGAAAAAGTATGATTTTCTGGACAATGGAACAGAACAGGTAATGGCGCGAAAACCAAAGAAACCAGCTGGAGTTTTGTTATCTGTCATTTCAACCGTATTTTGTGTGATAGCGCTTGGGATTCCCGTAGGATCGAATCTGATCATGTCATTTTCAAGTTCGGTCAGCATCCAGAAATTTGTGTTTACAACGGAAAATTACAGGCAGGTCTTTTCTTCCACAGATACCATGATAAGTGGGATCAGACATTCTCTTGGACTGGCGGCGGTCTCTGCGGTGCTTGGCATTGTGATCGGATTTTGCGTGGCATATGTACTGACTTATTCTGATTTTAAACTGAAAAAGATGATTGACATGCTGACGCTCGTTGCGATGGCGGTTCCGGGAGTCGTGCTCGGCATCGGCTATATTTTTATCTGGAACCAGAAGTGGCTTTCAAAGATCGGTCTTCATCTGTACGGGCATCCGTCGATTCTGGTACTTGCGAGCGTGGCTGCAGCAATTCCAATGATCAACAGGGTGTTAGTGGGCGGCATGGCAAAAATTCCATCGAGCCTGCTTGTGGCGGCACAGATGCAGGGAGCAGGTTTTTTTACGAAGATTAAAACCGTGCTGCTCCCCCTGCTGCATAATAGCAGTGTGTCCGCGGTGCTGGCTGCTTTTGGAGGAAGTGTATTTAACCTTGCGATTACCACGATCTTATATCCGCCGAACTACAGCACACTTCCGGTATATATCAGTGATTCCTACAATGATCTGAAATTTGGCTATGCTGCTGCGGCAACGATCATCGGTGGTATTTTTATTATCGCTATCATGCTGGCTCTGGAAGCAATTTTAAATGCAGGATATCTGAGAAATAAAAAGAAAGGCATGAATTAGAGATGGAAAAGATACTGGAGTTAAACGGAATCAGAAAAAATTTTGGAAAAAAAGAAATTTTAAAGGGAATCGATCTGTCCGTGGAAGCCGGCGAGATCATCAGTGTGTTAGGACCTTCCGGCTGCGGAAAATCGACGCTCCTTAATATCATTGCGGGAATTTTATCTTTGGATGAGGGAACAGTCGTGATCCATGGAAAAGAAGTTTCCTCTGCGAAAAAAACAGTGGCGATCGAAGCACGTAATATCAATATGGTGTTTCAGGATTTTGCACTCTGGCCGCATATGAAGGCGAAGGATAATATTTTATATGGTCTGCGGGTAAAAAAAGAAGAAAAAGATGAGATGCAGAAACGTTTGGAGGAAGTGGTAGGTCTTTTGCATCTGGAGGGACTGATGGAACAGTACCCGTCAGAATTGTCCGGGGGTCAGCAGCAGAGAGTGGCGATCGCGCGTGCCCTGATCACGAAACCTTCGATCATACTGTTAGATGAACCCTTGTGTAACCTTGATGTACAGCTTAGAATAGAAATGCGCACGGAGATGGCACAGCTGTTCCGGCATTTAAATACAACGGTTTTTCATGTGACGCATGATCCGTCGGAGGCGTTTGCAATGGCTGACCGGATCATCGTGATGAATCATGGCGTGATCGATCAGAGCGATACGCCGTCGAATTGTTATACAAATCCGGCAACAGCTATGGTTGCAGGACTTTTAGGTGCAGGCAATAGTTTAAGTGCGGCAGAGTTCGATCATGCTGAGGGGGAATATGCCACGGTAAAGATAGCGGACCGGATCGTGAGAAGCAAAACATTTTTACAGAAACCGGTGCCTGGAGCGCAGGTTGAGCTTAGATTCCGCCCGGAGGAATGCAGTTTTAAAATGCAGGATGAGGGCAATGTAATACCGGTGCAGGTAGTGATGTCATCTTTTGAGGGCGGCAGTTACCGTGTTAAGGTAAAGACGGAAACCGGTGAGACATTCTGTCTGCTTCACACAGAGTTTTTAGAGGAAGGACAGAAGGGATTTGCAGAAATTTCAGAGAAGAGGCTGTATGCATATGAGGCGATTTTGGGCTAAAGGCGGCTATGGAGAACACGGGAGAAGCTGCTTTTTGATGGAGTACGGAAGGGAAGGACGTTATTGTATGGTGGACTGCGGGATCATGGACAGTGACAGCCAGCCTTATCCGGATGTAACGTCTGAGGAACTCTCGAAAACAGATTATCTTTTCCTGACGCACTGCCATAAAGATCACAGCGGAGCTTTTACGGAATTTGTAAAAAGAGGATTTTGCGGAGTGCTCGCTGCCTCGCAGATGACGATTGATCTTTCTAATATTTCGTATGAAAAACAGATCGTTTTGCCTGTGGATGAAAAAAAGACACCATGGAAAACAAAAATTTCTGAAATAACATTGACGTATGGACGGACGGGACACTGTCCGGGAGGTCTGTGGTTTTATATTGAGGATGAAAAAGGCGCTGTTTTTTTCAGCGGCGATTATCAGGAGGATACGTTAGCTTATGCATGCGATCCGGTCAGGGGATGCAGAGCGCAGTTTGGTGTTGTGGACTGTGCGCATGTAAATACTTTTGCGCGCGCTAAAGAATTGCGGGAACAAATCAAAAACAGAATTGCCGCATATCTTTCTGCGGGGAAAAAAATCATTATGCCGCTGCCGCACTATGGAAGAGGCATGGAGATTCTGATTCTTTTAAAAGAAAGCTTTCCGGACCGTCGTATTGCTGTGGATACTGTTTTTCTCAAAGATATGGAACAGATTTTAAAGGAAAAAATCTGGTATCGAAACGAAACTTATGATGTGCTGCAAAAACTGTTTGTACAGATCGGAAAAAATGCAATTGATCTGCAAATACAGGGTCAGAAGATGGAATATGATATCCTGCTCATCGCGGATACGCATTTGCAGAAAAAATACAATGCTGATTTTGTGAGCGGGGAAGTAAAGATGGGCGCAGCAGTGCTTGTGACCGGCAGGATCAAGCCGGGGGAACTGCCGGAGCAGCTTTTAGATACCGGGGATGCAGAGCGTTTTTTGTATCCGCATCATCAGAGTAAAGGTGATATGCAGGCGGTTATTTCTGAAAATGCTTTTGAGGTGGTACTTCCTTTTCACAATGAGGAAAAAGAGATGATATTTTTATAAAACACAGAGAACTCTTTCTGTATGGTTTAAAACCGTCAGGAGGAGTTCTTTTTTAATTCATAGGAAATTACGTCCTATGAATTAAAAAGCCCTCCGGGCGGGATGCGCATCTCGCGGAGTAGAAGTTAGCTGTAAACAGCACCGCTCGAGCGCGAAAGAGTCGCAAGCGACTCTTTGTTCCTTTAAGGTATGTAAACGTTTGCAGGAAAATAAAAATAATTGGAAAATTATGAATAAAAACATACATAAAAAACGAAGCAAACAGTGGAAAAAAGACAGTGTATACGTTTTCGTGAAAACTGAAAAACAATAAACCCAAACAGGGAAGGACAGAAGAAAAATAGCTGTTTTTACTGGAAAAATAAGGAAAACACCATCATCCATGCAAACGATTACACAATCAGTCGTGGAATCTTATACAAAACTGGTATATAAATACATCAAGCAAGACGTCGAAGCAGAAAACAATCACACAGCAAAAGGAAAGGAGATCGGATATGTATATCGAATTAAAAGACATAAACAAAACATTTGGAAATTATAAAGCATCCGATCATGTAGAGTTTGGCATTGAAAAAGGAAAGCTGGTTGCCCTGTTAGGACCGAGTGGCAGCGGAAAAACGACGATTCTCCGCATGATCGCGGGACTGGAACATCAGGACAGTGGAGATATTTACATCGATGGAACATGTGTCAATGAACTTCTGGTAAGAGAGCGCGGAATCGGATTTGTGTTTCAGAATTATGCACTGTTTCCTTATATGACGGTATTTGACAATGTGGCATATGGACTTAAGGTCCGCAAGGAAGATAAAAAAGTCATTGAGAAGAGGGTAAAAGAACTTTTAGAGCTTGTGGATCTGAAAGGACTCGAAAAACGTTATCCGACGCAGTTGTCCGGCGGACAGAGACAGCGTGTGGCATTTGCGAGGGCACTTGCACCAAACCCGCAGGTACTTTTGTTAGATGAACCGTTTGCAGCGATCGATGCCAAAGTAAGAAAGGAACTGCGGAGCTGGTTAAAAGATATGATCGATAAGATCGGCATTACCAGTATTTTTGTGACACATGACCAGGATGAGGCCGTGGAGGCAGCGGATGAGATCATCGTGACCAATCAGGGAAGAGTCGAGCAGATGGGAACGCCGACAGAGATTTATAAAAATCCAAAGACACCGTTTGTGGCGCAGTTTATCGGAGAATCAGCAGTTATTACGGATTATGACAGACTGAAAGGATTTCATCTGTATCCGGGATGCAGCAGGGCAATCATACGGCCGGAATTTGTAAAGGCGGTCAGATATGGAACAGAAAAAAGATATCAGAGCCTGTATGCAGAAGGCATCGTGGAACAGGTTTCATTTCGAGGCAGCTGCTTGGAACTTTTAGTCAATGTCAATGGCATTTTATTAAAAACGGTACAGTCCTTTGAGGAGGAGCCGTTTCAAAAAGGGGAAAAAGTAGAGGTCATTGTATACCGGCTATATGCGGTGGATGAAAAAGAAGCGCATTTGATACAGAATGAAGGATTCCAGGAAAATGAGATGTTTTATATATAGGTAAAAATTCTGTCTGGCGTGGCGGACATTGGAAGGATGGCGTAAGTTGTAGTTTTTATTAGAAAACAGGGAGGATGAAAGAGATGAAGAAAGAAAAAGGAATCATACAGGTAATCTTAAAAAGTGGTCTGATCACATGGGTTCTGCTGCTTTTGATCTGGCAAATTGGTTCGTTATTTTACAGCGATGATTTTCTTCCGGGACCGGTCACAACATTTGCAGGAGCGGGAAAACTGGTGGCAAGCGGAGATCTTTTCCGGGATATTTTGATCAGTATGCAGCGTGTGTTAAAAGGCTGGCTGCTTGGAATTTTATTTGCCATTCCGGCGGGACTGTGCATCGGGCATTTTAAGAAGATCGGTGAGATCTTTGAACCGTTCTTAAATTTTTTCCGGTTTGTTCCGGCGATCGGTTTTATCACACTGTTTCTGATGTGGTTCGGAGTCGGCGAAAAATCAAAGGTGGCACTGATCTTTTATGCAGTGATCTTTCCGGTAATGATCAATACGATCGCAGGTGTACGGACGGTGGATGATGCACTGATCGAGGCTTCGGAATCGCTTGGTGCAAACGGAGCGAAAACTTTTTTTACGGTGATCATCCCGTCTGCAGTTCCAAATATTTTTACCGGTGTGCGTTTAGGATTAAGCGGTGCGATCATCTGCATCGTGGCGGCAGAAATGTTAGCAGCCTCCGAAGGAATCGGTTATCTGATCTATACATCAAGACTTTATTATAAAACAGACTGGATCTTTATCGGTATTTTTACACTGGGTATCATCGGCTTTCTCGCAGACAGACTGTTACAGTTTGTGGGAAGAAAAGCATTGAAAAGATTTGGCGTGAGATAGGAAGGAGAAGCAGGATGCTTGAAAAATTGACGCAGGATAATTATGAAAAAATTATCGCCGGAAAAGATAAACCGGTGGTAATAGATTTCTTTTCACCGGAATGCAGACATTGCAAAATGACAGAGGTGGGACTTTTAGAACTGGCAGAAGAACAGAAAGATGCAGCAGTTTATGCAGCCTGTGATATCACAGAGGAGCAGGCTCTTGCAGAAAGATTTGATATTACGACACTGCCGACACTTTTATTTATAAAAAACGGAGACATCAAAAATAAACTGACCGGTTTTACACACAAACTGATCATAGCAGAAGAAATAAAAAAATTAGTATAAGGAGTGGAGCGCATATGGGTTATCCAAGTATTTTTCCAACAGGAACAACAATTTATCAGAAAGAAAAAACATACAATGGTTATACGATTTTTCCATCAGCAAAAGGAGCACTTTTAATCGATATGAACGGAAATGAAGTGCAGCTCTGGGCTGGACTTGGCGGATTCCCGAATAAGATCCTGCCGGGTGGATATGTGATGGGAACAACCGGAACAAGGGGCGGAAAATATGCCTATCAGGATCAGACAGATTTGGTACAGGTAGACTGGGATGGAAATATCGTCTGGAAGTTTGACCATACGGAACTGGTCGCAGATCCGGGAAAAGAGCCGGTTTATATGGCAAGACAGCATCATGATTATCAGAGGGAAGGCTCGACGGTGGGATATTATTATCCGGGCGGCGAACCGAAAACAGACAGCGGAAATACACTGATCCTTACGCATGAGAATCTGTACAATCACGAAATATCGGATAAGAGACTGATCGATGATAAGATTATTGAAGTGGACTGGGATGGCAATATTTTATGGAGCTGGAGAGCGAGTGACCATTTTTCACAGCTAGGGTTTGATGAGGCGGCAAAGAATGCACTTTACCGGAATCCGGGACTGCACGGGGAAGCAGGCGGGGACTGGATGCACATCAACAATATTGCAACGCTGGGAGAAAACAAATGGTATGACGGCGGGGATGAGAGATTCCATCCGGATAATATTATTTTTGATGCGAGAAATTCCAACATACTTGGAATTATTTCAAAGAAAACAGGAGATGTCGTCTGGCGGCTCGGTCCAGATTTCAATGAAAATGAGGCGACAAGAAAACTTGGCTGGATCATTGGACAGCATCATTTACATATGATCCCGAAAGGACTTCCGGGGGAGGGAGACCTGCTGGTATTTGACAATGGAGGAGAAGGCGGATACGGTGTACCGAACCCTGCATCGCCGACGGGAGTCAACAATGCACACAGAGATTATTCCCGCGTGCTGCAGTTTAACCCGGTAACACTTGAGATCACCTGGCAGTATACGCCGCTTGAGGCAGGAGCGCTGTTATTTACGGATGCATCCAGATTTTACAGTTCCTATATCAGTGCTGCGCAGAGACTTCCGAATGGCAATACACTGATCACGGGAGGCTCTGATGGCAGGCTGGTCGAGGTGACGCCGGAACATGAGATTGTATGGGAATATATCAACCCGTATTTTAACCGGTTCCTGGGTACTTTTACCAATAATATGGTGTACCGTGCTTACCGTGTGCCGTATGAGTGGATCCCGCAGCTGGAAAAACCGGAGGAAGTCTCCATTGAACCTGTGGATATCGAACATTTCCGCGTGCCGGGTTCACTGGATGGAACTGGAACAGGAAAGATCACGGTGATCGATGGTGTAGATCCTGAGAAGAGACAGATGACAGGCGGCGGAGACGAGGAAGACGAGGAGGAGAGAATCGATTTCTGCGTTGCGAGTGTGAAAAAGAAAGACTTAAAACAGTGAAAATAAGGAGGAATCGTTATGAAGAAGAGATGGATATCATTTTTGGTCATACTGGGACTGACAGCGGGGCTGGCAGGCTGCGGCACACAGTCACAGGCGGCAGGAGATACGAAAAAAGAAGATACACAGACAGCAGGGGATGCTAAAACGGAAGAGGTACAGACGGTCAGACTGGGTGTGATGACGGGAAACAGTGACCACTGGGTTGCAGAAGTTGGAACAGAGCAGGGAATTTTTGAAAAATATGGCATTGAGCTGAAAGTGACCGAATTTGCAGCCGGGATCAATACGATTGATGCGATCGTGACAGATCAGGTGGATATCGGGAATCTGGCAGATTATGCAGCGATCAACCGTCTGGGAAACACACAGGATGATACAGATTTACGCCTGATCGCTAATTTTTCATCCTCTTCCACCGGAAAACTGTATGTGAATCCGAAGGAAGTCACATCACTGACGGATCTTTCCGGAAAGGGTCTTGTGACGTTAGCCGGAACCGTATGGGATTACTGGAATGCAAAGACGTTAGAGCAGGCTGGAATTGAGGGGGATCAGCAGGTGCTTGTAAATGTGGACAGTGCACAGGCAGCCCTCGGAGTGATGACAACAGGTGAGGGTGTGGCATTCTGGGCATCCGGGACGAATGCAAAAAAACTTGAGGAAGCAGGGATGGAACCGCTTCTTACGATGGATGAACTGGGACTTCGCACGGATGCATATTTTATCACGACAGAAAAATATATAGAGGACAACAAAGAACTGCTCACAAATTATTTAAAGGCATTTCAGGAGACACAGGACTGGGTTTTGGAGTATCAGGAGGAAGCTGCTAAAATCGTGGAAGAAAAAACAGGGATTCCGCAGGATCAGTTTTTAGAGAATCTGAAACAGGAAAAACTGCTGATGGGATTTTCACAGGATACGAAGGAGCATCTGAATGAGATCAAAGACTGGGCACTGAAAGCGGGACAGTTTGAAAAAGACTTTAATCTGGATGACTTTGTGGATACAACGCTGTTGGAAAATGGAGGATTTATGTGAGATAAAACCTTGACGTTTCCCGCAAATTGCGCTATAGTACTCTCTACTTTGCAAAAAACAGTGTAGAAATGGAGAGTACTATGACATTTTATCAGGAACTTCAGCTCAGTTCGACAGGTTCAAAACAGCTCATCAAAAATACAACAGACAAAAAAGAAAAGAGACGTCATATCTTAATCTATAACTTTAAGGTCTATCTGGTGATGGTATTCTGTGTGGCGGTTGTGACCTTATACAGTAAACTGACCGGATCGGAAAACAGTGTGGTCGGAGTGACCGTTCTTTTGGCAGTGCTGGTGCTGCGCCAGGCAGATTTTGGGATCAAAACCACGCATGGACTGCTATCAATCGCCGGTATTTTTGGAATACTGATCGCGGGACCAAGGCTTAGCAATATGCTTTCGCCCATCCCGGCATTCTTTGTAAACGTATTCTGTATCATGCTTCTGATGATCTTAGGATGTCACAATGTGATCATGTACAACCATTCTACGTTTGTACTCGGTTATCTGCTGTTACAGGGATATGACGTGAGCGGACATGCGTATCTGCTGCGCGTGGAGGGACTGCTTGCCGGAATGGTGATCTGTATGGCGATTTTCTATAAGAACCAGAAAAACAGACCATACCGGAGAACTTTTTTGGATCTGTTCCGGGAATTTGATCTTTCCTCTGCCAGAAACCGCTGGTATGTAAAACTGACTTTCATTGTTTCCTCTGCGATGCTTGTGATGTCTCTTCTGGGACTTCCAAGAGCGATGTGGGCGGGGATCGCCTGTATGTCAGTCTGTCTGCCGTTTACGGATGACTGCATGGGAAGGGCAGAGAAAAGAGGCCTTTTTAATATCGTTGGAAGCCTTGTTTTTGTGGCATTATATCTGATCCTTCCGGACTCCATGTATCCGTATATCGGCATGATTGGAGGAATCGGAGTTGGTTATTCTGCCGGCTATGCATGGCAGACGGCGTTCAATACGTTTGGGGCGTTGTCGATTGCGGCAGGATTGTTTGGACTGCAGAATGCAGTGATTCTGCGTATCGGGGCAAACATTTTTGGAAGTGTGTATACTGTGATCTGTAATAAAAGTCTGGACCGGCTGGCACAGGTGGTGGAACAGCGGAAAAAAGTAACTGCATAGAGGGCACTCACAAAAAATAAAAATCAAAGAATGAATCAAAGAAAATCCCCGTATACTGGAACAAGGGCATCCGTATACGGGGATTTTAGTGTGCTATGCAAAAAATCAGTCAGCTTGCTGCCACGGGGCAGATTCTGCTTCTTCTGGGAACACATCTGTATTTTACATTTCGTCTGCGGTTTATCCAGCGTAAGATCCCATGTGGGATCAGACTTAGTTTTTCCGGGAAAAATAATACTTCCTACTCGGCACTTGCGACAGCGTTGGCGGCGACGATCGGGACGGGAAATATTATCGGTATCTCCACGGCGATCGCAGTCGGCGGGGCAGGTGCGGTGTTCTGGTGCTGGATCACCGGTGTGCTTGGAATTGCAACCTGTTATGGAGAATGTTTTTTGTCCATGAAATACCGCAAAACGGAAAAAGATGGAAAGAGGATCGGCGGTCCGATGTATGTGTTGGAGAGAGGCATGCAGCAGAAAGGACTTGCGGTCTTATTTTCTGTGTTTACGATATTAGCGTCGCTTGGGATCGGCAGCAGTGTGCAGGCACATTCGATCAGTGCGGCGATAACGGAACAGATACCGGTATCGCCGCATATCATCGGCATGGCAGCGGGGGTGCTTGCGGGGAAGGTGATCATCGGTGGCAGCCGGCAGATTGGAAAAGTATGTACCTGGCTGGTTCCTGTGATGAGTGCATTTTATTTAGGCGGATGTATTTTTATCCTGATGAAAAATTATACGGTGATCCCGGAGGCAGTAAAAATGATCGTGACCTCTGCGTTTGTGCCGGAGGCTGCCGCAGGGGGGGTGGTTGGGACAACGGTGATGGCGGGGTTAAGAACCGGGATTTCCAGAGGGCTTTTTACAAATGAGGCGGGACTTGGCTCAATTCCAATGGCAGCGGCGACGGCGCAGCATGCATCACCGCGGGATCAGGCTCTTGTCTCCATGACAGGGCCTTTTTGGGATACGGTCGTCATGTGTGCAATCACAGGAATTGCTTCGGTTTCAAGTATGATTGCCCATCCGGGCAATTATGCGGGGGTGCCGGGGGAGCGGATGTGTTTTGCCGTATTCAGGGAACTGCCGGTGTGGGGCGATGAGATGCTGTCGGTTTCATTGGTCTTGTTTGCGTTTGCGACGATCATCGGATGGAATGTCTATGGCGAGTGCGCCGTGCGGTATCTGTTTGGGGAAAAGGGTGTCCGCATTTACCAGGTCGTTTATATGATGTGCGTTTATTTCGGCGCAGTGATTACTCTTGATGTGGTGTGGGGCATTTCGGATTTGTTTAATTTTCTGATGGCAGTGCCAAATCTGATCTGTCTTTTGGGACTGCGCCGGGAAATTGAAATAAAAGATACAAAAAAGAAATATTAATGTTTACGATACTAGACAAAACAGAAGCCGAAAGATTATAATAGGCAGTATGGTGTGCAGACAGCACATGTAAATATTAATAAGGAAGAAAGAGGTAACCGTATGTACATAATACAGTTTATCAGAGGATTTTGTATGGCACTCGCAGATAGTGTCCCGGGAGTATCCGGTGGAACCGTGGCATTTCTGCTTGGGTTTTACGATCAGTTTATCGACTCGATCGATGATCTGATCACCGGAAATATGGAAAAAAAGAAAACAGCGTTTTTCTTTCTGATCAAGCTCGGTATCGGCTGGGTAACAGGAATGGTTCTTGCGATTCTGATCCTTGCAAATGTTTTTGAATCCCATATTTATGCGATCAGTTCATTATTTATCGGATTTATAATTTTTGCAATTCCAATTGTAGTCCGTGAAGAATTGGACACACTAAAAGGGAAATATGCATATTGCCCGTTTGTACTGGTTGGGGCAGCCATTGTGTGTGCCATCACCTATTTTAATCCGGTTGGCGGCGGAAACAGTGTAAATCTGGAACATCTGACAGTCACAACAGGAATTTATGTATTCATAGCAGGCGCAGTTGCAATCTGCGCAATGGTGCTTCCTGGTATTTCCGGTTCCACACTGCTTTTAATTATGGGACTTTACCTGCCGATCGTGACGGCGATTAAAGATATCCTGCATTTAAACTTAAAAAGTTTTCCGACAGTATTCGTATTCGGATGTGGTGTGTTAGTCGGTATTTTCAGTATTGTAAAGCTGATCCGTAAGGCATTAGAGCGCTTTCGGGCGCAGATGATCTTTCTGATCGTCGGACTGATGCTTGGTTCTATTTATGCTGTGATCATGGGACCAACAACACTGGATACCCCACAGCCTGCAATGACGATCCACAATTTTTCCATCCTGTTCTTTATCATAGGTGGGGTAGTGATCTTTGGTTTGCAGCAGATGAAAAAAATTAAAAAATAAACATTTGAGGGCAGTGTGAAAATAAGATTTTCACACTCAAGTTTGTGCTTACGCCCAAACTTGTCATGCGTAAAGTGCAGCGTAAAAATGGAGAATACTATGAAAAAGTTACTGGTTTATTTAAAAGATTATAAAAAAGAAAGTGTATTAGGTCCGCTTTTTAAACTGCTCGAGGCAACCTTTGAACTGATCGTGCCGCTGGTTATGGCGGCAATCATTGATACTGGTGTTGCGACCGGGGACAAGTCCTATATTATGAAAATGTGTATGGTGCTGGTACTGCTTGCAGTGATCGGTCTGACCTGCTCGATCACCGCACAGTATTTCGCGGCAAAGGCGGCAGTCGGGTTTGCAACAAAACTGCGCCATGCGCTGTTTGCACACATTGAGAGCCTCTCTTTTACAGAGATGGATACTGTTGGAACGGCAACACTGATCACGAGAATGACAAGTGATGTCAATCAGGTGCAGAACGGCGTGAACCTTGTGCTGCGTCTGTTTCTGCGTTCCCCGTTTATCGTGTTCGGCGCAATGGTCATGGCATTTACCATCGATGTCAAAGCGGCACTGGTGTTTGTCGTTACGATCCCGCTTCTTTCCATAATCGTATTCGGTATCATGCTGATCAGTATTCCGCTTTATAAAAAGGTACAGTCAGCGCTCGATAAGGTGCTTGGGATCACAAGAGAAAATTTAACAGGAAGCAGGGTGATCCGTGCTTTTAATAAGGAAGATGATGAAAAAGTACATTTTAATGAAAATAATGATCTTCTGACAAGGGCGCAGATTTATGTCGGAAAGATATCAGCACTAATGAATCCGCTTACCTATGTGATCATCAACGGTGCGATCGTGGTGCTTGTCTGGACCGGTGCAGTCCGTGTTGATAACGGATATATCACACAGGGTGAGGTGGTTGCGCTGATCAACTATATGTCACAGATCTTAGTGGAGTTAGTGAAGCTTGCAAACCTGATCATCAATATCAATAAATCCATTGCATGTGGAAACCGTATCCAGTCCATTTTTGAGATGCAGCCATCCATCACGGACGGATCAGGCCAGAAAGTGGATAAGGTGCGGACGGATACCGCTGACAGATCAGAAGAAGCAGAGTATGCCGTGGAATTTTCACATGTAGGATTAACCTATGCGGGTGCCGGAGACGAATCTTTAACGGATATTGATTTTAAGGTAAAAAAAGGCGAGACGATCGGTATCATCGGAGGAACCGGTTCCGGAAAATCTTCGGTAGTCAACCTGATCCCGCGGTTTTATGACGTGACGTCCGGTTTTATTAAAGTGGACGGAAAAGACGTCAAAGATTATCCGCTTGAGGAGCTGCGTGGAAAGATTGGTACGGTTTTACAGAAAGCCGTGTTGTTCCATGGAACGATCCGCGAGAACTTAAAATGGGGAAACCCGGATGCGACAGAAGAAGATCTGAACCGTGCCATCACAGTTGCGCAGGCAAAAGAGTTTATCGACAACAAAGAGGGCAGACTTGATTTTGAAATCGAACAGGGCGGAAAAAACCTTTCCGGCGGACAGCGCCAGCGTTTAACGATCGCACGTGCAGTCGTAAAGAAACCGGAGATACTCATTTTAGACGACAGTGCATCCGCACTTGATTTTGCAACGGATGCAGCTCTTCGAAAAGCCATCCGCGAAATGGAAGGAGAGACGACCGTCTTTATCGTTTCCCAGCGAGCTGCTTCAATCCAGCATGCAGACCGTATCGTTGTGCTTGATGATGGAAAGATCGTCGGACTTGGAACCAGCGAAGAGCTGTTAGAAAGCTGTGAGGTATATCAGGAAATCTACAACTCACAGTTTAAGAAACAGGAAGGAGGTAAGACGGCATGAAAAAAGTAGTGACAGACCAGCAGAAGACAACAGTAAAAAAAGTGCTTGATTACATCCGGAGATACTGGTTTTACCTTGGCTTATCGATCGTGCTTGCGGCAGTTACCGTGGCACTGACTCTTTATATCCCGATCTTAACAGGACGTGCAGTCGACCTGATCATCACGAAGGGACAGGTTGATTTTGCAGGAATCCTTGTGATCTTAGAGCGTATGGCAGTGGTGATTTTGCTCACGGCAGCCGCGCAGTGGATCATGAATGCATGCAACAATAAGATTACTTACAATGTGATCCGTGATATCCGGAAAGAAGCGTTTGAGAGGATCGAACATTTACCGCTTAAGTATATTGATTCCCATTCTTATGGAGAGGTGGTCAGCCGTGTCATCGCGGATGTTGATCAGTTTGCAGATGGTCTTCTGATGGGATTTACACAGTTTTTTACCGGAATCGTGACAATTTTCGGTACACTGATCTTTATGCTGACGATCAGTGTGAATATCACGGTTGCGGTCGTGGTCATCACACCGTTATCATTGTTTGTTGCAAGTTTTATTGCAAAAAAGACATTTTCCATGTTCAAACTGCAGTCTGAGACGCGGGGCGAACAGACCGCTTTCATCGAAGAGATGGTTGGAAACCAGAAAGTCGTGCAGGCATTTTCACATGAGGATGAGGCGTTAGAGCAGTTCGACGAGATCAACGGAAGACTGCAGAAATATTCACTGCGCGCGATCTTCTTTTCAAGTATCACGAACCCGGCAACACGTTTTATCAACAGCCTTGTCTATGCGACAGTCGGTGTCATCGGTGCATTTCTTGCCATCAGAGGAAGCATTACAGTCGGACAGTTATCGAGTCTTTTAAGTTATGCGAACCAGTATACGAAGCCGTTTAACGAGATCTCCGGTGTCATCACCGAGCTGCAGAATGCACTTGCCTGTGCTGCCCGAGTGTTTGAACTGATCGAGGAGCCGGTCGAGAAGCCGGATGCAGAGAGTGCGAAAGTGTTAGAGAAAGCGGACGGAAGCGTAGAACTGTCCCATGTATATTTCTCTTATACGCCGGAACAGAAGCTGATCGAGGATTTCAACCTTTCCGTACAGCCGGGACAGCGCGTGGCAATCGTAGGGCCTACGGGCTGCGGTAAGACGACGCTCATCAATCTTCTGATGCGTTTTTATGATGTGAACAGTGGAGAGATCCGTGTCAGCGGAACACCGATCGGTGAAATGACCAGAAAGAGCCTCAGAAGCAATTATGGTATGGTATTGCAGGAAACGTGGTTAAGGAGTGGAACGATCCGTGAAAATATCACGATGGGAAAACCGGATGCCACGGAGGAAGAGATCATCGCAGCGGCAAAAGCATCCCATGCTCACAGCTTTATCAAGCGTCTGCCAAAAGGATATGATACCGTGATCTCGGAGGATGGCGGAAGTCTTTCGCAGGGACAGAAACAGCTCCTTTGTATCACGAGAGTCATGCTGTGTCTGCCGCCGATGCTGATCTTAGATGAGGCGACATCCTCGATTGATACGAGAACCGAGATCAAGATTCAGGAAGCATTTGCGCGTATGATGAAAGGACGTACCAGTTTCATCGTTGCACATCGTCTCTCCACGATCCGAGAAGCAGATATCATTCTTGTCATGCGGGATGGAAATATTGTGGAACAGGGAAAACATGAGGAACTGTTAGAGAAAAATGGATTTTATGCAAAACTGTATAACAGCCAGTTTGCAAAATAAAATGTAAGAAAAATAAGAACAGCCGTATTTTGAGGTGACCTGTGATCGTCAGATAATGAAGCAGCGGTCAGAATGCCTCAAAGTCCGGCTGTTTTTATGAAGTTTATTTGAAGGTGTTTCTAAGATCAGTAGATCATGCGGTTTCCGCTGATACATTCTGTGGTGGAAGTTTCTATGTAATGGAGAGCACCGTCTACGTCCCTTGCACGGACGAAATTATAAATGGATAAGGCACTCTGGTATAATTCCTCGATGCTGTATTTTATTGCATAGCGCACCCACAGGCTGCAAACAAGGTCGCGGAAAGAGGTAAAAAACAGCGGCAGAAGCATATTTCCACTGATAAAACTCAGTTCGTGGCTGAATTCAAAGATCGATGCAGCGGCATCCTCCGGGGTGGAGGAATTTTTTAATTTGTCCAGATAAAAGGTAAGTCCCTCGATTTCAGCGTCACTTGCTTTTTCAATCGTAAGGCGGGCTGCAAGGTTCATAAAAAGAATACGCACTTCGAGGATGGAACGGATCTCATCACTGCTTAAAGAACCGCCATTATATTTCATAATGGAAACTAAGGTATCCATAGTTCCATTTCTGCGGTAATCTTCCACGAACGTACCGATCCGTGGTTTTACCACGACAAACCCCTTCTTTTCAAGTTCGGCGATACCGGAGTTGACGACGGCACGTGAAACCTGCATGGATGAGGCAAGTTCACGTTCGGATGGGAGTTTCGTGCCAATCGGAAGTCTGCCGGAAATGATCATATTTTCAAGTTCGGATATAAATAACTCTTTGAGTGATGGTGCATTTAATTTTTGAAATTCCATAAAATTTATACCTCTATTGTGTCAAAATTATTTGTGGCATGGTCACATACCACAAATAATTTTAGGGTTTCCCGGAAAAAAAATCAAGAAAATGTTGTCGAAAGTGTTCAAAAAAACATACAAAAAATGAGTGATATTTTTTGACAATTTATGACAAAATGCATATAATAGAACTATATCAGAAAGAAGAGAGAGAGGATTGCCGATGAGGTCTTTACAGTCTAAATTTCTGGCTTTGACGGTAGGATGTGTACTTCTTTCAGCGCTGGCACTTGGATATGTTGGTTTTATATATACGCATAAACTTGTAAATGAGGATTCCGCGCAGTTCATGAATCTGTTTTGCGAGGATAAGGCAGAGGAGATCAATGCAACGCTGACAAGTATTGAACAGTCCGTGAATATGATTCAGGATTATACAATAGAACAGTATGGCGAACTTGGAAAAAACGGGATGGACAAAGACAATACCGATGTGCTGGTGAAGAAAGTGCAGGAGGTTGCCTTACATACTGTGAAAAATACAGAAGGATCACGCGGAGTCTATATGAGAGTGAATCCGGAACTTGCTGGTCCCCAGACAGGATTTTTCTGGTACAAGGATGAAAATGGCGAAGTTACTGAAGATTCCCTTGTCGATTTTTCAAAATATGCACAGGATGATAAGGAGCATGTCGACTGGTATTATGAGGCACTCGAAAAAGAAGAGGCGTTCTGGATGGAGCCGTATGACAATAAGAATAAAAATGACTGGATTATTTCTTATGTGGTGCCGATATACAGGAATGAAGACTTTATCGGTGTTCTGGGCATGGATATTGATATGGCACTGCTGAAAGAAAAGGTGGATTCTGTACAGATTTATGAGAGCGGTTATGCTTTCCTTGCAGGAGCAGATTATGTAATTTATTATCACCGTGATTATCCGGAAGGACTTGATGAAGAAAATACACATGGAAAGATCAGAAAGGTCTTAAATTTACTGTACAAAAAAGGAACACAGGATAATCTTGTCGGTTATAATCTGGATGGCATAAAGAAGAAAATGACCGCCAGACAGTTAGAAAACGGTATGTTTTTTGTTGTCACCGCACCGACAAAGGAGATCAATGCGTCGAGTAACCGTATTATCCGATTGTTTTTGGTTTCAACGCTGTCTATCATGTTTATATCGGTTTTAATCACAATCCATGTTACCAGGAAAATGACGCGTCCGCTCAAAGAACTTACGGAAGCTGCACAGAAGGTTGCCGGTGGTGATCTTGAGGTCAATATCGACTGTGAATCCAAAGATGAGGTTGGTGTACTTGCAGACAGCGTGCAACAGATGGTAAATCACCTGCGGCATTACATTGACTATGTGAATGAGCAGGCGTATACGGATGCCCTGACAGGCGTTGCCAATAAAGCTGCATATAAAGAGTATGTGGATAAGTTAGATAAACGTGCGGCTGATGAGAAGATCAAATATGCAGTTGTAGTCATGGATATCAATAACCTTAAAAAGATCAATGACAATTTTGGACATGAATTCGGTGACATGCTGATCAGGGATGCAAGCAGACTGATACAAAAGGGATTTAAAGACCATATCGTATACCGCATCGGAGGAGACGAATTTGTGATCATCATCGAACAGGCCGAAAAGGCAATATGTGATGAGTTGCTGAGAAATTTTGATGATGGCATTGTGGTTTTCAATAAAAACAATACAAAGTATGAACAGAAAATACAGATTGCGCGGGGAATCGCATTTTATGAGCCGGACTGCATAGATTCTTTTGCATCCGTATTCCGTGAAGCAGATCATGCAATGTATGAGAATAAGGTTATGCAGAAATCAATGCAGACTGCGCCGCCTGCTGCGGGACAGTCTTAGGTACTAAAAACAGATGGAGGATAAAAAAATGGGCGATGATAAAAAGATGGCATGGAAAAAACTGCTAAGCGTTTTTGGTGTGTTTTTCCTGATTATGGCAGTATGGCAGATTGTTGTACTTGAGCTGTTGAAAAATGGAGTGATCGGCACAATGGTTGCGATGATACTGATCTGTGCTGCAACAGTAATCATTTTCGGGTTAGTGTTTGCATTAATCAGGACACTTTTGGATGTTTTCAGACAGCTTATGGGCGAAGGCACAGAGGCAGGAGGTTCCGGTGGTGTTGCAGAGAAGGCAAATAAACTTGCGGAGAAAGATGGTGAGATCGGACAGCTTGTGCGTACATTTCAGGAGTCGATTACTTCATTTTCACAGGTTGTACTTGGCATTAAAAAGGCGACGAAGGAGCTTGGTGAGGTTTCGGAGGATTTCAAACATATCTTTAAGAGTATGACAACTTCTCTGGATCAGACCGAGCAGGCAGTTACCACCATTACCGATAATACAATATCCCAGGCAGATCATACCGTTGATATGAAAGAGAAGATCAACGCTATCAGCAGAACGATTGATGAGATTGCTGAAAATGTTTCGATGTTAGCACAGAGTGCAGAGCATATGAAAGAGAGCAACAAAGCAGCAGAAGCAATCATGGAGGAACTTGTAAATATCAGCAAAGAGAGCGGCATTGCGATTGAAAATGTAAGACAGCAGACAGATCTGACCAACCAGTCAGCGCAGGAGATCCGTACGGCAACAGAGATCATAGCCGGAATTTCTAATCAGACAAACCTTCTTGCATTGAATGCAAGCATTGAGGCTGCAAGAGCAGGGGAACATGGAAGAGGATTTGCAGTTGTTGCGGAAGAGATCCGTACGTTAGCAGATCAGTCAAGAGAATCAACAGAGCAGATCAACCAGATTGTCAATACATTGATTGACAATTCAAATATCAGTGTAGAGATCACGCAGAAGGTATCAGAAGCGTTTGTAAAACAGAATGAAAAGATTCATGATACAGAAGAGATTTTCCGTTCACTGAATGAGGAAATCAAGAATACAAGCGATGCGGTAGATGGAATCAGTGAAGAAGTAAGTGCGTTAGATGATCATAAGACTGTGATCGAGAGTGGAATCACATCTCTGACAGAGTTTGCGGAGCAGAATGCTGACAGCGCCAAAGTAACGACCGAGAATATGGAAGAATTCCAGCAGATCGTTGACCAGTGCAATCAGGCGACAGAGCGGATTGTGACAGTATCAGATGAGCTGGTAGGTTACCTCGGAAAAGTAAACGCAAATGTAAAAGATAAAATAGGTGGACGTAATTAAAAAATAAATCGGAAATGGAGAAAAGAGTACCGCATGAGCAATTGTGCGGTATTTTTCAATACTATGAGAACAGAACAGAAAACATCAGTAAAAAACAGCATAGGAAGACTTGTCTTTGTCGGAATCAGTGTCTTGCTTCAGGTGATATGGATCATCAACCTTTTCTTATGGCTGAACCGTTATTCAGCGGCAATTTCCCTTTTTTCCACGCTGATCGCAGTCTCAGTTGTCTTTGCAATATACGGAACGCATGGAAATATGGCATTTAAAGTGCCATGGATGCTTCTGATTGCAGCTTTTCCGATTTTTGGATTGTGTGTGTTTCTGTTATTCGGGCGTTCGAATCTGACGAGGAGCATGAAAAAACGTTATGAATTGATCGATGAGGAACTTTTTCCTTTTTTAAACGGTGATGATGAGGTCATAAAAGAACTGCAGGAAAAAGATTTGTCGATTGCAAATCAGTCGGATTATATCTGGAAATACGGGCATTATCCGGTATATCATAACACGGATGTAGCATTTTATGCGGATGCGTCACAGGGGCTGGAGGCACAGCTTGCAGAACTGAAAAAAGCAGAACATTTTATTTTTATGGAGTACCATGCAATCGAGCAGGCGGAATCGTTTGAGCGGATTTTAAACGTTTTGAAAGACAGAGCTGCACATGGTGTGGAGGTACGTATTTTTTATGATGATGTCGGAAGTATCGGTTTTATCAATCATGATTTCCGTAAACGCATGGAAGAAAATGACATTGCATGCCGTGTATTCAATCCGATTATTCCGGTATTGTCCGTATTTATGAATAACCGGGATCACAGAAAGATCACGGTCATCGATGGAAAGGTGGGATTTACAGGGGGATATAACCTTGCAAATGAGTATTTTAACATTACCCACCCGTACGGACACTGGAAGGATACCGGTATCCGCTTAGAGGGGGATGCGGTAAAAAGCCTTACTGTCATGTTTCTTGAAATGTGGAATGCCGTGAAAAAAACAGATCAGGATTATCAGAAGTATCTGCCAGAGACAGATTATCAGGCGAAACAGGATGGTTTTATCCAGCCGTATGCGGACAGTCCGTTAGATGACGAGCACGTCGGAGAGAGTGTTTATATGAATCTCATTGCACATGCAAAAAAGGAGATTTATTTCACAACCCCGTATCTGATCATCACAGATGAGATGAACCGGGCACTGGGACTTGCAGCAAAACGCGGGGTGGATGTGCGGATCGTCACACCGGGAATCCCGGATAAAAAACTGATCTACAAAGTGACACGTTCTTATTATGCAGGACTGGTGCGACAGGGGGTGCGTATTTATGAATACACACCTGGATTTATTCATGCAAAACAGTGTGTCTGCGACGGGGAAGCGGCAACCTGTGGCACGATCAATATGGATTATCGCAGTTTGTATCTTCATTTTGAAAATGGGGCTTTTTTGTACAACTGTGATGCGGTGAAGGAAATGCGGAAGGATTTTGAACATATTTTTACCGAGAGTACGGAAGTGACAGAAAAATATAAGAGCGGGCGATCCGCTGTTTTGCGTGGAACCCAGTGCCTTTTACGGTTGTTTGCACCTTTGATGTAAAAAACGCACTTTCTATTATTCATGACAATAGAATGTTCGCAGAGTGTGCATTCTATTGTATGAAATCTTCACAGAAGTTTAAATAAATTTTTGGTAAAAGTATGGTAAAATAGTAGTTAGAAGGTAACCGGTCAGGAGAAGCCGTTACAAAATAATGTTTCTAAGGAGAAAGTCAAATGGAGTACATGGATATTGAAACAGTCAAGGAACTGGATCATGTTTTTGGGGACATTGAGGAGTTACAGAAGTTTCGCTGTCTGATGATGCAGTACGAATGTGCGATGTTAGAGGTAAAGACAAAGCTGGATGTATTAAATACAGAGCTGTCGGTCCAGAACAGCAGAAACCCGATCGAGTCGATAAAATGCAGGATCAAGGAACCGGACAGTATCATGAAGAAAATGAAGCGTCAGGAGATCCCGTTTTCGGTGGACAACATTGAAAAAAATTTAAATGATATCGCAGGTGTCCGCGTTATCTGCTCTTTTCCGGATGATATTTATACATTAGCGGATTATCTGGAAAAGCAGGATGACATCAAACTCATCAAGAAAAAAGATTACATCAGCCATCCGAAGCCGAATGGCTACCGCAGCCTTCATTTGATTCTTGAAGTGCCGATTTTTCTGACCAACGAGAAAAAGATGATGCGCGTGGAAGTGCAGTTCCGTACCATTGCAATGGATTTCTGGGCGAGCTTGGAGCACAAGTTAAAATACAAAAAAGATATAGACAATGCACAGGTCATTTCACAGGATCTCTGCTTCTGTGCGGAGCTGATCTCACAGTTAGACGGCAGGATGCAGCAGATCAGGGAGCGGCTGGAAGAGAAGAAAGATAATACACAATCCAATATTACCGGGGTTTGATTCAGACCCCGGATGATGAGAAAGTCGATTTAAAGAAACTGCCGGTGCAAAGGAAATCCAGGTGCTATGGAGTGAGCCGGTTTAAACAGATCAGTCCTGAAACTCCCTGTAATGTTTCAAAAACAAATCCGCAAGATTTCCCTGAAGCGTTACCACAAGATCGGTCAGGGTAGCGGAGAGTGCTTCTAAAGCAGGAACCATATGTTCTAATCTTGCATTTTCGCCCATGTGTCCGATACGGATCACTTTTCCGGACAATTCATCAAAGGAGCCGGCAAGCATGATGTTATATTTTGTGCGCATCTCGTCTAAGATGGATTTTGCATCGGTACATTCCGGGATATCAAAAACCGTTACGGTGTTTGAGTAACCGCTCTGCAGATGAAGTTTTAATCCTGCTTCTTTGACGGCTGCCCTGGTGGCGGAACCGATCCTTGCATGACGCTCATACAGGGTTTTATCGCCGGCGATCAGGTTAAATGCAGCGCGCAGACCGTAGATATCGCTGATCGGCATGGTGTAAGGAAACCATTTCTTCTCATAGTAACCGTCGAAAGCCATCAGATTTGCATAGAAAGATGCAATCGGGGTTTTGCGGTTTTTCATTTTTTCTTTTGCATCATCACTCACCACAACAAAAGTAAGACCAGGAGGTGCAGAGACTGCTTTCTGGGAACCGCCGCAGAGAAGATCGATCTGAAAGTCATCGACGCAGACTCTCTCGCCAAACATACCGGAAACAGAGTCAACGACCGTTAAAATGCCATACTGTTTGAGCAGCGGACAGATTCTGCTGATATCATTTAACATCCCGCTCGGTGTGTCACAGTGGACAACGGTGGCGTAAGCGTAGTCGTGATGATCTTTTAAGTATTCCGCGAGTGCGTCCACATCCAAAGTGTTCTCGTAATCGGCATGGTAAAGTTCCGGGATGCCGCCGTACATGCTGACAAAGTCGGCAAATCCTTTACCGTAGATACCGTTATCGATGACAAGTACTTTATCGCCCGGCTCTGTCAGGGAAGCGCAGGCAGCTTCCAGTCCTAAAATTCCTTCCCCGTCTAAGATCAGCGTCTCATTTTTCGTGCCAAGAAGGCTGCTGATCAGCTCGCAGGTCTCTTTGTAAAAATCATAAAATTCTTCATCCAGATCAGGATTTGTGCAGGCAAAACTGCGCGCACGCCTTACTGTTTCCGGCACCTGTGTCGGTCCGGGAGTCATGATCTTGTACATAATAATCTCCATTCTTATCCGTTTTTCAATGAAAACAACGTTTTCATTTGCATCTCAAGTTTGTGCGCAAGCACAAATCTTGTGTGTGAAAAATCTCATTTTTCACACGAATCCTCTTTTCTGAAAAATAAATTATTTAAAAATGATTTTGTTTGCTGCTTTGCGAAGCGGCTCGATAACGATCAGAACCACAACGGCTGCAACACCGATCTGTACCAGATTTCCAGGAATGGAAGTAAACGGTGCGATCCAGTTCCCATAAATAATTCCTTCTGCGATATAGTAGCCGACTACTTTGATCACGCAGGCAGCAACGATTGCAAGTGCGTCAAAGCCAAGACCGTGATGCTTTTCTGTAATTGCGCCGACTACATAACCCATGATGGCTACAATCACAAAAGTGAAAGGTGCCCATGCAGTCCAGCCGGAGAGCAGATCAAAAAGTCCCATGCCAATGCCGCCGGCGAGTGCACCGCTTTTTTTGCCAAATAAAATCGCGCAGATGAAAAGTGGAACGTTGCCAAGGTGGATCAGTCCGCCGTTTGCGGTGATCGGAAGTCTGACATTGACGAATGCGGTAAATACATAGGTCAGTGCGATGAAAAGTGCCGTGATAGTCAGAAACTGTACCTGACCGATTGAATTTTCTGCTTTTGCAGCTGTTGTAGATGTTGTGCTCATATTCTTTTCTCCTCATTTGTTTCGTATGACCGATTTTTAACAGTCATTTGTTTATGCCTATCTTAAACGCACACTGGTTTATTTTAAAATGCCAGTTAAGTGAAAAATGAGCAGACCAGTTTATGTGGACTTTTTATGCTCTGCTTCAATACAACATAAAAAAGAGTGCCGGAAAGCCGACACTCTTTTTTAAATCCATTGTTTACAATATCTTAATCTAACAAATAAAAACTGGTTCTATTTAAAAAGAAAAAGGTACATGTGAAACTACTGATTGTGCTGGTAGTAATTATTTTACTACTGTAACGTTGGTTGCCTGAGGTCCTTTAGCGCCTTCTACTACTTCGAATTCTACAGTAGCGCCTTCTTCCAGGGATTTGAAACCATCCATGTTCAGACCTGAGTAGTGTACGAATACATCATTGCCCTGCTCGTCAGAGATGAATCCGTATCCTTTTTGGTTGTTAAACCATTTTACTGTACCTTTGTTCATTGAAAAGTACCTCCAAAAAATATTACTGGCTGTATTTACAGCTAGTTAGAGCATATCATAACGGTTTTGAAAAGTAAAGGAAAAAAACGGATATTTTTTAACCTAATTTCTCAATAACAATATTGTGGTTTTTGAGAAAAATCTCAACCAGTCTGTCCCATTCGTGCTCTAAGGATTTATCGGTGGAAAAGATACGATAGGATACACCGGTCGTGAGCATAAGGCTTCCATTCTGGAACTTCAGATTCAAAAACATGCCGGTCACATCCTGTGGTGTAAAAGGCGTCTGCATACTGGCAAGCGTGCGGGATAAATTGTCCGGTGAGAGCAGAAAAACAAACTTAAAATAAGAAGGTGTCCGTTTTCCCTTGATCAGATCAAAGCAGTGCTGGCGCACTCTGCCGTAGGGCAGAAAAGCAAGGCCGGATAACCCCTGTTCTTCTAATTCTTCACTGGAATAAAAGTCCGGTGTGACCGTTCCGTCAAAATTCCACACAGCATCTTTCTGGATCGTGGCTTCTTTTAATAAGAAATGATCGAATGTATCAGAGCATAAAAGCTGATTCATAAAATTTTTAAGTTCCGGGATATTGAGCGCTAACATGCGGTATACCTCTTTCATAAGCTGATGGTGTGGTGCTGGAGTTTAAAGGTGGATTTTAATTTCTGCAGGTATCATGATCCACCTTTAAACTCCAACATCACATCCCCATTGTACCATAAAACACCTGGAAACAAAATAAAGGATGTAATCTTTCTGATTTTATAGTAGAATAGGAGTGGTTTTAATCAGTATGACAGAAAAGAGGAAATACAATGAACGAACAAACAGTTTTATTTGATTTATTAAAAGAGGGAGTATCTCCGGCACATGTGGTAAAATCGTGTGAAAAACGTTTAGAGGATGCCGGATTTGAAAAGATAGCTTATGAAAAAGAATGGAATCTAAAAGCGGGTGGACGTTATTATGTGGATCACCACGATACCACATTGTTCGCATTTACGATTCCGGAAGATGAGATGAAAAAAGAGGAAAAACCTGCAGTGCGCATTGCAGCGGCACATACGGATTTTCCGTGTCTGCGCATTAAGCCGTCCTGTGATGTCGTGACAAACCGCTATGCACAGGTCAACATCGAGGTATATGGAGGTGCAATCTTAAATACCTGGTTAGACAGACCGCTTGGTGTGGCAGGACGTGTGGCAGTGAGGGGCAATGATCCGTTTGTACCGGAAATGAAATATTTTGCGTCCGAAAAGAATCTGCTGACAATCCCGAATCTTGCGATCCATATGAACCGCGAAGTGAATAAGGGCGTGGAGTTAAATAAGCAGATCGATATGATCCCGGTTGCAGGGCTGCTTGCAGAAGAAGAGAAGAATGCCGATTATTTCTTAAGTTTTCTTGCAAAGGAACTGTCTGTTGCAAAAGAGGATATTTTAGACTTTGAACTGTCGGTGTACTGCAAGGAGCAGCCGGAGTATGTTGGGGTAGCAGATGACTTTATATCCTCTCCGAGACTGGATAACCTGACATCCTGTGCAGCTTTAGTGTCCGGTATTTTAGATGCGGAAAGAAAAGATGGTATCAATCTAATCGCCTTATTTGACCATGAGGAGATCGGAAGCCGCAGCAAACAGGGAGCAGGTTCTATTTTACTTCACGACATGCTGCTTCGCATTTTAGCGGAATGCGGTGCGAAGGAGAGTGCGCAGGAGCTGCTGTATCAGAGTATGCTGTTATCGGTAGACGTTGCACATGGACTGCATCCGAATCAGGCAGGAAAAATGGACATCACAAATAAACCGGTGCTCGGAAGCGGCTTCTGTATCAAGGAGGCATGTTCCCAGTCCTACGCAACAGACTGTGAGGCGATTGCAATCATCCAGCAGATCTGTGATCTGAAGAAGATCCCGTATCAGAAATTTGTAAATCGTTCCGATATGGCAGGCGGCGGAACACTTGGCTCTATCGCATCTGCGCTGCTGCCGGTAAAAACAGTGGATATTGGTATTCCGCTTCTGGCAATGCATTCAGCAAGAGAATTGATGGGGGCAGCAGATCAGGAGGCACTGACAGAGCTTGTAACGGCATATTTTTTACTTTAAGGAGGAATTTTGAAAAGAAGAAAAAGGCATACACTGCTTAAGTTTATAATTCTTGCAGTGATAGCGGGCGGAGTGGTTCAATATTCCGGAGTGCTTAAGGATACAGGTGTGTTTCCGGAAAAAATCACAAACCAGATCAGTGTAGAACAGAAAAATGCGAAAGCAGAAACATATTCCGGTACGGCAGAGGAACAGACGGTAAAGAGTACAGAGATAAGCACGGAAAATGAAACAGCGGATACCGAAGTGCCGCATGGATATGCTTATGAAACGCTGACGGCGGAGCAGAAGACTGTCTATGACGAAGTGTACCGGATCATTCTGGCACATGATTCAAAGGTAAAAGTAAGTACCTGTGATGAAAAAGTTTTAGAGAAGGCATATCGTTCTGTGATAGCAGATCATGGGGGCATTTTCTGGGTATCCGGTTATAACTACACACAGTATACCATGGGAAAAAAGATTGTCAGCATCGATTTTTCCCCAAGTTATACGATGGAGCGCACAGAGCGTGATTCCTATCAGAGGCGGATCGACGCAGTGGTGGATTCCATATTAAAAAATGTGGATCCATCCTGGGGAGATTATGAAAAGGCAAAATATGTGTTTGAATATCTGGCGGGAAACGTTGAATATCAAATGGGGACGGAACAAAATCAGAATATTATCAGTGTCTTTTTAAATAAGAAAACAGTCTGTCAGGGATATGCCAACGCCACGCAGTATCTGCTGACACTTCTGGGGATTCCGGCTGTTGTGGTGACAGGAACTGCGGAGGGAGACACACACGCATGGAATCTTGTCCAGCTTGACGGTGCATATTATTTTATGGATACGACATGGGGAAATTCTTCCTATAACAATGGTGCGAGCGGTATGGGGACTTTTATCAATTATAATTATTTCGGGGTGACTACGGCTGAGATCAGCAAAACGCATCAGGCGGACGGTACACTGCTTTTGCCGGAATGTACGGCAACGGCAGATAATTATTATGTAAGAGAAGGAAAATATATCACCGAGTGGGAGCCGGAAGTGATCGGACAGATTTATGGCGCTGCTTATCGTAATGGAGCTGTCACGGAGGAGATTCGTTTTTCGGATACATCTTTATATGATCAGGCAAAAGCATATCTGATCGATGAACAGCATATCCGCGATTATTGTGAGGGAATTACAGGATTATCGTATATTGAGGACAGAGATCAGAATGTACTGATCCTGAAATTTTCGTAGAAAAGATATCAGATAAAAAATATATAAAATATAATAGAAACCTCTATACAAAACAAAGTTTTTGTGCTAATGTTATGTAGTAATTGATACTACATGTAATGGAAAAAAATAACATATAAAAAGTTTTTGAATAACAAATTGTCGGACTATGGAGGTTATAAGATATGTACAAGATCGTGATTGACAGTTGTGGAGAACTGCCGGAAGATTTAAAAAAGGATGGACATTATCAGAATGTATCGTTAGAGTTAGAGGTAGATGGATGCTATATCCGCGATGACGAGACATTTGACCAGAAGGATTTTCTTCGCAGGGTAAAGGAAAGTGTTACCGGACCAAAGTCTGCATGCCCGTCTCCGGATGAATATATGAAGTCCTATGAAGGGGATGCCGATCATGTATATGTGGTAACTTTATCCGGCAAGCTTTCCGGATCTTATAACAGTGCCGAACTTGGAAAAAATTTATTTGAGGAGGAACATCCGGGCGAGAAGAAGATTTATGTATTCAATTCCCGTTCCGCTTCCGTCGGTGAGACACTGATCGGTATGAAAGTGCAGGAGTGTGAAGAGGCCGGTATGAGTTTTGAGGAAGTTGTTGCGGCAACAGAGAAATATATCAGTTCCATGAATACATTTTTTGTACTTGAAACATTAGAGACTCTGCGAAAAAACGGACGTCTGACAAATCTTAAGGCATTTATTGCAAATACATTAAATATCAAGCCGGTAATGGGTTCTACAGAGGAAGGATCGATCTGTCAGCTTGGTCAGGCGCGTGGCATGAACAAAGCGCTGGATAAGATGATTCAGGATGTGATTGCAAAGACAAAAAACTGTGAGAACAGGGTGCTTGCAATTTCACACTGTAATTGTCCGGAGAGAGCAAAAGCAGTAAAGGAAAAAATTGAAAAGATGGCAAAGTTCAAAAAAATCATTGTTACGGATACAGCGGGCGTCAGCACAATGTATGCAAATGACGGCGGTGTTATTATCGCAGTTTAATACGGCGGAATAAGTGTCAGTTACCGATCTGCCGGCGTATGAGGACTGCAGCATCCGTCAGGGAAAGGACAGTATATGAAAGAACTGACATATGAGGAAGTATTAGATCAGATCGAACATCAGAGACGGTTTGGAAATCGTCCGGGGGCAGAGGTATCAGCGCTGATGCTGGAAAAGTTAGGCAGACCACAGCAGAATATGAGTGTGATCCATATAGCGGGGACGAACGGAAAAGGTTCCGTCTCTGCTTTTTTGTGCTCAATTTTAAAGGAAGCAGGGATTCGTACCGGAATGTTTACCTCACCGCACCTGGTTGATTTCAGGGAGCGGATCTGTGTGGACGGACAGATGATATCCTGTGAAGAAGTGACAAAACTTGGAAACATGTTGCTTGAGGAGGACTTTGGGACAGTACCGACGATGTTTGATTATTGTCTGGCAATGGCACTGCTCTATTACAGGGACAGACAGTGTCAGGCTGTCGTGATAGAGACCGGGCTTGGGGGAAGATTAGATTCAACCAATGCAATCGGCGTGCCGGAGGTTACGGTGGTCACGAAAATCGGGTATGACCATATGGCGGTTTTAGGTGATACATTAGATAAAATTGCGGCGGAGAAGGCGGGAATTATCAAAAAGGGTACAAAACTGGTATTAGAGAGCCAGAAAAAAGATGCAATGGATGTTTTGCTGGAAACAGCGGAAAAAGAAGCAGTTACTGAGATAAAGATTGCGGATATGCATGACGTGACCGAATGCCGCTATGAAAATGGCAGACAGTATTTTTCCTATCAGAAATATAAAAATCTTGAGATGGCAATGCTTGGTGTCCACCAGTATGAAAATGCGGCTGCTGCGATCCTTGCCGCAGAAATTTTTCTGAAAGACAGAGGAATTTCAGATGAAAAGGCAGAATACTATATCAGAGAAGGAATCAAAAAGACAAGATGGGAAGGACGGATGGAGATCCTAAGCCGGGAACCGTTTTTTATGGTGGATGGTGCACATAATGGTAACGGAGTGGCGGCATTAGCGGAAAGTCTTCGTACTTTGTTCCCGGGAGAGAAGTTTCATTTTGTCATGGGAGTTATGGCAGATAAAAACTATGAGGAAATGATCGAGGAATTACTGCCGCTTGCACTGGATTTTAAGACGGTGACGGTAGAGTCAGAGAGGGCACTGGCGGCACAGGAGCTGTCGGAGAAGATCCGGGCAAAGGGAATCTGCGATGCCGGACTTTTACACTCTTTTGACGAACTGATGCCGGGACGGCTGGATGTGGCACACAAAACGATCGCATTTGGGTCTTTGTACTTTGTCGGGGAGATTGAAAAATATTTCCAAGATGTAACAAAAATCACAAAAAATTTACAAATTTACTAACTTTGCTTAACAGGTGGTTATAAGGAATTTTTTTGGCTATAATAATCGGTGTTGAAAAATAATGTGGATTAGAAAGAGCTGATAAGATGGTATTTAGCAGTTTTGAATTTTTATTCCGGTTTTTGCCGTTTTTTTTACTGATATATTATGTGACACCGCAGAAATGGAAAAATGCGGTGTTATTTGCGGGCAGTATTTTATTTTATACGGCAGGTGAGGCAGAATATGTAGTGCTTTTACTTGCTTCTGTGGTGATCAACTATGTTTTTGGCAGGCTGATGTACCGGGATACTTATGAGGGAAGAGGGAAAAAACAGCTGATTTTGCTGATCGTGGCGCTGTGTTACGACTTTGGTGTTTTATTCCTTTTTAAGTATAGCGGTTTCATGGATAAGCTGCCGCTCGGTATTAGTTTTTATACGTTCCAGATTGCAGCCTATATCATCGATGTTTACCGGGGAAGGGTGCCGGTGGAAAAATCGTTTATCCGGCTTGGAACGTATGTGACGATGTTTCCACAGCTGATTGCCGGACCGATCATCAACTATTCGGAGGTCCGTATGGCTTTATGCAGCAGAACCGTTACTTTCGAACAGTTTGAATCCGGATTAAAAACACTGATACTGGGACTTGGTGCAAAGGTGATCGTTGCAGACCGTATTGGACTTTTGTGGAATAACATCCAGGCAATCGGCTTTGAAAGTATTTCAACACCGTTGGCATGGATGGGAGCGTTTGCATATTCGATCGAACTTTATTTTGATTTTTCCGGTTATTCTCTGATGGCATTGGGACTGGGACGGATGCTTGGATTTGAATTTCCGAAAAACTTTAAACATCCCTATATTTCAAGATCGGTATCCGAATTCTGGAGAAGATGGCATATTACGCTTGGACGCTGGTTCCGGGAATATGTCTATATTCCGCTTGGCGGCAACAGGAAGGGAAAAGCGCGTACGATATTTAATTTATTTGTGGTATGGAGTCTGACTGCCGTCTGGCATGGGGCAGAGGGACATTTTCTGATCTGGGGAGCATCACTGCTCTTACTGCTTGCTTTGGAAAAAGCATTTTTACTGCAGTTTCTGAAAAAAAGCAAAATACTTTCCCATGTATATCTGGTGCTTGTAGTACCGCTTACCTGGATGGCATTTGCGATTGCGGATGTAGGACAGCTTGGTGTCTATTATGCAAGAATGTTTCCATTTTTCGGTGTGGGAGAAACGGTCAGACAGATGGATTTTTTGCAGTATCTGAAAGATTACGGTCCACTGTTTCTGATGGGGATTGTTTTTTCAACTCCATACCCGACAGCTTTATATAAGGTATTTGAAAAAAAATGGCTGGGGAGTCTGGCGGTGATCGTGGTGTTAGGATTAAGTCTTTATTATATGGCAGTTTCTACGAATAACCCGTTTTTGTACTTTAATTTTTAGGACTGGTGAATAAGCGTGAAAAAAATAATGAAATGCAGGGTTGCTGTCTTTTTGATCATTGGCTGGGGGGTACTTTCCCTGATCGGATATTTAAAAAAAGACGGGATCTATAAAAATTATTCCATCGATGTAAAAAAAACTCCGTATTTTGTATTGGTGTTAGACGGAATTCATGATAAAATTTATCCTTGGAGTAAAGAGTTGCCGGATCTGTTGCCGGATGGAACAAAACCACAGAACCAGGAAAGTGTCATTGCAAGTACGGAAACGACGGATGAGGAAAACGTGGCAGAGCAGACGGAAACAGTAATGCAGGATACAGAAACGGCGGCTGCAAAACCAAAGAAATTTATACAGGTGGATGACAGTTATTTTGATGATGCAGTTTTTATTGGAGATTCGAGAACGGTAGGTCTGCATGATTATGGTGGACTGGATCATTCCGATTTTTTCGCAACTGTTGGTATGAATATTTATGATCTGTGGAAAGATGCATTCTGTGAGGTCAACGGGAAAAAGGTGACATTAGAGGAAGCCTTGAAGGCAAAGCAGTATAAAAAGGTGTATTTTCAGATCGGTATCAATGAGATGGGACGTGGAACACTGGACGGGTTTATGAATGAGTATCAGAATGCAGTGGAGAAATTCAAAACACTGCAGCCGGATGCGGTCATTTATGTGCAGGCGATCATGCATGTGACCCAGAAAAAATCTGATTCAGATCCGATTTTTAATAATCCGGGCATTGATGCGAGAAATCAGCGCATACAGCAGCTTGCGGATGGTGTTCGTGTGTTTTATATTGATGTCAATGAAGTGGTGTGCGATGATCAGGGTGGATTAAAACAGGAGCTTACGTTTGACAATCTGCATCTGTACGGGTCGAAATACAACATCTGGGTAGATTTCTTAAAGACCAAAGGAATCGGGACAGAATGATGAAGTTTTGGGAAGACTGGAAAGAAAAACTGAAAAAATTTTTGAAAGCGGATGTGCTGGCAGAATGCAGGCAGCAGGTGGATCATGAGAACAGAGTCGTGCTCTGTGTCTTAAACAGTTCCATGGTGTGCCTGTCATTTATGCTGGCATTTTACATATTATGGAGAAAACAGGCAGACTATTACCATGAACATATGTGTATTTTATATGCAGCATTGTTTCTGATCTTACTGTTTGTTTCCTTTTATTCGAAAAGAGATTCAGGTATCCGTTTGTCTGTTTTGATCGCGGTCGAGTACGTTGCAATAGGTTCCTATTTTGCCATGAATCATATTATATTTGGTGGACGGGAAAGCACAACGGCATATTATCTTCTGGTGGGACTTGCATTCTGTTTTCTGGTGCGTCCCATCCAGATGTATCTGATGCAGGCGGGGATCACCTGCATACTGGCGGTCAGTATGCGCTTGATTCACAGGCTGAACAGGATCAATATGAAGGTGAGCTGCAATGTCTGGCCGACCGCGTGGAAACGCCGGAAGAAAAGAAGCGGTTGTCAGAAGCTATGGAATTGTCGAATATCCGTGAACATTTAAAATCACAGGATGTGTATATCGTAGAGGTTCCGCTGCGTTCGAAAAATGGAAAGTACCGTCAGAAACAGATCCGCTGTATGTATTTAAATCAACAGACAGGTACACTGCTTTTAATGCTTTCCGATGTTGAGGACATTGTGAAAGAAGAAAAAGAAAAACAGGAGCAGCTGGAGAAAGCACTGAAGATGGCAGAGGCAGCCAATGAGGCAAAAACGAAATTTTTAGCCGGAATGAGCCATGAGATACGGACACCTATGAATGCGATCATCGGTTTAAATTCCATGATACGCTCATCACTTGATGACAGGGAGCAGGTGCTTGATTATACGGAAAAACTGGATTCAGCATCCCAATATCTTTTAGCACTGCTAAATGATATTCTTGATATGTCGCGAATCGAGAGTGGCAGCATGAAACTTGCTATCCGGGCATTTGAGGGAGATAAGTTCTGGGATAATGTCAATATGTTAGCGAAGGCACAGGCAGTCATGGCAGGTGTCGGCTATTCTTTTGAAAGAAGAAAGAAAATCTCGGAAGTGTATATTGGGGATTCCACAAGGTTAGAACAGATCATGGTAAATCTGATCAACAATGCGGTGAAATTTACTCCCAAAGGTGGAAATGTCAACGTCTCTGTTGCAGAGCAGGAAACGGATGGAAGAGTACAGCTGACCGCAGTCGTTTCCGATAATGGAATTGGTATCGCAAAAGATTTTCTGCCAAAAGTATTTGAAATTTTTACACAGGAGCATGAAGAAAATACCCGTGTTTATGGAGGGAGCGGTCTGGGACTGTCCATTGCGCGCAATTATGCAAGGATGATGGATGGTGACATTACGGTAGAGAGTGCGGAAGGAAAAGGCACCGTGTTTACCGTGACCGCAAAACTTGATTTTGACCGCCGGAAAAAGGCGCGGAAGGAAAGAACAGAGAATATCAGTTTTGAGGGAAAGCGGATTCTACTTGTTGAGGATCATCCGCTTAATGTCATCGTTGCAAAGGGACTTTTGGAAAAGAAACAGTTTGAGGTTGTCACAGCGGAAAATGGCAAGAAAGCGGTGGAACTTGTGACAGATGCCCCGGAATACTATTTTGATGCAATATTGATGGATATTCGCATGCCGGTTTTAGACGGAATTGAGGCAGCAAGACAGATCCGTGCTTTAGACAGAGCAGATGTCAAAGAACTTCCAATCATTGCAATGACAGCAAACGCAGGAGATGAGGACAGAAGACAGACGAAAGAAGCAGGGATGAATGAACACCTTGCAAAACCGATCGATCCGAAACTTTTATATACGACGCTGCAAAAATTTATTTTACCGTAAAAAAGTTATAAATGATTCCCCGATTACACATACTACGGAAAAAGATTGTGTGAAAGGGGAATTTTTTTATGTCATTAAAAATTAAGATCACAGATGTGCATGCAAGACAGATATTGGATTCAAGAGGAAATCCGACGGTGGAGGTCGAGGTGACTGCCGAGACAGAGACAACCGGCAAAAAGATCACGGCGAGAGAGTCTGTTCCTTCCGGTGCAAGTACGGGAAGATTTGAGGCAATCGAACTGCGTGATGGTGATAAAGATTATTTCGGCCTTGGTGTGCAGAAGACCGTGGATCATGTAAACACAAAAATCCGGGAAATGCTGCTTGGGATGAATGTGTTAGAGCAGGCAAAATTAGACCGCGCAATGGTGGAACTTGACGGAACCGATAATAAGGGAAACCTTGGGGCAAATGCGATCCTCGGGGTATCGCTTGCCTGTGCAAAGACGGCTGCAAAGGCACTGGATATGCCATTATACCGCTATCTTGGCGGAACCAATGCCAAAACGCTCCCGGTTCCGATGATGAACGTGATCAACGGCGGTGTCCACGCAAAAAATACGCTTGATTTTCAGGAATTTATGATCATGCCGGTCGGAGCACGCGGTTTCTCACAGGCCCTTAAAATGGGTGCAGAAGTATATCATTTTCTGCGCCAGATCTTAAACGAAAACGGTATGAGTACAGCAGTCGGGGATGAGGGCGGTTTTGCACCGGATTTTAAGAATACGGGAGAAGCGTTTTCTTATCTCTCAAAAGCGGTGGAAAAGGCAGGTTACCGTGTCGGGGAGGATATCGTTTATGCGATGGATGCGGCGGCGAGTGAACTGTATGACGAGGCGCGCGGCGTCTATGTATTTCCGGGAGAGTCAAAGGGAAATGGGGAAGAACAGGAGATCGCAAGAAGTTCTGAAGAGATGATCGCCATGTATGAGGAACTCGTGCAGCAGTTCCCGATCGTTTCTATCGAGGACGGATTGTTCGAAGATGACTGGGAAGGATGGCAGAAACTGACAAAGAGACTTGGTGATAAAGTACAGCTTGTCGGAGATGATCTGTTTGTGACCAATCCCAAACGTATCCAGTGCGGAATTAAACTTGGTGCTGCAAATGCAGTCCTTGTCAAAGTAAACCAGATCGGAACCGTGACGGAGTCGTTAAATGCGATTGAGATGGCGAAGTCAGCCGGATATCATACGGTCATTTCCCATCGCTCCGGGGAGACGGAGGATGCATTTATCGCAGACCTTGCAGTGGCGGTCAATGCCGGACAGATCAAGACGGGAGCACCGTGCCGCGCAGAGCGCACCAGCAAGTATAACCAGCTTTTACGCATTGAGGAGGAACTGGCAGAGGATGCGGTGTTTGTGCCGGAAGAAATCACTGAAAAGCAGAAAGCTGAAAAAATGGGTTGAAAAAAGGAAACGTCTATGTTACAATGATTAAAGTTGTGAGTTTGTAACCTAGGAGGGAACGATCGTGGCAGTTGTAAAAACAATTTTGACTGTAGTTTTTATTATAATCAGTGTGGCATTGACAGTTATCATCTTAATGCAGGAAAGTAAATCCGCAGGACTTGGAGCAATCGCAGGTGCAGCAGACACATATTGGGGCAAGAACAAAGGACGTTCCATGGAAGGTATGTTAGTAAAACTGACCAGAATTTTTGTTATCTTGTTTATCGTGATTGCAGCGGTATTAAATATGAGTATTTTTTAAGATGAATGGATGGCTGTCGCAGATGCGGCAGTCATTTTTTTCATAAGAAAAAAGGACGGGGTTTATGGAGAAAACAATTTTAGAAGAACGGAAAAAGACAATTTACCAGTTTATCTGCGATGAGTTTTATGTACCGATGAAAGCAAAGGAGATGGCAGTCGTTTTATCAGTACCGAAATCCCAGCGCAGTGAACTGCAGGAAGTACTTGATGCGCTTGTGATGGATGGAAGGATCGAGGTGACTTCCAAGGGAAAATATATCAAATCAGAAGGAAAATACTTAATCGGTACATTTACGGCGCATGCAAGAGGTTTTGGATTTGTCAGCATCGAGGGGGAAGAGGAAGATATCTTCATCCCGGAATCACAGGTGCATGGTGCGTTTCATATGGATACGGTTCAGGTGGCGGTTACTTCTGAGAATAGTGGAAAACGCAGGGAAGGTACGATTACAAAAATTATATCCCGCGGTACCACACGAATCGTATGTACTTATGAAAAAAGTAAGACGTTTGGATTTGCCGTGCCGGACAATCCTAAATTCGGTTCAGATATTTTTATTCCGCAGGAGCGTTCGAAAGGAGCTGTCAGCGGACATAAGGTCGTGGTCGAGATCACGGACTACGGCAAAGAGGGAAGAAAACCGGAAGGGAAAGTGGTTGAGATCATTGGTCATATCAATGATCCGGGGACAGACATTATGTCTATCGTAAAGGCTTACGACCTGCCGGTAGAATTTTCAGAAAAGATCATGCATCAGGTGGAAAATGTCTCGAACGAAGTCAGCACCGCAGATATGGCAGGACGCATGGATTTCAGGGACTGGCAGACGGTCACGATCGACGGGGAGGATGCGAAGGATCTTGACGATGCGATCACACTGACAAAAGAGGGAGATAACTATAAGCTTGGCGTGCACATTGCGGATGTTTCAAACTATGTGCAGGAGCACAGCGCACTGGATGTGGAGGCATTATCCCGCGGTACATCTGTTTATTTAGTCGACCGCGTGATCCCGATGCTGCCGCATAAATTGTCAAATGGGATCTGTTCTTTAAATGCAGGCGAAAACCGTCTGACCTTAAGCTGTGTGATGACGATCGATACAAAAGGAAATGTGATCGATCACACGATTGCAGAGTCCGTGATCAAAGTAGACCGCCGCATGAGTTATACCAGTGTAAAAAAGATTCTGGAAGATCATGATGAAAATGAAATCAGAGAGTATGAAGAACTGGTTCCGATGTTTGAACTGATGCAGGAACTGGCTGCGATTCTGCGCAAAAAACGTATGAAGCGCGGCTCGATCGATTTTGATTTTCCGGAGACGAAGATTGTGCTTGATGACAAGGGAAAACCGGTCGAGATTAAGCCTTACGAGCGGAATGTTGCAACGAAGATCATCGAAGATTTCATGCTGATCGCCAATGAAACGGTAGCGCAGGATTATTTCTGGCAGGAACTGCCGTTTGTATACCGTACACATGACAACCCGGATACTGAAAAAATCAAGAAGTTATCGACATTTATCAATAATTTTGGTTATTCTATCCATATCGGACAGGACGAAGTGCATCCGAAAGAACTGCAGAAGCTGCTGCAAAAGATCGATGGAACGCCGGAGGAGGCACTGATCAGCCGGCTGACACTGCGTTCCATGAAGCAGGCAAAGTATACGACCATGAGCACCGGTCATTTTGGACTGGCAACACCTTATTACTGTCATTTTACATCACCGATCCGCAGATACCCGGATCTGCAGATCCATCGTATTATCAAGGACAATCTGCGCGGACGGATGAATGCAAAGAAAATAGAGCATTATGACAAGATCCTGCCGGAAGTTGCGAAACATTCGAGCGAGATGGAGCGCCGCGCGGATGAGGCTGAGCGTGAGACCGACAAGCTGAAAAAGGTGGAATATATGTCAGAGCGTATCGGTGAGGTGTTTGAGGGTGTGATCTCCGGCGTGACCGAATGGGGATTTTATGTGGAACTTCCGAATACGGTGGAGGGGCTCGTACATGTGACAACACTTGTAGATGATTATTTCCATTATAATGAAAGTACTTATGAGCTGGTTGGCGAGGTGACGAACATCCGCTATAAACTAGGACAGCGCGTACATGTCATGGTGACAGGAACTGACAAGATACTGCGTACAATCGACTTTCGTGTGGTGCGGGAGAATGAGGAAGAATAAAAAATCATCTTGCGTTCCCCGGCATTTCGGGGTATACTATACAGGCTGGATATTGGATAAGAAAGGAAGAGCATGATGGCAAAGACAGAAAAAAAACTGATCGCGAACAACAAAAAAGCCTACCATGACTTTTTCTTAGAGGAGCGTTATGAAGCTGGCATTGAGCTGCATGGCACGGAAGTAAAATCCATGCGCATGGGAAAATGCAGTATCAAGGAAGCGTTTATCCGTATCGAGAACGGAGAAGTCATTATTTATGGCATGCACGTCAGTCCCTATGAAAAGGGAAATATCTTCAACCGCGATCCGCTGCGTCCGAAGAAGCTTCTGATGCACAAGTCAGAGATCCGCAAGCTGGTCGGAAAAATCGCAGAAAAGGGTTATACTTTAGTGCCGGTTGAGGTATACTTTAAAGGAAGTCTTGTAAAAGTTGATATTGCGCTTGCAAAAGGTAAGAAGCAGTATGATAAGCGTCAGGATATTGCAAAGAAGGATATGCGGCGTGAGGCGGAGCGAGATTTCAAAGTAAAGAATCTGTACTAAAGAAATTTATGGAAAAAGAATGGATGATGTGGTCTTTTTGATTCACAGGAAATGATATCTTGTGTGTGAAAGGGCTACATCTGAAATATATATTTATGGGCTTGTAATGGTTTCGACAGGGATCATGAAGCTGGAGAAGCGAGTCGCACGGGATGCGTCAAATTCCAAAATTAAAATTAAACGCTGAAGATAATTTAGCGGTTGCAGCCTAACAGCTGCAACTTGCTGCCCATGATGGCAGCAGTCTGACCTAGAGCACTCACACTTTAGGACCCAGGCTTCGACTATGTGAGAAACGACGCAGGCAAAGCTTTGAGCCTGCGGGCGTACGATGAAGCTACTGAAACCGGAACTGTGCCTACGCAGGTCTGGCAGAGGGAATGTTAAAACATAGGATACGCTCGTAGAAGGACAGGGGATTGGTTTTTGGACACGGGTTCGACTCCCGTCAGGTCCACTCGTAAAGTGCCGTATTTACGGCACTTTTTAAATTTTGTGTTGCATTTCGTGACATATTTTATGTCATACTGATATAAAATAAGGACCACCATTGAAGGAAGTCCTGATTTATTCATAACAATAGAATGTTCGCAGAGCGTGTATTCTATTGCTTTAACAGCTCTGTAATGTTGATCGTCAGATCATCGTAAATACATACCTGTATATCGTCATCAAAACTGTACAGATCTGTCAGTTCTTCTTTTTCTAAATCATAAACATTTACTGTCCTGGTCAGTGGATTTACGATCCAGTATTCACGTACACCGGCAGAGTGGTATTTGAATAACTTCACACCGTAATCAATTCGTTTCGTACCTGAAGACGCAATCTCGATGATCCAGTCCGGTGCACCATTATATCCACGATCATCCAGCTTAGACTTGTCACAAATAATGCTGATATCAGGTTCAACGTATGTTTTATCATCCTTATTCAGAAAAACGGCGAATGGGGCAGGATAGACCTTACAAAATCCATTGTTTTTACTGATATACTCACGGATTTCTGCGGATAAATTCATAACAAGTTCCTGATGCAATCTGTTTGGTGGTGCATATCATAAATAACGCCATCGATCAGTTCTGCACGCTGTCCTTCCGGGAGAGAATAGATGTAATCGGTTGTGTAGGTGTTTTCTTTTGAAAATGGCATAGTGTATACCTCCTTTACATTTTGATGATGGCTGTTTGACAAAAAAATATATATGACATATAATATACTTAACGAGGCAGCCGGAAGGTGAGTGCACTTCACCCGACCCGGCGAATTTAATACTAAGTTATCAAGAGATAGCCGTTCCTAAACTTTACCAGAGAGCAGGACGGCTATTTCTTATGTTTTCTGTGGGTATCTATGTAAGTCAGAATCGCCATCAACATGATGACAAAAGTAAATAAGTCATTCCATGAAACCATAATAATCATCCTTTCCGTAAGGCTCGGATCAGATGAGAGCACGTCCTCCAGCTGCCTGGGTAAGCATATTATGTTGTCGAGAGGCCATTGCAAATATAGTATCGATAATAGTATAACTTGTGTTAATGTTGTCTGTTGAGATAAATATATAAATTTCTCTTTTATATTTAACTTGTAGTATTACGTTGATTTTAACATATTTGTAATAGCCAGGCAATGATATTATACTAATTGTAGTGATATATGTTATCCGCATGTTTTATTTGAGAGTTACACATTACTGTGTATTTTTCTATTTCATATGGAGAAAGTCGTTTTTGCAGGGCTTTATTAGTTGTTTGTTTTAAAGGCTTTTTTCGGCAGGTTCATGGATTGCATGACTGGTGGAGGAGAAGAATAGGCAGTTGAGAATGGTGTGAGAAAAATATAGAGGGTTTGCACGTTGAAGAATGTTGTAGTATGATAGCGTTGCCATGAAAGGAATGATAAAATATATGAAGAAAGTTCAAAAAAATAGCTTTGAGAAGATGTGCGATAGACTTGAAGAAAATTTTGTTTTGAACGAGAATGAAATTAAGTATGTAAAAAAACATCTTTACCCAATAAAAGAGGATAAGGATATGCTTTTAAAACTTAAGGCAGAGGCATTAGAGGATGATTATATAGCTGTAATGTCGTTTGCAATTACAATGTTGGCATTGATGGTAGCAGTAATAACTCTATGCGTTACTATGCTATCAGAAATAGGAATGCCGGCTAGGTGGGTATTATTCCTGATTTATAGTGTGTTACTAGTGTATTATTTTGTTACTATAAAAAACAAAATGCGATACTTTAAAAATGTAAATAAATGGCGACAGTATATTTTGGTTTGCATAGATGAAATGGTAAATAAGCAAAATAAAAAGAAAAAGAAGAGGCATAAATAGAGTCAGATTTATCTTAACAGCTCTGTAATGTTGATTGTAAGATTATCGTAAATACATACCTGTATATCGTCATCAAAATTGTATTGATCTGCTGGGGATGCAATCTCGATGATTCAGTCCGATGCACTGTTGCATCTGTGGTCATTCAACTTAGACTTGTTACAAATAACGATGATATCAGGTTCAACGTATGGTTTATCATTCGTATTTAGAAAGACAGCGAATGGTACCGGAAACTGCCGGGATAAAAGAAACGCCGATTCCTGAAAAATCAGGAATCCGGTGAATTTGTTTTTTCGCAGACAGCATTTCTTTTTTGTGGCGGATGTGATCAGTGCGATTCTGCTCTACCGGAGTGCAAAAAAGGAAAGAAGCACATCGCTTAAAGATTCTCCGCTATTTTAATGCTTAGATCCATGTAAATGCAGCGGTTTTCCGGCAGTTTTCCGGTCAGCAGATAATCTACCAAAAGGGAGAGGGAGCGTGCACCCTGCTCATCCGGCTGTTGGCAGATTGTGGCAGAGATTACGCCGTTTCGTATCATTTCACAGGTCGATAGAACAGCATCAAATGTAATGATCTTAAGAGGACGCTGCAGGGATGCGTTTAAAACTGCACGGCATCCACCATAGACGCCGGCTGCTGTAAAATAAAGTGCAGACAGATCCGGGTGGCGGTCTAAGAGGTCAGAAACTACTTCGTAACTCTTATAATCATCATCGCCATTTTCCACGACATCCACAATGCGGATATTTGGATGCTTTGTATGAAGATGGGAGGTAAAACCGCTGATACGTTCTTCGTGGCAGAGAACATTGTGAGAGCCGGTCACGATACCGACACTTGCATAATCTCCGGAAAACAGATGTAATAACCCTGCGGCGGTCTGCCCGCATTTGTGGTAGTCGCTGCCGACATAGGCAATCCGTTTCGAATCAGGCATGTCGGTGTTGATCGTAATGCAGGGGATGCCGTTTTCCCAGAGCAAATCTATCTTTTCCTGTATGGCAGGATCATTGTAGGGAGAGAGGATCAGTCCATGGATCTCTTCTTTTAGCAGTTCATCGATCGTCTGAAGCTGACTTTGTAAATCAAAAGAAATACGGCGTTCAATCACGGTGCATCCGTAAATGGACAGTTCTTCAAGTTTTTGGCGAAGACCGTCCATGACCTCATCAAAAAACGGATTTTCTGCGCCGAAAAGCAGGACACCGATTTTTAATTTTTTCTTTTGCGCTGCAAGCGCAATACCAGCCTTGTTTGGCTGATAGTCTAAAAGCTTTGCAATTTCTAAAACTTTCCGTTCTGTCTCGGCGTTGACAATGCCGCGGTGATTTAACACACGGTCCACAGTGCCGCGTGAAACACCGGAAAGCTCTGCAATTTCCTTCATGGTAGCCATAGAAAAACCCCTTTTTATTTCAATTGATTCATTTGATGCCAACATCATTCATACAAATAAAGATAACATAAAAAACAATACATTGTCAACTTGTGTGCATGTGCACATAGATGGGAACAGGAAAAAGAAGTGTTCTACGAATCGGATGGAAGTGCACATGGCTGAAATAATGTGAAAAATGAACGTATAAGTAAATGTAAACAAAAATAAATATGAAAAAATGTACAAAAAGTATATTGCAAAATGGTCATCCCGGATGTATGATAAATAAAACGTGCACGAGCACACAATGAAGTGATTTGTAAAAAGGAGAGCGGTATGTTGTACATAGGAATTGATCTTGGAACATCTTCCGTGAAGCTGCTTTTAATGGATGCAGCCGGAAATGTAAAAAATATTGTATCAAGAGAGTATCCTCTTTATTTCCCGAATCCGGGCTGGTCGGAACAGAAACCGGAAGACTGGTACAAAGAGACGATGCAGGGGTTAAAAGAACTTTTGGAAGGTTTTCCGAAAGAAGAAGTTGCCGGAATCAGTTTTGGCGGTCAGATGCATGGACTGGTAATTCTTGATGACAAGGATGAGGTGATAAGACCGGCGATACTGTGGAATGATGGCAGGACAACAGAGGAGTGCGATTACTTAAATAATGAGATCGGCAAAGAAACATTGTCAGAATATACGGCAAATATTTCATTTACCGGTTTTACCGCACCAAAGATTCTCTGGGTAAAAAACAAAGAGCCGGAGAATTTTGCAAGGATCAAAAAGATCATGCTGCCAAAAGATTATCTTGCATATAAGCTGACCGGAGAGCACTGTACGGATGTTTCGGATGCGTCCGGTATGCTGCTTTTGGATGTGAAGAACCGATGCTGGTCGAAAGAAATGTGTGAAATCTGCGGCATTACGACCGACATGCTGCCGAAGTTATATGAGAGCTATGAATGTGTCGGTACGGTCTTACCGGAGATTGCAAAAGAACTGGGCTTATCTGAGAATGTGAAGGTGGCAGCCGGTGCGGGAGATAATGCAGCAGCTGCAGTTGCAACCGGAACTGTCGGAGATGGAAAATGCAACATTTCACTTGGAACAAGTGGAACGATCTTTATTTCTTCTGCAAAATTTGGTGTGGATAAGCACAATGCACTACATGCATTCTGTGATGCAAATGGAGCTTATCATCTGATGGGATGTATGTTATCCGCAGCGTCCTGTAACAAATGGTGGATGGATGAGATCATCGGAACCAAAGATTACAAAAAAGAGCAGGAAGCGATCACAAAACTTGGCGAAAACCATGTATACTATCTGCCGTATCTGATGGGGGAGCGTTCCCCGTACAATAACCCGAATGCGAGGGCCACTTTTATTGGCATGACGATGGATACGACAAGAGCGGATATGACACAGGCAGTATTAGAGGGTGTTGCATTTGCACTTCGCGATTCCTTCGAAGTGGCAAAAACACTTGGTATTCCAATCGAGCGCACAAAGATCTGCGGAGGCGGGGCAAAGAGTCCTCTCTGGAAAAAGATCATTGCAAATGTATTAAATATCAAAGTAGATGTGCTTGAGACGGAAGAGGGACCATCTTTAGGAGGCGCAATGCTTGCAGCCGTTGCATGTGGTGAGTACAAAGATGTGGAATCTGCAGCAGCCGCAATCGTAAAAGTGGTCGATACGGTGGAGCCGGATCCTGAACTTGCTGCAAAATATGAGGCACGCTACCAGCAGTTTAAAAATATTTATCCGGCATGCAAAGATCTGTTTGACAAGATCATCTGACGGACAGGAAAGGGTATTGTTCCTGACTGTTTTGAATAGTAACAGCCGGATATCAGAAAAAATTTGCTTATGCAGGAAAGAAAACCTGCAGGGCAAATGAAATAGAAGATAGGAAAAGAGGAAAAAGGACATGCAGATTTACGAAGTTACGGATGCACGTTTTCGCAAATATGGAAAAGTGATCCGGAATATTGATTTTTCAGCATTGACAGAGGCGATGAAAAAGACACCGGTTCCATCTGATGTAGTTTACGAGCCGTCGATCGCAGAATTAGAGGCATTGCCGGTGGCAAAGGAGATTGAGAAAGTCTTTTACGGAGAACTGCCGATTCAGATCGGATACTGTAATGGACACAATGTGCTTTTAAATGCAGTGGAATATCACCGCAGCTCAGAGATCAATCTTGCGGCAACCGATGCGGTCTTAATATTAGGTTCAGAGGCAGATGTGACCGATGATTTTACCTATGAGACATCGAAAATGGAAGCATTCCGCATCCCGGCAGGAACAGCCGTGGAGGTGTATGCGACCACACTGCATTATGCACCATGTCATGTGGACGATGCAGGATTCCAGGTGGCAGTCATTCTGCCGAAGGGCACCAATTATCCGTTGGATGAGGCACACGCCGGCGGGGAGGATGCACTTCTTACAGCAAAGAATAAATGGCTGATCGGTCATGCCGAGGGCGGGCTGCCGGAGGGAAGCCATATCGGACTCATCGGCAAAAATTTAAATGTCAGAGAATAAATTTTTATAGAAAAAATGAAGTATGTACAGAAAAAAAGAAAGCGGAGGAAAACAAAATGAATAACATTCCAGAAGTAAAAGTTGGTATCGTGGCAGTCAGCCGTGACTGCTTCCCGGAGTCATTATCTGTAAACAGAAGAGAGGCATTGGTAAAGGCCTACACAGATAAATACGGTGCAGCAGATATCTATGAGTGCCCGATCTGTATCGTGGAGAGCGAGATCCACATGGTACAGGCATTAGAGGACATCAAGAAAGCAGGATGTAACGCACTCTGCGTATATCTTGGCAACTTTGGACCGGAGATCTCCGAGACACTGCTTGCAAAACATTTCGAGGGACCGAAGATGTTTGTCGCAGCAGCGGAGGAGACACAGGACAACCTGATCCAGGGACGTGGTGATGCATACTGTGGTATGTTAAATGCAAGCTACAACTTAAAATTAAGAAATGTACATGCATATATTCCGGAATATCCGGTAGGTGACGCAGCAGACTGTGCAGATATGATCCATGATTTCCTGCCGATTGCAAGAACTGTTATTGGATTATCCGAGTTAAAGATCATTTCTTTCGGACCAAGACCGTTAAACTTCCTTGCATGTAATGCTCCGATCCAGCAGTTATATAACCTTGGTGTTGAGATCGAGGAGAACTCTGAACTGGATTTGTTTGAGGCATTTAACAAACATGCAGGAGATGCGCGTATCCCGGAAGTTGTTGCAGATATGGAAAAAGAGCTTGGCACCGGAAATAAAAAACCGGAGATTCTTGCAAAACTTGCACAGTATGAGCTGACACTGACCGACTGGGTAGAGGAGCACAGAGGTTACCGCAAATATGTAGCCATCGCCGGAAAATGCTGGCCAGCATTCCAGACACAGTTTGGATTTGTACCATGCTATGTAAACAGCCGTCTGACCGGACGCGGAATCCCGGTTTCCTGTGAGGTTGATATCTACGGAACACTGAGTGAGTTCATCGGAACCTGCGTGAGCCAGGATGCAGTAACTTTACTTGACATCAACAACTCTGTACCGAAAGATATGTATGAAGAGTCCATCAAAGGAAAATTTGATTACAAACATACTGATACATTCATGGGATTCCACTGTGGAAATACCTGCTCTAAGAAACTTGCAAGCTGTGAGATGAAGTACCAGATGATCATGGCAAGAAGCCTTCCGGTCGAAGTGACAAACGGTACTTTAGAGGGAGACATTGCACCGGGCGATATCACATTCTACCGTCTGCAGTCTACATCCGACAATAAGATCCGCGCATACGTGGCACAGGGCGAAGTACTTCCGGTAGCAACACGTTCCTTCGGTTCCATCGGTGTATTTGCGATCCCTGAAATGGGAAGATTCTACCGCCATGTACTGATCGAGAAAAACTATCCGCATCACGGAGCGGTTGCATTCGGACATTACGGAAAAGCACTGTTTGAAGTATTCAAATATCTTGGCGTTCCGATGGAAGATATTAACTACAATCAGCCTGCATCCCTGCCATATCCGACAGAGAATCCATTTGCATAAAATGTACATAAATTAATATATTACCCGAAACCCGCGCATCTAAAACGTAACATACCGTTTTGCATGTGCGGGTTTTTGCGTGAAAGGGTTCGGGTGTCAAAAGGTGGTTTTTATTTTTTTACACCCGAACCCTTCCACATAACCCTTGCCATAGAAACTGGAAATATCTACTTGTAGAATCGCACATCATCCTCTGTTACAATGCAGATACATAAAAATGAAACAAATATGTAATATTTACTTAATAACAAGTAAATATCTGTAAATGGAGGATTTCTACATAATGAAAAACAGAAACAAGATCGTAGCATTTTTACTGGCAGGGGTGATTGCAGCAGGACATGGCAGCGTGGTGTATGCGGCAGGGTATGGAAGTGTGGTGTATGAAGATGTGGCATGGGATCTGTGTGCGCTGAATGAAGAACGCATGAAACTGGAAGTACAGGAAAAAAATACAGACAATGATGCTGCTGGGAATGACCAAGCAGACATCGAAGAACGTGAATCACCGCAGAGTACATCTGAATATGCTGATATCGGTATCGCATCCGTGTTAAATTATGTGAATTTACGCGCGGAACCTTCCGTGGAAAGTGAGGCACTCGGAAAGCTGTACAATAACAGTGCGGCAACGGTGTTGGAAACAGTTTTGGATGAGGCAGGAGAGGAATGGTATCTGGTCAGTTCAGGTTCGGTGGAAAACGCTTATGTGAAAGCGGAATATGTAAAGGTCGGGGATGAGGATCTGGCGCGGGGTGTCAGCACACGATATGCGACGGTAACGACTACGACGTTGTTTGTGCGTACCGAACCGGGAACTGAGGCATCCGTGCTTACCATGCTGCCGGAGGGCGAGGATGTGGTCGTCTATGATGCGTTGGATGAGTACGGGTGGTACCGTGTGTCGACGGAGGAAGGCTTAGGATATGTTTCGGGAGATTATGTGACGGTCCGGACGGAGTTTCGCGTGGCAGAGTCGAAGGAGGAAGAGAAAGAGAGATTAGAGCGAGAGGAGGCGGAGCGCCAGGCGGCAGCAGCCGCGGCGGAAGCGGCAAGAAAAGCACGCGAAGAGGAAGAGAGAAAGGCAGCGGAAGCAGCGAGAAAGACACAGGAAGAAGCGGCAAAAGCAATGGCACGGCAGCAGACACAAAACGCGCAACAGGCGCAACAAAAAAATGACAAAGTACAGGGAAGCAGTCAGGGGCAAAGCAGCAGTTCATTCGGCAGTAATACAACAGCGAAACCGCAAACAGTTTCCAATGGACAGGCAGTCGTGAACTATGCAGCTCAGTTTGTGGGAAATCCCTATGTTTATGGTGGCAGCAGCCTGACAAACGGAGCGGACTGTTCCGGATTTGTGATGAGCGTATATCAGGCGTTTGGAATCAGTCTGCCCCATTCTTCAAGTGCACTGCGCAGTGTTGGATATGGTGTCAGCTTAGACGCGATACAGCCTGGAGATATCGTATGTTACAGCGGACATGTGGGAATTTATGCAGGAAATAATACGCTGCTTCATGCAAGTTCTCCAAGTACCGGCATCAAGTACACGTCGCCTGTCACCTACCGCGAAATTCTGGCAATAAGAAGGATTTTCTAATGATCTATGGGAAAATATGGATGCGCAACCGATTGAAAAAAATTGTGAAGAATTTAAAAATAAAGGTAAAAAAAAGGGTAAATCATGTATTTTTGCACAAGTATAAATATGCATTTTTTACAAGAGAGAAAAATACATGTTAAAAATTTGTCATACCGTGTCGAAATAAAATCCAATATTGTCATTTTGCCGATAAATCAAGGAATATCAGGGATTTTTCATAAATTGACAAATGAAAAAAAATGTGCAATAATCAGCAAACTGATAAGAAAAAATAATGTTTTTTGTTTTCGATGTAGGAAGGAATGAGTCGAATGATTGAAAGAAAAATCAAATTATCTGACACAGAGGAAGTAAAGGATTTTGTGAATGCTGCCGGAAAATGTGATTTTGAAATTGATGTATGTTACAGCAGGGCAGTCATTGATGCAAAATCTTTGCTTGGAATGCTTTATTTAGGTGTTTGCAAGGAACTTACGATCAAGTATGGCGAAAAGGATGCACGTTTTGAACAGGTTGTTGGAAAATATGCAATAGCCTGAAGCAGAGATGCTGCCCATAGATCATGATTTATGGGACGATGTATAACAGAAGATAAAGGGATAGATGAAAAGACTGATTTATATATCTGGAAAGGTATGTGGAATCAGTCTTTTTTTGTGCTATAATCCATATATGAGCAAAAAGATTGAAAAGAACGAAAAAGGTGTCATAAAAATATCGGTCCGTGATCTGGTCGAATTTATCCTGCGGGAGGGCGATATCGACAACCGCCATGGACGCGGTGCTTCTGCGGAGGCGATGCTTGCCGGGGGAAGGATCCACAGAAAGATCCAGAAGCGGATGGGCAGCAATTACCATGCGGAGGTTCCACTGAAAATTGCAATCGAGGAAGACGAGTACCAGCTTGTGATTGAGGGACGTGCGGACGGGATTCTGATCGAGAGCGCGGAGGAAGAGATCACATTTGCGGATAATTTTAATCACATGACGATGCCAGAAGACTGCAAAGTCACGATCGACGAGATTAAGGGCATGTACATGAAACTTGATCTGTTAGACGATGCGGTCGGTGTACACCGTGCACAGGCGATGTGTTATGCCTATATCTATGCCCTGCAGCATGATCTTGCCACTATTTCAGTGCAGATGACGTACTGTAATTTAGATACCGAGGATATCCGGTATTTTCATTATGATTACACATTTGAGGAACTTGCGGTCTGGTTTGAGAAGCTGATCACCGAGTACAAAAAATGGGCTGATTTTCAGTTCGCATGGAAAAAACTGCGTCAGGCATCCATCAAACCGCTGCAGTTTCCATTTTCCTACCGGGAAGGGCAGAAGGAATTAGCAGCTGGTGTGTACCGCACGATCAGCAGAAAGAAGAATCTTTTTATCCAGGCGCCGACCGGAGCAGGAAAGACAATATCGACCGTGTTTCCGGCGGTCAAGGCGGTTGGGGAGGATTTAGCGGACAAGATCTTTTATCTGACGGCAAAGACGATCACAGGGACGGTGGCGCGGGAAGCATTTGAACTTCTGCGTAAAAACGGATATCAGGCAAAAGTGCTTACAATCACGGCAAAAGAAAAGCTGTGCCTGTGTGAGGAGATGGAGTGCAATCCTGTCAACTGTCCATACGCAAAAGGGCATTACGACAGGGTCAACGATGCAGTTTTTTCGTTGCTGCAAAAGGAAGATATGATCACGAGAGAGGTGATCTTAGAACAGGCGAAGGAATACAATGTCTGTCCGTTTGAAATGTGTCTGGATACGGCGACATGGGTGGATGATATCATCTGTGATTACAATTATGTATTTGACCCGAATGTCTATCTGAAACGTTTTTTTGCGGATGGTACCACAGGAGATTACATTTTTCTGGTGGATGAGGCGCACAATCTGGTCGAGCGGAGCCGGGAGATGTACAGTGCCATTATATATAAGGAAGATTTTCTTTTGGCAAAGAAGATTTTAAAGAAATATGGTCAGGCAAAACTGATGCGGGAACTGGAAAAATGTAACCGCGTACTGCTCTCCTATAAGCGTGAGTGTGAGAAATATGTGATCTATGAATCAATTGGAAATTTTGCGTTTGAGTTAATGAACGTGGCGTCGGATCTCGATGAATTTTTACAGAAAGCACCGGAGTTCCCGGAGCGGAAAGATTTAAGTGAGTTTTATCTGAATCTGCGCAATTTTTTGAATATTTATGAACTGCTGGATGACCACTATGTCGTTTATGCGGAACACGAGCAGGATGGACGCTTTAAACTCAAATTATACTGTGTGGATCCGTCGAAAAACCTGCAGGAGCGTATCAACAAAGGGAATGCAACTATTTTCTTTTCCGCGACGCTGCTTCCGGTGGGCTATTATAAGAGCCTGCTCTCGACTGAAACGGATAATTATGCAGTTTACGCAAAGACGGCATTCCGGGAAGAACAGAAATTGCTGCTGCTCGGAAATGATGTGAGCAGCAAGTATACCAGACGAAGTGCAGGGGAGTTTGAGCGGATCGCTTCCTATGTAAAAAAGACGACAGATGCAAAAAAAGGAAATTATATGGTGTTTTTTCCATCCTACAAAATGATGGAGCAGGTCTGCGATGTCTTTCTGGAAAAATGCCAGTCAGATCCATCCTGTGAAACGGAAACGTTGATTCAGCAGCCTGGGATGAAAGAAGAAGAAAGAGAGTCTTTTTTACAGGCATTTTCGGAAGAATTATCGGGAGAGCGGAAAGGATCGCTGGCTGCATTTTGTGTGATGGGCGGTATTTTCGGGGAAGGGATCGACCTGAAAAATGAACAGCTGATCGGTGCGATTGTCGTCGGCACGGGACTGCCGCAGATCAGCAATGAGCGGGAGATCCTGATGGGATATTTTGAAAAACGGCTTGGTGCCGGATTTGATTATGCCTACCGGTATCCGGGAATGAACAAGGTGTTACAGGCGGCAGGAAGAGTGATACGGACGGTGGAGGATGTCGGAGTCATAGAACTTTTAGATGAGCGTTTCCTGCAGAGTGAATACCGTGCGCTGTTCCCAAGAGAATGGGAAAGGCAGACGGTATGCAGGATAGATACGGTGGAAAAGTATTTAGAAGAATTCTGGAACCGTTCTTAAGTCTGTGTCAGATCGTAGGCAGCAGTTTTAAGAATTCCTCGGTGGACTGTGAAACCGGGAGCGTCGGGTTGATGGCTGCGACCATCTGTCTCGATGGCAGTTTTTCCTTTGTTTTTACGATAAACAGATCTTTGGATTCCCGGCTTAAACAGTAATCCGGTATAAATGCGATACCAAGACCGATGCGCGCAAGGTCGATCAGAAGGTCGTTACTGCTAAGTTCGATCTGCGGGATCAGCTCAAGCTGATGCTGTAAAAACAGGTTGTGCAGGAACTGGCTCGTCGTACTTTTGCGGTCGAGCATGAGGATTGGGTACTGTTTCAGTTCCTCAAACGGGATCTCCTGCTGTTTCAGGTTAAAATATGCCGGGTTTGCAATGAATACGTCGGTAAAATTGCAGACGGTCTTCTGAATGTAGGAGTGATTCAGGTTCGAGTTCGGAAAGTTGGTCACGATCAGATCGACTTTTCCCTGATCGAGGAGATCCACGCAGCTAAGGGATGTCGCGTTCGTCACCTTGATCGGCACGTTTGGGAACTTTTTGTGGAACTGTTTTAAATAAGGTACTAAAAAGTAACGGCAGATGGTGTCGCTTGCACCGATGTGAAGCTGACCGAGTCCGAGACTGCCGGAGTCTAAAAGCTGGCTTTCACCGCGCTGAATTAGGTTCATTGCCGGTTCGATGTGTTTTAATAATACTTTTCCGGCAGGAGTGAGCTGTACTTTTTTCGTGCTGCGGATGAAAAGCGGCTGGTCTAACTTTTTCTCAAGCGTTTTGATCGACTGGCTGACCGCGGACTGGGAAATAAAAAGCTGCTTGCTTGCCTCGGAAAAACTTAAGGATGTTGCCACATAATAAAACACTTTATATAATTCGTAATTGATATCCATGAAGTCCTCTTTCTGCGGGCTGGCCGCATATCATTTGAATGAAGAATGTTAATAAAAATAACTATCATGATTATAAGACGTGCTTATAAATCTGTCAATAAAGACTGATAATGGGGATGCGTGAAAGCATTTTCCAATGAAAGAAAATGATTCAGGAGTAAAAATAAGAACATGTCTGCAACAAAGCAGATATAATTCATGACAATAAAATGCTCGCAGAGTGTGCATTCTATTATTTATAGAAATATTAATAAAATTAATAAATAAGATTAAATATATTAATTATGCTTATTTTATAACCTATGTTATACTTTGAAAAGACAAATGGAAACTGAGAATGGAGGTTACCACATGAGCAGTGTAAAACGTGTATATGTTGAGAAGAAACCGGAATATGCAGTCCGGGCAAAAGAATTGCAGTCTGAAATCAGAAGTTATCTTGGAATCAGTGGTGTGACGAAGGTGCGCGAGCTGATCCGTTATGATATTGAAAATATTTCCGGGGAAACTTATAAAAAAGCCTTAGTAACCGTTTTTTCCGAACCGCCGGTAGACGATATTTATGAGGAAGAGTTTGATTTAAACGGAGCAAGAACATTTTCCGTAGAGTTCTTACCGGGACAGTTTGACCAGAGAGCAGATTCCGCAGAACAGTGCGTGAAATTATTAAATGAAGAGGAAGAGCCGATCATCCGCACTGCAGTGACTTATGCGATCGAGGGAACGATCAGTGACGAAGAGTTTGCAGCAATCAAAAAACACTGCATCAACCCGGTCGATTCCAGAGAGACAGGCTTAGAGAAACCTGAGACTTTAGTGCAGAGTTTCCCGGAGCCGGAGGATGTTAAGATCTTTGACGGTTTTCGTGATACGCCGGAGGCTAAGTTAAAAGAGTTATACGATTCATTGAATCTTGCGATGACATTCAAAGACTTTTTACATATCCAGAATTATTTTAAGAACGATGAAAAACGCGATCCGTCCATGACGGAGATCCGTGTGTTAGATACCTACTGGTCTGATCACTGCCGTCATACCACATTCTCCACAGAACTTAAAAATGTGGCATTTGATGACGGTTATTACTGCGCGCCGATGAAAGAGACTTATGAGGATTACTTAAATACCCACAAGAACCTGTATGCAGGACGCAGTGATAAGTTTGTATGTCTGATGGATCTTGCCCTGATGGCAATGAAACGTCTGAAAAAAGAAGGAAAGTTACAGGATCAGGAAGAGTCCGATGAGATCAATGCATGTTCCATCGTTGTTCCGGTAGAAGTAGACGGAAAGACAGAGGAGTGGCTGGTTAATTTCAAAAATGAAACACACAACCATCCGACCGAGATCGAGCCGTTTGGTGGTGCCGCTACCTGTCTTGGCGGTGCGATCCGTGACCCGTTGTCAGGACGTACCTATGTTTACCAGGCAATGCGTGTGACCGGTGCCGCAGATCCGACGGTTCCTGTTTCCGAGACGATCTCCGGAAAACTTCCACAGAAAAAACTGGTGAGAGAAGCTGCACACGGATACAGCTCTTACGGTAACCAGATCGGTCTTGCAACCGGATACGTCAAAGAAGTTTACCATCCAAACTATGTGGCAAAACGTATGGAGATCGGTGCGGTCATGGGTGCTGCTCCAAGACGTGCCGTACAGAGACTGACCTCTGATCCGGGTGACATCATCATTTTACTTGGAGGAAGAACCGGACGTGACGGTATCGGTGGTGCCACAGGTTCTTCAAAAGCGCACAACACAGAGTCCACAGCAGTCTGCGGTGCCGAGGTACAGAAAGGTAACCCGCCGACAGAACGCAAGATCCAGCGCCTGTTCCGCCGTGAGGAAGTTGCCCATATCATCAAAAAATGCAACGATTTCGGTGCGGGCGGTGTGTCTGTAGCAATCGGTGAGCTTGCAGACGGACTTCGCGTACAGCTTGACAAAGTGCCGAAGAAATATGCCGGATTAGACGGAACAGAACTTGCAATCTCAGAATCCCAGGAGCGTATGGCAGTTGTGGTATCTCCTTCGGATGTCAAGACCTTCTTAGGCTACGCAGCGGAGGAAAACTTAGAGGCAGTGGAAGTTGCCGTTGTAACGGAGGAGCCGAGACTTGTTTTAGAGTGGAGAGGCAAAGAGATCGTAAATATCTCCCGTGCCTTCTTAGACACCAACGGTGCGCATCAGGAGACCAACGTTGCAGTGGATATGCCGGTACCGGAGGATAATTACTTAAATAAGATCTCTACACCAAAAGTTGCAGATGCGGTTGCGAAAAACGATATGAAGGCAGCATGGCTTGCAGAGCTGGCTGATTTGAATGTCTGCTCCCAGAAAGGTCTTGTGGAGATGTTTGACGGTTCCATCGGTGCAGGAAGTGTTTACATGCCATTCGGTGGAAAATACCAGCTCACAGAGACACAGTCCATGGTTGCAAAACTTCCGGTTGCACATGGAAAATGTGATACCGTAACCATGATGGCATATGGTTTTGATCCGTATTTAGCAAGCTGGAGTCCGTACCACGGTGCGATCTATGCGGTATTAGAGTCCTTATCAAGAATCGTGACCGCAGGTGGTGATTATAAAAAGATCCGTTTTACATTCCAGGAATACTTCCGCAGAATGAACGAGGATCCGAAGCGCTGGAGCCAGCCATTTGCAGCACTTCTCGGAGCTTACAATGCACAGATCGGTTTTGGACTTCCATCTATCGGTGGAAAAGATTCCATGTCAGGAACGTTTAATGATATTGATGTACCGCCGACACTGGTTTCCTTTGCAGTGGATGTGGCAAAAGAGCAGGATATCATCACACCGGAGTTAAAGGCAGCAGGAAATGAACTGTTATACTTTACAATCGACAAAGACGAATATGACGTGCCGGTTTACGCACAGGTCATGAAACTTTATGATGCGGTTCATGTATTGATCCAGAAAGGTGCGATCGTTTCCGCATATGCGCTTGACGGAAAAGGTCTTGCAGCAGCACTTGCAAAGATGGCATTCGGTAACAAACTTGGCGTGACAGTAGATACCGATGTGACAACTGATACACTGTTTGCTCCGGGCTTTGGTAATATCGTGGCAGAAGTTCCGGCAGGCAAGACTGCAGAAGTTTACGAGGCACTGCAGAATGCAGGTTTATCTGCAAACGTAAAGAGAGCAGGTGCTGTCAATGAGGAAGCAGCATTTATCTGTGGCGATATGAAACTTGCGATCGATGAGGCATTGAACGCATGGACAGGCACATTGGAGAAAGTATTCCCGACTCGTGCAACCGAAGATAAAGAGGAAGTAAAGACAGATCTTTATCATGCAGATTCTGTTTATGTATGCAAACATAAAGTGGCAAGACCGACCGTATTTATTCCGGTATTCCCGGGAACTAACTGCGAGTACGACAGTGCAAAAGCGTTTGAGCGCGCAGGTGCGGATACGATCGTAAAAGTATTTAAAAACTTAAATGCTGAGGACATCCGTGAGTCCGTAGATGAATTTACCAAGGCAATCGACCAGGCACAGATCATCATGTTCCCGGGTGGATTCTCCGCCGGTGATGAGCCGGAAGGATCTGCAAAATTCTTTGCAACCGCATTCCGCAACGCAAAGATGACAGAGGCAGTTATGAAACTGTTAAATGAGAGAGACGGTTTAGCCCTTGGTATCTGTAACGGATTCCAGGCACTGATCAAATTAGGACTGGTACCTTACGGCGAAATCCGCCCGCAGGCAGCAGATTCCCCGACACTGACCTACAACACGATCGGACGCCATATCAGCAAGATGGTATACACAAAAGTTGTCACCGACAAGTCCCCGTGGTTAGCACAGGCGGAACTTGGAAAAGTTTACTGCAACCCGGCATCCCACGGAGAGGGACGCTTTGTTGCACCGAAAGAATGGCTTGATAAACTGTTTGCAAACGGTCAGGTTGCAACACAGTACGTCAATGAGGCAGGTGTTCCGACCATGGACGAAGAGTGGAACGTCAATGGTTCCTACTGTTCCATCGAGGGTATCACAAGCCCGGATGGACGTGTGCTCGGCAAGATGGCTCATTCCGAGAGACGTGACAGAAGCGTGGCAATGAACATTTACGGAGAACAGGATCTGAAGATCTTTGAGTCCGGTGTGGCTTATTTTAAATAAGAGACAATATATAGAAAAGGGAAGAGATATTTATCTTTCTTTGACAATTTTAAAAGACCTTCCAGAAAGGAAAAGAAAAATCCTTTCTGGGAGGTCTTTTTATCCATGTTATTTTATCCGGACTCTCGCCATTGCGTTCCCAGGTAGGACGGTAGTCTTTATCACCGGTTGTATATCCCTTGGTCAGTGTGCAGAAAGAACCGTTGTCTGCCGGACAGCCTTCGCATAAATCTTCCTGACAAAATACTTGTGGTCGTTCGTAGGTTTTCATAAAAATACACCCTCCATTCTTGAATCTATATGTCCGCTTCTATCATACTAGTATAAAGAATATGGGTACATGGATAAATGTGTCATTTTTTATTCAGGTGTGTTTTTATATGATTTTCTGCGTTTTTATAGACAAAAATGAATTTGCCACCGGTAATGTGCTATAATTAAATAATCTAGAAAGTGAACGGAGGAAAACAGAGTGCGAAAAAATCAGGAAAAACGGCAGTCCAAAACACTGTTAGATATTCTGAGAGAAGAAAAAACAGATAAGTATCAAGGCGGTATCTATCATAAAACACCAAATCTTTCTTTTTGCTCTACTATTGAAGGTCGCTGGTCAATATCAACCCTATTGGGAATAAATCCTCTACCT
>ENA-UERN01000308-UERN01000308.1-human-gut-metagenome-genome-assembly--contig:-NODE-308-length-62330-cov-28.623006_pt1 | contig 62330 bp, 57 predicted proteins | sample MGYA00242950_ERZ507950 | MGnify/ENA primary metagenome ERZ507950 (study PRJEB26167, sample SAMN06115515) | human gut metagenome | host: Homo sapiens | place: China:Ningxia | collected 2014-11-26...
TGCCATCGCCAACTGGGAGGATGTGCCCTTACGGACCATAGATCTGACGGAACGTATTTTGCGGGAAAGACCCACCCAGAGCGAATATGTGGGAGATCAGGGCTGGAAACTGGCGGATGTTTACGACAAAAAAATCACGCCGGAGCAGTTCCTGACACAGCTGTCAGACGAAGATCTGATCTGCATGACCAGAGGAGAAGGCATGTGTTCCCCGAAAGTTACCCCCGGAACAGCAGCAGCTTTCGGCGGTGTGACGGATGGACTGCAGCAATTCGGTATTCCGGTGGCCTGCTGTTCTGATGGTCCTTCCGGCATCCGTATGGACTGCGGTACCATGGCCTATGCACTGCCGAACGGTACGTTGCTGGCATGTACCTTTGATCCGGAGTTGGTGGAAGAACTGTATGAGATGGAGGGCATGGAGCTTCGCAAGAACAAGATCGACAGTCTTTTGGGTCCCGGTATTAATATTCACAGGAATCCGTTGAACGGACGTAATTTTGAGTATTTTTCCGAAGATCCGTACCTCACCGGCACCATGGCGGCAGCACAGCTGAAAGGTATGGGAAAATACGGAGTTACCGGTACCATCAAGCATTTTGCATGTAATAATCAGGAATTCAAACGGCATGATGCCAATGCTATTGTATCCGAGAGGGCGTTGCGGGAGATTTATCTGAAAGGATTTGAGATCGCCGTAAAACAGGGCGGAGCCTACAGCATCATGTCCACCTATGGCCCGGTGAACGGACTGTGGACCGCAGGCAGCTATGATCTTCTGACAACCATTCTCCGTAAGGAATGGGGCTATCGGGGTATTGTCATGACCGACTGGTGGGCAAAGATCAATGAGGAAGGTGAGCCAGGCTCCGGGAAACAGACGATTCCCATGGTACGGGCGCAGAATGATATTTACATGGTGACCGCAGACGCAGCATCCAATTCTAATAAGGACAACACTGCGGAAGGACTGGCAGACGGCAGGCTGACCAGAGCGCAGCTTATGCGGAATGCTGCAAACATCTGCTGCTTCCTGTTACGTTCCGTTGCCATGGAGAGACTGCTTGGCAGAGAGGAAGAGGAGTGTACGGAGCTTCACAGTCCGGTAAGCACCGAAGGAGCCGGAGACAGCGGACAGGTGCTGGCCCGGCTGGAACTGCCGGAGCCGAAGACCGGCGAAGAGATTGAACTTCCGCTGGAGAAGCTGTCCACGAAGAAAGGTACTGGTGCGGTATACCAGCTGCGTTTCACGAAGATCGGACGGTACGAACTGGTATTCCGGATGAGTTCCACGTTGGGCCCGCTGGCGCAGCTGCCTATTTCCGTGTTCCTGAATAATACATTACAGCAGACCGTGACCATCAACGGCACAGAAGGAAAAATCGTGGAACAGACAGTGATTCTGGCAATCCGACAGGACGGCGAGAAGTACATGAAGTTGTATTTCGGAGAAAGCGGCATTGACATGAACCGGATGTTCTTACGTTATGTGGGAAAGAACGATATCGAAAGTTTTCGAAATGAATAAAACAATATAAGCAATAAAAAGGCTCCGAAAGATCGGTATGCAGGCAGGATCTTCCGGAGCTTTTTATGCGTCGCAATTTGTAAAAAAACCTTAACGGAATATTTATGCATAGAAACCAAAAGAAGAATTGACTTATGCCGATATTTCGGATAGAATCTACTCTTGTATGTTCTAAAGAAAAATTAGCAAGGAGGCAGGGAAAGTGGTAGCACAAATACTTGCAGTAATCATATTTCTGGCGATGTTTGTACTGATCGTCCTGGAAGTATGGGAGAGACACATTATCACATTAGGCTGCGGCCTGCTGACACTGGTACTGGTATTCGGACTGGGAATGCACAGTATGAGCGCAGTGTTGGAGACTTTGAACTTAGGCAGCTTTTTCACAAGTCATTTCTGGTACACGGCGGGACAGTCCGCAGAGGCTTCCAGTGGTATCAACTGGGAGACCATCGTGTTCGTAGCAGGAATGATGATCATGGTAGAGGGAATGGCCCGGGTGGGATTCTTCCGCTGGCTGTGCATGCGCCTTGCCAAGATGGTCAAGTATAAGGTTGTACCGCTGTTTGTCACCTTTATGGTATTATCCGGTATTCTGGCAATGTTCATTGACAGTATTACCGTAATCCTGTTCCTGGCAGCCGTTACCATTGAATTGTCACAACTGTTGAAATTCAATCCGGTGCCTATGATTCTGGCAGAAGTGTTCTGTGCGAATCTGGGAGGATCCGCTACCATGTGCGGAGATCCCCCCAATATCATCATCGGTACTTCCCTGGGATATTCCTTCACGGATTTCCTGACCAATACCGGTGTGATCGCAGGCGTTTCCCTGGTTGTGGTCGTACTGTATTTCTATCTGGTATTCCACAAGGAACTGCGTGCCAGTGAGGCAGCTGCAGCAGGCAGCAACCAGACCTACCCAGATCCTTCCGAAGCCATTACCGATAAAAAAGGATTTATTATCAGCACTATTATTTTCCTGTGTGCGGTAGTTCTGCTGGTGACCCACGCACAAACCGGTCTGACCGTATCCTGTATTGGTGTATTCATTTCTATCGTGACTTTAATTGCAGCAGGCAAGGACGCACTGAAACTGATCAAACAGATCGATTACAAGACCCTGTTGTTCTTCATCGGACTGTTCATGGTAGTGGGCGGCCTGGAGCAGACCGGCATCCTGAAAGTTATGGCGAATTTCATCGGAGACATCAGCAACGGCAATCTGATGCTGATGATCGCTATTATCCTGTGGATCTCTGCGATTGCCAGCGCCTTCGTGGATAATATTCCTTTTGCGGCTACCATGATCCCTATTATCAGCAGTCTGTCCGCTACCCAGGGTGTGGACCTGTCCATTCTGGCATGGGCACTGGCTATGGGAACCGATATTGGAGGAAGCGCAACTCCCATCGGAGCTTCTGCCAACGTAGTAGGTATCGCCACCGCAGCGAAAGCCGGTCATATGATTAAGTGGGGAAAATATTGCAAAGTTATGGCACCTGCGACTATAATAGTAGTAGGGATCTCTATGCTGATGATCTATGCAAGATATCTGTAAGATGTATTTGCAGAATACGAGTTTAAAAAATTTTGGAAATACATCCAGCCATAAGGAGGGCAGACCCATGAGTGAACAACTGATTATCTCCGTCAGCCGTGAATACGGCAGCGGCGGACATGAGATCGCACAGAAGCTGGCAGAGTATTACAAACTGCCGATGTACGATCACAACCTGTTAGATGAGGTGGCTGCAAGCATGAATGTAAGCAGCAAGGAGCTGGCTGAGTTCGACGAAAAGAGACGTAATAAATTCCTGTACCGCAGTGTAATGGGAATGAACAGCTCTCCGGCAGACAATGTGGCCAGAATGCAGTTCGATTACATTAAGAAAAAAGCAGAGGCAGGAGAATCCTTCGTGATCGTAGGACGTTGTTCCGAAATCGTGCTGAAGGACAATCCGCACCTGATCTCTATCTTCGTATTGGGAGACAGAGAGGCCAAGATCGAACGTGTTATGCGGATCTATGAGTTGGATGCCCGTCATGCGGAAGAGCGTATGATCGAGAAGGACCGTCGCAGAAAGTCTTACCACAATAGTCATTGTAAGGTAAAATGGGGCGATTCCCGTAATTACGATCTGTCTATCAACAGCAGCAAGCTGGGTGTAGAAGAGACGGTGGAATCTCTGAAAAATTACATAGACGCAAGGCTTGCTCATAAATAAAGCAGACATAAGTCAACAAAAATGCAGAGACCATCTGAGGAAAGCATACGAAAGAAAATCGTGTAGCTGCCGCAGATGGTCTTTCTTGTTGGCGTTTCTTAAGAAATACCGGATAACATTTAAACAAATTTTAAGGATTTCTGTCGTGACGAATACAGCAGATTATGGTATTATCCTAGAAGATGAATAGGAATAAAAGAGTGCAAAATCAGGTATGTGGAAGTGAGGTACAGGATGAGCGATAAGGAAAGAGACTCCATTCAGGAGATGGAAGATATACAAAAGGGTCTGGAAGCCTTTTTACAACAGGAGATGCAGGAAATGCAGGCATCCGGGGCGGGAGCCCGCCGCAGTACGGGGCGCCCGGCGGCGAATGCGGGGACACACTCTGCGGAGCGTGAGGCAGCCCGCCCGGCTCCGCAGATGTATGATATGAGGGAAGATGACGAGGAAGAGGAGGAACTGGATGTGATCGGATCCGACAGAAGAGCAGGATCCCGTGAGGACTATGCAGAGGACTGGGATGATCCCACATACCGCAGGAGACAGGCAGCCCGCAGAGAGACGGCACGTAAGACTTCAGAGAGTCGTAACGGTGGCGGCCGTAGCAGTAACGCTGATCACCGCAGACAGGAGACATCAGGCAGAACCCGCCGCAGCAGACGGGATGACTATGTAGAGGACTATGAGGACGATTATAACGATAGAAAACGCTCCGGAAGAAGATCCGGAAAGCGTGAGGAGATAGACACGAAAGCGGATAAAAGGAACAGAAAAGGAAATAAAAAGGGAGCCGGGAGCGGCAGAAAGAAGAAAAAGTCAGGACTCAAGCGTTTCCTGATCGCAGTGGCGCTGATCCTTGTATTCCTGGCAGCAGGATTGTATGTGCTGGTAGGAAAGGTCTACGGAGAGATGAACTATGAGAAGATCGAGTCGGTAGCGTCCTCTCCCATGAAGGAAGAAGGCGTGACCAATATTCTGCTGATCGGTAACGATTCCCGTGAAAACGGTGAAGACGGCAGATCAGATGCCATGATCCTGCTGTCCATCAGCAACAAGACGAAGAAGATCTACATGACATCCCTGCTCCGTGATATGTATGTGGACATTCCGGGACATAAGGGCAATCGTCTGAATGCGGCATATTCCTATGGTGGCGCAGAACTGCTGATGGAGACTATTGAGCAGAATTTCGATATTCATATTAGCCGCTATGTACTGGTGAACTTTGAAGCATTTGCCAATCTGGTGGATGCAGTGGGCGGTGTGGATCTTGAGCTGACCAGCAAGGAAGTGGAATATGTCAACGGCTATCTGGTGGAATACAACATTCTGCTGGGAAGACCGGAAGGTACCGACTATTTTGAAGATACTTCCGGCGGTATGGTACACCTGAACGGACCGCAGGCACTGGCGTATTGCAGAAACCGTTATATCGGTACGGATTTCGGCAGAACCGAGAGGCAGAGAAAGGTATTGGCAGAGGTGATCCACAAGCTTCCGCAGGGAATGCTGACCAATCCCCAGGAGCTGATCGATGGTCTGATGCCGAATCTGACCACGAATCTGACCCAGACAGAATGCTATCGGCTGAGCCTTATGGCACCTAAGGCCGTGACTTACGATATTATCCAGAACAGCATTCCACTGGAGGGCACCTATAAGGATGCGACCATCCGTAAGATGGCAGTGCTGGAAGTGGATTTCGAAGCCAACAAGAAATTCCTGCAGGAGAATCTGTACGGAGACGGAGACATCACTTCCACATCGGAGGCTTCTGCGGAATGATATTATAATTGACGTATGAGAGTCAATGTGCTTGCAGGATTGACGAACGGCGAATGGGATCATGATAGTTGCGAAGCAACGGTAAGCACCAAAGATGCGGATCATGCTACGATAATGAGGGAGCAGCTTATGGGGTATCGAAAACAAAGGTTTGCAGCACTGTTCTGTGCAGCGGCAGTCATAATACTTGGTGGATGTGGCGATGATCTGACCCAGCAGGTCTACATTCCGGGAAGGGAAGATCTGGCGCAGCCTATCGGCGGTTACAATGCAACTACGCAGGCTGGGCAGACGGCAGAAGATTCTGCTACGGGGGCACAGACAGGGACGGCTTCCGGTGGAGAGAACGCAACAACATCGGGATCTTGCCATGACTCCGGTGATTTGACGGGTGAACGTTATACGATCACCATCTCCGCAGCAGGGGATGTAACGTTGGGAAATCATCAGGAACAAGACTACAGTGCCTCCTTCCGTCAGGCCTATGATCAGGCGGAGGACGAAGGTTATTTCTTTGAAAATGTGAGAGACATCTTTGCGGCGGACGATATGACCATCGTGAATCTGGAAGGGCCTCTGACCACATCGGAACAGATGCGGGAGGGACAGACCTACTGCATCAAAGGGGATCCAGCCTATGCTCATCTGCTGACGCTGGGGAGCATTGAGGTCGTCAGCTTCGCCAACAATCACCGCCTGGATTATGGCGAACAGGGAAGCCGGGATACTGTGGTGGCATTAGAGCAGGAAGGGATCATTTATGCTTATGATAAAAATGTGGGTATCTATGAGATCCCGGACAGTGCGGCAGCCCACGGCGGAGAGCGGAACCTGAAAATAGGAATAATCTCTGTCAATGAGGTAGAGTGGGGCGCACAGGCGGAAAAGCTGATCCAGAACAATATCGAGACCCTGCGGGAACAGAATGTGGACCTGATCCTGGCCTGTTGTCACTGGGGGATCGAGAAAGATACTTATCCGGAGAATTACCAACAGGTACTTGGCAGAAAATGCATTGACTGGGGTGTGGATCTGGTCATTGGTCATCATCCCCACGTCCTTCAGGGAATCGAAGAATATAAGGGCAGATATATCATCTATAGCCTGGCGAATTTCTGCTTCGGAGCGAACCGGAACCCGGCAGATAAGGATACCATGATCTTCCAGCAGACCTTTACATTCGAAAACGGACAGAAGGTGGAGGACCGGAATGCCAGGATCATTCCCTGCATGGTGAGTTCTGTGTCCACCCGGAATGATTTTAAGCCTACTCCGGCAGCAGGTGAGGATAAGAAGAGAATTTTGCAGCGTATGAATGAATACAGCCGGGATTTCGGTGTCGAATTTGATGAAAACGGCGGGATTCTCGTGAATTAGATGAGAGAGCGGCAACGCGGAAAGGAAACGGTCCGATCATGGAAAAAGCATTTAAACTGGATTTTGTCAATGATAAAACAGGAAGTCTGTATGTGAACTGCTGCGGATGCTCCCAGACGGCACCGCTGCACAGCTTCGGACCGGCCTCCAAGCCACATTACCTGATCCACTATGTCCTGAGTGGTAAGGGACATTTCCGGTTTCACGACAAGGAATACCGGCTGGAGGCGGGTTACGGTTTCCTGATCCAGCCCAATGAACTGGCTTTTTATCAGGCGGATGCGAAGGATCCCTGGAGTTATCTGTGGGTGGGATTTGCCGGAAGCCGGGCAGAAGAATATTTACATAGCATGGGACTGTCAGACAGACATCCTATTTTTTCATGTGATAAATCAGAGGAACTATATTCCATTGTCCGGGATATGATGGAGCATAATACCTTTGGCATTGCGGATGATCTGCGGCGGAACGGACTGCTGGGAGTATTTCTGTCGGTGATCGCCGACAGCGCCGGTGTGGTGGCAAGAGAGGAAGAGGATAAGGGGAACCAGTATGTGAAAAAAGCGGTCTCCTTTATCCAGAGCAACTACTGTAACCCCATCAAGGTCACGGATGTGGCGGACTATGTGTGTATCAACCGCAGCTATTTATATACGCTGTTCCAGAACTATCTGGGGATGTCTCCCCAGCAGTTCCTTACTACCTTCCGTATTACCAAGGCGAGAGAGCTTCTGGACTCCACGAATTATCCTATCGAGAGTATTGCATTGTCCTGCGGATACAGCGATGCCCTGGTATTTACCAAGGCCTTTCACGCTATGAAGGGAATGTCCCCTTCGAAGTACCGCAAGGAAAGCCACAAGGAGAGCACAAAAGAACAGCTCCAGGAGGTCGAGGGCCTGATCGCCCGGCTCCTGAAGCCATAGATGAAACTATAAAACCAAACAAGAAAGGGTGCCGCTGTGCGACACCCTTTTGTATTTGACTATTTCTTACTTTCCAGATTTTTCTCTACATACTCCAGAATATAGAAATTATCCTCCGGCATCTGGCAGCCTACGATGAACAGACCGTTATCATCGGAGCAGCGGATGATACGTCCTTCCAGCACATTGTGATCCGGGAGGGCGAAATCATGGATAGTGACAGTGACCGAGGCATTCTTACTCTGGGTGAAAATATTGTCTGTCGCCAGGAAAGCAAAGCCGTTGGCACTGATATTATCCATGGTGGCCGCATATTCCGTATCAGAATTTTTGAACTTGATGGTGCAGGCATTGTTCAGATCCATACGGGGGTATTTACGGCGGTTATTGATCCTGGGTCTGGTATTAATGATGATTTTGAAGGCATGAGCACCCTTTTCAGGAGCGGGAGAGATGACTGCCTTGTCCCAACAATACAGGATGTTGCCTGCGGTGATCTGTAAGGTACAGGAAGCGGTATCTGTGAGTGCTAGCTCCTTCTGACAGGATACCAGCAGCCCCTCCGGAATCTGTTCGATCAGTTCTCCAAGGTATTCCGTATCTCCCTGGCCGGCTACTTTCAGATCGATCTTCATACCTGGCTGAATATCTTCGATACCCATGAAGCCGCCGATACCCAGATCACACATCATGTTCTCCATGACATCCTCGATGGTGTTGATATTGGAAGCGGTTTCTTCGTATTTACTGAGCATACGCTCACTGGTCTGGCTGGAGTGTGCAATACAGCCGGTGATAGTCTCCACGATGTTGGATACCTGTTCCATATTGGATACCAGCTGGGTATTGGAGCTTTCGACTTCTTTAATTGCGTTATCAACTACCTGAATATGTCTGCCGAGCTGTGCGGAATCAGATGCGATCTGATTTACATTTTCACCGGTATGTGTTACCTTTTCCAGGGTAACCTGAATCAGCTTCAAGGTCTCTTCAATGGAAGCGGTCATCTTAGCGGAAGTAGCATCCAGACGGGACAGAGCTTCTCTGATCTGTCCGGAGGAAGCGTGGGTTTCAGTACTTAAGGTACGGATCTGATCAGCTACCACTGCGAAGCCCTTGCCTGCTTCACCGGCTCTGGCAGCTTCAATGGAAGCGTTTAAGGCCAGCAGGTTCGTCTGATTTGTAATTTTTTCGATGGTACCGGTCTCCTGCTTCACCATGCCAAATTCCTGCTGGAAATTCTGCAGGACATTTTCCAGCTCCGTAGAAAGCTCTGACATCGTGGTGGCAGTGCTTACCAAACTTTGCAGATCTTTTGCACTGACACTGGAATGGGATTCGGTTTTCCCGACCAGAGATACCATTTCGCTGATGAGTGCCACAACATTTTCCACCTGGGCACGGATGTCGGAAGTCATCTGTGTGGAAGAGGTCGTCCGATCCTGTAGCATATGGTTATTATCCGTCAATTCATTCATACCCAGCATGACCATATCGGAACCGTGCTTGTTCTCAGAAGCCAGTTCTCTGACAACGGTAATGCCGTCCAGAATGGTATTGCTGGATGTCTTGACCTGTTCTACGGTGGTCACCACTCTGTGAAGGTCGGCTTTGATACTGTCGGTCATGGCACCGTCGGACTCGTTCAGATGGCGGATGGACATGACATAGCAGATGTAACACAGGATGATACAGGACAGCTGCAGCTGGTAATTCTTCATATCGGAAGCACTGTTAAAGCCCAGCATGTAGCGGTAGACGGCAGCGCCCACAATGATCAGAGAGTTGACGATACCGCAGTTGATCATGAATTTCCGGTTCTTATACAGGACCAGTAAGCTTGTCACCGGAAGGATGTAAGTGAATGCGATGGGTGACGCTGTGGTACAGATTACAAAGGTATAGAAGATGCCGTAACCGATGACCAGATCGTAGCGGTAGAGCTCCGTTGCCCAGCCCTTTACACGTAACAGCACTTCGCCGAAGATCAGAGGCAGCCAGCACAATGCCAGGAAAATAAGGTAAGAAGTGGTGGGATATAATCCCCCGGACGCATCGGAGCCATAGTTGGCACTCAGTAAAACAGCAAAAACGATCCAGATCTTACGGGCTTTCCGATTAGCTTTTTCTTTGAAAACATTTTCGTCGTATGTCATGATACGTATCCTCCTTTACAGTCATCTCCGGTATGTTCAAAAAAATGAATCAAATGGTGGATCACTTCCCTGCTTTCCGGAAGATCCGGGTAAAAAGCGCTGAACGCATGGGTCAGGCGGGGATCCTTCGGGTAGTTGATCAGTTTATGGGGCATCTGATGTCTGCGCAGAGCCTTTTCAAAATTCAGAGTATAGCTCTGAAGATTATCGTTGTCACTGGTGATCAGGAGACTGGGTGGCAGGCTGGTCACGATGTCCGGGTGCTCCGGAGATACATAGGGGGCAAAAGCACTTTTTTTATAATGCCGGCCGTAGAGATATCTGGGGAGGAAAAGTCCGATCTGATCCAGGCGGTTCGTATAGAACATACCGCTGACCAGGCCAAGTGCCCGGACTGGCAGGTCAGAAGGGGTTACTCCGGCAGCCTGTGCCAGTGCAGTGCTTCGCTGCATGGCGATTCCGTAAGTCAGCAGACAGGCACCGCCGCTGTCACCGCAGGCATATATGTGGGAAATGTCACCGCCGTATTCCGTCAGATGATCCCGGATAAAATCCAGTGCCAGATGCAGGTCAGTTAGTTGGTCATAGAAGAGACAGTCCGGTATCAGCCGGTACTCAATGCTGAATACCAGATACCCCGCCTCACAAAGGGAGGCACAAAAGGGACGGTTGAATTCCTTGTTCCCTATGAGGAGGCCTCCGCCATGTACGTTGACGATGACCGGGAGAATCTCTCCGTCCCGTCCCCTGGGACGGTAGACATCCAGACGATGTGCCGGAACATGCTTCTCGTCATAGAAAATATCCGATTGTAGGAAAACATCTTCCGGAAGAGGATATTCTTTACCCCTGGAAGCGCAGCTTTGTTCGAATGCCGCCCGCTGCTTATAGAACATTTCACATATAAAGCTTTTCATGTGTACTCCTGATTCTGACTGTATATGTTTCAAAAAAGGAAAGTATTTGTCGAAAAATAGCGATATGCAGTCTTTAAAAGAATACCACAGAAATGAAAGGATTAAAATAGAAAAATGCAACATTCTATTATGGAATGTTGCATTTTGTCTTGCACTACATATTTCGGCTGACCATGTGAAAACTTTAGTCTTTTTTATAAAAATCGCTAATACGTTATTTCTATATTATTATAGCAATTATAAAGGCCGCATGTCATAGCTGTATGTCACGAAATACGGCATCTTTGTCATCCTGTTCAATTCCCAGATAATGTTTTGTGATCTGAAAAGAAGAATGATTGTAAATCTCCATCAGCAATGCGGGCGGAGTTCCCATTTTCCATGCATGGTAGCCGAAGGTCTTCCGCAGGGAATGGCACCGGATCACGTCTTCGATCCCTACGGCCTCGGCAGCCTTGCGGACAATGCGGTAGGCCTGGTATCGGGAGAGCGGGGAATCAGCTTTTCTGGGACTGGGAAAGAGGTAGTCTGTGTCGGCTATGGAAGGCTGTGTTTTCCGGTAGGACAGTAATGTTTCCTGAAGTTCTCTGTTGATCAGGATTCTGGTTTCTTTTTCCGTTTTTTTCTCCGTGATCAGGAGATGGGTGTAAAAGCGGCTGTGTTCTGTGCAATAGACATCTCCCCAGGTGAGATGAAGGATGTCGTTGATGCGGAGAGCGGTGTTCAGACCGATCAGGATGAGAGTGTAATTCCTGGAGTTGGGCTGCTTGGTAAGGAAGTACTCCTTGAAATCGTGTAGAAGCTGTTTGCTGCGGATAGGTTGTGTCGTGCTCATAATGGCCTCCTTGATAGAATAAATGAATTAGGGAAATGCAACATTCCATAATAGAATGTTGCATCAGTGAGAAACAGCAGGCAAGGAAGGCTGAACAGAGCAAGGAGGTTATTATATGCTGCGTCTGACCGTTAGTCCGGAAGAATACCTGATGATCAATGACAATATCAAGATCGTGTTCCTGGGAGGAACTAAGAATCATCTTCGTATCATGATCGATGCACCGAGAGAGGTGAACATCGTGCGAAGCACGGTGCTGGAGAACCAGATCACAGATCCGGAGGAGAGAGCGAAGCTTCCCAAATATTATGCGGAAGAAGAGCACCCGGAGAAGTACCGCAAGAAGTCAAATGTGATCATCACAAAGGGAAATGCGGACAAATAATTTCATATGGTAATAACCGGAGGAAGAGCGGCTCTGTCAGGGCCCGACAGGGAAGCTCCTACTCCGGTTACTATAAAAACTAACAACAAGTATCTGGGAGAAAAGGATTTCTCAATAACAATACAGATACGCACACTGCCGCAAAAGGAATTGGGCAGTAATACAAGGAGGTAAATTATTATGGTAGTACAACACAATCTTACAGCTATGAACTCTAACAGAATGTTAGGTCTGACCACCGCTTCTCAGGCAAAATCCACCGAGAAACTGTCTTCCGGTTACAAGATCAACCGTGCAGCTGATGACGCAGCAGGCCTGTCCATCAGTGAAAAGATGAGAAAGCAGATCAGAGGTCTGACACAGGCATCCCTGAACGCACAGGATGGTATTTCCGCAGTACAGACCGCTGAAGGTGCCTTGACCGAAGTACATGATATGCTGCAGAGAATGAACGAGCTGGCAGTAAAGGCTGGAAATGGTACTATGTCTGCAGACGACAGAAACTATGTACAGAATGAGATCGATCAGCTTGTAAATGAAATCGACCGTGTATCTGAAACCACGAAATTCAATGAGACTTATCTGTTAAAGGGTGACGCTGCCTCAAATGGCAATAAGAAGACCTTTGCGGCAAACGACGTATTAGGAACGGTTGATGGATTAACTGTAGCAGCAAAAGGTGGCACGGCTAATGAGTTGACAGATGGCGCACAGATCAAAATCGGAACCGTTGACGTAGTTTCCAGTGATGCTACTAATTTTGAGATTACTGATAAGTCTAATGCTCAGAACGTTGTTAAGATTACTTCTGATGGAACAAACGCAACCGTTACACTAAAGGATGGTACAGAGGTTACAAATACAATTGCTGAGATTGGAAACTCATATGGAATTGAGGTTAAAAACAACGCAACTGGCTCTGCCACCATCAGTAAGCAGTTAGAGGTTGAAACTACTGACGCCGCTATCTCAGGAACATACACTGGAAATCTTAATGACCTTGATGCAGATGCTGATGTCAATGTGAAACTGGCAATTGGAGCATCTGGAAGCACTGCATTGAGCTCTTCTGAGAAGGCTTTGATCTTAAGCTTCCAGGTAGGTGCTGATACCACCGCTGAGAACAAGATTGAAGTATCCTTAGAGTCTATGAGCGCTAAGGGCATTGGTGTAAACGGACTGCAGGTAAATGGAACAGATTCCTCTAATGCTGATGCGGCTGTTAAGACTATCGCAACTGCAATCCAGAAGGTATCCACCCAGCGTTCTGCACTTGGTGCTGTTCAGAACCGTCTGGAGCACACCATCAACAACCTGGATAACGTTGTAGAGAATACCACCAGCGCAGAGAGCCAGATCCGTGATACCGATATGGCTACTGAGATGGTTAAGTACTCCAACAACAACATCCTGGCTCAGGCAGGTCAGGCTATGCTGGCTCAGTCCAATCAGGCTAACCAGGGCGTACTGTCTCTGTTACAGTAAGCTTAAGCTGAGATCAGGTTGTTTCCTAAGAGGAACGAACCATATCTGTAAGCGTTATGTAAGAACCAAAGGGCAGTCCATGACGGGCTGCCCTTTTTGGGTTCTTATAAGGCCTTTTGATCATCCAAAGATTTCCTTTCCAATTCCTTCGAAAAATTATCATAGTAATCCATGGCTGCCTGTGTAGAAATAGAAAGCTCAGCATCATACTCAAAAAAGTTCATACCAATGTACTCCTTTTACATAATTTTTTGTGCTTTTGAGAATTCATTTTCAAATTCCTTTGAAAATTTTTCGTAATAGTCAATGGCAGATTGTGTAGGGATTGATAGTAGAGTCTCTAACTTGTGGATTGCATCCTCTTTTGACAAGTTAAAGTCCTTACATGACCGAACAATTTCTTTTGCTCTGCCTTCCTCTACGCCATCCTTATAAATAACTCTCTTTTCCGCCTCGGCGTCATATTCGAAAAACACCATATCAATAACCTCCTTCTTATTCTCAAGCAAAAATTCCTTTAAAATATCCTTCTTAATACACACATCCACGGCCTGAACGATGGCCTACTGGTTTGGATACACCTTTGCCTGCTCACGGACTTCTGCGACAAACTGGGCGTACTCCTTTAAAATCTGGCAGGCATCCATCAGCTCGGAGTTGAACCCGAGATTGATATTGATTACCTGTACCTGTAATTCAAGCTGAGGAGTCTCTTCCTTATTCCGGTAGGCGCTGGACAGCTTCAGGGTGCTGTATTCCGGGAGAGGATCCGTCCCGTTATAAAACACTACGAAATGCGGAGTATCCAGCATCTGTAACTTGTTGGAATAAAGCAGGTCATCTGAGTTCATCTTTGAATATTCACTTGCCAGATACAGCAAAAAGCGATACGGCATATTGGGATTCAGGGTGGACTGGTGCTCAAAAAACCATAGATCAAAATCCACCACAAATGACAGGTCGTTCTGCAAGCTTAGGTAAACCGCATTTTCCAAAGTTGTAATATGCAGTAGCTCCGGATCTTCATAATGCGAGTGATTCAGCGCATTGTACAGCGAGAGCAGCTTCTCCTTGTCATGAAATATTTTCCGGAACACCAGATCCTTATAATTCCGCTTTCCGGAAGCCGGTATTGCCACAGCCACATTCCCCGGCGCAGCCGCTACCGCATTTCCATATGAAAATTCTTCCGCAACAAATTTTTTCCAGAATCTCGACACAGTATTCATTAAATACTCCTCCGAAAAATAGTTGTTGGTCATATTATTTTGTTTTAACTCCATAAAACTCCTTTCTATAATTTCAAACCCTAAATCAATAAAAAAACGAAATAAATGATGCAATAAAACAAATATTTTCCATATAAAATAAATAATAAGGGAAAACTTTGACCACTGACGGGTCTATAAGAATTTTTGAAAGAAGAAAAATTACTTCCAATACCACCATATCATAAGGTCCTTATAATGACAAGCAGAAAAATGTTACAGAACGCTTCTAAAGTTTTACTTTCCCGGCATTTTGGGGTAAGATAAGCAGTATAGATTCCTAAGGACACAGAAAGAGAGGGTTACTATAATTATGAAATTTCAGGACATGCCTTACGAGAGAATAGATTTTGCCAAAGTGCAGGAAGAGATGGGAGAACTGATCCGGGAGCTGGATGCGGCGAAGAGCGGGGAGGAGCAGTTCGAGGTGCATCAGAAGTACTATGCGCTGACGGACCGTGTCATGACGCTGATGACGATCGCGAATATCCGCTTCGACATCGATACTTCCGATAAATTCTACGAGGAAGAGCATAAATACTACGATGAGCGGGGACCGGTATTCAGCAATCTGGTGCTGGCTTATCAGAAGAAATTATATGAATCTCCCTACAGAGCTTATCTGGAGGAGAAGATCGGTCCGGTAGCGTTCAAGAACATGGAACTGGCGCAGAAGTCCATGAGCGAGGCCCTGATCCCGCTGATGCAGGAAGAGAACTCCCTGACTATGGAATATGATAAACTGATTGCCAGTGCCAAGATCGACTTTGACGGCAAGGAACTGAACCTGTCCCTGTTGCGGCCCTATCTGGTGAATTCCGACCGCAATGTCCGCAGACAGGCATGGGAGAAGATGAGTGACTTTTTCCTGGAAAATGAGGAAAAGTTGGACAGTATCTACGACAAACTGGTGAAGAACCGTACCGCACAGGCCAGAGCCATGGGTTACGAGAATTACCTGGAGCTGGGATATTACCGCATGAACCGCAACTGCTACGGCAAGGACGAGGTAGAAGCTTTCCGCAGGCAGATCAAGGAGTATTTCGTACCCTTTGCAGAGAAGCTGCATGACCGCAGAAGACAGCGACTGGGTCTGGAGAAGCTCAGTTATATCGATGAGCAGGTATATTTTAAGGATGGCAACCCGGCACCCACCGGAACCCCGGAAGAGATCATGGCAGCAGGACAGAAGATGTACCGTGAGCTGTCCCCGGAGACTGCGGAATTTTTTGATTTCATGATGGAGAACCAACTGTTTGACGTATTGGGCCGCAAGACCAAGAAAGCTGGCGGTTACATGACTTATCTGCCTCTGTACCATGCACCGTTTATCTTCGCTAACTTTAACGGTACCAGCGGAGATGTGGACGTCATCACGCATGAGTGTGGTCATGCGTTTCAGGGGTATCTCGCTGCACAGGATCCTATCAGAGAGCATGCGGATATCGGCATGGAGACTGCAGAGATCCATTCCATGTCCATGGAATTTTTCACGGAAAAGTGGATGAACCTGTTCTTCGGCGACAGAGCGCAGGATTACGTGGAAATGCATCTGGAGGATGCGGCTGCGTTTATTCCTTACGGCTGTATGGTGGATGAGTTCCAACATATCGTCTATGAGCACCCGGAGCTGACCCCGGCCGAGAGAAAGCAGGCATGGAGCCGTCTGGAGCGGGAGTACAAGCCCCACCTGGATTACGAGGGAGATCCTTTCTTCGGACAGGGAGGCTTCTGGCAGAAGCAACTGCACATTTACGACTACCCTCTGTATTATATCGATTATTGTTTGGCACAGACCTGCGCACTACAGTACAAGGTGAAGATGGATGCCGATTTTACAGAGGCGTGGAAGAGCTATCTGAAGCTGTGCAGGCTGTCCGCCAGTGATTTTTACACTAATATGATCAAAGAAGTCGGACTGGACAGTCCTTTTGAGCCCGGATGTGTGAAAAATATCGTGGAAAAACTTGAAAAATATGTGAAATAGCTTTCTTTTTCCGCAGAAATACGGTAAAATAAGGAGTCATTGGGACTTAAGACACCAGGAAGGAGACATGTAAGCAATGTCTAAGAATGAAAAAGTTACAGAAAATAAAGAACAAACAGAACAGAAGGTCATGACCAAATATGACCGTAAGGTACAGAAGCGTAAAGAGGAGAAGGAAAAGGAGAAAAAGGAAGAGCGCATCAGCACGGCCATCGGCATCGTAGTGCTTGTGGCTCTGGTATGTCTGGTAGCATCTTTCCCCATCCGTACCTATCTGGCAACTCATGAGACCTATGTGGTGGTCAATGGAGAAGCTGTAAACAAGGTAGAGTTCGATTACCAATACAACCTGACCAAGAACAATTATATCACCCAGTACGGCAGCTATCTGACATACTTCGGACTGGATACCAGCAAGGATCTGTCCACCCAGATGTATTCCGATACTCTGACCTGGCAGGACTATTTTGAGCAGAATGCTGTAGAGAGCCTGAAGCAGAATAAGGCGCTGATGGCAGAAGCCAAAGCAGCCGGCTTCACCTACGATACCACGGATGAGTACAATACTTTCAAGGAGACCATCAAAACCTCCGCTGCATCCGCAGGCATCTCCGAGAAGGAATATGTACGTTCCATCTACGGAAGCTATGCAACCATGGGCCGTATCGAAGAATATGTGAAGAACGACATGGTAATGAACGCTTATTATCAGAAGCTGCAGGAGGACAATGCTCCCAGTGATGATGAGATCCAGAGCTATTATGAGGAAAATAAGGCAACCTACGATTCCGTAGACTACCGCCTGACCACGATCGAAGCTGATCTGCCCACCGAGCCTACTGAACTGGCAGATCCCGTAGAGGAGACTGCTGCCGATACCACAGGTACCACCGATGGAACCGCAGCTACTGACAGCACACAGGATACCGCTTACCAGCCTTCCGATGCTGAGATCGCCAAGGCCATGGAAGATGCCAAGGTACTGGCAGATGATGCGGAGAAGACCGTGGCAAAAGACGGCGAAGCACACGAGAATGAGAAGAAGTCTTCCGTGAACTACCTGATCTCCGACTGGCTGTTTGATGATGCCAGAAAGGCAGGAGACACCACCGTCATTACTAACGACAACAGCCATTGCTACTATGCCGTGGCATTTGAGAAGAGATATCTGGATGAGACTCCTTCCGCAGATGTACGTGTGATTATTCCCACCGAGGATAAGACCGGTGAAGAGATCCTGGAGGAGTGGAAGAGCGGTGCAGCTACCGAGGACAGCTTCGCAGAATTGTGCAAGAAGTATACACAGGATACTTCCGCAGTAGAGAACGGCGGTCTGTTCGAGCAGGTGACCAAGACAGGTATGACAGAGGAGCTGAGCAACTGGATCTTCGACAACAGCCGTCAGGCAGGAGATACCGTAGCCATCACTGTCAGTGACACCAGCTATGTACTTTACTACATCGGACAGGATCAGCCCGAGTGGAAGATCAACATCAAGAATACGCTGGTATCCGATACAATGAGTCAGCATATGCAGGATATTACCGCAGATGTAACAGTAGAGGATCCCAAGGGTAAGCTGAATTACCTGAAGGTGCAGGCAGAGGAATCCGCAGCCGCTGAGACTGCGGCAGCAGAGACCCAGGAGATCACCGAGGAGCAGACTGCTGCTACCGAAGAGACCGCAACACAGGCACAGTAAAGCTTGCTCAGGAACAGAACATAGACAACAGACAAGTACCTGTTTCACTGCACAAGCAGAAGAGACAGGTACTGTTAGATTATGAGCAAAAATAGTCGCAAAAGGGCGGGAAACATGATAATGTGACTCTGCCAGTTACGTGAGCTGAACAGAGAATAACTTTGAGAAAGGTATGAATAAACATGCAGGAAAAAGTTCTGGTACTGGATATTGACGGAACATTGACCAATTCAAAAAAAGAGATCACGGAAGCTACCAAACAGGGAATCTGGAATATTTTACAGCATGGTCACAAGGTGATCCTGGCTTCGGGTCGTCCCACCCCCGGCATGCGGAAATGCGAAGAGGAGCTGGAACTGAAAAAATACGGCGGATACCTACTGTCATTTAACGGAGCCCGTATCGTGGAGTGTAAGACAGGAGAAGTGGTCTATCAGAGAACACTGCCCCTGTCCATTGTGCCCGGATTGTATGAATTCGCCAAGGCAAACGGCTGCGGACTGATCACTTATCAGGGTCCCGGCGTCATCTCTGCGTTCGAGCCGGATGACTATGTGCAGCTAGAAGCCAGAATCAACGGAATTCCTATAAAGATCGTTGACAATTTCGTCGAATATGTGAATTTCGATATTAATAAATGCCTGATGACAGCACCGGAAGAGATCGCGCCGGAGCTGGAGAAGCAGTTACAGGAAAAGTACAGTGATGTGGCAAGCATCTACCGTTCCGAACCCTATTTCATCGAGATCATGCCGAAAGATGTGAACAAAGCCACTTCTCTGGATCATATGCTGGAAGGCATGGGACTGACCAGAGAGAATGCGATCTGCTGCGGGGACGGTTACAACGACATCTCCATGATCGAATATGCGGGAACCGGCGTAGCAATGGGGAATGCCCAACCGGCGGTCAAGGATGCGGCGGACTATATCACCGGCACCAACGATGAAGACGGACTGGTGGAAGTCATCGATAAGTTCATCATGAACCCGGAGCAGGCATAGCCTTTCTTAGAAACAAACAATAGACACAAAGCAGTAACAAGTGAAAACTCACAGAGCAATGAGCGTATGTGATTTTTGCAAAAGAGGATATATATGATTCAGATACAAATACCTGAAAAAGCGAAATATATCATAGAAACCATACAGAATGCCGGATTTGAAGCCTATGTGGTAGGCGGCTGCGTGCGGGATTCCATTCTGGGGAGAACCCCGGAGGACTGGGATATCACCACCTCGGCGAGACCGGAGCAGGTAAAGCAGCTGTTTCGTCGCACCATCGACACCGGAATCCAGCATGGCACCGTAACCGTCATGTTGGACAAGGAAGGCTTTGAGGTTACGACCTACCGTGTGGATGGAAAATACGAAGACAGCCGACATCCCAAAGAAGTGACGTTTACTCCGAACCTGGAGGAGGACCTGAAACGCCGGGATTTTACCATCAATGCCATGGCTTATAATGAAACGGAAGGCCTGATCGACATTTTCGGCGGATTAAAAGACATCGAGGCGAAGCTGATCCGCTGTGTGGGCAACCCGGAGGAACGATTCGGAGAAGATGCGCTGCGGATCATGCGGGCAATTCGTTTTTCAGCCCAGCTGGGCTACGAGATCCACGAAGATACTGAGGCGGCAATCCGGAAGCTGGCACCGACCCTGCAGAAGATCAGTGCGGAGCGGATCCAGGTGGAATTGACCAAGCTGCTGATATCCCCTCATCCTGACACCCTCAGAGAAGCTTATGACATGGGTGTCACCAAGGTGATCCTACCGGAATTCGATGCCATGATGGAGACACCGCAGAAGCATAAGCACCATAAATACAACGTAGGGGAGCATACATTACATGCACTTATGGAGATCGGGCCGGACAAGAATCTGCGTTATGCCATGCTGCTCCATGACATCGGCAAGCCGGCCACACTTACTGTGGATGAAGACGGAATCACTCATTTCTACGGACATCCGGCGGTGGGAGAAGAGATGGTGCGGAAGATTTTGCGGAGACTGCGATTTGATAATGATACCGTTGCGATGGTCACCCGTCTGGTGAGATACCATGATTATGGCAATGATGTGATACCGGATCTGCGGATTGTCCGCCGGGCGGTGAATAAGATCGGGGAAGATATTTTCCCACTGTTGTTCCCGGTGAAACGGGCAGATATTTTGGCACAGAGCGATTACCTGAGAACAGAAAAACTGGAGAATCTCGAACTCTGGAAGAAACTGTATCAGGAAATGCTGGAAAAGAAGCAGTGCGTCTCCCTGAAAACACTGGCAGTCACCGGCAGGGATCTCATTGCTATGGGAATGAAGCCCGGCAGGGAGCTGGGCGATATGCTGCAGAAGCTGTTGGAACTGGTATTGGAACATCCCGAGCAGAATACCAGAGAACAGCTGCTGGAAAAGGTAAAGGAACTGTCGGCAGACAAAGATTGAGCATACTTTACAGGCTTTCCTCATAAGATAGCGTAGGAACCGTCAAATCGGTTAAGTACATATCTTAGGAGGGGTTGTAAGTGAATGACAGAGCGGTGGCACTGCTGGAGCAGTATGAGATAGAGGTATTGCGTACCCGAAAAGGGCGGGGGGCGATTCTGTGCGATACACAGCAGGGCTGCCTGATCTTCAAGGAATATACAGGACGCGAGGAACAGCTGCGTCTGCAGGAGCAGGTCCTGAAGCACCTGGAGGAACGGGGAACCGTTCCTGCGGAGCGATTGCTTGCCACAAAGGAAGGTGCGTTATCGGTGACAGACCGGGACGGTGTCAGATATATTCTGAAGACCTGGTGGGAAGGCCGAGAATGTAATATCCGTGACAGGGAAGAATGTATGGAAGCCATGCGGCTTCTGGCGAGACTGCACGGTGATCTGGAATTTACACCGGTATTTCCGGAGACGGAGGAGACTTCGGCACCGGTCATAGAGAGATATCTCCCCAGCCGGGACTATGAGAAGCACAACCGGGAGCTCAAGAGAGCCCGCAGATTCTTGAAACAGCGCAGCCAGAAGACCTGGTTCGAGATCCGGTTGTCTGCAGTGATTGATCCTTTTTTAGAGGAAGCAAGACAACTGTGTGAAGAATGGAAAGAGATCGAGCTGGCTGCCTCCGACAGCGGAGAGGAAGTACCGCTGTGTTTCTGCCACGGAGATTACCAATATCATAATATTCTGCGGCAGGACCGTGGATTTTTCCTGGTGAACTTCGAAAAATGTCAGGCAGACGGGCCGGTGAGAGACCTGTATCTGCTGTTGCGAAAGCTTTTGGAAAAAAGTGAATGGGATGCCGAATGGGGCAGAGTGCTTCTGGCGGCTTATGAAAGTGTCAGACCGTTAAAGCCCTATGAGAGACAGGATCTGGTCTACCGCCTGTCCTATCCTGAGAAATTGTGGAAGATCGTAAACTTTTATTATAATTCCGGCAAGGCCTGGATCCCGGAGAAGAATCAGGAGAAACTGGACCGCCTGTTGGAACAGGAAGCGGCCAGAAAGAAATTCCTGAAACTGCTGCAAAGATAAAAGCCGGGCAATGAACGGCAGACAACGGAAGAGACGTTGCGGCAGGATCGCAGCGTCAGAAGACAAAGGAGAAGCAAAACGTTGAAAAGATTCGAAGACAAAAAGTATTCGAAAACGAAACAGACAGTGGTAATCCTTTTGCTTGTGACAGCAATGTCATTTGCTGGATGCGGGCAGACAGAATCCTCCGGGACGGCGGCAACACCTGCGCCAACGGCACAGGCAGAGCGGATAGATACCGGCTTTGTTGTCACCAATCCGGACAGCTATGATTCCGCAGATACGGCGGTACTGGTGGATATCAATAATGTTGACAACACTGTCACACTGTTAAATTTGGATTTAGGCAAACGTTACACGCTGTCCATGGACGGAACAACGCGGTTCGCAGATAAATATGGAAAGGCAATTTCCCTGAGTCAGCTGCAGGAGGGGGACATCGTGGATGTGACTTTTTTGAAAAGTCAGAAGCATCTGACCTCCATGCAGCTGGCGCAGACAGCATGGCAGTATGACGATGTAGAGCACTACGAGATGAATACCGTACGGAATGAGGTGGCCATCGGGGAAGAGGTGTTCCAGTTGTCCAGGGATACCCAGTATTTTTCCCAGGGACACAGCATTGAAAAAATGGATCTGAATCCGGCGGATATTCTGACGTTTCACGGCATTGACAGCACAGTGCTCAGCGTAACAGTGGAAAAAGGCCATGGATACCTCAGACTGGTCAACGATGAGAACTTTGTGGGTGGCTGGCTGGAAATCGGCCAGACACAGATCGTGCGGATCACAGAGGACATGCTGGTGACGGTGTCAGAGGGAAGCTATCAGGTAGATATCAGCTATAACGGCGGTGGTGGCACGAAAAATGTCGTAATCAACCGCAACGAGGAAACAACACTGGATATCGGTGATCTGGAAGTGGCAGAGGCACAGTACGGTATGGTGCTGTTTTCGCTGAATCCTTCCGATGCAGAATTGTATATCGATGGAAGTCAGGTGGATGCTTCCCAGCCGATCACGTTGGAATACGGTATTCACCAGATTATAGCAAAGGCGGACGGCTATAAGTCGCTTACACAGTATCTCAGGGTGGGACAGGAATCCGCGGGAGTGGATGTCCAGCTGGATAAGGCGGACTCTGACAGTGAAGACAGTACGGAAAGCAGCAGTTCTTCCAGCTCTTCCGCAACGGAATCTACCTCCACCGCAGATACGACTACGACCTATTACCGCGTGCATATTGATGCTCCGGAAAATGTGGAGGTATATCTGGACGGCAACTATGTGGGAATTTCCCCCTGCAGTTTTAAGAAGACCTCAGGAAGTCATGTGATCACCCTGCGAAAATCCGGTTATGAAACCAGAAGTTATACGGTACAGGTGGATGAAGAAGAAAAGGATGTATCCTACTCATTTGTAGACCTGACGGCCAGCTCTTCATCGACAGAATGATCCTTTCCGGGAGGGGAAGAAATGCCGTAAATATGCGGAAAAACCTTGACAAAAGGGATAAAAACAGATATATATATGTATAGACGTTTCAAAAGAACTATTTTCGAGCGTAAAATTAATAACGAAAACTCATTACAGGAGGAGTTCAATATGAACAAAACAGAATTAGTTGCAGCTATGGCTGATCAGGCAGGTCTTTCCAAGAAGGACGCGGAGAAGGCATTAAAGGCATTCACCGATGTTGTTGCTGAAGAGTTAAAGAAGGATGGTAAGGTTCAGTTAGTTGGCTTCGGTACTTTCGAAGTATCCAGCAGAGCAGCTAGAGAGGGTAGAAATCCTCAGAGCGGCGCACCTATGAAGATCGCTGCTTCCAAGGCTCCTAAGTTCAAGGCTGGTAAGGCATTAAAGGATATGCTGAACGCATAATAGAAGCTGAATTTTCAGAGACTCGATAGGACAACCTTTCGGGTCTCTTTTGTTTTTCAGAAACGGATGATCGTGAGGTTAAAAGCATGAGATTAGACAAATATTTGAAGGTATCCCGACTGATCAAGCGCCGTACTGTGGCTAATGAAGCCTGCGACAGCGGCAGAGTGCTGATCAATGATAAGCCGGCAAAGGCATCCGCCAATGTCAAAGAGGGAGATATCATTTCCATCTCTTTCGGCAACAAGGAAGTAAAAGTCGAGGTCCTGGATGTACAGGAGACCGTGAAAAAAGAAGAAGCCAAAGAACTTTTCCGTTATATATAATATCAGGTTCTCTATGTATAAATTTCCACATTTTCCCATACAATACATTGTAAGTCCGGTTCCGGAAGGAGCGGAGGATGGGAGGCTATGGAGAGAATGGAAGATTTAAACGCGACAGGACGTATGCATAAAGTGACCATGACCAACAGACGGACATGTACCGTGAATGGGGTAAATGACGTCCTTTCCTTTGATCTGCGGGAGATCCTGCTGGAGACGGAACAGGGGATGCTGATGATTCGTGGCAACGAGCTCCATGTGAACCGCCTGACATTAGACAAGGGGGAAGTGGATATTGACGGCCGGATCGACAGCCTTGTATATTCGGATACCGCAGCATCCGGAGAAAAACAGGAATCTTTCCTGGGCAGGCTGTTCCGCTGATGGATGAAAATGTTTTTCTGCTGCATTCCTTTCTGCTGGGTGTGGGGATCACTTTTCTGTATGATATTCTGCGGATCCTGCGAAGAGTGTTTGCTCACAGTACCAGCATGGTATCTCTGGAAGATCTGGCATTCTGGATCTACTGTGCGGGAAAGGTCTTTCTGCTGATGTTTCATGAAAGTAACGGGAACCTGCGATGGTTTGCCGTGCTGGGGGCATTGGCGGGAATGTACCTGTATCACAGGACAATCAGTCCCTTTTTTGTAAAGTATGTGGCACTGGGCCTGAATACTCTTCTGCACCCAATTCGGAAAGCCTTGCGGATAACGGGAAATTGGCTGAAAAAGCAGTTGACTATACTTAGGAAAATGCTTAAAATATTCATTAAAAGGAGATGCGCGTATGGCAAGAAGAAAAGCAGCCTACCGCAAGAGACACCAGAACCGGTTCAGTATGTTCCTGGTGACCCTGGTCGTGTTGATGATCATGGTGGTCGTTGCGGCGCGGAGCGTGGAATTACAACAGAAGATTGCGGGCTATGATACCCAGATCGCAAGCCTTGGCGCGCAGATCGAAGCAGAGCAGACCAGAGCGGAACAGATCGAGGAATTCGGTAAGTACACTCAGACGAAAGCTTATGTGGAAGAGGTGGCGAAGGATAAGCTGGGACTGGTATACGAAGGTGAGATCCTTTTTCAGGAAGACAATTAAGCAGGGAAACTGTTTCTCAACAGTGAACCTGCTTTTTTTGTCGCAAAAAATGAAGTCTCTCCCTCCCTCGATTTGACAAAAGGAAGAGGAAAACTGCCCTATAATCGTGAAAACAGAAAGGGGAGGATGCCATGATCATAGGGAAAAAGGAGCAGGAACGGCTGGAGAGAGAACAGTGTGCACAGATCTCACTGCTGTGCAGACAGAAACTGATGGGATATGCGGAGAGTTTTGAGGAACTGGGGAAGAGCTTTCGGCAGGAGATACAGATTACAGGAGAGGACAGGCAGAATATTCTGGAAAAATGTATGCTGTGGCAGAGCAGACAGATCATGGGAGACCATCTGCAGGAAGTGGCCCGGATCATGGAACGGGTGGCAGGAGAGGAACTGGGGTATTGTCCGCTGGAAGAGAAAAAGAGGAAAAGCCTGGTACAGGCGCTCAAGAGTGAAGGGATCATCGCCAGAGACCTCTGCTATGTGGAGAAGGACGGCAGCAGCTCCGGGACAGAAGCAGGGATCAGTATGACACTGTCCACCGAAAAAAGGCACTATAAGGCGGCACAGGTGGCGGACATGCTGACGGTATTATTGGGAAAAAGGCTGCAGGTCTCTTCAGGAAGCCCTTATCTCGTGGAGCAGGAGCCGCATTGTTTTCTGTTCACAGAGGAACCGAAATACATAGCACTGACGGGGGTGAGCCGGGCGGTAAAAGAAGGAGAGAAAGTCTCGGGGGATCAGTATGCCACCATGGAATCGGAAAAAGGGAAGCTGATCCTGCTGTTGTCTGATGGGACAGGCTCCGGGGAGGATGCCAGCCGGGGCAGCGGCAGAGTCATGGATCTCATGGAAAAAATGCTGGAGGCGGGCTTCGGGACCGAGGCATCTGTGAATCTCCTGAATTCCGCGTTGTATGCGCAAAATGAAGAGGACGATCATCCTACGATAGACCTTTGCAGCCTGGATCTGTATACCGGCGAATGTGAGATCTGCAAGGTGGGCGGTGTTGCCACGTTCTGGAAGACCTCCGGAAGGGTTCTCTGTGTCGGCGGCGAAAGCCTGCCGTTAGGTATTTTTCAAAAAGTGCAGATAGAAAGACAGATGTGTCAGATCCGGCCGGGAGATCTGCTGGTCATGATGACGGACGGGGTTCTGGATATGATGGAAGACGGGGAAGAGCGCATGGCACAGGTGCTGGAAGGGCTGCAGGAACAGAACCCGCAGGAGATCGCAGAGAAAATATTGTCCTATGCCATCTGTGCCTCAGAGGGACGGATTCGGGACGATATGACGGTATTTGTGCTCTGCCTGTGGGAAAACACGTGATGCCGCCTTGATTTTTCCCCATAATTAGGATAGAGTAAAAACATGAATACATGGATGGATACGCGAGAAAAAGTATTTGCATATATCAGAGAGCATCACATGCTGCAGGCCGGCGACCGTGTGGTAGCCGGTGTTTCTGGAGGGGCAGACTCGGTTTGCCTCTTATTTTTGTTGCTGGAATGGCAGAAGGAAGTACCTACAGACATTGCCGTAGTGCATGTGGATCACGGCATTCGCGCGGAGGCCGGAGAAGATGCCCGGTATGTGGAGCAGCTCTGCGAGGAGAGAGGAATCCCTTTTTTCCTGACCAGGGCAGAGGTAAGGAACAGAGCCCGCATGGAGAAAATCTCTGAGGAAGAAGCCGGGCGCAGAACGAGATATGAGGCGTTTGAAAAGGCGGCAAAGGAGTGGGGAGCCACGAAGATCGCAGTGGCCCACAACAGCAATGACCGCAGCGAGACCCAGCTGTTCCATTTGTTCCGGGGCAGTGGAATCCGGGGACTGGCCAGCATTTTGCCTGTGAGAGATCGGATTATACGACCGCTCCTATGTCTGGAACGGTGGGAGATCGAGAAGTTTTTACAACAGCGAGGAATTGTCTATTGCAAGGATGCCACCAATGAGGAGGATGACTACACCAGAAATCGTATTCGGCATCATATTTTGCCTTATGCGGAGCAGAATATTGTAAAGGGCTGTGTAGCGCATATGAATCAGACGGCGGAGCTGCTGGCGGAGGCGGAGGACTATCTGGAACTGCAGACAAAAGAAGCAGCTGGCCGATGTATCCGGGCAACGGACGGTGACGGAGAGTCCGCAGAGACGGGGGACAGCCGGAACGCGGTGATCTGTATTGCTGTGGAGTCTTTTCTGTCGTTGCATCCTGTGATCCGTAAGCGCCTCTTGTATGAAGAAGTGAAGCAATTGTCTCCCGGGCAGAAAGACATCACTTACCAGCATATTCAGGAGCTGCTGACCTTGTTTACCAGGGAAGGCAACCGGCAGATCTGTCTTCCGTTCGGCATCCGGGGTAGACGGCAATATGAGGAAGTCCTGCTGACAGTAGAGAGGACAGACAGGGAGCTTTTGGAGAAGACGGAAGTGGCTGAGAAATATCAACCAACTCTGCAGCTTTCTCCCGGACAGACAGGGACAGTGGAATGTGAAGTGGGAACGGTGGAATACTGTGTGTGTGACCTGGCCGTTGCCCATGAAAAAAACCAAGAAGTTCCCACAAATCAGTATACGAAATGGTTTGATTATGATAAAATAAAAAAATGTCCGGTGATACGGACAAGAAAGCCGGGTGATTATCTGACCATTGCTGACGGCAGAGGCGGGATGATCCATAAATCGCTGAAAAGTTATCTGGTCGATCAAAAGATCCCACAGGCGGAACGCGACAGCCTGCCGATCCTGGCAGAGGGAGAGCATGTACTGTGGGTCGTGGGATACCGTATCAGCGAATATTATAAAGTAACGGAGAATACAAAACGTATTTTAAAGGTACAATTAATAAGAAAGGAGTTCGCTTAAAAGCGAAAAGACAAAAGAAAATGGCAGAGCATATCAGAGTACTGTTGACAGAAGAGGAAGTAGATAAGAGAATCCAGGAGATCGGTGAGCAGATCAGCAAGGATTATGCGGGTAAGCAGGTACACCTTGTATGTGTACTGAAGGGTGGCAGCTTTTTCATGTGTGAACTGGCAAAGCGTATCACTGTTCCCGTATCTCTGGACTTTATGTCCGTATCCAGCTATGGCAGCGATACCAAGTCCAGCGGTGTAGTCAAGATCGTGAAGGATCTGGACGAATCTCTGAAAGATAAGGAAGTTATTGTAGTAGAGGATATCGTGGACAGCGGAAGAACCCTGAGCTATCTGCTGGAGATGCTGAAGGACAGAGGTCCGGCTTCTTTACGTCTGTGCACCCTGTTGGACAAACCCGAGAGAAGAGTGATCGATGTCCATGTGGATTATACCGGATTTAATATTCCCGATGAGTTTGTAGTGGGCTATGGTCTGGATTATGATCAGAGATATCGTAATCTGCCTTACATCGGTGTGGTAGAATTCGATTAAGCGATACAAAGATGTAGGAGGCCCGTGAAGTTGAAACAAAACGGCAAAACAATCAATTCATATTTTATATTTATCATACTTCTGCTTCTGGTGATCTTCGGCCTCAACCTGTTGAACAACCGTACAGATGAATACACCAAGGCAGAGTTCATTGCGGATCTGGATGCCGGCAATGTATCGGAAGTCGTGGTGCAGCCCAACGGAGAAGCACCTACCGGATATCTGGAGATCCAGATGAAGAACGGTGTATCTCATAAGCTGTACGCAACGGACATTACAGAACTGGAGACCCTGGTACGTGAGTATGGGTTTGATCCGGTGGTCAATGACATTGAAAGGGAGAACTGGTTCCTGACCTATATGCTGCCGATGCTGGTCGTGCTGGCGGTGGGAATTTTCCTGTTCATGATGATGAATGCCCAACAGGCAGGTGGCGGTAACGGCAAGATGATGAACTTCGGCAAAAGCCGCGCCAAGATGACATTGGGTGACAAGAGTGTCACATTCGCTCAGGTGGCCGGTCTGAAAGAGGAAAAGGAAGAACTGGAGGAGATCGTCGATTTCCTGAAGGAGCCGGGAAAATACACCGGTGTCGGAGCCAGAATCCCCAAGGGTGTCCTGTTGGAGGGCCCTCCCGGAACCGGTAAGACCCTGTTGGCGAAAGCCGTGGCAGGCGAAGCCGGAGTACCTTTTTTCAGCATCTCCGGATCTGATTTCGTGGAAATGTTCGTCGGTGTGGGCGCTTCCCGTGTGCGTGACCTGTTTGAAGAAGCAAAGCATAATGCACCTTGTATCGTATTTATCGATGAGATCGATGCCGTGGCAAGACGGCGTGGTACCGGTATGGGCGGCGGACACGATGAGAGAGAGCAGACCCTGAACCAGTTACTGGTAGAAATGGACGGTTTCGGTGTCAACGAAGGCATTATCGTCATGGCAGCTACGAACCGTGTGGATATTCTCGATCCCGCGATCCTGCGTCCCGGACGATTTGACCGTAAGGTAGCGGTAGGGACTCCGGATGTGGGTGGCAGAGAAGAAATACTGAAGGTACATGCGAAGAATAAGCCCCTGGGAGATGATGTAAATTTACAGCAGCTTGCACAGACTACCGCAGGATTCACCGGAGCGGATCTGGAGAATCTGTTGAACGAGGCAGCGATCATCGCAGCGAAGGAGAATCGCTCCTTTATCGCAAATAAAGATGTTAAGAGGGCGTTTGTCAAAGTAGGAATCGGTGCAGAGAAGAAGAGCCGCATTATTTCCGACAAGGAGAAGAAGATTACGGCATATCACGAGGCAGGTCATGCGATCCTGTTCCATGTGCTGCCGGATGTGGGACCTGTCTACACCGTATCCATTATTCCTACCGGTGTGGGAGCCGCCGGTTATACCATGCCCCTGCCGGAAAAGGATGAGATGTTCGCCACCAAGAGCCGTATGCTCCAGGATATCATGGTATCTCTGGGAGGACGTATTGCGGAGGAGATCATCTTCGGAGATATTACCACCGGAGCATCCAGTGATATTAAGAAAGCCACCAAGACAGCCCGCCGTATGGTAACCCGTTACGGAATGTCTGATAATATCGGTGTCATCTGCTATGACGATGACGATGATGAAGTCTTCATCGGTAAGGATCTGGCACATGCTAAGGCGCACAGTGAGGAGATTTCCGGTGAGATCGATAAGGAAGTCAAGCACATCATAGATGACTGCTATACCAAAGCCAAGGATATTATCTTACAGCATGAGGATGTGCTGCATAGCTGTGCACAGCTGCTGTTGGAAAAAGAAAAGATCAACAGAGACGAGTTTGAAGCATTATTTCAGCCGAAAGCAGATTCCTTTTTGAATACTGAACTTTCGTAAAGGGTCGGGAGTGGAAAAGGTTTTCGCAGGAAAATCAGAGATTTGGTAGTATTGTACAAACTACTTTTGTGAAAAATAGACAAAAACAGATATATGTTTTTGTAATATTTGTGAATTTTGAGAATAGTCAAAAATAGTAGTGCATGCTATTATAATACTCGTAACCCCCCCAATACATTATATAGTTTTTTGCTATACCCCATAAGAAAGAAATACCTTCTCTAAAAAGGGCAGTCCTCCCAAGACTGTCCTTTTTACTGTCTAAAAATCGCTGAATAAAGAGGCGGGCAGTTGTCAGATGTAAGGAAAAAGGGTATAATAAATAGAGCTTTTGAGCTTGGGACATGTCATACTGCCGGAGCGCACAAGACAACAAAGCACTTTGGCAGAAGCAGTGTCATAATATAGATAGTAAGACATTAGTCTCAGAAAGGATAGATACTATGGATCTGGAGCGATTACGTCGAACAGAATATAATCAGCAGTATATTGCTGCCATGAGACCCGTATTTAACAGAAGAGCTCTTTTTACGGATACAAGTGCGGAGTATGTGATTCCGGAAGAGCCGGCCTGTTTTTCCGAAGTGACGATCCGCTTCCGGACCGCCAGAAATAATGTGGACAGAGTGTTCCTGGTATGCGGCGGACAGAAGCATCTTATGGTACGTGTGGAGAGCAAAAATGATTTTGACTATTATGCCTACGTAATGCGTCTGGATGATCAGAAGGTATCTTATTATTTTGAGGTGCAGACCGGCAGAATTACCGGCATCTTTGATATGCGGGGCCTGGTGCAGGAAGTTAATGAATATTATGATTTCATTATCATTCCCGGTTTCCACACCCCCGACTGGGCCAAGGGAGCGGTCATGTACCAGATCTATACGGATCGTTTCTGCAATGGAGATTCTTCCAATGATGTGTTGACCAATGAATATTGCTACATCGGAGAACCGGTACACCGCGTAGAGGACTGGGGACGGTATCCTGCACAGATGGATGTCCGTGAGTTCTACGGAGGAGACCTGCAGGGCGTATTGGACAAGATGGACTACCTGCAGGAGCTGGGCGTTGAGGTAATTTATTTTAACCCTCTGTTCGTATCCCCGTCCAACCATAAATACGATATTCAGGACTATGATTATATTGATCCCCATCTGGGTAAGATCGTCAGTGATGAGGGAGAGCTGCTTCCGGATGGACAGCGGGAGAACCGTTTCGCTTCCCGTTACATCGACCGTGTGACTAACAAGGCGAATCTGGAAGCCAGCAACGAGCTGTTTGCTCAGGTGGTGGCAGAGGCACACCGCAGAGACATGAGAGTCATTCTGGATGGCGTGTTCAATCACTGTGGTTCCTTTAATAAATGGATGGACAGAGAGCGCATCTATGAGAATGCGGAAGGATATGACAAGGGTGCCTATGTCAGTGCTGACAGCCCTTATCGGAATTACTTTGATTTCCACAATCAGGCAGCATGGCCCTATAACAATTCCTATGACGGATGGTGGGGACATGACACACTGCCGAAGCTGAACTACGAGGGATCCCAGGAACTGATGGACTATGTCCTTCATGTAGCGAAAAAATGGGTATCTCCGCCCTACAATGTGGATGGATGGAGACTGGATGTGGCAGCTGATCTGGGTCACAGTCAGGAATTCAACCATCATTTCTGGCAGGAATTCCGGAAAGCGGTAAAAGAGGCCAATCCGGAAGCCATTATTCTGGCAGAGCATTACGGCAACACCAGAGACTGGTTACAGGGAAATGAATGGGATACCGTTATGAACTACGATGCATTCATGGAGCCCGTGACTTGGTTCCTCACCGGTATGGAGAAACACAGTGATGACTACAGAGAGGATCTGCTCGGCAATTCCGAGAGCTTCTGGGGAGCCATGCGGCATCATACCTCCAGTTTCTCCATGCCCAGCTGGCAGGTGGCAATGAATGAACTGTCCAACCATGATCATTCCCGTTTTCTGACGAGAACGAATCATAAGGTGGGACGTACCAATACACTGGGACCGCAGGCTGCGGAACAGGGTATCAATAAGGCAGTCTTCCGGGAAGGCGTTGTGATCCAGATGACATGGACGGGTGCTCCTACAATCTATTACGGAGATGAGGCCGGTGTCTGTGGTTTCACAGATCCTGACAACCGCAGAACGTATCCCTGGGGACATGAGGATCAGGTGCTGCTGGCATTTCATAAGGACATTATCCGCCTGCGCCGGGAGAACGAGGAGCTGCGGATCGGCTCCTTGAAAATGCTGGAAAATGACTACAACTTTATTTCTTACGGACGTTTTAACCGCAAGGGGCAGTGTGCGATCCTGATCAACAATAATTATCATCCCATCACCAAAGAGATTCATGTGTGGGAGATCGGAACCCCTAAGACAGGTAAGATGAAAGTGATCCTGCAGTCCAGGGATGACGGGTATTGCATGGAAGGTGCGGAGTATGAGATCAGGGCAGGCAAGGTTCTGATCGAGATGCCACAGACCTCGGCAACGATCCTGAAATACGTAGAAGAATAAATATATGTAACTATTCAGAACACCATTCGCAAAACCGCCTCTGCGAGGCTTCCTTTTTGCTTATGGTGGTTACTTCGCCCTATAAATAGTATCAAATGCTCTTACGAATGCAAGGATTCGACGCTCATTCGATACTATTTACATGGCTCTGAATAGTTACAAATACAAAAGACAGAGAGGATATTCGATGTTCACCATCATTATTACCCTGCTGTTGCCGCTGGTATCCATTGGAATCTGGCGGCAATCTATTTTAAAAAATAACAAAAAAAGCGGACAGTCTGTCACGATCGGAAAGGGAGAATATGTCCTTCGCTATCTCACCTGCCTGCTCTGTATGCTGGTCATTCCCTGGATCCTGTTGTCGCTGACCGGCAATGACGGCAATACGATCTTGAGAAAGCTGTTGGAATCCAGAGAATATGCAGTGAAAGTTCTATGTCTGGAGATCAGCATGATGCTGGTCTATGCCATTGCGGAATTGTTCGTGGAAGAAGCGAAAGCCGGAAAGCATGAGAAGATCCGGAGCGTCCTGAGCAAGATTACCGACAGCAAGGCGTGGAGCGTATTTCGCAAATACATAGGACCGGTGGCTGTACTGGCATTGACAGTGCTGGTGGTGTGTCTGAATTTCAGCATGATGTCCGACCGCGTACTGTGGGGGGATGAGGCGTTTTCTGCGAATACGGCCCACAAGGATGTGGATGGCATTTTGCAGGTATTGTATTACTGGGACAATCATCCGCCACTGTATTATTACTGGCTGAAATTATTCGGGACCCTGTTCGGATATAAGGTACCGGTATTCCACCTGGCCTCTCTGGTGCCCTTCGTGATCGGGATCGTACTGGCACTGACCGTTGTGCGGAAACATTTCGGAATGCTTGCGGCAACATTTTTTGTGATGATCTCCGGTCTGGGACAGGCGTGTCTGGAGTACAATCTGGAAGTCCGCATGTATGCGCTGGCTTTCCTGTGTGTAATGGGTTGCTTCTATTGTTCCTACAGAGTCATTGCTGACGGCAGTAGGAAGACCTGGGCAGGCATGGTGCTGTGGGCACTGGCAGCAGCGTATTCTCACTATTATGCACTGGTGGCTGTAGGCATTATGATGTTTTTCACCGGAGTGGCCGTATGGATCAAATACCGTGGGAAAACATGGATAAAGGGTGTTCTGGCCATCGTAGCATTTTTCATAGGTTATGCACCCTGGCTATATTTCTTCTATGCCGGCTTGAAAAATGTCAGCAGAGGCTGGTGGATGACAGAGATCCTGGGACTGGATCAGAGTCTGGAGATTGTTATGGGCGGCAGAGGGATGAATGGTATCGTATTCCCGTTGGTGATTCTGTTTCTGGTGGTGACCCTGGCAGTGGATTCTTCTGTATTCTCTGTGGAAAAAGACGGAGTACATATGCAGAAGCCTTCTGTGAGAAACTGGTCTGACAAGACATATGCCATGGCAGTGGGAGCCTGCACAATCCTTGGAACTTTGGCATTTGCTTATTTGTTAAGTGTTGTTATGGCACCGATGCTGGCACAGAGATATCTGTATCCGTTAAGCGCGGTGGCAATCGTCATGCTGGCGGTGGGCAGCAGCCGTGTGCTGGAACTGGCTGCAGAGCTGGAGAAGAAGTCCTGGAAGGGTCTGGAGGCTGTAAGCAGAATTGTGCTGGCGGTATTGCTAGTAGTATTATTCGGCCTGGGAATTCAGAACTATCGGGAATGCTATGACAGCTATGAACAGCAGAAGGTGGAGACCGAAAAGACACTGGATCTGATCGGTACCCCCGATGAGGATGTAAATATGGTCACGAATGGTGTAAAACATCTGGGTTGGACCGTGCTGTATTATTACTATCCGGATAATGAAATCGTGAACGGAGATTACAACCAGGCGGATTCCGACAGGTTCTGGTATTTTACACCGACCGAACTTGGCGCAGATGCCATCGCCGGATTGCAGCAGGATGGATATCAGGTAACCGATTACGGACTGATGCAACTGTCGCAGTATCCTTTCTATTTATATTATATTGAAGCAGTTCAGCCTGCGCCATTCGCAAAGTTGCGTTAGCACGCTTTTTCGTCACTTCGTGACTACTTTTGCTCATAGATTGGCGCTCTGCTCATAGGATGACAGAATTGACGCTTTGTGTGCGAGCACCCAATCGTCGCTTCTGTCATCCTATGGCTGAACTTTTACACTAAAATAATAAAAACATCTTGCAATTTGTGTGAACATATGCTACAATTTCACATTGTTAAGGCACTCTTGCCTGACATGGATGGATTCCCGAGTGGCCAAAGGGGACAGACTGTAAATCTGCTGCAATTTGCTTCGGTGGTTCGAATCCACCTCCATCCATTCGCACGTCGCGGTTTGTGCGTTGCGATGCGTCCGCTGGTGTGGCGGAATAGGCAGACGCAAGGGACTTAAAATCCCTCGGGGGCAACCCCGTGCCGGTTCAAGTCCGGCCACCAGCATTCCTCAAATCCATAAAAATTGTGGATTTGAGGATTTTTTTTAGGGTGACTATTGGGTGATCTGCCCTAAAGCTATGCGCACCTTTTCTAAATAATCTGGTTTTGCAAATTTTTAAAAGTTTTTTCTGCATTCATTCGGTTATAGATTCAAATATATAAATAATCACGTCTTTGGAATATTCACCACACATTTTTCAGAGAAATTTAATTGCAGTAGAAAATGCAACATGATAATATAAAGACAGGAAGAGGGGAAACAATGGCAGAAGATAAAAACAGCAAGGTTACGCAGAATCAGGACAGGATCAACAAGCTGATCGATGGACTTACTTTATTCGATGATGACCTGATGAGCCGGGTATTTGATAAGAATATAGAAGCAACGGAGCTATTGCTTAGAATTATTTTGGAGAGAAAGATCAAGGTTATCAGTGTAATCGGACAGGAAGAAATGAAAAGCGCTGCAGTCGGGGGACGTAATATCACACTTGATGTACATGCACTGGATGAAAACGGAGAGAAAATGGACATTGAGGTACAGGGAAACTCCGAAGGTGCTCACATAAGGAGAGCAAGATACCATAGCAGTGTCCTTGATTCCCGAATGTTAAAAGAAGGTCAGGAATTTAAGGAAATCAAGGATTCTTATGTAATCTTTATTTATAAGCGTGACAAATTTCAAGAGGGTTTGCCATTGTACCATATTGACCGATATGTAAGAGAGACCGGGAAACTATTTGAGGATGGCTCACATATAATATATGTAAACGGCAACTATAAGGGTGATGATGAAATCGGATATCTTATGCAGGACTTTCATCAGACAGACCCTGATAATATGCATTACAAAGAACTGTCACAGGGAGTAAGACATTTCAAAGAAGTAGAGGAAGGACGTGATACCATGTGTGAAGCAGTACAGGAATATGCAAAGGAATACGCAAATGAATATGCAAATGAAAAGCAGGCAGCTAATGTGAAAAACCTTATGGAAAGTGCTGGTTTTACAATGGAACGAGCATTAGATTCTTTAAAAATCCAGGGTGAAGAAAGAGAAGCAATTATCCAGTTGTTGCAGAAGTAGTAATAAGATAAAGCTTAAATGTATTGTTGATAGCCATTCCTAATATTGAATAAGTTACTGTTAGATAATTTGCTAAACAATGAAAAGTGGCAGAAACAAAGCTGCCGCTTTTTTGTTTATATGGATATATGCTCAGGTGTAAAGCAAGTATTGGTGTTTTGGAGTAAATGACAGAAAAAAGATCTCATGATAATATGTAAAATAGTAGAAAGTTAAGGGGAGATGTGAAATGATCTATATTACCGGAGACTGCCATGGAAACTTTGAAAGATTCAATACCGATATTTTCCCTGAGCAACTGGAGATGAATAAAGAAGACTATGTAATTATATGTGGAGATTTTGGTGGAATCTGGGATAAAAGCGGTGACAGCAAAAAAGAAGCAATGATATTGAATCAGCTCGAATGTAAGTCATATACAACATTATTTGTTGATGGTAATCATGAAAATTTTGACAGACTGTCCGATTATCCGGTAGACACCTGGAATGGAGGTAAAGTACATAAAATCAGACCTTCTGTGATACATCTTATGAGAGGACAGATTTTTGAGATTGATGGTAAAAGTATATTTACCTTCGGCGGTGCAAGCAGTCATGACATAACCGGTGGAATTTTGGATCCGATGGATCCGAAGTATGGCAAAAAGAAAAAGCAATTAAATCGGGATAAAGTGCCTTATCGCATAAACCATGTGAGCTGGTGGGAGGAAGAACTTCCGTCAGAAGAAGAGATGATGGAAGGCTGTAGGAACCTTGAAAAACATGATAATACAGTGGATTATATCGTGACGCATTGCTGTGCATCCAGCACACAGTTATTACTTGGGGGTACAGCATTCAAACCTGACAGAGAAACAGACTACTTTGAAAAGATTCTTCATAAAGTAAAATTTAAGAAATGGTTTTTCGGTCATTATCATAACAATAGAAATGTGAGTGACAGAGAAATCCTATTATATGAGCAGATAATAAGAATTTTGTAGAAGGAAAGTTTTTAGCTAAACAGAACAATTATGTTCATAAAAACAATTTAAATTCTGAGGTGATAATTGTGGAGCAGAAAGATTTGATTTTCCTTTTTATATTCGTTCTTTTGTGTTTTGTATTATTACTCGTTGTCATGACAATTATGCGAAATCCGTTTCAATTTCCATACATGACAATTTATATTGATATTTCAGGCAAACGAAATGTGAAAGCCGAAGATTATATTGACCGCTATTTGATCAACAATAAATTTGATTTTATAAAATTACATGAGGAGAAAATAAAAAAATGGAAGAAGGATTGTAATTATACAATACGAAGTTCCATGTTGGAGGAATACAGACAAAAGCAATATAACAAAATTTTGGACGAAGGGAAAACGTATCAGTTTATATTTCAGAGACTGCAAACTCGGTATTATCAGAGGAATTATACAAAAACAGCTTACAAAATCATGAATGAAGATAAAATGTTTTGCTGTAGTTATGATTATCTTCTTGATAGATATCGAAAACTGTCAATGATAGAATTGGCTTGTCCACTATCAGAATATGAATCTAAAAATCAGAGAAAGTTAATGACGAAAGAGTTGCGGAGGCAGATTATGATTCGCGATGATTATACCTGCCAGATTTGTGGAAAATATATGCCAGATGAAGTAGGGTTACAGATAGATCATATCATTCCTGTATCCAAAGGAGGAAAAACAATTCCATCAAATTTACAGACACTGTGTTCTAAATGTAATGGTAAAAAAGCAAATAAATTATAACGGTGTGTCCTTGAAGGGATTGCCTTTGTACCATATCGACCGATATGTAAGAGAGGCGGGGAAACTTTTTGAGGACGGATCACATATAATTTATGTAAACGGCAACTATAAGGGCGATGATGAAATCGGACATCTTATGCAGGACTTTCATCAGACAGACCCTGATAATATGCATTACAAAGAACTGTCACAGGAAATAAGACATTTCAAAGAAGTAGAGGAAGGGTTCCGGATGTCCGGGTGGACATCCGTTTAGAATCGACCGGAGTGGAACGGAGATCTTGATACCATGTGTGAAGCAGTACAAAAATATGCAAAGGAATGTGTAAATGAAAAGCAGGCGGCAAATGTGAAAAACATTATGGAAGATACTGGATTTACCGTGGAACAAGCATTAGACGAGGCAGATTGGCTTGCAGAAGATAGTAACGAAAGAATGACACATGAAGAAGTGTTTCGCACGCTGAAGAGCAGAGTAACAATTCCTTTTACACTTCATGGAATAGAAGAAAATCTCACCGTAGAATATACGCAAGGTACAGATCCCAGGGAAATTGGCTATGATGCCCTTCAGGGATTTCCGATAGATAAAATATGTTGCACAGGTTATCCGGTAATGCATGGTTACTTTGAACATATGAATGCGACCGGTTATCGGAGATCCTGTGGGTTCATTCAATTCGTGGAAAGAATTGAAAATTATGGGGAAAACAGAGAGCTTTCCGTAGATGTCAGTGATGAAAATCTGGAAAAAGGGAATCCATATTTTGCGTATGGTTATCCGGCAGAAATATTTGATGCTCCCTGTTGTAATTTGGCTGGGTGTAGACACTTGAAATGGACAGCTTATACCTATCTAGTAGATCTGCCCTCTCGAATGAATAGCAATAAACTGAAATTCCTGGGCGGATACTCCTGGGGATATGAAGAGGATGAGAACGGTCCACAGAGAATACTACCGCTAGAGATATTGACGGAAAATGACTGGGAAAAGCATGCAACGGAAAAAGGAATATTAAAGGTGTTCCCAATATAGGGAGGCTGTACTGTTAAGTTATGAAGAATAGATATAAACGAAAATTGATATTCGTTATTGCAATTTTAAGTTTAAGCTTAGTATGCTGTAAAAGTAAAACAGAGCCAATTAATAATATTGCATCATGGACACTGGATGATGGTTGGACAATAAATGGAAAGGATGAAATATGGTATTTTGGATTTTCTAAGAATAAAGTTTTGTTTTGCGCAAAACTGTTGGATGAAAATGCGGAATCAGAATTTGAAACGACAATGAGAACGCTCAAATTAAATAATGATTAAAGTTCAGATACGCATGATACGAATTACGAAGAAGGTTATTTTGACCGGAAAACTTGTTGTTGAAGGAACGTCGTATGTGTTTGAGTTCAAGACATTTGAAGTTAAAATTCCGGTTGATGAGGAATATCCAGATATTTTGGACTATATGGATTCCATAGAGGTTACTGATTATAGTAAGAATAATTTCCCCGAGATTGGCAGTCGGAAAATAGTGACAAAAAATCACTGGAAAAATGACCATATAAAAACAGCAGATCCCGCCAGATCTGCTGTTTTTCTCTGTGTATATGAGCGTGAAAAACACACTTCTATCATAAAATAAAGGATACTTCGTTACTTAGAACTTTTCAGCGAAGCTCTTGTAATACTCGTCAAAAAACTCGTTAACCTTTTCCATAATCTTCTTCATAATATTCACCCTTAACCTTTCCAAGACAAATGAACTGTTGACTTTGTTGTTACGCTTAAGGGGTCAGGCCTGACTTCCTTTTGATGATTATAATTTACCATATTGCGCTTATAATGTGAAATACATATAATAGAAGTATAATAATACCTAAAAGGTATAATAAAAGAAAATACAACATGTTACAAAATAGAAAGATTAAGTTGGTTTTTGGAAAAAGCATGGAAGGAGGATGCTGGGAAGATGGAATTGCGGCATATCCGGTATTTCAAGGCAGTGGCGGAGGAGAAAAGTTTCACGAAAGCCGCGGAGCAGCTGGCGATTGCGCAGCCGCCCCTGAGCCGTCAGATTCAGGATCTGGAAGCGGAACTGGGGACGACACTGTTCGTCAGAACCCCTCATAAGGTGACCCTGACAGAAGAAGGGGAACTTTTTTTACAGTATGCGAATCAGATTCTGGATCTGGTGAACCGGTCGGAAGAGGATGTGCGGGAGCGCAAGGAAGGATTGCAGGGAACCTTATATATCGCGTCGGTAGAGGGCTGCGGTCCCAGGCTATTTGCCGAGTGGATCGCCGGATTTCAGCAGAGACACCCACATGTACAATACAACCTATGGAATGGAAACACGGATGACGTGAATACACGCGTGACGAAGGGGCTGTGTGAAATCGCGATGATCACAGCGCCATATAATACCGAGGAATTCCATGTGCTTCCGGTCTATGAGGAGCCATGGGTGGCGGTGATTCCGAAGGGGCACCCTCTGTATGCGGAGGAAAACGATCCGGTGAAGCCGGCGGAATTATTGCCTTATGACCTGTTGATTCCGTCCAGAGAATCCAGAAAAGGTGAAATCGACAAGTGGTTCGACAGCACGGGACAGGCACCGGTGATCCGCGGAAGGATCGCCCATATGATGAATGCGTATGAGCTGAGTCTGCACGGAGTCGGGATCTCTATTTATCCGGCATCCATTTCTTCCCTGATCCGGGACAAGGATGTCTGTGTGCGGGAAGTGGAGCATCCCGATGCCCATGCGTCCTATGCACTGATCTGGAATAAAAATCATACCCTGTCCCATGTGGCTGAAGAATTTATTGCTTATGTAAAAGAAGAATCCGGACAGCAGGTGTACTATGCCTGAATTAACGCAACCGATACGTCATTCACATTTGTGCCGGTAGCTCCTGCCTTGTCAAAAGAAAGGAAAGCCCTTATACTTGGAAGCAGGAGGAAAATACGATGAACATTACAGTATATCTGGGAGCAAATGAAGGAAATGATCCTTCTCTTAGAAAAGCGGTGCGTGAGCTGGGAACCTGGATCGGTGAAAGCGGTAACCGCCTGGTGTACGGTGGATCCAAATCCGGTCTTATGGGAGAGATCGCGGAGAGCGTATTACAGGCAGGCGGCGAGGTGACCGGCGTGGAACCGCAGTTTTTCATTGATATGGAATACCAGTATGATGCCATTACGGAGCTGATCGTCACAAAGGACATGGCAGAACGCAAGACGAAAATGATCGAACTGGGAGATGTATTTATTGCCTTTCCCGGCGGAACCGGAACGTTGGAAGAAATCGCGGAGGTGATGTCCAAGGTGTCACTGAAGCATCTGGAGGCACCCTGCATCCTCTATAACCTTAACGGCTATTATGACAGCCTGAAAGCACTGTTATCACATATGACGGAGCTGGGATTGTCCTCCCCGGAGAGACAGGAAGGCATTTATTTTGCCAGGGATCTGTCGGAAATCCGCAAGATCATAGAAAATCAGCGGAGCAATGCAACGATCACTCCGCCGGAAAATACACACGGTATAGGAAATCAGCTAGGCTAACAGGTGAAAACACATAACTGCAATGCCCAGCACCACCAGAATCACACCGGTGACACGGTTCAGGGTCCTGGGGGTTGCCTTGTTGGCGAACAGTGCAGCAATCCGCGCCCAGATCAGGGTAAATACAACGCACAGGATCCATACTGTCCAGTCGGGCATGCCGCCGATGGCAAAATGGGAGGCAGCGCCGGTAAATGCGGTAAATGCCATGATGAAGACGCTGGTTCCTACAGCGGTCTTCAGTTCATAACCCAGGACAGAAGTCAGGATCAGCAGCATCATCATACCGCCGCCGGCGCCGACGAAACCGCAGATGAAGCCGATCATCATGCCGCATACCAGAGACTGGAGGGCTCTTTTCTTTGCGGAGACGCCCTGCATGGCTTCCTTGGTGGTCATTACGGGACGGACAATGAATTTGATACCTAACAGGAAAGTCATGAACACGGAGAAATTCCCCATGGTAGCGGAAGGTACCAGGCTGGATACGTAGCTGCCTACGACGGTAAATGCCAGTACACTTCCCATCATGATCAGGCCGTTTTTGATATCAATGTTTTTATTTTTTGCATAGGTATATGCGGACACTGCGCTGGCCAGCACATCTGAGGACAGAGCAATGCCTACCGCCAGATACGGATCCATACCTAAGAAGGTGATCAGCATGGGACTGATAACGGCCGCAGCACTCATTCCGGCGAAACCGGTGCCCAGGCCGGCTCCCATGCCGGCGAAAAAGGTGACAAGAATAGTGATCAGGATCTGCATTTATTTATCTCCTTTCAGGATATTGTCCATATTTTCTTCCATGACATGAAGCATGTGGAAAAAGATTTCTTTGCTTGCATCATCAGTGCCATCGAGCAGAGTATCTTTGAAAATGCCCTGTATCATGCGGCCCTTTTCGATGACATCCCGCGCCTTTTCCGTGCAGAACAGCAGTGTCTTGCGGCGGTCATCGGGAGCTTCTCTGCGTTCCAGATAGCCCTCCCGTACCAGTTTGTCTACATTGACGGATACGAGGTTCGCTTTGATCTTGCGGATCTCGACAACATCACTGGCGGTCCGGTACTCGGGATTGTTGCCGAAGAACATGAGAATGTCAAAAGCTGTCTGCGGAAGCTTTAATTGCTGACATAGAGGCTTGCACATGGTGTTGTAAGCCAGATTGAATTTTTGCACGAATTCAATATCGGTATTCATTCGAAGGCTTCCTTTCTTAGCATTATGGTATTATGCGTACATAATAGCTACAAAGAGTAAATCGGTGATATTACAAAAGTGAATAATTCAAATTTGAAATAATTGCTATATCGCATAGTATTACAGATAGTTTTTGAAGTCAAGCATAAGATGTTTTATTTCATAAAAAATTTATATAAATTATACTATCGTAAACATCATTTCGATATGTTATAATTTATTTGATGAAAGGGTCAAAAGGTCTAAGCCCACATGAGCTTGCTCATAAGTGGGTGAAAGACCTTTTGACCCGCCCCGATATGAGCATAAAAGTGGGATGATAATCCCACGATATGCGAATAGAGGATAGGGTGCTATGTGCCAGTGGCACATGTTTAGCACGGACCGAAGCGGAGCGGAGAAGTGAGAGTGCGTAGCACGGAGCAATCCGTAGGCATCAAAGTTGGGGGCTTTTGACCCTGACATCATTTACATTAGGGTGCATACAGAGGCTGTGGACATACAGAAGAAAGTGCCGGGAGGAGACATGAGTATTAATAAATATGACGAACAGAAATTCTGGGAGGAAGTGGATATCCTGTTCCCGGATATTGTAAAAGCCATTACTTCTCTGGCGAAAAAATCCTACATATCCATAACCAACCTGCGGAACGGCGTGACATGGTGGTCCGAGAAGGCGATGGAATATTTTGGTATGCAGGAGAACTATACCATCCGCGGACAAGAAAAATCAAAAAGATCGATTCATTCGGATGATCTGGAGGATTTCCGGAGGGGATTCCAGGAGAGAGTTGCGGGAAAAAATATGGACGAGCCCTGGGAATACCGGGTGCGGGACGGAAGTACCTACAACCGGATCAGTGCCAGGGCGAGAATGCTGAATGATAAGGATGGAAAGCCTTTTGTGATCGTAATACGATATAACAACTACGGTATTTCCGACGAGGTGGATGCAACCACCGGATTGCATACGGAACCGGCGCTGGATCGGGAGATCAGGGAATTCCTGGAGGAAAGCGGACAGGGGACTCTGCTGAAGATCGGACTGGATCAGTTCAGTCATATCAATGTTATGTACGGTGCAGCTTTTTCGGATAAGATTCTGAACTGTGCGGCACAGGAGCTGTTGCGCCTGTTAAAGGGAAAAGGATATGTATACCGGCTCTCCGGTGCGAAATTTGTGATCAGCTTTAAAAAGGTATCCAAAGAGGAGCTGCAGCAGATATATGATGAGATTGTAGAAGTTTTCGAAAATACAGAGGTGGAGGGGAAAAAGATCCCTCTGAAGGTATCTGCCGGTGCAATATTTATGGAACCTTATATGAAGGAGACAAATGCGGTCCGCAGCCGTCTGACCTACGCGTTGAACCATTCCCGGCTTGAGCATCATGGAGAGCTGGTGATTTTTAATGATGAGATCTGTGGCAGTGACGAGAACCAGTTTGAACTGATCGGTGTGATCCATCAGTGTGCTACTCATAACTTTGAAGGCTTCCGGATGTTCTATCAGCCGATTGCTGATACGAAGACCGGCAAGATCCGGGGAATGGAAGCGCTACTCCGTTGGGAACTGGAACCTTACGGGATGGTGTCCCCCGGTGTGTTCATGGAATGGCTGGAACAGGATCCCTGTATTTTTGATCTGGGGAACTGGATCCTTCGGACAGCACTTACGGATGTACAGAAGCTTCGCAAGGAGACGGAAGGCTTTTTCGTTAATGTCAATGTGGCGGCGGCACAGCTGGAGCGCAGAGAGTTCCGCAGTGCGGTTATGAATATTTTAAAAGAGACCGGTGCAAAACCGGAAGAGCTTTGCCTTGAATTGACAGAACGATGCAGAGATCTGGATATTCAATTTCTGCGCAGGGAGGTAGAATTTTTCCATTCCCAGGGGATCAAGATTGCACTGGATGACTTCGGCACAGGCAACAGTTCCTTAAGTCTGGCACTGGAGCTGCCCTTTGATGAACTGAAGGTAGATATGAGCTTCATCCGTGATATTAAACAAAAACCGCAGAATCAGGCCATGGTGCAGTCTATCGTGGATTATGCCTGGAGGACAAACACCGAGACCTGTATTGAGGGTATTGAGAATAAGGAAGTCAGCGACTATATTGAGCAGTTTGGGTCTACCTGGCAGCAGGGATACTACTATTCCAAGCCGGTACCTATCGAACAGTTCGAGGAAGTCGTGCGGAAAAACGAGACAGAAAAGGACAGATAACAGCACATGGAAAAGATCCTGTTATTTCATGGAGATACGGAAACAGAGCGGAAGGTACGAAATGTTGCCAATCGTCTGAAAATGAATATGACAAGCATGTCAGATCCGGATCCGGACAGCCTGCTGGAGGATCTGGCGCAGGGCAGAGAGGTCTCACAGGATGTGTCGGCGAATCCGGAGGCGAGTCTGTTGCTGTTCTGCGGACTTCGTGAGAAAAGGCTGGATAAACTCCTGTTTGAACTTCGCCGGGAGGAAGTGACTGTGGAGTACAAGGCGATTCTGACACCGGTCAACCGTACATGGACACTGCGGCATTTATATCTGGAAATGCAGCGGGAAAAAGCTGCAATCTCAAGAAAATCTTAAGAATTTTTTGTGGACAAACATAGGACTTTAGGGATACAATGTATTTTAGAGTGCCGGTCGAGAGACCGGATAGAACAAACAGATGAAAGGAAGCATTCATGAAAAAGAAAGTACTTGCAGCAATTTTACTTGCAGTAGGCGTTCTGACCGGCTGTGGAAACAGTGAGCCGATCTCTTCTCCGATCCAGACCGTAGAAGCAGAGCCTATTGCTACCGATACCAAGGAGGTAGAGCAGCCTGCCGCAACTGAGTCTTCCGCGGATGAAGTTGCACCGGAGCACTCCTATCGCAGCGAACTTACCAACGAGTGGATCGATGAGGATCTGAAGGATCAGCGCCCCATCGCAGTAATGGTAGATAACGAGAGAACCGCACTTCCTCATTTCGGTGTGGCAGATGCCGATGTAGTATATGAGATCATGAACAGTACCCTGAACGACAGAATTACCCGTTTCATGGTAGTGGTAAAGGACTGGGATAAGATCGAGCAGCTGGGCAGTATTCGTAGTGCCCGCCCTACCAATTTTATGCTGGCAGCAGAGTGGAATGCAGTTCTGTGTCATGATGGTGGTCCCTTCTTCATCAATGACTGGGTGGCAAAGGATTATTCCGCGAACTTCAGCGGCGGCTTTGCCCGTTACAGCAACGGTAAGGCAGCAGAGTTCACCGAGTATATCACTTATGATAAGTACACCAACACCCAGAAGGGCAAGACCTATGATGGTCTGAAGCAGCGTTTTGCAAATTCCAAGTATACCACTACTTACAATGATTACTATCAGGGACCTCACTTCAAATTTGCAGACGGAGAAGTTACCTTTGATGATAGAAGTGATGCTATCAGCGCTACTACCATTGAGCTTCCTTTCAAGCACAACGGTTCTACTCTGAAGTACAACGAAGAGACCGGAACCTATGATTACTATGAGTATGGTTCTGCACACAAGGATGCTGACAGCAATGCACAGCTCACTTTCGAGAACGTTATTCTGCAGGATACCACTTTTGCAGAACTGGGTGAAGGCTACCTGATCTACAATGCCATCGACTCCGGACGCTCCGGTTACTACATTACTCAGGGTAAGGCTATCGAAGTTACCTGGACCAAGTCTTCCGAGAATGCTATCACACATTACTATGATGCGAAGACCGGTGAGGAGATCCAGATCAATACCGGTAAGACCTATATCTCTCTGATCCCCAGCGATGGTTGGAGCAGCCTTGTAATCAAATAAGTCTGATCATGACCGCAGAATTAAGAATAAGATCCCTTCCGCAGGCAGATGCCGTGGGAGGGATTTTTTGTATATAGGAGTGATGGATATAAAAGATAATAAATAAGTATTTTGATGCGGGAAACCCTAAAAATGCCGTGGAAACCACTGAAAAATTAACGTATAATACAATTTAGATTAAGAAAGATATATCTAAGAACAACTTAGGAGTGATGGCAATGAAAACGGCTAAAAAATATAATCCGGATCTGATATTGCACGGAAATCTGATCAGAGCGATCCTGTCTCTGGCAATTCCCGTAGTGATCAACAGCTTTTTGCAGACAATGTATAACCTGACGGATACTTATTGGCTGGGGAAGATCGGCACGGAGCAACTGGCGGCGATCAATCTGGTGACACCGATGCAGAATATCATTACGAATTTCGGCAGCGGTATCACCGTGGCCGGTGCAGTTCTCATTGCGCAGTATATCGGTGCCGGGGAAAAAGAGGATGCCAGATCCATGGCAAATCAGATATTTGCCTGTGCCATGGGATTTGCCGTGGTCTGTGCCACACTGTGTTTTCTGGGAACACCCGCTATCATCAACTGGCTGGGAGCTGACGGAGGAACTGCATATTATGCAAGAGTCTACCTGCGGGTGGTCATCTGGGATATGCCCTTTTTATATATGGTCAACATTTTTTCCGCAGTACATCAGGCACAGGGAGATACGGTGCGCCCCATGTTCCTTAATCTGGGAGGTATTACGCTGAATCTGTTCCTGGATCCGTTTTTCATGATCATCCTGGATCTGGGAACTGCCGGTGCAGCACTGGCTACGCTATTGGCGAAAGCAATTCCGGCCATGGTGGCTTTCGGACTTCTGTGCAGACAGGAAAATGATATCTGCCTGAACCGTGCGTACATGCGATTACAGAAGGAAAAACTGGGAATGATCCTTAAGATCGGTCTGCCTACCGCTATCGGCGGAAGTACCATGCAGCTGGGATTTCTGCTGATGAGTAAAAACGTGTTTGTCTACGGGACGGAAGCCATGGCGGCTTATGGCATCGGCAACAAAGTGAATGGACTGATCACGCTGCCCTCCAATGCCATCGGCTCGGCAACGGCCACCATCGTGGGGCAGAACATGGGAGCGAAGCAGTCGGACCGTGCAGAGAAGGGGTATCGTTTTTCCATGTGGATATCGGTTGTATTTTTGTTCATAGGTGGTATGATCTTATCAAGAGATATGATCTCCACGGCTATTGTCAGGATCTTCTCTAAGGATGCGGAAGTCGTGGGCATGGCAGCGGACTTTTTAAGTGTTATGGCATTCTGGTGCTTTACCAATGGCGTATACAATACGACCTCCGGTTTGTTCCAGGGAACCGGCCATACGGAGGTGACCATGGCCATCGATGTGACCAGATTGTGGGTATTCCGTTTCCTGACACTGTGGTTCTGCGAGAGCGTCCTGCATATGGGCGTGCGCAGTGTCTGGTATTCCGTGGTGATCAGTAATGGCATTTCTGCGTTGATCCTGTATGTTTTGTACCGCTGTGGCATCTGGAAGAAGACCAGGATCAAGGTGGGAAAAGAGGAAGCCACTTAAGGAGTACTATGGAGAATAAGAAATCCCATAAGAAAAGTTTTCGAATTTATTTAAGCATCGTTGCAGTTCTTTTACTGCTTCAGGTCGTTGCCTGGAGCAGCAGAAGCCTCAGCGATGCTTATATTGATTATATTTTCCCAATCTGGGTCAATACCTACGGAAGGATTACAGGGTTGTTTCCCTTTTCCGTGGGCGAATGGTTGATTGTGGCAGGGATTCTGGTGGTGCTTGCTGCGGTTGTGCTGGGATGCAGTTTGCTGATTCCGGCGTGCAGACATTCGGAAAAGTACTGCCGGGGAGTGAAGGGATATTTTGGTTTTTTTGCATGGACGTTGCTTGCCGTATTTGCCATTATGACGCTGAATTGTACCATGATCTATCATGGGTCTACATTTTCGGAGAAATATTTCGGTGAAGAGGAAGCGCAGGAGCAGACAACACAGGAACGAACGGAGGAACTGCTTCGGATCTACAATGATATCGTCCGGCACTGTAATGAGCTCAGTGAGGTCATGGAACGGGATGACAGTGGTGCCGTGGTGTACTGGGGTGGTGTGGACAGCCGGGGTAATGCGGTGGATATGGAGGATAAAGCCATCGATGTGATGCAGAGCCTGGGGAAAAGGTATGACCAGCTGGATGGTTATTATCCCCGGCCGAAGGCTATGTTTTTCTCGGATTTTATGTGTCAGATGTATATGTGTGGCTATTATTTCCCGTTTTCCATAGAGGCAAATTACAATGATGTCATGTACATCATGGAAAAACCGGCAACCATGTGTCATGAGCTGGCTCACATCCGGGGGTATATCTATGAGGATGAGGCGAATTTTATTGCATTTCTGGCCTGCGTAGAGTCGGATGACAGTACTTTTCAATATGCGGGTTACTTAAGTGTGCTGAATTATGTGGCAAACGATCTGTATAAGACTAGACTGGCGGATCCGGACAGCTATGCGGCGGCCAGAGAGGCGGTACATCCGTTACAGGTATTACAGCAGGTGCAGGAGGACAATATCTTTGTCACAGAAGAGCAATGGGAGAGAATCAACGGAAAAGCTGTGGTGAATACGGAGACGGTGGACAGTGTTTCAGATACCCTGACCAATGCTTCACTGAAATTGAATGGTGTTTCGGATGGCATGATCAGCTACAACCGGGTGGTGGAGCTTTTACTGCAATGGTACGGGGAAAAAGAGGAGTTTTAACCGTATCATTTGTAGGAGATAGAGGAATAATTGCAAAAATTTAAAATTTTTTTGATAAGGTACTTGACATTTGGACGAAATTTGTGTAGACTACGATTGTTGTGACGCAGAGCAGTCATGAAACGAGATTGCAAGTAGGATTAAGTTGCGGGCCCAGATAGCTCAGTTGGTAGAGCAGAGGACTGAAAATCCTCGTGTCACTGGTTCGATTCCGGTTCTGGGCATTTTCGCAGGACACCATTTCTTAAAATGGCCGCCCTGCTTCATATATAAACATGCGGGTGTAGTTCAATGGTAGAACACCAGCCTTCCAAGCTGGATACGTGGGTTCGATTCCCATCACCCGCTCTATTTTTTTAGCGGGAAACTTGATAAATCAAGGCTTTCCGCTATTTTTGTATTGTCCGGTTTGATACCAGGTGATATCAAAATTTTGAGAAGATATACAAGAGTATGATGGCACGGATGTTATTGTGACGCTGTTGGGACAGCCACAGAAGAAAAGAAAAAGGCCATCTGTTCATTGGGAGACTGAATAAAAAAGTGAATACTTCCGATATACATAGTAGAACAGATCAACCGGAAAACAGGAACGGAGGCGCTTATGCAGGTCGGTGGAGTCGGAAGCGGACATGACACATATTCTCATCATGTAACATCATGCCTTCATGAACATGGGGCAAATACGGATATGGGCAGTATGGGGGCTAAGTCCGGAGCCGCGCAGACGGCTACAGAAGCCTTGCAGGAGAATTCTAAGGGAAACCTGTTGTCCTGGGTACAGAATATTGGGAATAGTGGAAAACAGCTCTTACAGAAGATCTGGGGAGACAGCAAAGAATCCAATGATGCGATAAGTTCACAGAAGGATGGCAGCGGTAATCATATCGCAGGTCAGGAGACGCTTGTTACGGGAAATTCTGTGGGCGTGAAGACTACGTTGAACAGGGCGGCGGTGGAGACGGCGGCGACGCATACCTATTTCCAGCCGATAGAGACACGAGAGGCTGTGCCGACAACACCGTTGCAGAAAGTGCGTTATCAGGTACAGAAGGTAGCCAGAAAACTGATGGACCGACTGCCGGGACGATTCCTGGGATCCCATAGCGGAGATTTCCTGCAGACAAAGCAACAGCATACTAAAGAGGATCTGCGGAAGAGAAGCCAGTACAAAGAGGACGATCAGGAGATCGAATGTATTCTTACGGATGAAAGCTACCTGACAGATTCCTATAATCGAAAGGGAGAATACAGCCATCTTACTACGGATAAATAGGATGTGGTGGAATTTTTCGAAAAATTTCAAAAATTTTCTTGACAGTTTGGCATTCATCATGTAATATAGTCTTTGCTGTGAGACACACAGCAGACATTCATCAGATTGCGGATGAATGTCAACACAATTAATTTCATACCTTCAAGATACAGGTTTTGACCTGTACATTATGCGCGAGTGGCTCAGCGGTGGAGCACCTCCTTGCCAAGGAGGGGGTCGCGGGTTCGATCCCCGTCTCGCGCTTGAAAAAAGAACGATACCAAATCGGTATCGTTCTTTTTTTCGAGCCCTGCCAGGGCTCGAAAGTTCGATGTCTACGCTCCGCTCCGGTCCGCATGGAAAATTTCAGAAGCAAAAGGGAATACGTATTTGTTCCGGTTTGTATAGGAGCTTCATTTTGTATGCGAATGACCGCGGGACCAGACTTTACTTGGCTGTGCCTTATAGGTGGGGCGGCGGAAGAGGAGGCTTTTCAGTGCGGGACCGTTAAAGGGGAAGAGGGGCCAGAAGTAACTGAAGCCTGCGAAGGTTGGTGTGGTAATCATGGAGAGTGACACAAGCGTCAGACCGATAATAAAGCCGGGCAGACCCCATAATCCGGTGGTGACCACAAGGAGAATTCGATAGATCCGCAGAGCATCAGCAAATTCGATACTGGAGAGGGACAGATTCGCCAGCATGGTGACAGCAGCATAGAAGAGGACTTCCGTGGAGGCCCAGTTAAGACTGACAGCAATGTCACCGATTAATAGTCCGCCGACAATGGACAGAGCACCGGAGACGCGGCTGGAGCTGAGTGCCGCTGAATACTTGAAAAGATCCAGCAGGAACTCTACCGCCAGCACATAGAAGAAGAGCCGGAAAGGGGACAGGTCACTGACGGGGGTAAGCTGTAGCTGTACCGTGAGTTCCGGGTAATAAGCAGCGAGAAGCAAAAAGACCGGAAGGAGTAGGAGACTGACCGGGATGCACAGGAAACGGATCATGCGGAAGTAGGTTCCGGTCAGGGGATTGTTGTAATAGTCCTCCGCACTCTGGGTAAACTGGAAGATCGTACCGGGAAGCAGCAGAACGGCAGGGGAGTTGTCCACGATGAGCAGAATATGCCCTTCGCACAGATAGCTGCAGGCCACATCGGGCCGTTCCGTCAGCTGGATACTGGGCAGAGGATTCCACCAGCGTTTTTTGATCAGGAGTTCTTCCAGACTTTTGCTGCCCATGGTCAGGGAAGTGATCTGTAATTGGGAAAGCTTTTTCTTTAAGGTATCTAATAATTCCTCATTGACCTGATCCGCCAGATAGGCGATAGCTACATCCGTGCGGCTTTCTGCACCCAGAGAACAGATAGAGAATGTCAGTTTCGGAGAACGCACTCTCCGGCGGATCAGATTGGTATTGAACAACAACGTCTCCACAAAACCGTCCCGGGCACCACGGGTGATCCGTTCGGTGTCAGGTTCGGAAATGCTGCGGACAGGATAGGTACGGACATCGATGATCACGGCCTGTGCAAAACCTTCTACCAGAAGGACAGAGGGGCCACTGAGAATATTTTGCAGAATCGTATCTATAGAGGAAGTCAGTGACACCTGGGCATACCCCAGTTTGCTCTGCACATAGCGAGGGAGATCCCGGATTTCGGAATCCAGTGTATAGAGGGGGTCCTGCAAGTCGGAAAAAATTTGTTGAAGGATCTCCGTCTTACAAAAACCATTGACACCGATCCAGTAAGCCGGCGTATTTCCCAGCTTCAGGTCACGGGTGATCAGGTCAAAACTGTCATCCAGTGGCAGCAGAGCGTGGAAAAGTGCTGTATTTTTGGATAGATTTGTGGATAAGGAGCGTTGTACCATAGTGGGGAATCCTTTCTGATTACTTGCATAGACTGCCAAACAGGTATATGGTATTATTATTCAGATAGATTCCCCAGGTTTTTCGGAACTATACGGATCAGTGGTATAATTGACACAACCCCAGCAGGATCAACAATAAACCTGAGACGGGATCCGTATATTCCCCGATCTGCTGCAGGAAAGCAGACCTGCCCAGACGGCTTCCGAAAGCCAGAAATCCGAAGGAGCAGAAAAAGGTGGACACCGATGCCGGAAGGAAAGGAAGTCCCGTAATACTGGCGGAGAAACCGATGCCGATATTGTTCATGGAAAGGGCACAGCCCAGCACCAGTATCTGCGACAGGGATAATTCCCGGTGCCCGGCAAATTTTTTCTTTTTCTGGCACAGATTATTATCCGGGGAAAAATTGCAGCGCCATCTGGAAAGCAGCCATTTTCCCACGTAGTAAAGACCGAAAAGGATCAGTACACTGCTTCCGATCCGGGTACCGATGCCGATGGGAAACAAGGGTAACAACAGGTTGCCAAGACCTATAGAGATCACAGTCCCGATCAGGGTGACTGTGCTGATCAGCAGATTATGTCTGGCAGGCAGAGGGACTTTCTGGAGGCCCAGAGCCATACCTACCAGAAGGGCATCCAGACTGGCTGAGATGCCGAAGAGCAGAGGGGGCAGAATAGACATAACATGCTCCGTAGAAAATATTCTTAATTTTACTATATTCCTCTGAAATTATTTTGTGAGGTTGTGGGGCAAAGGAACAAATGAGTATGGAAGTAAAGAGAAAACTGAGTGAATTCCTAAAAAGAGAGACGGTTCTGACCGTAGCGATCCTGCTGGCAATAGTGTCTGCGGTGATGATTCCGCCGGACAGAGAATATGCAGGATATATTGATTTCCGCACACTTTCGATCCTTTTCTGCCTGATGACGGTGATGGCAGGCTTGCAGAAACTGGGTGTTTTCCGTAATATTGCAAAAACGCTGTTGCGACATACACAGAATACCATACAGTTGGCAGAGGTATTGGTACTATTGTGTTTCATTTTCAGTATGATCATCACCAATGATGTGTCATTGATCACGTTTGTACCGTTTACCTTCATTGTGCTGCGGCTGACAGGCGAAGAAGCTGTGAAAAAACTGGCAGTACCTGTGATCGTTCTGCAGACGATAGCTGCCAATCTGGGAAGTATGCTGACGCCGATCGGAAATCCGCAGAATCTGTATTTATATGGGAAAACACAGATGTCCGCTGGAACATTTATACTTTTGATGCTGCCTTATTCTCTGGTGTCACTGCTTTTACTGATGATCTGTGTGGTAATTGTGGCAAAACGAAGCGGAATCGAAGTCCGGGGAGCAGAAGTTTTGCTGACAGAAGATGAGAAGCTGGAACAAAAGAAATATTTACTTCCGGCATATTTGCTGTTATTTGTGTTGTGTCTGCTGACTGTGGCTCATATGATTCCTTATCCGGTGACATTGGGAACTGTGGCATTGGCGGTTCTCCTTTTAGATCGTGGTACTCTTATAAAAGTGGATTATTCGCTTTTGCTGACGTTTGTGGGCTTCTTTATTTTTATAGGAAATATGGGAAGAATGCCTGCTTTCTGTGATTTCCTGCAGAAGATCATCGGAGGTAGAGAAGTGATGACAGCCGTGATTGCCAGTCAGGTGATCAGTAATGTTCCGGCGGCCCTGCTGTTATCCGGATTTACGGAAAATATAACGGCATTGATCATCGGTACGAATCTGGGAGGGTTGGGGACGCTGATCGCATCCATGGCCAGTCTGATCTCTTATAAACAGGTGGCCAGACAGATTCCGGGAGAGAAAAAGAAGTATTTTGGATGGTTTACCATAGCAAATATCGTTTTTTTAATGATATTGGTATTGGAAAACTGTCTGCTGTAACTATAGAAAGCAGTCTATCTGCCGGGAAAGGCAGAAAAGATGGCAATAACTAAAAAATAATCTGGGAGGTATTCGTCATGACAGAAGATATGACAATCATTGCAGAAGAGGCTTATCTGGCGGCCAAGGAGATCTTGGAAAAGGCGAGGCTGGAGCAGGGAGAGCTGTTTGTGGTAGGCTGTTCTACCAGTGAGGTGGGAGGTGCTACTATCGGTACCTATTCCAGCCCGGAGCTGGCGGAGATGGTCTTCGGCGGTATTTACCAGGCCACGCAGGAAGCCGGGGTATATCTGGCTGCGCAGTGTTGTGAGCATCTGAACCGTGCACTGATTCTGGAAAAAGAGGCTGCGGTAAAATATGGTTATCCCATGGTAAATGTGGTACCTCAGCCTAAGGCAGGCGGATCTTTTGCGACGGCGGCGTATAAAGCCTTCGAGCATCCGGTGGCTGTGGAACATATTCAGGCGGCAGCAGGAATGGATATCGGGGATACGCTGATCGGAATGCATCTGAGAGATGTGGCAGTACCGGTGCGCCTCCGGTCCGGACAGATCGGAGACGCCCATGTGGTATGCGCCCGCACCAGGCCGAAATTCATTGGTGGCGGCAGAGCGGTTTATGACGAAGAATTATTGTAAAGAAATGATATGTGGCTATTTCTGTGGCATTCCGCGGAAGTAGTCACGGATCCAGCGTCCGGATTCATTGAAATCATCGTCGGTCCAGTCGGAAAGTGCCGTGCTGGAAGCCTTGAAGACGCTGCTGCTTTCGTCTTTGTTGGCGAGATTCCAGCAACAGAAGCTGATCTGGTACTTGTTCAGCAGATCCAGCCATTTGGTGGTGGAAACAAAATCATTGGCACCATTGCCGGAGGCATCGCACATGCCAAATTCGCTGACAAATACCGGAAGCCCGTTCTGAACACAGGTCTCTAAGCGGTTCCGCAGGTCGTCTTTATGGGTGCCTGCGTAGAAATGCAGCGTATACATTACATTGCTGTCATCCAGCGGAGAAGCGGCAGCCTTGTCGATCTCCTGACTCCAGGTTGGTGTTCCCACGAGAATTACGGCATCCGGCTTCTGCGCCCGGATCACCGGGATGACTTCTTCTGCGTAAGACTTGATGCTGTCCCAGGAAGTACCGCCGTTGGGTTCATTGCAGATCTCATAGAGCACATTGTCGTTGTCGGCAAAAACTTCCGCCATTTCCCGGAAAAAGGCGATCGCCTCATCTTTGTTCTGGTTCGGATCACAGTCACTTAAAATATGCCAGTCTACGATCACGTACATTCCAAGCTCTGTGGCATAGGATACACCGTCTCTTACCAGCTGCTTCAGCTGTTCTTTATCACCGCCGGCACAATAACCGCCGTATTCCGCTGTATACATGGCGAGGCGGATACAGTTAGTATTCCAGTCGTCCCGCAAGGTACGGAAGGAATCATAATTGATATACTGGGGGAACCAGGCAATTCCGTGGGTAGACATGCCGTAAAGCTGAACGGTGTTGCCGTTTTCGTCTGTCAGCTTACCGTTTTCTACATGGAGAGCGCCGTGCTGTCCGAAGGGCGTGGAAGCCTCATCTTTGTCTGCCTCGGAAGTCACATCCGCAGGCTGTGTGGATTGCGTTCCGGGAGCATCGGGGGTGGGTGTCGGTTCGGATGCAGCGGTGCTTTCGCTGACGGTTTCCGTGATGGCAGCAGACGTTTCGGGGGAAGCAGATGTTGTGGCTTCATTTGACGTATCCTGCGTGCCACAGCCGGCGAGAGCACAGGTGCCTAAGGCTGCCAGTACCGCACAGCTGAGTGTTTTTCTGAAAATAGACATAAGAACCTCTTTTCTTATTCGAGAATAAACGAATGAAAATACAAACAATGGGTTACCTTTTAAAACTAAAAAACAAGCACTTACAACCAATATTATAATTGTGTCTGTGTAGCTTGGCAAGAAATGATTGCCCGCGGATAGGAGCTGTGATACAGTTAATGGGAACAGAGTCCGGAATAGAGGACAGAGATGGAGGAAACCTATGCTTCCGCAGTCATTTACAGAGAGAATGCAGGGACTTTTGGGATCGGAATATGAAGAGTTCCTGGCAAGCTTTGAGCATGAGAAATATCAGGCATTGCGTCTGAATCCGTTAAAAAAGGATGACATGTCTGTCATAACAGAAAAAGTTAAGCAGACTTTTCAGCTACAGCCGGTTCCCTGGGCGGAGAACGGATATTACTATACCAAAGAGGACCAGCCGGGAAAACATCCCTGGCATGAAGCGGGACTTTATTATATTCAGGAACCCAGTGCCATGGCACCTGTGACACTACTGTCACCACAGCCCGGAGAGCGGATCCTCGATCTATGTGCTGCTCCCGGAGGGAAAAGTACCCAGATCGCATCAGCGATGGAGGGAGAAGGACTGCTTGTCACGAATGAGATCCACCCGGCGAGGGCGAAAATACTCTCGGAGAACGTGGAGCGCATGGGCATCCGCAACGCCTGTGTATTGAATGAGACGCCGGAGCACCTGGCGGATATTTTCGAGGAATATTTTGACCGGATCCTGGTGGATGCACCCTGCTCCGGAGAGGGAATGTTCCGGAAGAATGAAGTGGCCTGTGAGGAATGGAGCCCGGAGAATGTACAGCTCTGTGCGGACAGACAGGACGGCATTCTGGAATGTGCCGCCCGGATGCTGGTACCCGGCGGCAGACTGGTGTATTCTACCTGCACCTTTGCACCAGCGGAAAATGAGGGAAGTATCAGCCGCTTCCTGGCAAAGCATGAGGAATTCGAGATTGTCCCCATCGATAAAAAGGAACTGGGGATCCCGGAGGGGTGTGACGGTATTCCGGGCTGTGTGGAGAACCCGGCGCCGGGTATCGAAGGCACCTTGCGCCTGTGGCCCCATAAGTTACGTGGCGAGGGGCATTATGCCGCAGTATTACAGAAAAGGGGTGAGCTTCCGGAAGGCTGTCAGCCGGTGAGTGCCACCGGACCAGAGAAGGGAATTCCGGCGAAGAATCTGACAAAGGACTGGGCAGAGTATTTTAACTTCGCAAAAGAGACCTTTTCGGAGGAGCAGACGATCAAAGCAGGACTATGCACTGCCGGAGAAGGATTTCTGGCGTTCGGTGATAACCTGTACCGCATGCCGGAGAGAATGCCCGGGGTGAAAGGACTGAAAGTGCTGCGTCCGGGACTGCACCTGGGAACCTTGAAAAAGAACCGTTTTGAACCGGCGCACGCGTTAGCACTGGCACTGCGCCCGGAGGATGTGAAGCATGTGTGGAAGCTGTCTGAGGAGGAAGCCGCTGCTTATCTGAAGGGACAGACTTTTTCCGCGGAAGGCGAGAAAGGCTGGTATCTGATCTGCGTGGACGACATCAGCCTGGGCTGGGGAAAACTGGCCGGAGGCATCATGAAGAACCATTATCCCAAGGGGCTGCGAAAATGAGAACAGAGATATTATACGAAGACAACAGCGTACTGGTGATCCGCAAACCGGCAGGGCTGGCGGTACAGTCTGCCCGGATCGGACAGGCAGATGTGGTCAGTGAATTGAAGTCCTATCTGGCGAAACAGGCAGGAGCCGGACAGGGAGAGCCTTATCTGGCGGTGATCCACAGGCTGGATCAGCCGGTGGAGGGTGTGCTGGTATTCGCCAAAGAGAAAAAGTCGGCAGCAGTTCTGACGAAACAATTGTCGGCGGGCACATTGAATAAACAGTATTATGCGGTACTCTGTGGATATCCTGATGCTTCGGAAGGGGAGCTTGTGGATTATCTACGGAAAGAGGGCAGCGTGGCAGTGGCAGTCACCGGCAGAGAGAAGAATTTTCCGGACGCAAAGATCGCAAAACTGCATTATAGCATTTTGGAGAAAATTAATCAGCCTATGCCGCTGGCACTGGCAGATGTCTGCATTGAGACCGGACGGTTCCACCAGATCCGCGTGCAGTTTGCCCATGCGGGATGGCCGTTGTTGGGAGATACCAAATACGGGAACACTACAGTCGCCGGAACGGCAGGGAGTCCGGCATATCGCGGCGTGGCACTTTGCGCATATTCTCTGGATTTTACCCATCCCGGCAACGGCAAAAAGATGTCATTCCGGGTGAAACCGCAGAATCCTGCATTTGAAAAATTTACAAAAATTCCTTCGGAGGATATTTTCGAAGGATAAAAAAGCCTGTCCGGCACACACTAATCCCAAAAAGGAAGTGTGCGGCATGGATTGGGGAGAATTTGGCAAAAACATAATAGGAAAAAAGATGATAGTACTGCTTCTGGTAACGGGGGCAGTCTATTTTTTTCTGCAATATCTGACACCTTTGTCGGCACCGGTACTGTTGGCCATGCTGTTTGTCACAATTTTTGGGCCAATGATGAAGCGGATGAATCAGAGTCTGCATTTTCCCAGACCCCTCAGTGCCATAGTGCTTCTCATCGTGGCAACAGTGTTGCTGGTGGGGTTACTCTGGATTCTGGTGTCCTGGATGCTAGGCAGCCTGCCGGTATGGATCGGCAATCTGGAACTGCGGGAGCAGGAGTGGCTGGAAGCCGTCCGGGGGCTGTGTCGCAGCGTGGGAGAGATTATTGGTGTGGACACTGCGTATCTGGAAAATACGGTCAGTGGCAGACTACAGGAGGGGCTGGATTCACTGGAAGAAAATATTCTGCCGGGAATGCTTTCCCAGTCTATGCAGTATGTGCAGTGGTTCGCGGAGCTGGGAGGATTTCTGGTGACGTTTTTGATCGCTTCGGTGCTGCTGGCGAAAGACTATGACGGTATTATGAACCGTCTGCTGGATCAGGAGGCCTGTCATGTACTTCTGGAGGTGATCTGCGGGATCGTCCGTTATATTGCCACTTTTGTAAAGGCCCAGGGGATCATTATGACCATGATTGCCATGACAGCCGCGGCAACATTGGGAATCGCCGGAATAAAACATGGTATTTTGTGGGGGATCCTGGCGGGGATTTTAGATGCGCTGCCTTTTATCGGAACGGGAGTGGTACTGGTTCCGCTGGGCATGTTTCAGATCCTGGATGGCAACTGGGGCCGGGCACTGGTCTGTGGTGTATTGTATGTGGTCTGCATTTTTCTGCGGGAGGTCATGGAGCCTCGTCTCATCGGCAGGAAAATAGGAGTGTCACCCATAGCCGTATTGGTGTCACTGTATGCGGGAATCCGGCTGTTCGGTGTCTGGGGGATCATTAAGGGACCCCTGGGATTTGTGCTCATTTATGAGACTTATCACAGTCTCGCCCGGATGTTTGACCGCCAGAGGGAGCAGGAACAACAGGAATGAGAAAAGATTGACGAAAGAAGTGTCGAAAGCTATCATAAAAGTATTAGACAAAGGAAGCTTAGGAGAGACGGATCTATGGCAAAAAAAACAAAAGGGAAAAATTCTGTGGAATCGGTGGCAGAAACGCTATGCAATTTCAGCCGGTTCCTGTGTGATATCGTGATCAGCGTGTATCTGTTTGTGATATTGGCTGTACTGCCGTTGTACAACAGGGGCTATGCCCAGATCGGAACAGACAAGGAGAATTTTTTTATTAAGACTATGACTTATGCGGGGAAATGTCTGCTTCCGGTATTTGTGTTGTGGCTGATCCTTCGCCTCATTGTGGCAAAGCAGAAACAGGAGCTTCCGGAATTTCGGACTATTCCGAAAAGCATCTGGCAGGCTTTGAACACCACGGATAAATTTGCTGCTCTATACGGGATTGCCGTGGTAATGTCCTATTTGTTTACCCGGTATCGGGAGGAGGCACTGTGGGGGACGGCATCCTGGCGGATGGGGATGTGGACCCAGTTGGGAGCGGTCATTGTATATTTTATGATCTCACGGATGTGGCAGAGAAACGACTGGATCGTGACCCTGACATTGCCGGTGTCGACCATTGTTTTTTTCCTCGGATATATGAATAAATTCGGGCTGTGCCTTGTAGATAAGGAGATCATCAATTCCTCCTTTATTTCTACCGTGGGAAATATTAACTGGTATTGCGGTTATCTGGTGACGGTGCTGTTCGGTGGAGTTTATCTGTTATGGTGGATGGGATCGGAGATCACTTGGAAGAGAGCGCTGCTGATGGGGTATGTGACGATTGGTTTTGCTTCTCTGGTAACCCAGGGCAGCAGCAGTGGTGTTGTAACTTTAGCCGTAATGCTGTTTGTATTGTTTGGCATGTCTGTGAAAGATGGCAGAAAAATGGAATGTTTCTGGCAGGAAATGACATTGTTATCGGTGGCATGTCTGATCACATATATTCTGCGGAGCTGCAATGTGCTTTCGCAGGAACTGCCAATGGAAAAAGTGACGGATATCCTGACGTTTTCCGCAATGAGTGTAATTATGACGATCGTGTCAGTAGTGGTACTGTGGCTGGTACATACCAGCAATAACAGAAATCATTACTGTGGGAAACTTTTTTGGGGCATCTATCGAATATTGTGCGTAGCACTGCCGGTTGTGAGCGTGGCATTATTAGCGTTTATCCTGGCGAATACGCTGTTGGGCGGAAAACTGACGTCCTTTCTGACGGAGACAGCAGGTGACGGGGCTAGCAACTGGCTGGTGTTCAGCGCGGCCTGGGGCAGCAACAGGGGAGCCACCTGGTCGGCGGGAGCCAGCTGCTTCTGGGAAGCAGATCTGTTACATAAGATTTTCGGCGTAGGGCCGGATTGCATGTATGCGTTTCTGTCAAATGAGGCCAGCCCGGAGCTGCAAAATATGGTGTATGATTTCTTCTATGGAAACCGCCTCACTAATGCACATAATGAATGGCTGACGATCCTGGTGGATATAGGAGTGCTGGGGCTGGTCAGTTATGCGGGAATGATGATCTCAGTAATCCGTAATTTCCTGCATGCCGGGAAAAAGTCGATGCTGGTGGGAGCCTGCGGGTTCTGTGTGCTGGCCTATACGGTGAACAATATGTTCAGCTTCCAGCAGGTGATGAATATTTCGACGGTGTTTGTGATTATGGGGATTGGAGAGAATTTGCGGCGTTCAGCCCGTGATTGAACCAGCGAAAGTTGAATTTGCGGTCTCCGCTCCGCTCCGGTCGGTCCAGGCCGAGGTCCCCCGGACCTCGTGGGGTCTCCGCTCCGCTTCGGCCTGGACCCTCTGCGCCCGAACGATGTGTTCGAGCCAGCTAGAGGTCGTAAGTTTGAATAGTTGCAAGAACAAAAATACTCCCTCACACATGTGTGAGGGAGTCTTTTTAGTCGTCGCGACAAGATTCGAACTTGCGACCTCTGCGTCCCGAACGCAGCGCTCTACCAAACTGAGCCACGC